>Ga0209874_1000061_pt1 | contig 26092 bp, 28 predicted proteins | sample GWRWN1_20_30_FD_187216 | JGI IMG/M metagenome (GOLD analysis project Ga0209874, IMG submission 187216) | Riverbed sediment microbial communities from areas with no vegetation in Columbia River, Washington, USA - GW-RW N1_20_30 (SPAdes)... | ecosystem: Environmental > Aquatic > Freshwater > River... | reverse complement strand
AACGGACGAGATGATTCTGCAATACATAGCCACACAAGGGCAGGAACCTTCCGAGGCCGACGAGGATTTTAAGATTGAAGAGTAGTTTCATCGGGTCTTGAGCCGTCTTTAGACGGAGAGGAACCCACCGCCTTTTAGGCGGTGGTTCTCAGTTCTCTCGGGTCAATTCTCCGCAGCTTGCTGCGTAGTGGTGGTCAGTAGCATTGCCAGAGTCCGTCATTCCCGCACGTTTTTAGCGGGAATCCAGGCGAATTGTGGACTGGACCCCCGATTAAAACATTTGGGAGTGACAACTTGGGGAAAAGTCATCCGAGGGCCACTTGATACCCCGCAGCTTGCTGCGGCATGATTCATTTTCTTGGCGACCTTTGCGTCTTTGCGCGAGTCATGCTTTTTCCAATGCCGCAATCCATATTTCATTGACTAGCCTTTATTGTTTGTAGAGCTGGTCCACAAAGCCAGAGCGGCGGATCTCTTCGACGAGGCTTGGATCCCAAAATTCTTTTGCGGAAAACTTCGCGGCCCGCGGATCATCGAGCGCGGCCATCTCATAATGGAAACTGATGGATTCGGCATTGGGGCGGAGATCTTTTTCCAGGCGACGCGTGGTTTCGTCGTAAAGGTAACCCATCGCGACCGAGTCAGGGTTCTGAAAGTATTTGTAAAGAACCTTCAGGCTTTCATCCTTGCGCCGCAACATGTAGTGTATGCCCTCCATATATCCTTTGAGGAAATTGACGACCAGCTTTCGATTCTGCTTCAAATAGGCCGTGGTAACGTTAATCCCTCCGCCGGGGGTCGGCACGTCGAATTTCGCGAGGATCTTCAGTCCCTCGTTCTTGCCCAACAAATCCAGCGGCGGAAAGAGCATCGTCCCCTGAATCACCCCGGCTTTTAAGGCCGACAGGCGCCCGCCTTCGCCTCCACCAATGGACAAGAATTTCACGTCGTCATTCGGATTCAGCCCGTTGTCGCGAAGCAACTTCGCCAAGCGGATATAGCTGGCGTCGCGCCCTCGTGAAATACCGAGGATCTTCCCCTTTAGATCTTGCACCGACTGAATTGCCGGCTGAGTTAGCAAGGAAGAGCCGAGAGTGTTCATGGTCACGCCGAGCCGAGTTAGGGGAATCCCCTGAAGCATCGCAGTGGTAACGCCGGTATCCGATCCGACTAGGAACTGGACACTCTGGCTCACCAAGGCAGGCACCGCCCGCGCGCCGCCGCTCACCAGAATGGTTTCCACATCGAAACCATATTTTTGCCAGATGCCCTTCTCTGCAGTCACCCAAGATGGCGTCGATCCCGGCGCCACGGCCGGGTAAGCGATGCGGATCTTTTCGACGGCATGGACTGCGGTTGCAACGGCCGCGAATTGAAGGATCAAAATCAAAGCAAAAGAATATTGCCTCATGAATGGCATATAGATCGGAAAAATTTTTTCTGTTCTCTAAGGAGACGAACCTGAGCTTAGTTAGTCGATGATTCCAGCCTCGTCAAGCAAAGGCCTTCAGCGAGCAGAGCCGGGCGACCCCGTTCAATTTTCTCCAGCGGCTCTGCCAAAGCACCTCCCTAACGCTTACGCTCAGCCGGCGCCTTTAGCGAGCGGTCTGAAGCGAGAAGTTAGACGCCCTTTTAGATCCAATGGCGCGCTATAGCCACCTCTCTTGCTGCTTCGAGAACTAGCGTAGAAACTCTGCGAGAAACGGATAAATCTCAGTGTACTGTTCATCAATCGGAATGCTGTGTCTAGCTTTAGGAAAAATCTTCATTTTGACTGCGACGCCAGTAGCTTGAAGTTTTTCAAAAAAAGCCTCTGCCTGCCGCACTGGAATCCGCTCGTCCTGAGTGCCGTGCAGCAAAAGAATCGGAGCCTTAATCTTGTCTACATCATATATGGCAGACCGAGCTCTAAAAGCTTCAGCTGAAGTACCCGCCTCCTGTCTGATGTTAACGTCGATGCCGCGCATGGGGGTCGGATACCAGCTAAAAAAATCATAGGCTCCTGCCCCGAGTACGACAGCTGCCAGCGTCTGGTCTTTTGTCGCTACCATGCTTGCCACAATGGCCCCTCTACTGTAGCCGTAAAGTGCCACTTTATTTGGCCTAACGAAAGCCTGTTTGCGAAGGAAATCCATCGCAACCCAAACAGCATCTTGGGTGAAAGGACCACAATAATCCGCAGGCCCGTCTGAATTGCCATACCCTGGTTGAGAAAGAGACGCGGCGACATAGCCCCGGCTTGCCAGGATTCCCAAGCGGCCCGTCTTCACAAAGGCTTCGCCACCATTTCTGATCTGTTCTTGATGACCATGAATAAGTAGGACTGCAGGGTACGGACCATCTCCCTCTGGTTGAGTCCAGAAAAGCTCAACCTTCTTATTATTGTCTTTACTGTGGGGGAGAAACTCTTTGCGGACGACCCACTTTCCTCGGTCAACAACCTGCGCCTCGCCTTCACCAGGACCCCCGACACAGAGAAGTACCAGAAGAAGGTGAATCCTAAAAAATGTAGTCGATGATTCCACTGTGTTGGTTTTCTTTTTGACGGCTAACGTTTCGGCTCAGCGGCGCCGCACAGAACCCAACACACCAAACCAAATGAACCACTGTAATCGGCGCCCGCCTGAAGCCGGATGGTTAGACACTCTCTTAGACGGTTGGAGGCAGTTGCCGAGCACCATGAATGATGCGCAGCACTTCCACGCGGTCTGACCGCACCCGATAAATGAGACGGTATCGCCGAACGATTATTTCCCGCACGGCAGAATCCTCGTACTCTGGCACCACCCGTCCACGCTCAGAAAATGTAGCGAGAGAGCGTGCCGCCGCAACCAACTCCCGCGCCACTGCCGCTGCATAGAATTCCGAATCACGGAAGATATGCTCGACAATCGATTCGAGGTCTGCGGTAGCCAAGAGGGACCAAACTACTTCTCGGTCCATCGCGACATCCGCCGCTCAACCTCTTCTTGGCTGACAATTCTCCCCTGGTCAATGTCGCCCAACCCCGCGGAGATCGCTTGGCGAACGTAAATCCGGTACTGGATGTCCTCTAGAGTGGCATCGTCTGGGAGCGAGTCTAGGATGCGCCGCACTTCTTCTTTCGCAGTTTCCATTGAGTCTCCTTCACCTAGGATTTACTCCACGTCACTGCGCCCTGCAAGGGTCGGCCGAACGCGGGGACGCGGTCACATCCGGGATCCCGACTGGGTGTCTAACTATTAAGTCTACTGCCGCGATTCTGGCAGTGTATTAGAAAAAATCCTATTAGATCAAAACAACAAAACTGCACGTAATATTCCCCACCTCCAGAGGACTTGTCAAGGGTATTCGTTCCTACAAACGCTGCCAATCCGGCAGTGTATGAGGATATCAGCCCGCAGTGTATTGGGATAACGGACGGCCGCTCAAAGCCGATCCGCAGGGCTGTTAACGCCGCGACCGCCACGATTCAGAACGTGCGTGTACACCATTGTCGTGCTCACGTCTTTGTGGCCCAAGAGTTCCTGAACTGTGCGAATATCGTAACCGTCCTCAAGCAAGTGAGTGGCGAACGAATGACGAAAACTGTGGCACATTGCCGGTTTGGATATCCCCGCCTTTCGCACAGCGTCTTTGACGGCCTTCTGTAAAACCGATTCATGAAGATGGTGTTTCTTCTTTGCGCCGGTTACCCGATCAACATAAAGTTTTGACGCAGGAAAGACCCACTGCCAGCCCCATTCCCTCGCCGCATTTGGATACTTTCGTTCAAGGGCGTATGGCAATGAAACACCGTCAAAGCCTGATTCCAAATCGCTCTTGTAACGTGTTCTGACCCACTCCAGATGCTTACGGAGCGATTCCTTCACTGACGCAGGAAGCATCGTTGGTCTGTCTTTGTCTCCCTTCCCGCTTCGCACTGTGATTTCGGTGCTAGAGAAGTCGATGTCTTTCACTCTGAGCCGCATGCACTCCATCAAACGAAGACCGGCTCCGTAAAGAAGTGTAGCCATGATCCAGTCCGTGCCGCAAAGCATTTTCAGTAGTCAACCGGCGATCAATTTGGACACAATTAGGGTGATCTAATCGAAACGCTTTGAAACGCAATTTGGAATTGAAGGGGAGAAAGGTCTACTAACGAAACAGTTCGCGGAATTCTTTTTGGTATTGATTGTAGTTCTCTCCGAGCTCCGGAGGGATGGGGAAAAGCTTGAGATTTTTCGACTGCATTTTGGTGTCGATGCCGGGTCTTGATGGCGTTCTACCGATTGCTAGCACGACTTGCTGTCCCTCTTTTGAGAGCACGAAGTCGATGAATAGCTTCGCCGAGTTGCTGTGCGGCGCCTTCGTGGCAACCCCTATCGGGTGCAACGACACCGTGATTGGATCCAGGGTAGTAACCCATTCTACGGGAGCTCCCTGTTCCTTCATTTTTTCTATTCGGTGGGCCAATGCCATTCCCACGTGAAACTCGCCCGCCGCCATGAGTTGCGCAATCAGGGTTTGACCACTGCGGAGCTGGATATCCTGTTTTGCCAGTCCTTTCATGAAACTCTGGGCCTTTTCTCTTCCCCAAGCCACGACCATGGCGGCGTACCACGAGTACATCTCCTCATCCATGGCGATCTTGCCCTTCCATCGCGGATCCAGCAGATCGTCCCAGTTTTTGGGAGCGCGCTCCTTTGGCACCAGCTTAGTGTTGTAGCCGATGACATTGTAGGCATCGAAGTAGTCCACCCAGTATCCCTTGGCATCCTTGAATCCTTGCGGGTAGGCGCTGCTCTCAGGCGAGAAGTAAGGTTGGAGAAATCCTTCCTTCACTAACTGATGTGTTTCGACCCCGCGGACGGCTACGAGATCAAAGAAAACTTTACCGGCACGGGCCTCGTTGAGAATACGGTTGAACACTCTGGCTGAGCCCGCGTTGAAGAATTCGGTCTTGATGAACGGATACTTCTTGGTGAAAGCATCGAAAAGTCTCTTGATGTCTTCAATACTGGTCGAAGTATACCAGATCAGGGAGGCTTCCTTTTTTGCTCCCTCGATAAGTTTGCCGGTGTGACTGTCTTGGGCAACGGAGCCGGGCGGAAACCCGATCACAAAGAAAAAGATCGTGGAGAACACAAGCAAAGAAGCGCTTCTATAGAGGCGGTTCATCATGTCCTCCTTCAAGACGGGGCCGGGCTCACATGGATATTACACGGACCTTGGAGTCGACCAATCTAACTGACGCTTATCTATTTGAATCGGCAGGATCCTGTCAAGTAAACAAGCAGCAGAGGAACGACGCAGCGGACAGAGAGAGGGTAGGTTATTGCTGAGTTTCGGTCTGGGGAGAGGTGATGTCCTCTTCGGCTACGTCTCCATACGGCCATGGGCGGCCCAAGTTGAGAAATTGCCGTTTGAGGAGTCGAATCATCTCGATTTTAGAAGGAAAGCTACCCCCTTTAAACACTCCTTGATGGCAGTGATAGTTTTTCTGGTCTTTATCATAGTGGCACCCGTAGGAATCCAGTTCGCCTTCATGCGAGTAAGTGGGACGCGGGACAACTAGTAGTAGAAAAAGGCTTAGCGTCAAACCAAGTAAAATTCTAGTGGTCATGGGCATATTTAAACCTTTCCCTCATCAATTTAACGCAACATTATATGCCATTTGGAGGCTGGCGAGAATGCCCGCGTGTGATGATCGATAGGTGCCCGGAAGTACTAGTGTGGTGTCTCAGAAGTTCGCTACATAATTGAATCGTCATTCCGGGCAAGCTGGCGATAGCTAGCGCGACCCGGAATCCAGGAAAATCGAAAACTTCTGGATGCCCGCTTTCGCGAGCATGACGGTAGGGAGACCACCGACTTCTTTTGGGAATTTCTGAGACAGGACACTGTGGATCGTGAAGGTTGTGTCTGGAAGGTATGCCGGTGAATGTACCGATAAGCGTGAACGTGTCCGTGAGTAATGTTGGGCGAGTAAGTAAACCCCACGGGTTACATACCAAAAGGTTTTCTTAACATCCGGAAGACAAGTTCCTTGAGATCGTTGCTGACGTTTGCTGATAGCTCGGATATCTCCTCGCCTCTCAGAATAGACTGGATCACGCAAGTCCGCTGCTCCGGCATTACCATCGAGTACCACAGGCGGTCCGGGAATACCGCTATGTTTGGCGAGGCGGTACAAGCGCCGAAGCATATAAACGGGACCACCCTAAATGTTTGTTGCCCGCCCAATGCCGTCCGAATTTGACCTAGGAGTTCCGCAGATCCTTTGGTAAGGCAATTCTTTCCTTGACAGACAAAGACGTAGTGAGTGTCACCGGGTACTTCCATCCGACTGCCTTCAGTACTGCGACTGTAAGTTCCTCAAGTAGCCGCCATCGCGACGATTCGATTCAGAATGATTGCAAGGAGCTTGCGTATGAACCGGAAACCCGCCGCCGGCTGACCTTCAAGGAGATTCATAAGCACCACGCCATCAACGATGATGAGTCGTGTTTCCTGAACAGCCAGCGCATTAATAAGCCTGTAATTCCCCTCTCCCGCCAAGGCTCCCCAGCCAAAAAACTCCCCGGGCTCTCGGATCGTACCGGGTTTTGACTCGTCAGCCGAAATTAATCCGTAGCCAAGCTCCACGGATCCTTCCGCGAGAATAAAAACATCTTTACTCAAGTCGCCGATGCGAAAGATGACTTCCCCTTTTGAAACTTTGACCTCACGACAAATTCCGGCGATATCATTGAGAACCCCGGCGGGAAGCTCGCAGAAGAGCTCAGAACGGCTCAACAGGTCCGCGATCGTCATTGGACTCCCTCATTGAGTCAGGCCGACCAGTCGCTGGAGTGCGTTAGCGTGATCCGTTCCATCAGCGATCATTTCTTCAAGCCTGATTTTCAGACCGATGTCACCGTAACTCTCAGCCTGGCCGGCCCGTTCTCGAAGGCGGCTGACGATTTTCCATTCTGTTGCGATATCCTCGTCGATCATCTTTCCGACATCGACGGGAAGCGGCACCTCCGCGATTGAGGTTGTAGGTGTCCCGCCGAGGATGGCTATTTTGTCCGCAAGGAATTGGGCGTGCTGCAGTTCCACAGGCAACTCTTTTTGCAACAACTCCCGGAGTTCATGGCCGAGCAGGCCTCCCGCCGTGCTCGCCTGATATACCGAGCGAACAATCCCAGCAAGCTCAAGAGCCAGATCGTCATTTAGACCGGCAATCAATTTTTCCTTCGCCTCATTTGCCATTGTGCGTTCCTCCTATTGTTTCTATAAGACGCTTCATGCGGAACGTAACATTACAGCACGAACCGAATCAACAGTGATTCTCAATATGCAGATTCGTAGTATCACTTCCAGAGACTTTCGAAGAACCCCGATTGCTTCAGCTCTTCGACGTAGCTGTTGTCGAAGAAAGCCGAGGTGGGAGTATTCTGCAGCGCCTTGGCATCGACCAGATTCATCTGCGCGAGCTGTTGCGCCATCCATTGCATCGCGCCCGGTGGGACAGTGGGGTCTCGGGCGAAGTTCTCGACGACGTAAAGATAACTCTGCTGCAGCAACTCCGGGTCGTCGATGTGGAGGTACTTCGAGATCAGCTTTTTCGTCAAACCTTCGTTGGTTGTCATCAGCTTTGTTCCCTCCGCGGTGGCTTTGATCATGCGGACGACGACATCTCGATTGCCCGCAGCATAGGATCTTCTGGCGACCACCCCATTGGTCAAAAAGCCGATTCCCAATTTTCTCAGATCCTTCGGCGAGACGATCTCGCGGAACCCCTGTTTTAGTAGAGTAAAATTATGTGGAGGAGAAACCATGGACCCATCCACCGACCCTTTGGAAAGCCCCGCCATCGTTTCCGCCAGTCCGCCCATCTGCAGGATCGTGACGTCCTTAATATTGTTCCGCTCCAAAAGGGCGCGAAGCGCAAGGTCAGTGACCGCCCCGAATCTGGTGATTCCGACCTTTTTCCCTCTTAGGCTGCCAAGCTCTGTAATCTGTGGGCGAACCATCAGGGACTGAGTGAAATACGGTACCGTCGCCGCGATCTGGATGATGTCGCCTCCTCTCAGAACGTTCGAAACGACCGCCGGTCCGCCAAGGCCCGCGACATTGGCGGATCCTGAGAGCATGGATTGAACCATGACCGTAGAAACGCCGACAAAAATCATGTCCACGTTGAGACCGTTCTTCTCAAAAAGGTTGGCTTCCTTGGCGACGATCCACGGCATGCTGTTGAGACCCATGGGGCCATAGGGAAACGGAATCTTCAGCGAATGCTGGGACAACGCAGCAAAGGGAAAAATAAGAATAAAGAAAAGAGCCAATAACGGGATATAGCTGAAACGAACTTTCCGCGTGAAAAACCGCTGGGCCATAGGTTACTCCCTCAATCTTTCGAAGTCGTCAATGGCAGTCAGCGATGCCATATCGCTTGAAGTGCTGCCGGTCAAGCTCAAACAACAGCCGGTCTCTTGTCAAGAAGAACATCATGGTCTATGAACCGATGAAAGCACAGCGAATGTCAGGATTGGAGGTTTGGAAATGTCATTTCTGCAGTTGAAAGATACAGAGCTTTATTATGAGGTCCATGGCCGCGGCCAACCGATAGTCTTCCTCAGTGAAACGGCTTGCGACGGTGAGGTCTGGAAAATACATCAAGTGGAGGAATTTTCCCGCGACCATCAGGTCATCCTGCACGATTATCGTGGGACGGGACGCTCGGGCAAACCCTCCATCGACTACTCAACGAAGATGTTTTGCGACGATGCGGCCGCGCTGATTGATCATCTGGGCGCCAAAAAGGCGATCGTGATCGGTCATTCCATGGGCGGCAGGATCGCCCAACTGCTGGCGCTGGAATATCCGGACAAAGTGGACAAATTAGTCCTCGCGTCCACCGGCGCTGCTTTTCCCGCCACGAAAGGGCTTCCCCTTAAGATTTGCCAAGAAATGATCGCGTGGGGCTATGAAAAATATGTGCGCGATCACTCCATCCTCGTCGGCTTCACCGACGAGTTCACAAAACAGTATCCGGAGCGTGTAGAGAAATACCTCCAGGTGCGGATGGCGAATCTCTGTCCTGTGGAGTTCTACCTACGCCATCTGATCGCGCGCCAGAGTCACGATACCACCGGCCGTCTCAAAGATATCCGCGTACCGACACTCATCTTGGTGGGGGAAGACGACCGCAACGTTACCAGCGATATCAACCACCGGAGCTCATCCGAAATCCTGGCCCAGGGAATTCCGAATTCAAAGCTTGTAGTGCTCTCCGGAGAGAGACATAGCTATTTCTTTGTCAACCCGGCTGCGGCTCATAGGACGATCCGCGAGTTCATAAAGAGTTCCTAGTGTCAGTTGCATTAGAATGTCATTCTGAGCCGCAAGGCGAAGAATTCTTCGACCGCGTTCAGGAAAGGTCTGATAGATCCTTCACTTCGTTCAGGATGACATCCTAGCCTGGATATTCATGCTCCGAGGAAAAACCACGACACAGTATCGATCAAGGGGCGAGCTTGGAGGAGCGAAGGCTTCCCCTTCGGGATGTCAGATCGCAGATCTCAAATGGCAAATTTGAAATCTCAGATCTGCGATTTGAAATTCCTCGCGTAGCCAGGACAAGGCCCATTGGCTTCGATCCGGACCTGTCTGCGTGTCCGCACAGGCAGAGAGGCTCGCCCCTTGATCGTGGGTTCCAGTGAATAATCCCGCCTAGGAGTCGCCTAGGAGGTCTTTCATGCCCTACGTGAAAACAAAAGATGGAGTGGACATTTATTACGAGGCGTTTGGCGAGGGCAGGCCTTTTCTTTTCCTCAGCGAGACCGCTTGTGACGGCGCCGTGTGGAGAATCTACCAGGTCCCGGAGTTCGCGCGAGATCACCGCGTGATCATTTTTGATTATCGCGGTACCGGCTTGTCTGGTAAACCTTCGGCGAAATACTGCACGGATATGTTCGCTAATGATGCGGCCGCGGTTATGGATCACCTGGGTCTTGAAGGCGCGGTTGTGTGCGGCCATTCGATGGGCGGAAGAGTGGCTCAGTTGCTTGCCCTGGATCATCCCCGCAAGGTCAGCAAGCTGATCCTCGCATCCAGCGGCGCAGCACACCCCGGAGAAACAGGGATTCCACTCAGGATCGCCAAAGAGATGGTTGAGATGGGTTATGAAACATACGTGAGAGAGCACACCATCGTCGTGGGTTGGACGGAGCCGTACGCAAAGCAGCACATGGACCTTATCGAGAAATACCTCAAGGTGCGGATGGCCAACCTCTGTCCCGTGGAGTTTTATTTCCGCCACGTCCTGGCGCGACAGGAACATGATACCAGCGGGCGATTAAAGGATGTCAAAGTGCCGACCCTGATCTTTGTAGGCGACGACGATCATTTTGTCGTCAGTGACATGTCTCATCGCGCCGGCGCTGATATCTTGGCGAAGGGAATTCCGAATTCCAAGTTGGTCGTTCTTCCGGGCGAACGACATAGTTACTTTTACACCGAGCCGGAAAAAGTTCACGGCATCATGAGAGATTTCTTGAAATCCAAATGATGCGGGTGATTAGGAGCATCATGACCGGGCTGTGTTGACGTCGCGGCCGGCAGGGAATATTAAATGGCAATTCAAGTCGAGGGAGATTACATATGTCATACAAAGCCATGGGTCGCAAAAAGAATTTTCCCGTCTTCGATTGTGACAGTCACATCTATGAGCCGCCGGAGATCTGGGATAAATACATTCCACAGAATCAGCAGCAGTTCGCCAAAACTCATTTCTACCGCGACGCCGACCGCCTCATTCTGGTGCGCAATTCAAAGATCAGCTTTAGAAACCCGGACCAATGGAAATATCCGGGGGAAACCTGGCATCCCGGACTCACCAAGAAAATCATCGGCGCCACGCAGCCGGGCACAAAAGATTGGGATGAAAAGATCGGCAGAAACGCCAGCGCTAGAGACCCCCATGCGCGGCTAAAAGATATGGACGCCGCCGGCATTGACCAGGTGATGATATTTCCGTCTACGTTCGTCTATCTCCCTCTCGTGGATGACGCCGATGCGGCGCATATCTGCGCTAGAGCGTACAACGACTGGGTCTATGATTATTGTCGCGCCGATCCCAAGAGACTTTATCCCGCGGCGGTTCTGCCGATACAAAACGTCGACTATGCGATCGAGGAGTTACGCCGGGTAGCAAAGCGCGGATTCAAGGCCGCTCTTGTGCGTCCGATCATTGCTCACAACAAGTATCCGACCTTTCCGGAGTTCGATCGTCTGTGGCGGGAGTTTGAAGAACTCGGCATCGTGTTGGGGATGCATACGTTTCCGTCACGGGGCGAGGCGATGTCTCCCGGGCTGGGAGAACGCATGGGATCAAACCGAAAACGGTTGTTCGCGGACGAAGACACTTTGGTTTATTCACCGGGGCAGTTCGTTGCCAACATCATGCAAATCATGGGCTCCAAGCAAGCCGGGGACGCGGCCTACGGTTTCATCGCCGAGGCCATGACTTGGACCGGTGTGGTTTTGATGACCGGTTGGCTCGAGAAATTTCCGCGTCTCAAAGTGGCGATCCTCGAATCCAACTCGAGCTGGCTGCCCTTGGTGCTGGAGAAAGCTGAAACCTATCTCGAGCTCTACCGACATACGGGAGAGAAGATCGGCGATCCGCACGAAGTCTTCTACAAGAGCTGTTACATCGCCTTCGAGAGCGACGAGGAGATGACGTTCCGTCTTTGGGATTTGTTTGAGAACATCGCCTTGTGGTCTTCGGATATGCCGCATCTCGATGCTGCCGATGTTTGGGAAGCCATCGATCACATGAACAAATGGAAGGTGCCGCAGGGGGTTCAAGAAAAAATGCTCGGTGGCAATGCGCGGCGACTGTACGGCATAGAGCCGCGCCTGTTTGTAACCCAGGCGCCCGATGAATATGAGCCGACTACCATGTCGCGCTATGCTTAGGCGCTTACGTTCTAAATGGTCAACAGAACCACTTCAAACAAATTTATCGCGCCAGCGAAGACTCAGCCTAAGGCTGATCAGCCATCTTCGTGGCTGAGCCAAGCACGCAAAGTAAGAGATTTGCTTATTTCTCCGAACCTTGGCGCCTTTGCGTCTTTGCGCGAGTCACAGGTGTTTCCGATTGCATTGTTCCGAATAGGTTCATAAATATCATATATGTTTGGTTAGTCTTAAGTTCCTTAGTGAAATAGAATTCAATGGTTCTTCACGCGCTGCTTTTGTTGGGTGTACTGCATCTCTTATATTCTTCAGCCCAGGCCGCTTGTCGCGATCCCGAAGTGGCGCGCGGCTTTGGATCGGTCGCCTATGCGGCGGAGGCGGATGCGACGATTCAATACTTCGGCCACAACTTTTTTCTGATCACGACCCGTAGCGGAACCCGCATCGTCAGCGACCCTTTGGGGCCGGGATGGTATCCGACGCCCAGCGTTATGGGCCACGTCGTAACCGTAGGTAGAGAGCACTACAACCACAACTATGTCCAGCTCGTCCAGGGCAATCCGCTGGTTTTGCGCGGTCTCAAGCATTATGGCGCGGAGTGGAACAAAGTCAGCATGGGTGTCAGAGACATTTTCGTCTATAACGTGCCGGTCTACCAAAACGCCGCCAGTACGGACGCGATCAAAGGGGCTGCCTTTGTCTTTGATCTGGGAACACTGTGCATCGCGCACTTGGGTGACTTAGCCCATACTTTGGCCCCGGCACAGGTTAAACAGATAGGCAAGGTCGACGTTGCCCTCACGCCCATTGACGGCAGGCGCACGATGCCGCCGGACATCGCCCGAGAAGTTTTGGCTCAACTGAAGCCGAAGATTGCGATACCGATGCATTACCGCGACAATCCACACTTGATACGAGAGTTCACCAAGGGACTTAAGACACAGATCATGAAGACGGACACCTTGGTCGTAAGCAAGAATGCATTGCCTGCTTCTCTGGAGGTCAGGGTTCTTCAACAGCGGGGCGCGATGAGTTACGAGTGATTGGTTTGATCCACGGGCATGCTATTTCGGACGGGGCTCTCGGAGCGACGCATCGGGCTGCTTTAACTCCCCGCGACGCAGAAGGCGCACGGCGCGCGTCAGGCTCCGAGCCGCATTGCGCACTTCTTCTTGAAAGTCTTTGTCCTCATCCAGATCATCATGGCTGGTTGCGTACGGCTTATAGTAACCGACATAACCGTCGACCAGAGCGGCGCGACCCGCGGCAATCAATCCCATGTCCGTTAACCAGTCCGTGAGACTGCGTCTGAGTGTTGCCGCGCCTACAGCATCTCCGTGCACGATGACCGAGAAAACGCGTCCGGCAAGATGACGCGGGTAGTGCCATCCTTTGAGCTCCACTTCTTTCGCGCGTTGAGGATCCTTGCCGCTGGTCAAAGTCGGGTCTGGATTTCCGCCGTCGGCGCAGACCAAGCGATCGATCATGAGCTTCAGCGAGCTCGGTGCCTGGTACCAATGGACGGGGCATAGTATCATCACCCCATGCGCCGCAGCCCAACGCGGGTAAATTTCCGCCATCCAATCGTTGACCTGTCCCATGGCGTGGTTGGGATAACAGGAGCAGGGCCAGTTGCATAACGGCATCGCTGTTGAAACGCAGGCCTTGCACGGATAAATGATCCGACCGTACTCCGACGCGAGCCGGCTGAGGTCGAGAAAGTCTACCTCGAAACCTTTGTTTCCGGAGATAACTTTTTCGGCTATTTTCGCCAGACGAAAAGTTTTCGACATTTCTCCCGGACACGTTTGGTCGCTGCGGGTGGAGCCGTTGATGAGGAGAATACGCGAATTAGATTTGGGACTCTTCTGACGTTTTTCCGCCTGTTGAAGGGCTCTTCGCGCTTCGAGCCATTCGATGGGTAGCTGAAAGTCAGGGTCGCTGAAGCCACGTCCTGCCCGGCGCTTGCGCGGGCTCCTATGGTATTCGATGTAGTTTTTCCACGCCACGGCAATGACTTTTTCGATTTCCGGAGCGACTGCGTCGAAGGTCGGATCATAGAACCGCTCGCGGGCGCGGTTGCAAAATTCCTCTTGCGTTAATTGCACAGTAGGCATGCCTTTGCGAACCTTTGGTTTTGGCATCGTTCCTCCCGCGGATTGTCATTAAAGCAATTTTCCGTTCATCCTGAGCCAGCCTGTCCTGAGTGAGTCGAAGGGTCGAAGCATGCAATTTTTTTATCAGTCTGGCATGCAATAACACAGATCCTATTTGAATATGCGTTAAGCTCTTTCTATACTTTTCTTTAGACAAAGCGTAAAGGAAACAGATGCCTCCTCTAAAGATCGCCACTTGGAACGTTAACGGGATTCGCGCGCGCGAGGCTCAAGTTCTCGAATGGGTGGAGCGCGAGCGGCCCGACGTCGTTTGCCTGCAGGAGCTCAAATCGACCCTGGCCCAGGTACCGCCCTCGCTGTGCGAGCTGCAGGGATATCGATGCTATTGGCACGGCGCGCGGGCCTATTCAGGAGTCGGCCTCCACATCAGGCGGGACGCGTTTCTGGAGGAACCGCGCTTCCTGCACCCACCCTTCGACTATGAGACCCGTATCGTGACCGCTCAGATGGGCGATCTGAACTTCGTCTCCGTGTACGTTCCCAACGGCGGCAAGGATTTCCCGGCGAAAATGCAATTCCTGGCCGAGATGGAGCGCTACGTTGCGGAAATTCACGCGAGCGGCCGGCGACTCGTCCTCTGTGGAGACATCAATATTACCCGCAGCGAGCGTGACGTTCACCCGAAAGAGCGCAACCCTGCGCTCGTGGGACAGCGGCCGGAAGAGAGGGAGATGCTCGAGCGCATATTGGCCCAAGGTCTCGTCGATGTTGGGCGTGCGCTGGACCCCGACAATGAAAATCTGTTCACCTGGTGGGCACCCTGGCGCAACATGCGCCAACGCAATATCGGTTGGCGGCTCGATTATGTTCTGGCGAGTGAATCTTTGGCTTCGAAGGCGGCGCAGTGCGCGGTCTATCGTGAGGTTGGAACGAGTGATCATGCGCCCGTGGTGGCAGTCTTCGAGTTGAATGCCGAGGCAGTAGGGGGAGGCCCTAGGGTGGGGTAGGCCTAGCGCGGCGGGGCCGCAACCAAATCGGAGTCACTCCCGCAAAGGCGCAAAGGGCCGCCAAGGTGAAAGACGGAATAAAATGGATTTTTAACAGGAGGTAACGGAGATGACAGAGAAGAATTAGAAAACTTCGTTTTCTCTGTTCTCTCCTGTTAGAAGAGGTTTCTTCGCGTTCTTAGCGTTTTGGCGCGATGATAGGATTTGGCGCCTGTATCCCAAGAGCTACGGACTGCCAGAAAATTTGGGCGAGCTGCGAAAACTTTCAGCGTAGTAAGTATCCTCATGAAGAAATCACGTTCACAATCTTCCGATTTCAGTAAGTTTGGTAAGCTCGCCGAATATAACCGGCGGCGGCGCTTCGATGTAACCCCGGAGCCCGCTGGCAAGATGGGACGGGCAAAAAAAAGAAAACTGGAATTTGTCATCCAGAAACACCGTGCAAGCAGTCTCCACTACGATTTTCGCCTGGAGCACGATGGTGTCATGCTCTCGTGGGCCGTTCCTAAAGGACCGTCGCTTGATCCGTCAAACAAGCGCTTTGCCATGCAGACCGAGGACCATCCCATCGAGTACAACCGATTCGAAGGCGTCATCCCAGAAGGGGAGTATGGTGGGGGAACCGTCATGATCTGGGATCGCGGCACGTGGGAGCCCGAAGTGGAAGACGTCGATCGCGCCCTGGCCAAGGGCGATCTCAAATTCACGCTCCGTGGTCAAAAACTCCGCGGCTCATGGGTGCTCGTACGGATGCGAGAACGACAATGGCTTTTGATCAAGCACCGCGACAAAGTCGCTTCAACTATCGACGTCACCGCCGCCAAGCCACGCTCGGCGGTCTCCCGCCGAACTCTGGCGGGCATCGCCCGCAGCGCCGGCGCCAGCCCGCGGCAGCTCGCGCAAGCCAAGGAAGCCGATGCTTCGTCGACCAGCCCGGCTGGCTAGCCTTTGTACTTGAACTTAGATCGTTTTAAATCCGTCACGCGATCGATCGAACTGCACAACGTGCTGAGGGCGCGCTCCATGGGCGTGTCAGGCCGAACTCATAAAGGAACTCCGCTAGAACATGGCGAATATTTTCAAACAACCGTGTGATGAGGGCGTAGTCTTATCAAGCCCTGCCGCTGTTCCATGCACAAAAGAAGCCGAGCCATGGATCCTGGCTGCGACGATACTGGGATCGAGCATGGCTTTCATTGATGGGACAGCCGTCAATGTGGCTCTGCCCGCGTTGCAACAAAGCTTTCGTGCGACGGTTTTAGACGTGCAGTGGGTGGTCGAGTCGTACGCACTTTTTCTCGCCGCGCTTCTTCTAGTCGGCGGTTCAATGGGAGATCGCTTTGGCCGGCGGCTGGTCTTTTGCTGGGGCGTTGCTTTATTTGCCTTGGCATCGATTGGCTGCGGGTTTGCAGAAACAATCGGTCAATTGATCGTCGCACGCGGGGTGCAAGGAGTGAGTGGGGCGCTGCTTCTGCCAGGAAGCCTCGCGATCATTAGCGCATCATTTGATGAAAAGAGGCGGGGGCAGGCCATCGGTACATGGTCGGCGTTCACGGCCATTACCGCAGGCATCGGTCCGGTCATCGGCGGCTGGCTGATTGAGCATCTCTCCTGGCGCGCGGTTTTTTTTATCAACGTACCGTTGGCGCTTGTGGTGCTGGCAATCTCTTTTTCGCGCGTGCCTGAGAGCCGGGATGACGGTGAAAGCAAAAACTTGGACTGGTTAGGCTCAGGGCTTGGCACACTGGGCCTGGGAGCCCTTATCTACGGTCTGATCGAATCATCACGCTTCGGCTTCGATCATTCGCTAGTGATCAGCACGCTGGTTGTTGGCGCGCTCTCGCTGACAATCTTTGTGCTGGTCGAAGGGCATGCGCGCAACCCGATGTTGCCGCTGACATTGTTTCGCTCGTCTGATTTTAGCGGTGCTAATTTAATGACGTTCTTTCTATACACAGCGCTGGGTGGAAGTCTGTTCTTTGTTCCGCTCAACCTGATTCAGGTTCAAGGGTATTCGGCGACTGCGGCGGGTGCCGCCTGGATCCCCCTTATTCTCATCTTGTTTTTCCTCTCACGCTGGGCCGGAGGGCTAGTGCAAAAACACGGTGCGAAATTGCCGCTGGTAGCCGGCCCGACCATTGCGGCTTTAGGGTATGCATTATTTACGTTCCTAGGCATAGGCGGCAGTTACTGGACCACTTTTTTTCCGCCGGTGGTGGTGTTGGGTTTAGGCATGGCGGTGAGCGTCGCGCCCTTAACGACAACGGTCATGAACGCGGTGCCGAAAAATAGGGCGGGCATTGCCTCCGGTATTAACAATGCCGTCTCACGCATCGGCGGACTGCTAGGCATTGCGGCTCTGGGCATCGTTATTCTTTACGCCTTCAACCGTGAGCTGGATCGGCGTTTGGAACAGTTGGAACTAACGACTGAAGTGCGGCGTTCCATCGATAACCAACGCGTTCGGCTTGCCGGAGCAGAACTGCCCCCTGGCATAGACGATCAGACACAGGTGGCGCTGAGGCAAGCGATCAATGAATCGTTTATTGTCGGATTTCGAGTGGTAATGATGACGGCCGTTGGGCTAGCGCTCGTCAGCGCATTGTGCGCATTGATAATGATCGGATAGACCGGTGGATAACGATGCAGCTCCGCGCAAAATTCGATACGAAGTGAATGGGCCGCCCTCGTCGGAAATTGTGCGGTGGCCGTTAGCTCGCGTACTGCAACAGGCGGTGTCTCGCATTTGAAAGAACCACGACACGATGATTGGCAGGATCTACAGTTATCAGAAGATGGACGTCAGATCGGGCTGTGAAGCGGACTCGATCATCCCATCGCCGCTAAAACCTGAAAAGGATTCTGGGACTCAGGACGAAGTAATTGAAGCCCACACCCGTTGAGGTTCCGATCGCAAGGTTGCTGCCCTCGACACTAAGCTCAAGAGAAACGTAGCGAGTCGGCTTAAAGCCAACACTCGCGGAGCCGCCAAAGACGGGATCGCTACTCGGGAAACCGTTTCTTCTGAAAGCTTGTTGGCCGCCAAAAATATCCACGAAGGCGTAAAACATTTGCCGCTCAATGTACGAAGATACGAGCAAGCGATTCGAATAATAATCGTTGGGGTCAAAGTAGCCGCCCCCGCTCTGGCGGGCGTAGTTGAGATACCGGAAGCGATAGCCGATTGAGATTTTAGGATTGAAGAAGAGCGTGTATTGCGAAGTGAACTGCGCGTCGTGAGCATGGTTCACATCCGAGAAGCCCCGGTACTTGTAGGCGGTTGACACGAAAAATCGGTCGGTCCATTGATGCGACCATTGCAGACCTGCAATGGTCGTTCTGATCCGGTTCTGTATCAGTTCAGCGGAATCGGTGAGAACTTCGTGGGCCACGCCGCCGCCAACGGTACCGCCTGGGATTTTTACATCGAACTTCAATCCACCGGTCGGAAAATTTGATTCGTCGCCCCGGCCCAACCGGGTGAATCCCAGAGCAGCCCCGCCAGCGACTGTTTCAGTAAAATTGCTGTACGCGCGAAACCCCAGCTCCTCGGCTTGCTCACGGCGGGTCGGATCTCGGGCTTCTGTGTGACGAAAATTTCCACCGAGGTCGTAGTTCCCCAGCCAGAGACTCGGCGCGACGCTGTACCGGTCAACGACATTGTGGTCTGAGTCGTTGTAGTAGACATACCTGAAATCGAGTTTGGGCCTCGTCATCGCTTCGAATGTATCCTGGAATTTTGTGAAACGATTCCACTGGTTGGTAGTGGCTGGCTGCAACAGCCGGCTTGTTTCGTCGGCGCCCGTGCGGTTGCCAGCGGCGAGAAGAGACTGAGAAAGTCCGATTCGAGCATCGAAGTCGTCCTGCGTCTGCACCAACCGTTGGTAGATCGGTATGGCTTGGCGTAATTCTCCCTTCCATTGAAGGGTGTCCGCTTTGACCTGCAAAGCCTCACGATTATCGGGCGCCTGCTGCAAGACTTTTTCCGCTTCATCGATGGCCTGGTTCAACTCGCCGTTCCACGAAAGCACGCGACCCAGTTGAACTCGGGCGTCCACGTTGTCAGGGTTCGCAGCAAGCACGGCGTTTAGCTCCTCTTTGGCCCTGGTCAGACGGTCCGCCCAAGACAAGTAGATGGCCATTCTCACTCTCTCGTCGGCTGTAAAAGTTTCTCTGGCGAGATCGAGAGCACTGATATAGGCGTCCGCGGCTTTATCGAAATCATTGGCCGCGACGTACTGATCTCCCGCCTGCTTATACTGGCGGGCCGATGCTGCGGCGGATTGGGAGGCAATGACGGGTTGGGAGGTTTCACCGGAATTGGCGGCACAAGGAAAGCTCAACCACAGAAACAGCGTGACGCCGAAGACCGGCGATACTACGTGACCGCGCCGCGGAAAGCGTGCGGATGCAATCACCTTCACTGCCCAACCCCCTTCACCATCGTTTCACGGTTCCGCAAAGCTCTTGCAGGTAGCCAATAACGCAGATAGGAGACATGACGATTTGATAGATCAGCGTGTAGACCAAAAATCCCCCGAAGTTCCGGCGAACTTTAAGGTCGAGCGTATCGAACACCGCTTTTTGCTTCCGATACATTACGACGATAATGGCAAACGCCATGGGAAACAGAATGAGAGTTTGCGGTCCAGCGATGTAAAACCTCCCGGTCAACGCCAAAACAACGCCGGGGAGAAAGACAAAGGTGTAAAATAAATCAACCAGAGGAATGACGAAATCGATGGCGATGAAAAAGCTCGAAAGACGAGAATTTTTCCATGCCAAGGAGCCGTACTGTTTCAATCCCTCGATCATTCCTCTGGCCCATCGTCTGCGCTGACGGTAGAAACTTTTGAAGTCAATTGGCGCGGACGTGAACCCGATGGCGCTTGCTTCAAATCCAATGCGGCACCCCGCTTCGAGCAGAGCCCATGTGAGCACGATATCTTCGCCGATCACCGGCGACCAGCCTCGAATTTTTCGAACGGCTTCGGTGCGAAACGCGCTGAAAGCCCCTTGCGCGACCAGAGTTCCTTGATAGAGAGATTGCTGCCTTTTAGCCGAGGCGATTCCGGTAAAATAATCCCATTCCTGCAAACGCGCCATAAAACTTTCGCGGGAATTCTTGACGAGTACGCATCCAGCAACAGCGGCTGTGCCGCGAGGGTCCGACAGCAGTCGCGCGACAATTCGCTTAAGCGCCTGAGGGTGAAGAAAGGTGTCGGCGTCGATGGTTACGACGATTTCATTGGTCACGTCCTTGAGTCCCCGGTTAAGAGCGCGAGCCTTGCCGCCGTGATGCGCCCTGACAATTTTTAGATTGGGAAGTTTGAGCGAGGAAAGAATCTCAACCGTTCCGTCGGTTGAGCCGTCATCCACGACAATGACTTGCACGAGAGCGGGATAGTCTTGCCCCCCAATACCGCGAAACGTCTCACGCACGTTGTCGGCTTCATTATAGGCAGCCATCAAGACCGTGACGGGAGGGTACTTGATATCGAGTCGTAAAGGAGGCGGCGCATCCAAGATGATACTCGCGACGATGTGAGCATTAAGAAAGCCGGGAAACAAAGCGATGAATAATATGATCAGAATCGCTGGAAACGGGCCGGTGATTGGGGAAAGTTCTTCAAGCCAAGGTCTGGCGAGAAAAACTGAGATCAAGAACCATACGGTTGCGAAACCTGTAGCAATGACGAATTTTGCCTTGACAGGAATATAGAAAGATTTCTGAGCACGGATTCCGATATCTGATTTGTCCGCTGATGACAGCTCAGCAGCATACGGCGATGCATCGGTTGGAGCGAAGTCTTCAGTGTTTTTGGGCGTAGGATTGGCCATAAAAAAACTGCCTTACCCGTGTGCGCAATCGACATGCCAGTATCAAAGTGCCGAAAAACAAGGAAAATTTTCGTCAGATTTGACGTAGCTTGTGCTCCGCTGGACAAAGTTGTCACGAGACGAGAGTACTCGTCGGCTACCCATGTTCGTTATGGAGAAGGTGAAGATTCACGAGAAGTTCTTGTCATGATGCGTCGCAAGGAGGAAAAGGCGGGCAAGAAAGCAACTCGACGGAACGCTATCCTTATATATAGATATATATACAGCGCGCCCATGGGTCCCCAAACCTTTTTAAAGAAGCCCCTTTTGAGCGCCCCTATGTAATATTATCGAAGTAGGGCAGGTCCGACCCGTGGTCATACTTGCTGAATTGCTTTTGGGTGAGCCCCGAATGGATGAAATCTGCGATGCGAACATCATGAGCTGTAAGGCGTTACTTGACAAGATTTCTTTAACCGAGTGATATTGAGTAGTGATGGTTTGCCAACTAAATTAATTGGCAAGACTACGAAAACGCGGTGCGATTTTACCGTCGGTATGCCACAGGCGTACGGACCACGGGAGGTATTATGGCGATCAGTCATCTTACATTGCGGCAAGCCGTCGTCGATGGAGCGAACTTTCTCGTACGGGTGGGAGCGATTTCTATGAGCCACCATGGCAACTTTAGCGTTCGTGTGCCCAACACCGACACGATTCTGCTAACTGCCACCAGCTCTTTCGATAATCTGAAACCTGAGAACTTGGCGCTTCTCGATCTGGAAGGCCGGCTTTTGGAAGGGGAGATCAACCCGACCAACGCCGAGATCGTCCACATGCACGCTGTCGTTTACAAGCAGCGGCCCGAGACCGGCGCGGTGGTCCACACCCACTCCACCTATGCGACGAGCTTCGCGCTGGCGAGCCGATCCATCGGCTGCTCATACGAGGCGCTGGTGCGCTCGGATATGATCGATGGTGTGCCCCTGGCGCACTATGGGCCGCGCGGGTCCGCTGCGTCAGTGGATAACATCGCCACGGCCCTGTCCAGCGCGAAGAACACCAAAGCCGTGCTGCTGGAAAATCACGGCGTGCTGGCTTTCGGCCCAGACCCCGCGGCTGCGGCGCGGGCCAACCTCATCGTCGAAGAAGCGGCGCAGATGGCAATATACGCCGAGGTGCTGGGAGGCGCGAAACCCATACCGTCTGAGATGCTGAGAGCCACCGTCGGCCGTAGAGACGAGTTTGCCCGCGCAGGTACACGGCGGGCCTAGGGAGGTTCGCTGAATCCATCGAATGAATTGACAGGCTCGGAACGTTGCCAGAATGACTCAATCAACTTCTGAGACGAGCGTACAAAGTGATCTCAGACTTTTTTCTGGGATCTTTGGGCCTTATCGAACAGCTAAAATATCTTGGGTTGCCGATTCTTGTAGATTCTTCTAGGTGGAGCACTGTTGTTGGCTTTTCTCCACGAAGTTCGCGGCCGGTCGTGGCTCTCTGATTGCTTCGCTCCGACAGGCACGCAGCCTTCTTCTTAAAGCTCTGGTTTCTCATAAACCTGCTTCCTTTCCGTTCCAGTGAACTGTACCAGTCAATTTTGCACGTGTGATTTGACCATGCGCTGACTCGGGAGGAGTTGCTGTCCAATATTGGACAACACGGAAAGAAATATTAGCCGGCCCAACAAGGAGGCAAAGCCGCTCTGGGGGGTTAGCTTGTCATGAGATAGAGCTAACAGCCCGTTTAAGATTCGAAACGAAACCTACTACCGGCGTGGGAAAGTTTTAAGGGATGAGAAATGTTGCCTACCGGGTCGCGACACTATCCGCGTTTCCAGTAGCTTACGACTTAGCTGGTGAGGCTAAACCTGACTCTTCTTTCCGGTTTCATTTTTAGAGAAACAGCGATCAAGGAAGGCTCCTAGCGGACCGCGCGCCGCTCTTCTCACAATCCCCTCCAGCTTGCCTTTGTCCAGCCAGATCCCCCCACAGCTCGCACAGCGATCCAAGACAAATTCCATATAGGTGTAGCTGTCCAGCTTACCCGCGCACTTTGGACAGCTCAGTATCCGTTCTTTCCGCCGGGCGGCTTCAGCCTTCTGAAACTCGACCTTCATCTCGTCAATCAGTTCACGGTCTTTGGCGGCAAAGTAATGATCCTCCTCGGCACGCTCCACGAACTTTTCCCCGAAGCGATCCTTTTCGTCTTTCATAGCTTTTCTCTCCTGAACTTTAAGGAGTCATCCGAGGTTTACCGCACTTTCCCCGATCCGCCGCTTGCTTAGCCTGCAAGCTCCGGCTCATGGTGGCTATCCTTAACGAGCCATCCTTCCCGCATGATCTTGTCCTGGATCCTTAGTAGCCCCTCTGGCGGAGTTTCGGGCCGAGGGTTCTTCCTCAGAAGGTTACGACCGGAGGTTGAACGCTCGTTCCAGCTGGCGCAAGATTCCGTCGGGTTCGCGCAGCGCAAGCTCCACGATTTGATCCGCGCGCGCTTGCGAATCGCTGTTGGCATAGATGCGTAGCTGAGGCGCGTTGCCCGACGGCCGGATGTGCGCGACGTCGCCATTGCGGAAATAGAGGCGCACGCCATCGAGCACGTTGATGCGCGCGATATCGTCGAACCCGAGCGCAGGCGCGAAGAAGCGCATTAACGTCAACCTGCGTTGCTGCCAGTCTAAGGTTGCCGATTCCGCGAGCGGCGTGGACGCCGCGCCCGGACAACTGCGGTGGAATACGCGTTCTGTGCCATCGAACTCCACCTCGATCACGTCGCCGGGTGGAATCAGATGAGCCAGGATGGCCTGGCTAACCGCGACCGGTACGTTGTCGAGCAAGCCGGCACGGCCAAAGCGTGCCGGCAACCGATTCCACAATGCGGCCAATTCGATGCGCTGCTCGGCGGCGGCGAACAAGTTTGCCAGGATGGGCAAGGTCGAATCGCGCGTGGGCAACGCGGTCAGTGTCCCAGCGGTCAACGCAATATCGCTGCCGGTCAAAAATCCGCCGTTGGCCTCCCAGCCGACGATCCGTGGGTGTTTTCCGGCGCGGCGCAATTCGTCGAGCGCGAAGATGACGTAGGGCGATCCGATCTTGGTCTTCTCGAGGGCAACCCTGCGCTCGCTCATGCGTCGCTCGACCGCATCATTGGCGCTGATTGGGACCGCGGCAGCATCCGCGCGCAGGTATTCGGCGACCACGATGCCAAGAAGATCACCGGGCAAAAAGCGCACGCGCCGGCCGCCCGGGTGGACCTCGGCGGCAGGCAGCACCGCCGTCACCAGCGGCCGGTCGGAGTCGCCATCCGTGGACACGATTGCGTGAAGCGGGCGGCCGCTCGCTTCGGCAGCGACGGCAAGCTCCTCCAGACGATCGAGCTGCTCGTCGGTGATGTTCTCCGTATCGATGGAAACGAACGTCTCGCTGCGCCCGGCAGTGACCACCTCGGCGCCGAGCTCGCGCAGGATCTGCGGCAAGATATCGCGGCCCACCGCCGAATGCTGATACACAAGAACGCGCAGGCCGGAGAGAGCGCCGCGGGTGAAACTGGTCAGATAGCGACGGACGTAGGCTTCCTCGGCGGCAGGATCGAGGGGCGGCAGGTCTGGCGCCCGCTTGAACGTTCCAGAGGCGTCGAAGGCCGATGTGGTCGCGGTCCGGCTGTACTCCTCGACGCGCACGCGCTCGATCTCGCGTGTGATGCCGGGTTCATCGGACTTCAGCACCTCGCCGACGCTTTTATTGATTTTTATACCGTTACGATCGAATGGAATGTGGCTGCCGGTCACCATCACACCGGCGCGTCCGGTGGAGATGGCATGCGAGACTAACGCGGGTGTAGGAATCTTGCCCGCGTTCTCTGCCCGGCAGCCCGAGTCGACAATCGCCTGGGCGCAGGCGCGCATGATACGGTCGGTACTGGGACGGAGGTCACCGGCGATAACCACTGCGCTGTGCGCGCCAATATCGCCAATGCTCAACAAATACCGGAGCGCAGCTTTGACATTGATATAGGCCTCGAGGTCGGTGATGTCTTTGACCAGGCCGCGCAATCCGCTGGTGCCAAAGGCCAACGGGACCGGCGTGTAATTAAGAAACGAAGCCGTGGGACGTATTCGCGGTTCGGGCATTGGAGTCATGGCGTTGTAAGTCTTGCCTTGAGGCCGGCCATAATCCCGATGGCGATCAGAGCATCCATCGCCGGATCATCCTCCCAAGGTAATCATCTCTATTTTCTTATTATCCTTTGCCCTATAACCGCGGCCCGAATTCATCGCTTCGAGTCTTTCGTCGGAGTATTTATCTGTCCTTTTTCGCCAAATACCGCTAACAATCTCGATTATTTCGTCGTCGGTGGCTCCGTTTCTCAGCAGTGCCTTGAGATCATACCCGGTTGCAGAGAACAGACAGGTTACTAATTTCCCATCAGCCGTGAGCCGCCCTCGGGTGCAAGTTGAGCAAAACGGCTCGGTGACCGATGCGATCACCCCTAGCTCTCCCCAGCCATCGATAAACTCGTAATTCATAGACGGAGCGCTTCCCTTGTCTCTGCCCACTTCTCTTAGGGGAAAACGAGCATCGATGATATCGAGAATTTGTTTTTTGGCGACCAGCTTCTCCGAAGTCCAGTTGTTCGAGTTGCCCACGTCCATGTATTCGATAAAGCGGATAGCAAATCCGTTCTTCCTGGAGAACTCCACCAGGTCGATGATGTCATCGTCGTTGACACCGCGCTCGACCACCACATTGATCTTGATAGGATGGAGGCCGCAGTGCTTGGCGGCGAAAAGACCCTCCAGCACCTTCGCCAGATCGCCCCGCCTTCGTATCCGGGCGAACTTCTCAGAATTAAGCGTATCGAGACTTACGTTGATCCGCGTTAGTCCCGCAGATTTAAGGGCAGAAACCTTTTCCGCGAGCAGCGAGCCGTTGGTCGTGAGACACAAATCTTCTAAGCCATTTAGAGATGAAAGCTTGCTGATTAATTTTTCTAGATCCCTCCGCAAGAGCGGCTCCCCACCGGTGAGCCTGATCTTATCCACCCCTAATTGGACAAAGAGGTCTGCGAGTCTGGCAATTTCCTCAAAAGTAAGGAGCTCCTTTTTATCAATCCATTCATACTCATCAAAAGGCATACAGTAGGTGCAGCGGAAATTACACCTGTCGGTAACTGATATCCTCAGGTCCTTGAGCGGACGGGTATAAATATCGTGCA
>Ga0209874_1000060_pt1 | contig 26243 bp, 25 predicted proteins | sample GWRWN1_20_30_FD_187216 | JGI IMG/M metagenome (GOLD analysis project Ga0209874, IMG submission 187216) | Riverbed sediment microbial communities from areas with no vegetation in Columbia River, Washington, USA - GW-RW N1_20_30 (SPAdes)... | ecosystem: Environmental > Aquatic > Freshwater > River... | reverse complement strand
TCGTCGTAGCCGATGTAGCCGGGGGGCGAGCCGACGAGCCGGGACACGGAGTGCTTCTCCATGTACTCCGACATGTCCACCTGGATCATCGCGTCCTCGTCGCCGAACAGGAACTCGGCGAGCGTACGGGCGAGCTCGGTCTTCCCGACGCCCGAGGGGCCGAGGAAGATGAACGAGCCGGTGGGGCGCTTGGGGTCCTTGATGCCGGCCCGAGCGCGGCGGATCGACTTCGACACGGCGATGATCGCCTCGTGCTGCCCGATAACCCGCTTGTGGAGCTCGTCCTCCATGCGGATGAGCTTCTGGGACTCGGCCTCGGTCAGCTTGAAGACGGGGATGCCCGTCCACATGGAGACGATGTCGGCGATCTCTTCCTCGCCGATCTCCGGCTGCTCGACCTGCTCTGAAGAGCGCCATTTTTCCTCGAGATCGCGCTTTTTCTGAGAAAGCTTTCGCTCTTTGTCGCGCAAGTTCGCAGCCTTTTCGAATTCTTGTGCCTCGATCGCCGCCTCCTTCTCTTCACGCACGCGCTCGATTTCTTCTTCCAGCTCGCGGTGGCGCGGCGGAGCGGTCATCGTCTTGATGCGCATGCGGGAGGCGGCCTCGTCGATGAGGTCGATGGCCTTGTCGGGAAGATGCCGGTCCTGGATGTAGCGGTCCGAGAGCACCGCGGCGGCACGCAGGGCGTCGTCGGTGATCGTGCAGCGGTGGTGGGCCTCGTAGCGGTCCCGAAGACCGCGGAGAATCTGAACGGTGTCGTCCACCGTGGGCTCTTCGACCTTGATCTGCTGGAAGCGCCGCTCGAGGGCGGCGTCGCGCTCGAGGTACTTGCGGTACTCGTCGAGCGTGGTCGCTCCGATCGTCTGCAGCTCGCCGCGGGCGAGGGCCGGCTTGAGGATCGAGGCGGCATCGATCGCGCCTTCGGCCGCGCCGGCGCCGACGAGGTTATGGAGCTCGTCGATGAAGAGAATGATGTCGCCGCGCTGGGTGATCTCCTTCATCACCTTCTTCAGGCGCTCCTCGAACTCCCCGCGGTACTTCGACCCGGCCACCAGGGCGGCGAGGTCGAGCGTGTAGATCTGCTTGTTCTTTAGGAGCTCGGGAACCTGGTTGCCGGCGATTCGCGCGGCCAGGCCCTCGACGACGGCCGTCTTGCCGACGCCGGGCTCGCCGATCAGAACCGGGTTGTTCTTCGTGCGGCGCGAGAGGATCTGCATCACGCGCTCGATCTCGGTCTGACGTCCGACGACGGGGTCGAGCTTGCCCTCGGCGGCGAGCTTGGTCAGGTTGCGGCCGAACTGATCGAGGAGCTTCGAGCTCTTCGTCTTCTCGCCGGCGGCGCCTCCTCCACCCTGCTGGCGGCGGCCGGGGCCGGAGAGCATCCGGATGATCTCGTTGCGGATCTTCTCCGCGTCGGCGTCGAAGTCGAGCAGGATGCGGGCGGCCACGCCCTCGTTCTCGCGAACGAGGCCGAGCAGGATGTGCTCCGTCCCGATGTAGTTGTGGCCGAGCGAGAGTGCCTCGCGGAGGGCGAGCTCGAGGACCTTCTTCGCGCGCGGCGTGAACGGGATCTGCCCCGTAGTGACCTCGTCGCCCTGGCCCACGATGCGGGCAACCTGGGCGCGCACCTCCTCGACGGTGATGTCGAGGCTCTCGAGCACCCTGGCGGCGAGACCTTCCTCCTCACGGAGTAGCCCGAGGAGGATGTGCTCGGTCCCGATGTAGTTGTGCTTCAGCGCGCGTGCTTCGTCCTGCGCGAGAACGACGACTTGCCGTGCCCTCTCGGTAAAGCGTTCGAACAAACCCAAAATCCTCTCTGGCCGATTCCCGAACCTATCGTAGCTGACTGCTCGGGGGGTACTGAACACCCGCCGTAATGGCGGTACTCCTCGGTATCGGACGCTCGACACCTTTCCTCAAGTTGGCCAATTCGAGGGACGAAACGCCGCTCCGAACGGTCGATATACCAATACATGAGGGGCCTTGACCGACGCTCCGGTCCGAGGAGACTTGCAACAGTTGCGGCGTTCGCGTGCGCGCTCTTCGCGCTCGCCGGTCCGGCAGCCGCCGCGACGATCACGCCGAGGGACACGGTCGAGCCCGCGCTCGTCACCCGGATCAATCAGGTGCGCGCCAATCACGGTCTTCCGCGCCTCAGCGTCGCGACGCTCCTGACGAGCGCCGCCACCAAGCATGCGAACAACATGGCCTGGAAGGGCTACTTCCGCCATGAGTTCCGCAAGGACGGCGCGTGGGTGTCGTTCGGCAGCTGGATCCGCTGGTACTGGCCCGGACCCGGCTACGTGGCCTGGACCGCGGGCGAGAACCTCGCCTGGGCAGCGCCGGACGCGACTCCCGCGCAGGTCGTCAACTGGTGGATGAACAGCCCCGGCCACCGAGCGAACCTCCTCGGCGCGTGGAACAGGGTCGGCGTCGCGATCATTCGGGTCTCGAGCCCGGGCGGCTTCTACCGCGCTTATTCGCAAGTCACTATCGTCGTCGCCGACTTCGGCAAGCGCACCTAACGCCGGCGTCGCCAGGCGGCTGTAGTCTCAGGCCGCGTGGCGCTCGAGACCACGATCGTCCCCAAGCCGCCGTACTCGCTCGCTCTCTCGGCCAGGATGAAGAGCGACGCGACACGCGTCCTGCGCGACGGCGTCCTGACGATGGTGTTCGAGGCTGGGGAGGCGCCGGCGCTGGCGAACGTGACGCAGCGGCCCGACGGAAGCCTCGTCGCTCGGATCGAGTCGCCCGCGGCCGACGCTGCGCTCGAGAAGCTTCGGTTCATCCTGGCAGCCGACGACGATCACTCGCCGTTTCTGGCGCGCTTCGCGCGTGACCGGTTCATCGGCCGCGCGACCCGTCAGCTGGCGGGTCTCCGCCCATTGCGGACGGCGACAGTGACTCACGCGCTCCTGAAAGCGGTGTGCGGTCAGCTGATCCAGGCGAAGGCGGCCCGGGTGCTCGAGAACAAGCTCGTGCGGATCGCTTCGCCCGAGCATGAAGGCTTCCGGCTCCCGCCCGTCCGCTCCACCTTCGGGCGCTTCACCCACGCGGAGCTGGCCCGCGACGGCCTCGTCTCCAGGAAGGCCGCGGCGTTGCTACGGCTCACCCATGAGCTCGAGCTCGAGCGGCTGCACGGCGTCCCCACGGAGACAGCCGCCGGCCGCATCGAGCGGGAGCGCGGCCTCGGGCCGTGGTCGGCCGGCATGGTCTGCCTCTACGGGCTCGGGCGCTACGAGCGCGGCCTCGTCGGCGACCTCGGGCTGGTGAAGCTCTGCGGGGCGCTCCACGGCCGCCGGGCCGAGGCTGAGGACACGCGGGCGCTCCTCGAGCCATACGCCGAGTGGGCCGGGCTGGCGAGCGTCTACCTGCTCGCGGCCTTCCCCAAGAAGGAGTGGGGCGCTGGGCTGGACCGCCGCATTGGGTCAAGCCCGCTCGCGGCTTAATAGGTCGTCAGGAACCGAGAGGTCGAACGTCGTTGCGCCTGTTCACCAGGTAGGGAGTCCCCTTCACGGGATCGACGCGGACGAGCGCGGCGAAGACGACCCACCGATGAGAGGCGCTGTACAGCGGATGGCAGGCCGAGAGGACGAGCGTGTCGAAGCCGCGATCGCGGATGATGCTCCAGTCTCCGCTCTTGACGATCTTGTGCGTGAAGACCCGATAGTAAAAGGTCGCGTACGGGAGGCGAAGCGAAACGCGATCGGCGGTTTTCAGCGAATCGATATGCCGAAACCAGGCGCCGAACGTCGTGCGGTGGGCGGCGATCGCCATCGTCCTGCCCACCCCTGGGAGCGACGTCTGCGGGTAATGACCAGGGCCTTGGGAGAGATCGGGGCCCCAACGCGTTCCTTGCACGAAAACCGCGTTCAGGCCGATTCTGGGGACCTTGATGCGGCCAAGCGCATGCCCCATTTTTAGCTTGCCGTGCAGGCGGTTGGCGGCTGCCTCGATGCGCTCGCGCTCGAGTTGGGCCAGCTCCTGGTCGGTCGGAGCGGTTGGCTGTTCCACAGCGACAGGAGTGAGGTCGAGCGCCGCCGCGTACTCCACCGATTCCTTTTCGAGCGCCGAAGCGAGTTGATGCTGCTTCCACCGCGCGTATAGGCCCGTGGCCGGATCGCCCCAGAAGATGACCGCCCCGCTGTAAGCGATGAGCAGGACGCCCAGGGCGATGAGGATCTTGCCCAGTCGACCGCCACGCCGGCGCTTCGGCTTTGCCGGCTCCGGCTCCTCGACACGACTCGGTGCCGGGTGCGTGAACCCGTACGCGGCGATAGCGTCGGGCACGGAGGGCGGGGGCTCTTTCGACTTCGTCCGGAGCATCGCGGTCAGTCCGATCAGCAAGAGGGCGGTCGTCAACCTCATCGGAGCACGCAAGAGTGGAGGCACCTTCCTAAGTGTGCCTTTTCGGCAGCCATTTGCACCCCGTGGCCGGGAATCCGCCCAGATTGAAATGAGGAAAGCTCATTTTCGGATACGCCGGCTCGGATCGACCTCACAGGCGGTCTGACCGACCAGGCGTCCGAATCGGTCGCGGTTCCGGGCGACCAGTCGGTAGCTCCGGTCGGTGAGCCCCGGGAAGGCGGCGAAGACGGCCGCGAGCGGGCGACCCCTGGGGAGCAAGCGGAGCAGAGGGGCGGCGGCCGCGCCTCCGGAGTACACCCGCCCGTCACCGGTGACGAGGTGCCACGAGCCCATCTTCGCGTCCGCGTCCATGGTCCCGAGCAACCGGTCGGCTTCGGGATCCTGCAGGGCGAGGGGCCTTAGCCGCCTGCGACGGTCCCACGAGAGGATCTTGTCGACCGACCAGCGGCAGAAGCCGCAGTCTGAGTCGTAGAGGAGGACGGCCGGCTTCATTCGGACCGCCGAGCCAGCGGCGCCCAGCGGGGCAACGTGAGCCGCGCGACCCGGTCGCGCGTCGCGAGGATGAACGAGCGGGCCGCCTCAGGCGGTATGAACGCTATGTAGGCGACGAGCACTGCGTAGCTGAAGAAGCCAACCCGGACGGCGTAGTCGATCCCAAGATGCAGGCCGATGCCGAGGAAGAGCACCCACGGCCGGAGCACGCGATTCCAGACGAGGATCCCGATCGAGAGCTCGACGGCCAGCGTCCCGTACGTCAGCAGGTTGACGAGGACAAGGGAGTCGGTCACGAAGCCGGGCACTGGAAAACGAGCGATGTCGTCGATCCGGAATGCGTACGAAACCGCCGTCCCATCGTTCCAGGTCACGCCGCGTACCTTCGCCCAGACCGCGGCGAGATAGAGGATGCTGACCTGCACCTGGAGGAGACGGAGGGGCCAGATCGCCCGCGCCGGGAACTCCCAGAAGCGCCTGGGCTCGCCCAGCCACCGATCGACGGACAAAGCGGTTCCGGACGGCATGAAGAGCATGTAGAACGCGAGCACCTGCACGAGCAGGTCGCCCGAGTTCAGGACCCACGGGTCGCGGCGTCCGAACGAGATCAGGCAGACGAAGACCACCAGCGCCGCGAGGCGAGCGCGGAAGCCCGCGAGTAGCGCGATCGTCCCGACGAGGAGCAGGAAATAGAAGAGGAGGACGGCCGCATCGCTCGGAAAGTAGCCGAGCATCCCCCATGCCAGCGTCCCGCTGTAGGTCGGCTGGGCCGGGAGAATCCCATCGTCCGAGTAGAAGGCGAAGAGCACCGGCGCGAGCGACAGCGTGTAGCCGAGCGCCAGGAGCCCGAAGGCCACGCGGAAGAGAGCCACGGTCGAGGTCTCGACTGGTTGGAACCAGAAGCGGCTCCAGGCGACCACGAGGCGCGAGGTCATCCGCTCGCTTCCCCGGACGGCGGGGTGACTGTGAGAGTGTAGAACGGGTGCTCCTGCCAGGGGCCCCGGCTCGGTCCCGGCCCCGGCGGGAGAAGGTCGTACCAGCGGCGCACGAGGACGACCTCGACGGGTTGCCGGCCACCAGTGGCGGCCTTGCGGGCGAACCACAGCGCCGCGGGCTTCCAGAGCTGGTCCTGCGCGTCCTGGCGGATCCACTCCGCCCACTTCCACCAGCGGTAGTCCCAGTAGACGCCGTAGACGTCATTCCCCCGTGGTATGTGGAGCGTCTCGCGGCCGCCGTCGGCGTAGCGAACACGGGCGACGATGTCGATCGAGATCCGCCGCGGGTCGGGCGAGAAGACGCCCCAGTTTTGGTCGAGCGAGGTAAGCGTGATGTAGGGGCGGACGACCTTGAGCGACCTCCGCTTGATCTCCGACGTGGGCAGGTTCCAGACGACGAGGCTGAAGACGGTGAAGACAAGGAAGACGCTGATCGCGATTCGACCGGCGGTTGAGGACTCGAGACGCTGCTGCACGCGGCTTTTTTATACGTTCGACCCGAAAGGCCTGCGTAACAAACGGGGCGACCTTGCGGCCGCCCCGTTTCGCCAGGTCAGAGGTGGGCTGCTAGGAGAGCTCGCCCTTCTTGCGCCGCACGAGGAAGATGCCGCTCGCAAGCATGGCCGCGGCCGCAAGGAGCGGGATCCACACCGGAAGGCCGGTGAACGGAAGGTTCCCGCCGGTCGGCGTCGCCGCCGTGCCGCCGGTCGTGCCGCCGGTGGTCGAGCCGGAGATGCCGCCCGAGCCGCCGGTGGTGCCGGTGGTGCCGGTGGTGCCGGCAGTCGTCTCGCCGGTGGTCTCGCCGGTCGTCTCACCCGTGGTCTCGCCGGTCGTCTCACCCGTGGTCTCACCGGTGGTCTCACCGGTCGTTTCGCCGGTGGTCTGGCCGGTTGTTTCACCGGTCGTGCCTCCGGTCGTCGACTCGGCGCAGTGCGATAGCTTGAGGAACGCTGCGGTGCTGCTACCAGTCCAGGAAACGGACGCTGTACTACTCGAATCCAGGGCGCCCGACGATGCGAGCTGGTAGGCGCTGTTCCCGCCGCCCGCCTGCACCATGGCGCCTACCACCGAGCCGTTCACGGTCAGCGTGGCCGTGCCGACGTTGGCACCCGGGGAAAGAACCCAGAACCCACCGGTTGCACACGGCAGGTTGTCGGCTCCGTTCCCACTCACGCCATTCCATGAGTCGCTACCCGCAAATGCGGGTGTGACCGCGATCGCGGCTGTCGCAAGCGCAGCCGCAAGTACAACTAGAAGCTTTTTCAATCCCCTCACCTCTCCCCTGACGTTTGACTGACTCTCCCGCGTCCCCGGTCGCCGGTTCCGCGCAAACATCTTCCTAACATGTTCACCGGCTGTCATTCAATGGTGCGGCCGGGATTTGTTTCGCGCCTCCGCTCTAGGTCTAGGTCGAACCTGGCCGTTGGATAGGCGGGTCACGGGCCATCCCTGAATCGAGGGATGCCGCGGCATAAGCGGGGGGCCGAATCCGGAAAGGGCGTCCAACGCCCTTCGCCCGGAGGTCATGAAGCTCGCCGTCGCAATCGCCCTTCTCTGCCTGCTGGCGGCAGGTGCGGGCGCAGCCTACGGTCGCGTGGGAAGCCCGCGCGGGAACGCGGCCCGCGGCGTCGTCCTCACGGGCCTCTCACGCGCCCGGCCGGACGGCCCTTGCAAGACTGGCTTCGAGCTGCGCCTTCCCAACGGTCGCCTCGGCTGCACGCACGGGCCCGACCCTGCGCCGCCCGGCCGCGACGTCCGTGAGCCGCGGTCGCTCGGTGACATTGCCGCCATGACGAGCGGTGATCCCTCGGGACAGTCGACCACGGGCGCAGGCGAGACCGTCTGCACGGGCGACGGGGTCGACGGCAACCGCGTGCAGGCCGTCTACGCGTATGCCGAGGGTGGTGCCGACAATTACGCAGCTGTCGTTCCCTACCTGCGTGGGTGGGCCACACAGGGCGATCAGGTACTGAATGACAGCGCCGCAGAGACGGGTGGGGTGCGCCACGTTCGCTACGTCACCGATGCGAACTGCCAGGTCGACGTGGCCAAGGTCCCGCTCAGCGCCGATGGCCTCGCGAGCCTCGCCGGCACGGCAGCCGATCTCGTCGCGCAGGGCTTCGATCGGCCCGACCGCAAGTACCTCGTCTGGGTCGACGCCTACGTGTACTGCGGCGTCGCCACGGTCGAGCCGGACGACCGGCCTGGCCAGAACAACGCGAACAACGGCAGCGGCAGCCCCGGAATGGTTGCCCGGGTCGACCGCGGGTGCTGGGGCATGCCGTCCGATTCGGCTGAGGCCCACGAGCTCACCCACATCCTCGGCGGAGTGCAGCCGACGGCCCCGCACGGCACGTGGAACTACCACTGCAGCGACGAGTCGGAGCTCATGTGCTACGACGACGACTCCACGGCGGACGGCTACGTCGGCTCCCACGGGCAACTCGTTCCTCTCGCCTATGTCTGCCCTAGGCCCCACGAGCGGCTGCTCGACTGCGGGGGCGACGACTACTTCTCGGCGAATCCCGATCCGAACGGCTGGCTCGCCCAGCACTGGAACGTCGCCAACTCGAGCTTCCTGACGAGCGAGGGGCCGCCCAGCGTTCCCGACCGCACCGCCCCGCGTGCGACCGCTCCGAAGGTCCGGGTCGAGGGCCGCCTCGCTCGGAGCGTGCCCATACGCCTGCGCTGGACTTCGAGGGACGCGGACGCCGTCGGCTTCTGGCTCTGGAGAAGCGTCGACGGGCGTTCGTGGAAATACGTCGAGCGCCCCGACCTCTGGCGGAACGAGGCGCTCCTCCGTCTGGCCCGCGGCCACTCGTACCAATTCCTCGTCCACGCCTTCGATGCGGCGGGTAACGCGAGCCCTGCGGCGGTCGGCCGTCGCTTCAGCATGCGGGTCTTCCAGGAGCGGAACCCCGCCGTCTCATACACGGGCCGCTGGCGCCGCGTCTTCCGCTGGCGGGCGTCCGCCAGGCATATCGCCTCGTCGCGGAGCTTCGAAGCGCGCTCGACGCTCGTCTTTCGCGGGAAGGCGATCGCGCTGGTATCCCCGACAGCTCTCGATGGGGGCCGGGCCCGAATCTTCATTGACGGCCGTTACGCGGGCACCATCGACCTCACCTCGGCGACGCCGACCGAACGGCAGGTCGTCTTCTCGCGCCGGCTGCGCCAGGGCCGGCACCGTATCGCGGTCACCCCCGTGCCGGGCTCAGGCCCCGTCCCGGTCGACGCGTTCGTCGTCCTCCGCTAGTAGGAGGGCTTCCGCCGCAGCAGGGCGAGTCCCGACGCGATCAGCACGCTGCCCGCCAGGAACAGGTAGAGCGCCCGCGCGCCGGTGAACGGGAGGTTCCCGGTCGGGCTTGCCGAAGGAGCCGCGCTCCCGGTCGACCCCGCCGGGTCGCGCGGAGGATGCTCGCCAGTCGCCGGCGGCTCGCCCGGCGGATCGTCCGGCGGCGTCTGCGCGGACCGGGTGCAGCTCCCCGTGTAGACGAAGTCGTCGTGGTGCTTCAAGTGTCCGTTCGTGGCGCCGGTCACGCTAGGCGAGATGACGATGTAGCGACCCGATCCGGTCCGGTGGCAGATCGTCAGATGGCTCGCGCGCCGATCGACTCCGGGTGACGCTTTCGGGACCACCCGCTTCGGGGCGGGCGCCCGCCGAGCTTCGTTCTTCCCGGGAGCCGCCGTGGGCTTCACCGGCGCCTGAGGAGATTGCGGCGCTGCGGGGGCGTGCTTCGCGTGGCCCTTGGCCAGCGCGAGCCCCGTTCCCGCGTGTCCCTTGCCCTTGTCCCCGTTTCCGCCGGGTGCCGCAAGAGCCCCGCCGGCGGTGACCCCCGTTACGAGCAGACAAACCAGCAAGAGGCAGTACGCCCTGCCGCAGCGCCGCATAACTCTCTCCCCTCTCCCCTCTCCCCTCTGCCTTTCACAGTAGGGAGGAAAAGACAGTTTGCAATAGGTTCGTATCTATTCGGTCGGGCGCAGCGCGGGGAAGAGAATCACGTCGCGGATCGTCTCGCGGCCGGTCAGCACCATCGCCAGGCGGTCGATCCCGAGCCCGAGGCCGCCTGTCGGCGGCATCCCGTACGAGAGCGCGTCCACATAATCGGGATCGTCGCCGCCGACTTCAGCGAAGCGGGCGGCCTGCTCGTCGGCGTCGTTCAGCTCGGAGTACGCATTCCCGAGCTCCATCCCGCAGACGAAGTACTCGAACCGCTCGACCACTCCCTCCTCGCCCTCCTTCCGCCGCGCGAGCGGCGAGAGCTCGACTGGATAGTCGTAGAGGATCGTCGGCTCGATCAGCCTCGGCTCGACCAGATGGCTGAGCGCGTGGTCGACGAGCTGGCCCCACGTCTCGTCACGACCGGTGTCGACGTCGCGCTCCGCGAGCCTGAGGCGAAGCTCGTCCGCATCCCGGGTCCAGACTCCCTCTGCCTCGAGCGCGTCGATCAGCTTCACACGACGCCAGGGCAGCTCGAGGTCCACTTCGTGGCCGCGGAATGAGACCTGGGTCGTTCCGATCGCCTCGCGCGCGACCTTCGCGACGAGCTCCTCGACCCTCCCCATGGTGTCCTCGTAGTCCGCGTAGGCTTCGTACCACTCCAGCATCGTGAACTCGGGCTGGTGCTTGTACGAGACGCTTTCGTTGCGGAAGTCCTTCCCGATCTCGTAGACCTTCTCGAGCCCACCGACGATGAGCCGCTTGAGATAGAGCTCGTCCGCGATGCGCAGGTAGAGGTCCGTATCGAGCTCGTTCGAGTGCGTGACGAACGGCTCCGCGAGCGCTCCCCCGTAGCGAGGCTGGAGAATCGGCGTCTCCACCTCGACGAAGCCATGGTCGTCCAGGTAGCGGCGGATCGCCGTGACCAGGCCCGTGCGCACGAGGAAGTCGCGGCGCGTGTCCTCGCTGACGAGCAGGTCGAGATAGCGCTTGCGATAGCGGGTCTCCGCGTCCACGAGGCCGTGGAACGTGTCCGGCAGCGGTCGCTTCGTCTTGGCGAGAAGCTGGACCTCGTCCACGGCCAGCGACGGCTCCCCGCGCTTCGTGCGAGTTGGGGTCCCGGTGACCCCGACGATGTCCCCGAGATCGAGGTCGACCCGCCCCACGCGATCGGCCGAGCAGAGGAGCTGGATCTGGCCGGAGCGGTCGACCAGGTCCAGGAAGACGAGCTTCCCGTGCCCCCGGCGGCCGAGGACGCGCCCGGCGAGGCGCCGCTTGTGGCCGACCTCCGCCCCCGGCTCGAGCGCCTCGGCCTCGGTGCGGACCGCGGCGATTTCGTCGCGGTCGGGGAACCGCCTCGGGAGCGTGCTCACAGGCCCCAGATCGCCCAGCCGATGAGGACGCCGACGCCGAGCGAGAAGGTCCCCAGCGCCCAGCCGAGGAGCAGTGAGGGTGCACGCCTCGCCAAGGGCCCGTAAGACGTCCAGCCGCTCTGACCGGCCGGGCCCTGCACGGGGCCGCCGTACATCTGCCCTGGCTCCCCCGGGCCCGACAGCACGCGCATGACCTCGTTCCGGATCGTCTCCGCGTCGGCGTCGAAGTCGAGCAGGATGCGTGCGGCCACGCCCTCGTTCTCGCGGACGAGCCCGAGCAGGATGTGCTCAGACCCTATGTAGCTGTGCTTCAGCGAAAGGGCCTCGCGCAGGGCGAGTTCGAGAACTTTCTTGGCGCGCGGCGTGAAGGGAATCTGGCCCGTGACGATCTCTTCGTCCCCCTGGCCGACCACCCGCTTCACCTGCGCCCGAACCTCCTCGACGGTGATGTCGAGACTCTCGAGGACGCGAGCGGCGAGCCCCTCCTCTTCCCGCAGCAGCCCGAGGAGGAGGTGCTCCGTCCCGATGTAGTTGTGTTTGAGAGCGCGGGCTTCGTCCTGCGCAAGGACGACGACTTGCCTGGCTCTCTCGGTGAAGCGCTCGAACACGCGGTCCGAGCCTAAACGCTCAGGCCGCCTTGATGTCCATGATTTTGAACTTGAGCGATCCCCGCGGCGCCGACACCTCGACCGTCTCGCCCTTCTTCTTGCCGATGATCGCCTTGCCCACAGGCGACTCGTTCGAGAGCTTGTGCTCGGCGGGATTCGCCTCGGCCGAGCCGACGATGTGGTACTCGATCGTCTCCTTGGCGTCCACGTCCCTGAGCTTGACCTTCGTGCCCACGGCGACGACCCCGGTCGGGATCTCCTTCCTGTTGACGATACGTGAGCTCTTCAGGCGGTCCTCGAGCGTCGCGATGCGGTGCTCGAGCATCGCCTGCTCGTTTTTCGCGTCGTCGTACTCGGAGTTCTCCGCGATGTCGCCGAACTCGCGTGCCTGCTTGATTCGCTCGGCCACCTCTCGGCGCTTGATCGTCGAGAGATGCTCGATTTCCTCCTTCAGCTTCTCGTGCCCCTCTGGGGTGAGAATGATTTCCTTCACCGTCCGCCTCCAAGACCCCGGATACAGAAACGCGGTGCCCACGGGCACCGTCGCGGCCGACATTGTAGCTACGCCGTCAAGCCGAAAACGCTCGTGGCATGACTAACATTCCCTTCGGATGAAGCCTGATCTCCACGCCCGCTGGAGCATTGGCTCGGTCGAGATTCCGGGCCGCCTCGTGCTCGCTCCGATGGCCGGGGTGAGCGTGCAGGCTTTCCGCCGCCAGGGGCGCCGTTACGGGGCCGGATTGGTCTGCTCGGAGATGGTGAGCTGCGCCGGCCTCTCGCACGGGAACGAGCGCACGCTGGGCTATCTCAGGATCGGCCGTGACGAGCATCCGCTCGCTGTCCAGATCTTCGGCTCGGAGCCCGGGATCATGGCGGAGGCTGCGCGCATGGTCGAGGACGCCGGGGCCGATCTCGTAGACATCAACTTCGGCTGCCCGGTGCGGAAGGTGACCAAGACGGGGGCCGGCGCCACCCTCCTCGAGGAGCCCGACCGGGCGTGCAGAATCGTCGAGTCGGTGGCGAACGCCGTCTCCGTCCCCGTCTCCGTGAAGATGCGCCGCGGCCTCCACAACGGCTCGCGTGCCGCTTTAGCGGTCGGCCCGAAGCTCGTCGACGCGGGGGCCGCGTCCCTTACGCTCCACCCCCGCTCCGCCCGGCAGATGTACACGGGCACGGCCGACCACGAGCTCACGGCCGAGCTGGTGGACCTTGTCGACGTCCCGGTGATCGCCTCCGGCGACGTGAACGCACGCGAGCGCGCGGAGGAAGTGCTCGAGACAACCGGCTGTGCCGCTGTCATGGTCGGTCGAGCCGCGCAGGGAAATCCCTGGGCCCTCGGCGAGATTGCCGGACGCCTCGATGGCGAGCCCACGCGGGAAGAGATCGTCGCCGAGCTCCTCTTCTTCATGCACGACACCGTCGAGGAGATGGGCGAGAGTCGGGCGACGGGTTTCTTGAAGAAGTTCTATGGCTGGTACCTGGGCCACGGGCGCTTCCCGAAGCCCTTCAAGCAGGAGCTCGTGCAGTTAGAGACGGTCTCCGAGGTCGAGGATCGCCTCCTCGAGGCGGCTCCTGGCGCCCAAGTGGTGGCCGAGCGCCTGAAAGCGGCCCTGCCCAAGCCGGACAACGTCGTCCTCGACCTGCCCGTCTCCATCTACGCGGGCGGATAGACCGCGGCGGCCGCGCCGCTATAACTCTCGTATGGCGGTGACTGTCGGAGAAGAACGGCGGATCGTGACCGTGCTCCTCGCGGACGTGGTCAGCTCGACCGCGATCGCCGAGAAGCTCGGCCCCGAGCGCGCGAAGTTCCTCATCGACGAGGTGATGAGGATCATGAGCGAGCAGGTCCGACGCTACGACGGCACCGTGGCCCAGCTCGTCGGCGACGAACTGCTCGCCTTCTTCGGTGCGCCCGTCTCCTATGAGGACGACTCCGAGCGCGCAGTACGCGCCGCACTCGCCATCCAGCGCGCGCTCGCTCAGTACGCCGAGGAGGTGAAGGACGCCTACGGCGTCGATCTCGCCGTTCGCATCGGCATCAACACGGGGCCCGTGATCGTCGGATCGCAGAGCGACGGCGAGGCCGGGTACGACCCCTGGAATGCGCTCGGCGAGACGGTCAACGTCGCGTCTCGGCTGCAGCAGATCGCAGGCGAGGGCGGCGTTGTCATCGGGCCGACGACCATGCGCCAGGTCGAGAGCTGCTTCGACGTGGAGGAGCTCGGTCCCCAAGAGCTCAAGGGCGTCGGCGAACGGATCAGCGCCTACAAGGTCATCGGGGCCCGCGACTACGAGCCCATGGAGCCGAGCACCCCGCTCGTGGGGCGCGACTACGAGGTGACGGTGCTCGAGCGGACGATGGACGCGTTGGTCGAGGGACGGGGCGCGATCGTGTCCATCATGGGAGAGCCGGGCATCGGCAAGAGCCGCCTCCTGTGGGAGGTACGCGCCCGCTATCGCGAGAGGATCCGCTTCATCGAGGGCCGGGGCGTCTCCTACGCACAGACCTTCCCGTACTGGCCGATCCGCGACCTCCTGAGGGAATGGCTGGGAGTCGGGGCTTCCACTCCAGAGGCGCGCGTCCGCCTCGAGCTGAAAGCCGAGCTCGCCCACGTCTTCGGCGACGACGCCGAGGAGGCCTACCCGTTCTTCGCCAGCCTGCTGGGGCTGACTCTCGAGCCGGACGCCGCTCAGCGGATCCGCGAGCTCAACCGCGAGTCCATCCAGACCCGCACTTTCGAGGTCTTCTATGAGCTTGTCTCCAAGCTCGCCGAAGAGCGGCCGCTGTGCCTGATCTTGGAGGATCTGCACTGGGCGGACGAGTCGACGCTCGAGCTGCTCGAGTCGCTCCTCCCCGTCACGGAGGAGTCCGCGGTTGGCCTCTTCTTCCTTTACCGGAGCGAGCGCGAGCTCGGCTCGTGGCGGCTCGGCGAGCGGGCGCGGCAGCGGTATCCGCACCGCTACAAGGAGATCGAGGTGCGACCGCTGCCGCCGGATGCGAGTAGGGTGCTGGCCGTCGGGGCAGCGGGAGGTGAGATTCCGGACACGGTCGCGGAGGTGCTCACCGAGCGCTCGGGTGGCAACCCGTTCTTCCTCGAAGAAGCGATCCGGGACCTCGTCGAGCGCGGCGCGCTCCAGCGGGACAACGGCAACTGGACGCTCGCAGTCGGAGAAGACGAGCTCGCGGTTCCGGCGCTCGTCCAGGGAGCCCTCCAGGCGCGGCTCGACCGGCTCGACCCCGCGACGCGCGAAGTTCTCTCACTGGCGGCCGTCATCGGCCGGACCTTCGGCGTCCCGCTGCTCGAGAAGCTCGTTCCACGCGAGCAGCTCATGCCGGCGCTCACCGAGCTCCAGCGCCTGGACCTCATCTACGAGAAGAGCAGACGGCCCAATCCGGAATATCGCTTCCGCCACGGTCTCGTCCAGGAGGTCGCGTACTCGAGCCTCGTCGACTCGAAGCGGCGCAAGCTGCACAAGAAGGTCGGAGAGGCGCTCGAGGAGATCTACAAGGAATCGCCCGAGGAGTCCTACGCTCTCCTCGCCCGCCACTTCAGCGAGGCCGACGAGCCGGAGAAGGCGGTCGAGTACCTCCTCAAGGCCGGCGACGCGGCCCGGGCGATCTACGCCGACCGGGAGGCACTGGAGCACTACCGCAAGGCGCGCGCCTTCCTCGCACGCACCGGAGACGAGCGCCGCGCCCGCGACACCCTCTTCAAGATGGCTCTCACCTATCACCTCGCATTCGACTTCGAGAATGCTGAGGAGATGTACGACGAGGCCTTCTGCTGCCGTGTCGAGGCCGAGGCGAGGCACGAGCCCACCGAACGCCTCGAGACGGCGGTGTACCGGCCCGAGACGGTGGTGCCGGGCCACGTCTACTCCACCGAAGGCCTGAAGATCACGGAGCACCTCTTCCGGGGCCTGCTCATGATCGACGGGGAGCTCAACGTCCTCCCCTCGATGGCGGACAACCTCCGCGTCTCTAACGACGGCCTCAACTACCTCTTCCGCCTCCGCGAAGACGTGCGCTGGAGCGACGGGGAGCCGCTGACGGCGGACGACTTCGCCTTTGCCTGGCGTCGCATGCGCGAGCAGCAGACGCGTACGGCGTTCCTGATGGAGGACGTCGAGACGGCCGAGGCCCTCGACGACAGGACGCTCGAGATCAAGATGCATGCTCCGCGAAGCTACTTCCCCTACGTCCTCGCCTCCCCGTGGGCCTTCCCCTGGCCGCGGCACAAGTGCGAGGAGCTCGGTGACGACTGGCAGAAGCCCGAGAACCTCGTCTCAAACGGCCCCTTCATGCTCTCCGAGTTCGACGAGGAGCATGCACTCCTGACGGCCAACCCGCACTGGACCGGGCCACGAGGGAATGTGCGGGAGATCGACCTGACCTTCTTGCCGCACAGCAGCGACATGATCGACCGCTGGGTCGCCGGAGATTTCGACGTTCTCACCGTCTGGAACCTCAGGATCGCGGACGCGCCCGACACCGAGCTCGACCTCATCCCGGATCTCCACACCCGCTACCTCGGCTTCAGCGCCGACCGGCCGCCCTTCTCCAACGAGCTCGTGCGCAAGGCGGTCTCACACGCCGTCAACCGGGAGGGGCTCCTGCGCCCGGAGGACAGCGAGCGCGCCGCCACCCGCGGAGGCGCGATTCCGCCGGCGATGCCGGGTCACTCCCACCGGGTGGGACCGGACTACGATCTCGAGGCCGCGCGAAAGTTCCTGGCTGACGCCGGCTATCCGGAAGGCCGGGGCCTTCCGGAGCTCAAGATGCTCGTCCCGCCCTGGCTCGCTCTCACCGGGGAGTTCCTCACCGAGCAACTGGCGGAGATCGGCATCCGCCTGACCTTCGAGTCGGCGACCACCAAATTCTGGGCAAAGGATCTGACCGACGAGCACCTGTGGGTGACTGGCTTCGGCGCCGATTACCCCGACCCGGACGGGTTCTTCCGCGGCCTCTTCCGCGAGCCGTTCCCGTTCTACCGGGACGACGAGATCGAGGAGCTGGTCATTCACGCGCGCTCGCTGGGGAACCAGCCCGAACGGATGCGCCTCTACCACGAGATCGACCGCCTCTGGGTAAACGAGCACGCCGCCATCCTTCCCATCGCCTACGGAAGGAGCGTGTCGGTGCACCGGCCCTGGATCGAGGGCTTCTGGGCGAACCCGCTCTCGAAGGCGAGCCTCGACCAGGTCGTGGTCAAGGAACGGGAAACGTCAGCGGTTACGGTCCCAGATGAGCCGGAGCCCGTCGAGAGTCAGTAGCGGGTCGACCTTCTCGATCGTCCGCGAATGAGGAGCGATCAGCTCGGCGAGCCCGCCGGTGGCGATCGCGCGGGCGTTGTCCCCCAGCTCGGCGCGCATGCGCTCGACGATCCCGTCCACCTGGCCCGCGAAGCCGTAGACGAGCCCGGACTGGAGGGAGGAGACCGTCGTCTTCCCGATCACGGTCTCGGGCTCGACGAAATCGACCTTGGTCAGTCGAGCGGCGCGGGCGAAGAGAGCCTCCATGGAGATCTCGATGCCCGGAGCGAGGACACCACCGACGTACTCCCCCTGCGCCGAGACGGCGTCGAAGTTCGTCGACGTCCCGAAGTCGACGACGATGCAGGGCGCGCCGTAGCGTTCGCGGGCAGCTACCGCATTGGCGATCCGGTCCGGGCCGACCTCGCGGGGGTCGTCGTAGAGCACCGGGATCCCGGTGCGTGTCCCCGGCCCGAGCACGAGGAGCGGCGCGTCGACATGCCGCTGCGCCAGTTCCTGATAGGCACGCACGAGCAGAGGAACCGTCGACGAAAGGCAGATCCCCGAGACGTCGTCGAAGCCACGGCCGCGCAGCGAGAGCAGGTCGGAGAAGAGTGCGGCGAGCTCGTCTCCGGTGCGCTCGGCCTCGGTGGCGATCCGCCAGTGCTCAGCCAGGTGCTCGCCGTCGAAGAGCCCGAGCACGGTCTGGGTGTTGCCGACGTCTACGGCCAGCAACATCAGCTCGAGGGCCCTACGAAATGTCGTCTTCGCCGGTAAGCGTCTCGCCGAGCTTCTCGGCCAGAGCCTCCGGAGTGAGCGCCGGGCCTTCGCCTTCGCCGCGCAGCTCCTCGATCGTCACGTCGCTCGACGTGTAGACCTCGGCGCGCGGGATCATCCGGCTCGGGCGGTTCTTGTCCCAAACCCAGACGTCGTCCATGGTCAGATGGAAGAAGGGATAGCTCGTCTGCGGCAGCACGCGCAACTCGTGCTTGTTGCAGAGATAGGTTGAGTCCTGAGTGACGATGCAGTAGCGGAACAGCCCGAAGACAGCTGCGTACTCCCGCTTCAGCCGGAGCTCCAGCTCGGCCTCGTATTCGTCGAGCTCGTCGAGGTTGGACATGACGTCATTCTAACTGCGAGCCCAGTAGATCCCGTATTCGGGTCCCGTCCGGAAGGGTGAGATCCTCGTTCAGCTCGCAGAGCGGCTCGAGGACGAAGCGACGGTGCGCCAGACGCGGATGGGGCACCGTGAGGCCCGGCTCGTCAATCGCCTCCTGCCCGGATAGCAGGAGGTCGAGGTCGATGACCCGCGGGCCCCAGCGTCGCTCAGTCGCGCGCTCGCGGCCCAGTTCCCGCTCGATCTCGAGCAGCCGTTCGAGCAGCTCCCTCGGCGGCAATTCGGTCTCCAGCTCTGCTGCCGCGTTCAGGAACCTCGGCTGGTCTATGACCCCGACGGGATCGGTTTCCCGAAACGAGGAGGCGCGTACGGACCCCAGCTCCTCGAGGCGCGCGAGCGCTCGGCGGAGGTTGAGCTCCCGGTCGCCCAGGTTCGTCCCGAGCCCGATGTAAGCGAGCACGGCTAGCTGCGGGTGCGCTCGACGGTCGCCGCGGTGTGCGCGGCGGGCGCCTCCAGCACGACTTTCGGCTTGCGCACCCGCACGCGCACACGGGAGACGTCGAAGCGCTCGATGATCGCGTCCGCAACCGCTGCGGCGAGCGCCTCGATCAGGTTGAAGCGGTGCCCGTCGGAGATCTCGCGGATGCAGGCGACCACCTTCGTGTAGTCGATCGTGTCGCCCAGTTGATCCGTGCGGATGCCCGCGTCGTGAGCGACGAGGGTGACGTCGAAGACGAAGGGCTGCCCACCTTTCCTCTCCTCGGGGGTCGCTCCGTGGAAGCCCTGGAGCTCGAGGCCTTCGATCTCGATGAAGACCTCGCTCACGCGGGAGCCTCCACCACGGCCTGCGCCGCCTTGAGAGCTGCGACGTGCTCACGCACGTCATGGGCCCGCACGATCGAAGCCCCGCGCTCGTAGGCGAGGACCGCGACGGCTATTCCCGCCGCGACCGGGCCGGTGACCGCGTCCGGATCGCCGAGAATCCTCCCGAGAAAGCGCTTGCGCGAGGCGCCGACGAGGACGGGACGGCCGAGGGCGACGATCTCGTCCAGTCGCTCCAGGAGCTCGAGATTGTGCTCCACCGTCTTTCCGAAGCCGATCCCGGGATCGAGGCAGATGTGGTCTTCCGCGATCCCAGCTTTGGTAGCGAAGGCGAGCCGCTCCTCCAGGAAGGAGATCACCTCGGAGACGACATCGTCGTAGCGAGGATCCTCCTGCATCGTCCGGGGCTCGCCGAGCATGTGCATAAGGCAGAGGTACGCGTCGGCGTCCGCGACGACGCCGGCGAGATCGGGATCGCCCCGAAGAGCCGTGACGTCGTTGACCATCACGGCTCCGGCCTCGAGAGCATGCCGGGCGACTTCCGCCTTGGACGTGTCGACCGAGCGGGGAACGTCGAGGAGCGCGTGCAGAACGGGCTCCACGCGCTGCAGCTCCTCCTCAAGTGGGACGCCCTCGGAGCCGGGCCGCGTGGATTCGCCGCCGATGTCAATGATCGCGGCCCCTTCTTCCACCATGCCCCGGGCCTCGGCGATTGCGGCCGCAGGATAGAGAAAGGTCCCGCCGTCGGAGAACGAGTCGGGCGTCACGTTGACGACGCCCATCACCGAGGGACGCGGGAGGAATTCGTCCAGAGGGGCTCGCACGTGGTTCGTATCCTATGGCGCAATTACACGAGCCCCTTCAAAGGGCCGCGCGGCGAGACCGAATGGGGCGGGCTCTAGCCCTCGGCGGGCTCGGGAGGAGGCTGCATCGTCGCGCCCGGGAGCGGGAAGGGACGCGGTTTCGGCTCCGCACGAGGCTTGCGCTCGGGCTCGCTCTCTTCCGCGGCCTTCTCCTCGGGGAAGACGCTCTCCGGCGACTCGCCGGCGAGCAGCCGCTCGAACTGATCCTTGTCGATCGTCTCGCGCTCGATCAGGAGCCCGGAGATCTGGTGGAGCTCCTCCATGTGCTCCTGGAGGACCTTGCGGGCGCGCTCGTGCGCCTCCTCGATCACGCGGCGGATCTCGTCGTCGATCTCCCGCGCGATCTCCTCCGAGTAGTCGGGCTCGGCGCCCATGTCGCGACCGAGGAACGGCATGTCGTGGTTACGGCCGAGAACGCGCGGGCCGAGCTTCTCGCTCATGCCGTAGCGCATGATCATGTGCTTCGACGTCGACGTGACCTTTTCCAGGTCGTTCGCGGCGCCGGTCGTCACCTCGTTGAAGACGAGCTCCTCGGCCGCCCGGCCGCCGAGCGTCATCGCCATCTGATCCATCAGCGCGGACTTCGTGGTCAGGAACTTGTCCTCGGCCGGCAGCGCGATCGTGTAGCCGAGCGCGGCGCCGCGGCTGATGATCGAGATCTTGTGCACGGGGTCGCAATTGGGCAGGTAATGCCCGACGAGCGCGTGGCCCATCTCGTGGTAGGCGGTCACCTTGCGCTCGTGCTCGGAGAGGAGGCGGGTCTTCTTCTCGGGGCCCGCGATCACGCGCATGATCCCTTCCTCGAGCTCTAGCCCGCCGATGGTCTTCCTGCCCCGGCGGGCGGCCAGGAGGGCGGCTTCGTTGACCAGATTCGCCAAGTCGGCGCCCGTGAACCCGGGCGTGCCGGCTGCGAGCGTGTCCAGTTCGATGGAGACGTCGAGCGGCTTCCCCTTCGTATGCACCTCGAGGATCTTCCGGCGGCCGTTGCGGTCGGGCCGGTCGACGACGATCTGGCGGTCGAAGCGTCCCGGGCGCAGGAGCGCAGGATCGAGGATGTCGGGCCGGTTCGTGGCGGCGATCAGGATGATGTTGTCCTTCATCTCGAAGCCGTCCATCTCGACGAGGAGCTGGTTCAGCGTCTGCTCGCGCTCGTCGTGACCGCCGCCGAGACCCGCGCCGCGGTGCCGGCCGACGGCGTCGATCTCGTCCATGAAGATGATGCAGGGGCTCGCCTGCTTCGCCTGCTCGAAGAGGTCGCGCACGCGCGAGGCGCCGACGCCGACGAACATCTCGACGAAGTCGGACCCGGAGATGGAAAAGAACGGGACGCCGGCCTCGCCGGCGACCGAGCGCGCGAGCAGCGTCTTACCGGTGCCGGGGGGGCCGTAGAGCAAAACGCCCTTCGGGATGCGCGCGCCGAGGGCCTGGAACTTCTTCGGGTTCTCGAGGAACTCCTTGATCTCCTGCAGCTCCTCGACGGCCTCGTCGACTCCCGCGACGTCCTTGAAGGTGATCTTCGGCGAGTCCGGCGCCATGCGCTTCGCGCGGCTCTTGCCGAAGCTCATCACCTTCGAACCACCGCCCTGCACCTGGTTCATGAGGAAGATCCAGAAGCCGAAGAAGAGGACGAACGGCAGCAGGTATGTGAGGAAGGACCACCAGGCGTTCTCGCCCGTCCCCTTCGAGTCGAAGGTGATGCCGTGGGACTCGAGCTCGTTCTGAAACTCGATCTGGGATTGGTCGCTCGGGTAGTTGACCTTGTACTTCTTGCCGCTCTTCAGCTTCGTCTCGATCGACTGGCCCTTGGGCGAGAAGAGAATGCTGTCGATCGACTGCGGCTCGTTCTGAACCATGTCGATCAGCTGGCTGTACGTGATCTTCTGGGTCTGGTCCGAGCGGCCAGGGAGCAACGTCTGCGAAGCCAGGTAGACCAGCAGGACGATGACTATGAGGGGGAAAAGTGCGCTGCGAAAAAAGCGGCTCAAGGTCTGCCTCTATTCAACGAAAGGGTAGCAACCCCTATTCGCCCCACCGGCGCTGGGCGGTTTCCCTTTCAGACGGTTTCCTCAGCCTGGGCGACCAGCTCGTCCCGCAAAACGCCCACAAAGGGGAGATTGCGATAGCGCTCGGCGAAATCGAGGCCGTAGCCGATGACGAAACGATTGGGGATCTCGAAGCCCACGTAGCGGCATTCGACGTCGTTCTCGCGCCGCTCGGGCTTCGTGAGGAGGGCACAAACCTCCAGTGAGGCCGGATCCCGCGCCTCCAGGTTTCGGAGCAGATAGGAGAGCGTGAGCCCCGAGTCGACGATGTCCTCCACGACGAGCACGTTACGTCCTTCGACCGAGACGTCGAGATCCTTGAGGATTCGCACGACGCCGGAAGAATCGATCCCGGCGCCGTAGCTCGAGATCGCCATGAAGTCGACCTCGCAGGGAACCTCGATCGCGCGCATCAGATCGGCCATGAAGAAGATCGCGCCCTTGAGGACGCCGATGAGGAGCAGGTCGCGCCCCCGGTAGTCCTCTGTGATGGACGCCCCGAGCTCGGCGATGCGCTCCTGGAGAGCCGGCTCGTCGACGAGGACTTCCTCGACGGCCGCGGCGAGCTCGTTCACGTGGCTCACGTCCGCTCGCCTTCCACCGCGTCCTCCCAGCCGGGCGCGGCTGCGATCCCCGGCACGTAGACGACCTCCTGCCCCCGGACGACAAGCGGCCAGGCTTCCCGCTCGGAGCGCGGGACCTTGGCATCCACGAAGAGGTCCTGCACCTTCAGGTTGCGGTTCGCGAGCCGGTCGCCCGCCCGCCAGCCGCGGACGTGCAGCCCGCGGCGGCGCGGGCGCAGCGTCCAGCTGCCCCACCGCACTTCGCGATCCAGACGCATCGGTGAGTGCTCGAGCCAGACGCTCTCGTACTCCCTCACCGCCACGCGGCCGCCACCCAGATCGACGCGCTTCGAGCCCTCACGGGAAGCGAGCAACTCTAACAGCGCGCTCTCGATCGGCCTAGCGAGCCGGCCACCCGGTTGGAGCGCCCGGAGGACGTTCTCCTCGGCCGCCGGATGAATCTGACGGAGAGCCGGGACGATCTCCCGCCGGATGAGCCCCCGGACGGTCTCGTCGTTGGAGCGGTCCACCCGGAAGGGCAGCCCTTCTGCCTCGCAGTAAGCCTCCGTTTCGGCCCGCCAGACGGTCAAGAGCGGACGAACGACGCCGTCTTCGCGGTGGGCCCTGATGCCCGTGGCCGTCCCGCTCGTGGCCAGGCGGTAGAGGATCGTCTCCACCTGGTCGGAGGCGGTGTGGCCGGTCGCGCGCAGCCCGCCGGAGGCGAAGGAGTAGCGCAGGTCTCGGAGCTCGGCCTCGCTGCCTCCGCCAATCGGAGGAGCCTCGACAACCTCTGCGCCGAATCGCTCGTGGCAGAAGCGGGCATCCTCATCGGACTCGGTCCCGCGGAGCTTATGGTTGACGTGGAGCGCGCTTACGCGGTAGCCGAGGACCCCAAGCGCATGCCAGAGGCACGTCGAGTCCGGGCCACCGGAGACGAGGCACACGACCTCCCCGCTCGCCGGGATGAGGTCCCGCAGGCGGACATGATCCTCGATTCGCGCGCGCAGCGCAGCGCTCTCCACGGAGAAATTGTACGGGGGGTCTAGAGCAGCGGTCCGACATCGCACCCCTTCGAGAGCAGCTCGGGTTGGGCCTGCGCCAGCACGTCGTGGGCAAAGTTCGCGAGCCCGTAGGCGCGGTACATCCGCTCCCCCCCGTCCTCGCCCTTCCCCTGCAGGGTGACCGCCTCGCCGTACTCGCGGAACATCCCGTCGAGATACTTCTGCGCTGTACGGAGGGACGGATCGCGCGGCTTGACGTGCGTTACCCGCTCCGCCGCGTCGAAGGCCTCCTGGGCGACCTCGTCCGGCCCGGCCAGCCCGCTCTGGTAGTCCGCCGTCAAGGATCCGAGCGCTGTGACGTCGACGCTCGCCGTGGCGATGAAGCTCTTGTCCGCGGCGCCGCAACTGTGCCCTCGCGCTTCGCTCGAGCCGGAGCAACCGGCCGCGAACGCGAGGAAGAACAGCGTTGCCGCAATAACGCTGATTCGCCGCAAGACGAGGGGGTCATCGGCTTTGGCGCGATGGCGCTCGATCACTCAAACAGGGAGCCTTGGAGCGTCGATTTCTTGCGGCCGCTCGCCGATCAGCCGAAGATGAGGGACCTATATGCGCCTACCCGGCGCATGCCGAGCGATTCGTAGAGGCGGATCGCCACCGCGTTCTCGGGGCGCACGAACAGGCACACCGCCGGGGTCATGCGGAGCAGGACGCCGCAAAGGTCGGCCAGGCCGCGCTTCCCATAGCCGCGTCCGCGCAGCTCCGGATCCACCCAGACCTGCTGGAGCTGAACCGCCCGCTCCGTCCACGCGGAGGCTTCGGCTTTGAAGAGCACCTTCCCGTCCTGCTCCCAGAGCCAGCTACGCCCTTCCTCGATCTGCGTGCGCGTGCGCCACTCGAAGAGGGCCGGGTCGCGTGCGTAGGCGTTGATGCCGACCTCTTCCAGGTAGGCGGCCGCGGACGTCCGCACGAGCAGGCCCAGGTCACCGAGCTCCGCCGGCCGCAGGGCACTCCCTCCAGGAGAGGGCAAACTTTCGAGCACGTACACCGGCTGGCCTGGACGGTCTTCTCTGACCGGGGGCAGGTGGTCGCGAGCGGTCTCCCAGAGCTCGGAAACAGCAGCTTCGTCGCCGATCAGCATGCGTGGGCGCGCGCGTGCCGCGAGCTCCGCAAAGAGACCGGTCCCGGACCCGGACGGGACGATGTTGGCGCCTAGATGACAGAGCGCCACCAACCGATCCCCGTCGCGAACGGCAGCGAAGCGACCCAAGCCGCGCCGGGCGACATCGGCGAGAAACACCCGCTCGATCGGGTCTTCGTCGCAGAATGCGAGGACCTCGTCGCGCCCAGGGCGCTTGACCAGCCCCGCCATGGCTGATGACGATACCGGCCATGCCGATCCATATCCGCACGCCCGGCGCGGGCTCCGCCCGCTTGGCGTCTAGTTACACGCGCGCTAGGGAACGTTAGGGTCCGCGCGTGCCGATCCACATCCGCGCGGAGATTGGCGAATACGCCGATGCCTGCCTCCTTCCGGGCGACCCTCTGCGGGCCAAGTACGTCGCCGAGAACTTCCTCGACGGTCCCGAGCAGCGCAACTGGGAGCGCGGCATGCTCGGCTACACGGGCACCTTCAAAGGCAAGCCGGTCTCCGTGCAGGCGACCGGGATGGGCTGTCCGTCGGCCGCGATCGTGATCGAGGAGCTGGCTCAGCTCGGCGTCAAGCGGCTCCTGCGGATCGGGACCTGCGGCGGCCTGCAGCCCGACATGAAGCTCGGAGACCTCGTCGTCGCGCTCTCAGCCGTTTCGGCCGACTCGACGGCGATCCACTACGTGGGCGGCGAGCCACACGCTCCCACAGCGGACTGGGACCTCGTCCACGCGGCGGTCCATGCCGCGAAGGAGCTCGGCAAGCCGGTCCGAGTCGGCGCGATCGTCTCGAGCGACATCTTCTACAACCCGGACGAGGGGCAGTATCAGCGCTGGTCCGACCGCGGCATCCTCGCGGTCGAGATGGAGGCCGCCGTGCTGTTCACCCTCGGCGCTCTTCGCAAGGTGAAGGCGGGCTGCCTGCTCACCGTGAGCGACATCGTCGTCGAGGGCGAGTTCGTGCGCATCTCCGACGAGGAGATGAAGGCCGCGGTCGACCAGATGACCGAGCTCGCGCTCGAGACGGTCACCGCCAACCACTAGTGGCCTCCGACAAGCTGGTCTTCGTCGTCAATCCGGCCTCGGCGAACGGAGCCACCGGCAAACGCTGGCCCGAGATGGCGCACCGCGCCGCCGCAGCCGGGCTGCACGGCGCCACGCTCCTGAGCGACCGGCCCGGCGGCGTCACGGACCTCGCGCGGAAGGCGGTCGCCGACGGCGCCCAGCTGGTAGTCGTCGTCGGAGGGGACGGCACGGTGCACGAGGCGGTGAACGGCCTCGTGGGAACCTCCGCGGAGCTCGGCGTGATCCCCATGGGGACGGGGACCGACTTCGTGCGCACGTTCGGGATCCCGGGGAAGCTCGACCGTGCGCTCGAAGTCCTCACAGGGGACCGGACGCGGACGATCGACGCGGGCAAGGTCGAGTACCGGGCGTGGGACGGATCCGACGGGACGGCCTACTTCGCCAACGTGGCGAGTGCGGGCATGAGTGGAGCGGTGGCACAGCGCGCCAACTCGACGACGAAGGTGCTTGGAGGGAAGGTGTCGTTCCTCTGGGCGACGCTCGCGGTCTTCGCGCGCTGGCGGAACACCGACGTCTCGGTGGAGGTCGACGGCCAGCGGCGGGAAGGCCTGATGCTGGACGTGATCGTCGCCAACTG
>Ga0209874_1000059_pt1 | contig 26404 bp, 23 predicted proteins | sample GWRWN1_20_30_FD_187216 | JGI IMG/M metagenome (GOLD analysis project Ga0209874, IMG submission 187216) | Riverbed sediment microbial communities from areas with no vegetation in Columbia River, Washington, USA - GW-RW N1_20_30 (SPAdes)... | ecosystem: Environmental > Aquatic > Freshwater > River... | reverse complement strand
CGCTCTATCTGTGATAAACGCATGCTTCGTTCATCGAGAAATCTGCTAACTTTGGTTGGTAGATCTAGTTTCATTTGGTCGATGAGCCTTATCAGGATGGGGCCGGTTATAATTGCAAACAATGTAATATACCGCACGGAGTAAAGAGCCATATACGTGAATGTCAGGATCAGAATGAGTTCGATCCAGTTAACAGTAGGGCGTGAGCGAGCAAGAATTGCGATCAGCAACAGGAGAAGATATTTGAACGGTAAAGGCTGATGAAAGTTTGGCGACAAAAATTCCTGCACATTGTCCATGAGAAACCTATTCGAAGTTAGTTCAAAAGGAAAAAGTAATATGCGATAGCCTTGGGGATTGATCATGGAGACAAGGATGCAGACAATCATTATAAGTAGGAAACTTTTGGAGTTCTGCAGAAAATGCTCGGCATTCGGTCCTCTGTTGGTGATCGCGGCCACGAGATTGCCGACCACATAAATACCGAGCAAAAAAATCCCCAAGATATAGCCGCCGTGTAAGTTCACCCAAATGAGAATCACCAAGGGCAGCAAAAACAATCGATTTTTCTGACGGTACTGAAAATCATTCAGCAGATGGTACCAAATCACAGTAAGAGCTAGGGAAAAAATGTGCGGACGTGCGAGCCAATGCGGCGTCGACGATACCGCTGCGAAACATACGATCAGGGCGCCTAACAGGACGTCCCGAGATTCTTGTCGTAGCATCCTGAACAGCAAGAGATACGTTGTGGCAATGATGAATGAGAAAAATATGACTGTGCCGGTGAGGCCAGAGACCCTATGAACAAGGGCCATGATAATTTCCGAAAGCCATTCATGAGCGAACCATGGAATAGGCGGGCTTCGAAACGAGAATATATCTCGTTCTGGAATGGTCCAATTTTGGACTATGAATTCACCCGCGCGGATATGGTAGCCTGTGTCACCATCCCGCAGGAGGGCCTGCCCGTGTTGAAGAGCAAGGAAAAGAAACACGCCCAGGAACACCATTTCCGAAATCGACGGCAACAGAATTTGGGCCAAACGTTTCATACTTCTATGAGGGGACTAAGCGGTGTTCCAAGTTAAACTGCCGGAGTGGAAACAAACCGTCCCACGTAGACGGCACTTATGATCCAAACGACGAGAAGGATCGCGTATTTGTCGGCGTTCTTCGATCGCATGCCAAGGAAAGAGACTTAAGTATAAAGCCTCCCTCCCGCAGGCGCTACAAAAAGTTTACTTATTGGGGAATGGGCGCGTTGGACGGCGCGTCTCCCGTGTCTCGATTTGGCATTCGCGGGAGTGATTTCACCCTTGTTGTAAAAATTCTATTTAGCCGTTGCTCACGCGTACAGGCGGTTGATATACCCGCTGTCGTCAATTTCCCGCAGATAGTGGAGATCCCAGAGCGCCAGCGGATTGAAGTTCTTGATCTCAGGATCTCTCTTGAGCGCTAAGGCGAAGACATTCTGGATCGCATCTAGGGTCGGATAAGGCTTAGCCTCGAGGGAAGCAGCTTGGGCATCGTAGAAGCAGTCCCACTCCTCGTCGTTCTGTATCTTGAGCAGCTCCGTGCAGTGCTTTTTGATGATGGCTAGCGTGTCGGCTTTCTTGGTCTTGAAGAAGTGAGTCGCATCGACCATCGCCCTGATCAAAGACCGTGCTTCGTCTTCGTGATTTTGCACGTAGGTTGTCGTTGTCGTCAGGGTGACACCTTCGATCATCGCCATGGTCGGCAACTCCATGATGCGCGCGCCGATCTTCCGTGCCCGCAATTGATCCACGACTCGGATAAAAGTCGCCTCATATTTGCCGTCCATGACTTCCTTCGCCCGTTCCACACCCCGCTTGGCGCCGGTCACAAGCTCGACATCCCGTCCTTCTTCCAAGCCATGCTGTCGCAAATAAAGCCAAACATTCAGACCCGTGTGGCCGTCATAATCGTCCATCGCGACCCGTTTGCCTTTGAGATCTTGAAGACTATTGATGCCGTGCCCCATGACGAGATAGTTTTCGCGCCATGAGTTATTGCTCTGCGCGATATGGACGTAGGGATCGCCGTTGAGCGCCTTTCGAGCATAGAGATTATGGTGATTCCCCGAAACAATATCGAGCTCACCGGATTTGAGTCCCTCAGCGGCACGCTTGCGCTGCCCTTCCAAAGAACCAAAGTCCATCTCCAAACCGTGCTTCTCCAGAAAACCGCACTCCTCCATCACCTTCCACAAAGGCACGTGACTCGGCGCACGATAATAGATTCGGATTTTTTTCTTGGCTGCCATAGTTTTCCTGCCTTTCTTACGACTAAGATCAATTGTTCAAAACGTTCCAGCCGTTCAAATGGTTCAAGCCGCAGAAGCCCTGTAAAGGCTCGCTCTTGTTGCTACCAACAACTCGACTCTAGACCCGAGACGGCGCTTTCTCGATCGCACCGGCATGTCTCACGAATTGAACGTTTTGAACATCTTGAACGGTTTGAACAACTTGAACCGCGCGCTCAGCGCGCCTTGAGGAGCTTCCAGACCTTCTCCCTGTTTTCGTGCCGGCCGGTCACGATCCACTTCCAATCCGTATCGTCGAAGTATTTGACGCCCGCCTTGGGAATGTTTCCAGGGTTAAGAAACGATTCGTCGATATCGGTGCGCATGCTCACCGAGCCGTAACCCCGCGCGTAAATCTCCAGCCCCTCCTTGGAAAGAATCCAGTTAGCGAAGACTTGGGCCGCTCGGGGATGCGGCGCTTTGTTTGCCACGGAGAGCAGCCACGGAGAGCCGTTGATCGTCCCTGGCACGCCCGCAAGCTCGAAGATTTCGAGCAGCTTGAATCCCTCTTTAATCAACGGCCGCACGTCGTCTTCGCGGCAGTTGAAACAAATCGGATGCGTGCCGCGGGCAAGCCAGTCCGCCATTTGTCTGCGGTCCCGGCTGCGCACCGGTTTCTGATCGATGTACAGGCTCTTGACGAATTCTTCGCCGATTTGGTTGTAAAAGCGCGCCGCCATGTTCGATCCAGCTCCCGTCGTTGTGGGATCTTCGGTGGATATTTTTCCGCGCCATTTCGGATTGAGCAGGTCTTTCACCGAACGCAATTCGTCCGGTTTGACATGATCGGTATTGATGAAAAGCAAGCTCGCAACGCTGCTGAACGGCCGAACCACGAACCTTTCCTCCGGATCCAAGAACCAGACCTTTCCGGTCTTCCACTTCGAGCCGTCCACGACCTCCGGCAATACCAGCGACGGCTTGAGGGGATCGATGATCTTGTCCCCGAAGAGCTCATTTGCCGTAGTGTCCGGACCCGCTAGAAACACATCCACGCTGTAAATCTGCGCGGAGCGCTCCGTCTGCACCCGCGACACGATCTCGCTCGAACGACCGGCGATGAATTCGACGGGAATGCCAAAGCGCGCGGTAAACTTCGGAATGATGCCGTTGCGCATGACCGGGTCGGGTGAACCAACGACGACGACCTTGCCCTCTTTCTTGGCCGCACTGAGGATCTCGTTCCAATCCTTCTCCTTCTGCTGCGCCGCTGCCGAGGCAGCAAGCAATAAAAAAATCACGACGATTTTAAACATGATCGACCTCCACGAGTCGTCCGTTGCGGTAGCGGCTTATTCTGGTTGGGCCCGGTCCTTCGCGGCCATTATGGTTTTCCCTGCTGAAGCGGAACGGGCCCGTGACGCCCTCTATAATCGCTCCCGATTCGAGATATTCAATAGCATGCAAGGGATTTCCGTCGCCTTTCGACAGGGCAACCACGCAAAGAGCCATCGCATCCCAACCGAAACCGTGATTGGCAGTGGGACAGTCCACCGCGTTCTGAAGCAGAGCGCTCGTGAACTCAGCCACCGGATCGCCTCTTTGCTCGTCCCGGCGAAAAAGGTCGACGAACAAAACGCCGTCAGCAGTGGCGCCGAGGGATGCAATGAAACTCGAGCGCAAAAGCGATCTGCCTAACATAAGCGGAATTTTCGGCTCTTCGCTCCTGAAAAGTCTGGCGATGGGCAACGCCCGGTTTTCTTCTGAGTATATGAGGTAGAACACTTGCGGTTTCCATCTCCGCGCTTCGTCCAACCAGCCGGACTCCGAGCCGGCCTTTGAATTAACCCGAATGCCACATTTGTCCAAGGCTTCCACCATGTTGGCGGCAACTCGGGCCTGAAACTCGGTTTCGTCATACAATAAGAAGACACGCCCGAAGCCTGCTCTCTGCAGCAGTCGCGCCACCGCCGTCGCAGTTTGCGGTGTAGGCAGACCGATGTGAAAGACCTGGCCCCGCCCCTGCCAGACCGAAACGTTGTTGTTGGAAACAAAGCACAACACGTTTAACTTCTCGGCGATTTCGCTCAAACGGGCCGATTCCGGGACGTTGGTGGCACCGACGATCCCGGAGATCCTCCCCATCCAATGATGGAGTCTTTTCTCCAAATACCCAAGATCGCCGCGTCCAAACGAGTCCTCCTCTAGATCAACGAGACCATGGCCCGGCCCATGGAGCGCAGCCAATCTCGCCCCTAGCGATTGATCCGCAGGTGAAGGCTCACTCCCCTCCGGTCGGATCAGCAGCAACCGCAATCGTTTCATGCGTCACACGTTCACAATCAACGCACCAGCAGCTCTTTCATTCGCAGCCGAACTTTTTCCTTGCCGGCGACTGTCCAGTCCCAGTCGAAACTATCAAAATAATTGACGCCGGTTTTTGGGATCTGCTCCGCCGGTATATAGGATTCGTCGACATCCTTGCGCAGTGTTGCTCTACCCTCGGCGCGAGCATAGATTTCCAACGCTTCTTTGGAAACGATCCAGTTCAAAAACACGCGGGCCGCATTGGGATGCGGCGCCTTAATCATCAAACCCAGCATCCACGGCGAACCTGTAAGCGCCGGCGGCATGTCAGGAAAACCGTGGATTTCTTTTAGCGCGAATCCTTCCTTGCTCATTTTTTCCACGTCCGAACTGTGCGCTCCAAACGAGATCGGATGAGTCCCTCGGGCCAACCAGTCGGTGAGCTGGCGCCGCTCACGGGTGATGACCGGCTTCTGGTCGACGTAGAGCCGTTTGACGAAATCCTCGCCCATTTGGGCATATATTCTTGCGGCCGTATTGCTGCCGCTACCGGCGCTTGTCGGATCCTCGGTGGAGATTTTACCGCGCCACTTCGGTTGCAAGAGGTCCGCGCCTTTGGCTAGCTCTCCGGGCTTTACATAATCCGTATTGACGTGGAGAAGACCCGTGATCGTATCATACACCCTCAGCACGTATCTCTCTTCGGGGTCAACGAACCACAACTTTCCCCTTTTCCAGTTTGCCGGATCAGTAACCTCGGGATGAATCAGCGCCGGCTTCAGAGGATCGAGCATTCTCTCCCGGTGAAGAACATTGGCGATGGTTTGAACCCCGCTCAAAACCACATCGACCGTATTAATACCAGCCTGTAGCTCCGAGCGTAATCTCCCGGCGATCCGGCTCGCGCCCGCTGAGAGATGCTCAACGGTGATACCAAATCGGGCCTGAAACTTCGCGGAAATATCGCGCATCGCGGGGTCAGGGGAGTTGGCAACCACAACTTTGCCTTCTTTCTTAGCTGCCGTCAGCGTCTCGTTCCATTCCTTCTCCCAGCCTTTTTGCTGAGCCCAAGCCGGCTGAACAAGAAGGAGGAGCATCATTAGCGCTGCAAGAAACATTTTTCGTCTCCTCTTCGGCGCCGTTTCAGCGAACCAGATGCACCGTTTGACTGGACCTTAAGATTGCGTCAGTTGCAACCCGAGCCTTCTTCCCAAGACCATCATGATCGAGATAATAATGGTAATCAAAAGCCCCAATGCTGCCGCACGCTCCAATTCACCGGTGAAACTGTACTCCATAAGCAGAATGGAAAGCGGCCTTGACTGAGCGCTATAGAGAAGCACCGGGGTACTGATGCTGGTTAACGCGCTGCCGAAATTTAACAGTCCCACAGTAGCCACCATCGGCGCCAGAAGCGGTAGGAGTATGCGCCGGTACGTATACCACCAGGACGCGCCGGTCACGCGCGCCGCCTCTTCCAGCTCCGGTCCAAGCTGCAGAAAGGCTGCCTTGAATGCCTGAGTCGAAACCGGACTATCTTTGATCGTCATTGCCAGGGCTATACCCCAAACCGAACCGTAGAGGAAGGTGCGCAGCGGCGTTGCGAGAAAGATCCAGAGCAGACCGAGGCTCATTAAAATCCCCGGGACCACCCAAGGGACCCAGCAGAGGAGATCTATGAGCTGGGCCGCGCGGCTTCGCTTGGAAACGATAAGATAGGCGGAGAGCGAATAAAGAACGATGCCGGCAAGCGCCGTCAGAGTCGCAATGATGAGGCTATTCTTCAACGACACAAAAAAGATCGGGTCGGCCAGCATGTTCTGCCAGTGCGCCAATGTAAACGGCGACTTGATCCCGAAAAAACCATAACGGCGCATGAAAGAGCCGATCACCAGAAAGGCCAGCGGCAAGAGCATCATGACCGTGAAATAGAGAAGGCATCCGCCTAAGGCCACATAGCGCCATCTGCCGAGTTTGAGCGGCGCAGTGGAGTAACCCTGTCCGGTCACGACTGTGAATTTTCTGTTCCCTTGGAGATATCGATGATAGAAGAACGCCAAAACGATCAGGACGACAAGAAAGACCGAGCCCAAGGCGGTTGCCTCGCCGAAAGCCGGAGGTTCCTGCCGCGTATAATCGTAGATGCGCGTCGCATAGACGTAGATTCCCGCCGGCAGGCCGAGCAGAAGCTCGGTGTTGAAAGACTCGAGCCCGCGGATAAAGCTCAAGGCCGCGATCGCGATAATCATCGGCGAGAGCACCGGCAGAGTGACACGCCAAAACGTTGTAAAGCTGTTGGCGCCCGCGACTCGCGCCGCTTCCTCCAAGCTGGCTCCGAGCCGGCGAAACACCGGGGTCAAAAGCATCACCTTGAACCAGATGCCGCTTACCGAAGTGTGAACCCATATGATTCCGGAGAAGCTATACGGGTTAAACAGGGGCCCCTCCACGAACGGCAAGAACGCCACTGCCGTGTTGAGTAGACCGAAGTTGGGATCGAGAATGAGAATCCAGGCGAGGACCAACGGGAAATCGGGCACGAAATAAGCGAACCAGCAAAGAAACTCGAAGGCATTTCTGCCGGGCATGTCGGTTCGAGCAATCAACCAGGCGACCACCACTGAGAGAATCATCGCCGGAATGAGACGAACGACGGCGATCAGGAAACTCATCCAGAGCGCGCTGACAGTTCCAGGGTCTGAAAAGGCGCGCGCCCAGTTCCCTATTCCGTAAACCGCCTCTCTCCCCGGCGGCGCCAGGTTGAAGCTGCCGATTAGCAGAAAAAGCAACGGCAGACCCATGGCCACGCCGAACATTAGAATCATGAAGGCTTCCGCAATCCGGAAGGGCCGGACTCGCAATCGCAGGCGCGGGCTAGACGCCGCTGTCAGATCGTAGCTCATGGATGGTCAACGGGTCGTGGATTTAACCGGACCGGATCGAAGCGGAGACGGACCTCCGAGCCTGCTGGATAGCGATTCTTTTTTGCCGCGGACACCATGAAATGTTTCCCGCCCGCCCTCACGCTGTATTCGAAACGGTCGCCTAAATAAGCGACTTCTTCGATCGTTGCGCTCACTTCATGCTGGGACGGCTCTCCGAACGGAAGGATCTCAATATCTTCCGGTCGGACAAATAAGCGGGCCGACAATCCGCCGGCCCACTGCTGCCCTTCGAGCAGCAACCGACCTGCGCCATTGGGAAGCTCGAACCAGCAGCCGGAGTGATTGCTGATGATGCTTCCCTCAAGGAGAACCGTCCGGCCGAGAAACTCGGCCACGAACGGCGTGGCGGCTTTTTCGTAAACCTCCACCGGAGTGCCGACCTGCTCGAAGCGGCCGCGATTCACCACAGCGATGCGGTCCGACAGCGTCATGGCTTCAGTCTGATCGTGCGTGACGTAAAGCAGGGTGAGTTGAAGCTTCTTTTGCAGCGCGCGGATTTCAAAGCGCATCTGCTCCCGCAGCTTGGCGTCGAGATTCGACAGCGGCTCATCGAGCAGCAGGATCGAAGGCGCGTAAACCAGAGCCCGCGCCAAGGCGACCCGTTGTTGCTGACCGCCGGATAATGCGGTCGCGCCACGATCGTCCAAGCCCGCGAGACCCACGGTTTCCAAAGCGTTGCGCACGCGTTCCTTGATGGCGGGGGCAGATTCGCGACGAACCCGCAGCGGGAATGCGACATTCTCGAAGACATTCAAATGCGGCCAGATCGCATAGGACTGAAAAACCATTCCCATCTGTCGCTTGTCCGGCGCGACGAAAACATTGCGGCGCGGCGCGGCCACGGGTATGCCATTGACCAGAATCTCGCCATCATCCGGTTCCTCCAAACCCGCAACAAGCCTGAGCGTCGTGGTCTTGCCGCAGCCCGAAGGGCCGAGCAGGGTGAAAATTTCACCGGATTGAATCACAAAGCTAACCTGATCGACTGCGGCGACAGTCCCGAATCGCTTGACGACCTCGCGAAATTCTAGAACGGTCTGGGCCATGGCTTGGTCGATTTGAAATGAACAGGCTATTCGTCCAGCAACTTGCAGTAATATCGCCAGGAAGAAGCGGAGTGCATCGCCCTACTTTTGCCGCCGACCTTGCCCACGAGAACGTCGATGTCTTCTTGTGGAATCGGCTCCGGCATTCCGAGCAAGCAAGCTCGGTAATTGATCTCCGCCACCTCGTTGAGTTTGATTGCCGTGAGAGTCGCCTCTTCGACGCTCGCCCCGGCCGTGGTAACGCCGTGACCGCGCATAAGGCAACTTTGTTTCTGCCCCATCGCTCTCGCAAACTCTTCGCCGAGCTTTTCGCTCGATACGGTTATGCTGCGAGGATAAGTTGAAAGACCTTCGACGAGTAGCCGAAGCGCCGACGGATCATAAGCGCCGAAAAGCGGTAACAGGGGTTTGTTGCAGATGGTGAAAAGCACGACCGTTACCGGGTGAACGTGGACAACGCACTGCACATCAGGTCGAGTTTTATAGAGCCACGTGTGAATGAAGACCTCTTGCGGCGTTTCCAAACCATCATCGCCCGCCACTTTTTTTCCCGCGAAATCGACGGTGATGATATCGCGCCCGGTAACGAAGCGCAGACCCGACTCCTCGGGTCCTCGAGCTTTGATGAGAATTTCATTGTGACCCGGGACCCGCGCGCTCACGTGGCCACTGGGTTCCTTGGTCAAATTCAACTTACCCAGCACCCGGCAGGAACGGGCTACCTGGTCTCGCAACTGAGAAAGATCGCTCATGGAATATCCACCTCGCAATTAAAATTAAAGGAATAGAAACTTTCCGAACGCCCAGAAAGCGAGAGGATAATATTCTCGCCCAGGCTCTAAGGCAAGCGGAGAGTTTGGTTTTCGAGGGAAGGCGCCTCTCCGCGCCAGGAAGACGCGGAGAGGCAGGTGGTTGAATTACTCGTTTACGGCACGTGGGGCGCGGGAGCCAGATACTTGAGCGATGGATTCCAGGAGGTGGGTATCGACCATAACATTTCGACTGGGATCTCTGATAACTCCCATGGGGTCGAGCCCCTGCTGAACCCGCTTCATCTCACGCATCATGACTTCTCTCAACATGACGATGCCACGATCCGAAGAGGTCAAACGTTCACGGGTGCGATCAGCGATCGGCCCCTGGGTTTCCCAGGCCATATGGTCTTGGGCCTGCACTGCGTCCATCCGAAACTTCGTGTAGGGATGGAGCGCATCGGGCGGGTTCTTGTACGGTTGGATATATTCCACAGGCGGTTCGTCATTCTCTACGACCGACCCATCTTCCGTTGGAAAAAATCGGACGAAATAAATTTTGGTGTGGGTATCATCCATGGGCACGCGGATTTGGCCAACGTTTCCCTGGCGCAAGATGTTGGGGAAGATAACCGGGTGCTCGTCCAGCATACCGTTTTTGTAGGTTCGCCGCTTCATGAGACCGTAGGGGACCTCGTAAAATTCAAATTTTTCAACGTCGTCGGTCAGCCCGCGGGTGGTGTTTTGAATCACTCGCCCACGCCCGGCCGTTTCCTGATGGAGAATCTGCAGATGCGCAGGATCCATGGAATTCTCCATCGCTTGAAACCAGTTACAGTCGAGCTGCGGCTGAATAAAAATCTTTCGGTGTCCGTCCTTTCTAAACCACACATCGAAATTGGGTATGAGCGGCACCGGTTCGGGGCCCAGATACGCCCAATAAAGACCGACGAGCTTTTGTACTGGATAAGACCGCTGTTTTACGGTCAGGTGAAATTTGCTGTCGCACGGCTCAGCCGGCGTCTCCAGGCAGTTTCCCTTCGTGTCGTACAACCAACCATGATAAGGGCAAGCGATCCCCCGTTCCTCGACGCGGCCGTAACAGAGCGAAGCGCCCCGGTGCGAGCAGCGATCGTTAAGCAAACCCACCCGGCCTGCCTTGTCGCGAAACAGCACCAGCGTCTCGTCGAGAATCCGCACGATTTGCGTGGGGTTCTCAGCGGTCAGCTCGCTGGCAACGCCGACAGGAAACCAGTAACGCCGCAACAGCTCGCCTGCCGGGGTTCCCGGTGCAACGCGAGTGATCATTTCGTTTTCTTGTCTCGTGAGCATAGCCAAATCCTCCGTCTCTGATGCCGATCAGTATTTTTTTCCCGCTTTAGCCAACGCGTCGTCAATGATTTTCAGCGCCGCATCGATGTCCTGATACTGCGGCAAACTGGAATTGATGTATGTCCCTTTTTCCTTGGGAATCGAGGTTAGATCAGACAACATCTGCTTCGGAATATCGGTGCGCAACGAATTGTTATCGGACTTTTCCTGCCATTTGAGCTGACCTTCTTTTGACAGCAGCCAGTTGAGGAAAACTTTCGTCGCCGCGGGATGAGGCGCCTTGTTAACGACAGCGACATGGCCAAAACCGCCGGACATGTAGGATTCGTCGTCGGGGGCATCGATCAAATCAATGGGTAGGCCTTTCTTTTTCGCATCGAGCACGTCGTTGCCGGCGGAAAAAATTGAAAGGAGATACTTCCCTTGCGCCACCCAGTCGATCATCATCCGCTGATCGCGGCTCACCGCGACATCCATCTCGCTGAAAAGCCTGCGGAAAAACTCACCGCCCAGTTTAGGCGAGTAATACAGGGCGCGCACCGACTGGATATGCCCCCGCGCTCGCGGATCGTAGGCCACCATTTTTCCCTTCCACTTCGGATTCAGCAAATCCAAATAGGACTTGAGACCATCCGGTTTGGTGAGCTTCGTGTTGTAGGCCGCCAAATTCGTGTTGACATTTCCCTGCATCATGAAGACGTACTGGCCCTTGGCATCCGCATAGGTATGGGTCTTGTTGAACCACGCCGACTGATCTTTGACCTCGGGCCAAAGCAGCATGGGAGGAATGGGCTCCAGGAGGTTGCCGTCGAAAAGAACTTCGATTAACGTTCCCGAGCCACCGATGAATACATCAGCGAGATACTTTCCCGCTCTTCTTTCGGTGACTAGCCGTTGCGCGTTGTTGGTTCCGGAGCCGGCTACATAAACCAGTTTGATCTTCGGAAAGGCATCCTGAAAAGCATTGATTGCATTCTGATAGGTGATCCCCGGCGGGCCATAGATCGTGACTTGCCCTTCCTGTTCGGCTGCGGCGATTGCTCGCTCCCACTCAGCCTGCCACTCCGCCTTCGGAGCCGACGCCGCCAGTGCGTCTCTTGCAACAGCGAACAGCAGAAATGCACCCAAAAAATAACCCGGTACACGATAAAGCATAAGCGCTAGGTGCAGATGGTACCCAAAAAGCGTGTATCAACGCAAGAACTTGCTCAAGAAAAGTAACGCAAAATCAATAAGTTATCTGAGGTATGGAATATTTAGATATGAACCTTTTAGGATTAAGACACCAACGTGAGGCAAGCCGGGATGAACGTCAGATCAACCGACTCGTGTTGAGCCGAGAAAGCCTATGTTTGAGAGAAATATGGAGAAAACGAGTGAAGAAAAGAATAAAAGCGCTCTGGTTAGCGCATTGCTGCCTCACTTAAGATGCTATCGCTCTTTGATCTTGTCTCAAACTTTGCGGCCGATAAAGCCCGATGCGCTCGTTAATGACATTGAGTTCGATTATTTGATTTTTCTCCGGATCTCGGATCATGCCCATGGGATCGAGACCGTTTTGGACGATTTCGATCTGCTGTTTGAGAATCTTCCTGAACAAGATGATGCCTTCATCGCCCGCACCGAGGCGCTCTTGAGTGCGGTCAGTCACGACACCTTGTGTTTCCCAGGCCATCGAGTCCTGCGCGGAAACCATTCGCATGTTGTAGTCCCGTGGCCCCTTTTTTAATTGGCTGTAGCGAAACGGTACTTGAGCCTCCGCTGATGACTTTTCCACATCGGACGGGACAAAATTTACTCGGAACACCTGCGTGTGAGTCTCGTCCACAGGGACACGAATCTGTAAATTGTGGCGGTGGCCTTTCCCGTCCTCATAAGGCGCTACATGGCGCAATGTCGTTGGGAACAGCAGCGGATGCTCGTCCAGCAGGGGAGCATCTCCTGTCCCAACCGGCAGGCTGGTTCGTCGTTTTTTGATGCCAAACTCGAAAAGAATGAATTCATGCTGTTCGGCATACTTCTTCACACGAGGTGCGAGGTGGGCTGTATCCCCATGCAGCCAAAACAAATGCGCCGGGTCCACCGAATTTTCCATCGGCTGCAACCAGTTACAATCGATGATCGAGTCCTTGACGATCCAGCGTTTGCCGTTTTCCCAGACGAGCACATCCCATCTGGGCAATAAAGGCCTCGGCTCCGGACCGAGATAGGCGAAAACCAATCCGCCGAGTACCTCCACTGGATAGGCGACATGTTTGATCCGATCTTTGAAGGTACTGCCTGCAGGTTCTGCCGGCTGCTCCAGGCATTTGCCTGTGCTGTCATATTTCCAACCGTGATACGGACAGCGGATACCCTCGTCATCGACTCTCCCGTATGCCAAGGAAGCCAGCCGATGCGGGCAATGCTCGCCGACCAGTCCGTATTTTCCCTGCTTGTCACAGTATACAACCAGTTCTTCCCCTAGGATTTTTACTGGCCTGATGGGCTGCTGTTCGCTAAGCTCGCCAGCGGCCGCAACCGGGTGCCAGTAGCGCCTCAATAATTCTCCGCACGGCGTGCCCCGCCCGACTCGGGTTAAGAGTTCATTCTCCTCGCGCGTCAACATGTCACATCCACTGCAATTTTAGCCAGCGAAGGCAAGCATATGAGTCTTTTTTCAGCAGCCTGCTCGCCTACTTCTCCTTGTTTTTATTTAACATCTGTTCGTAACCGAGCTTTTCGAGCACTTCAAGAACGGACATTCCCTGACGTATGCCCTCCGCCATTCTGGCTTCCGTCGCCGCCACCACTTCGGCTTCTCGAACAATCTCTTCTTCCTTGGACCGAGGAATAATGACCACACCGCTGCCATCCGCAATCACCAGGTCACCGGGATGCACTTGAACGCCGGCAAATTCGATCTCCTGGTTGTAGGATTCCTGCATCACTCTCCCACGCGCTGTCATCGGAACCGCGCCACGGGCATATACGGGGAAACCCACATCCCGGCTCTCGTCGATATCCCGGCACGCGCCGTCAATGACGACCCCGCTGATTCCTTTCGTTTTCGCGGCCAGTGCTAACAGCCCACCCCAACACGAAGTATCAGGCCTTCCGCCGTTATCGATCACGATCACGTCCCCCGGGTGAGCCGCGTCGATGGGCAACGTTCCGAGATGCTGCTTCGGTTTCTCCAAACCCGCCGGTTTGATTTTCATGGTCACCGCCCGACCGACAATCTTCGGGCAAGGCCACATCCGGCGGACCCCGTAGGTTGCGCCCGTCAATCCCAAGCGATCCATGCCGTCCGACACTGCGCAGGTGTCCAGCTTTAACAAACGTTCAACGATGGGTTCACGCGCCATTGGAATTACCTTTGTCCTCACAGCGCTGCGAAAATTCCAACTCAAAGCCTGAAACCAGAAACCCGAAACCTATGTCCAGTAGGCGAACCCCATGCCGCAGCCCGTCGCTGCCGGCGAGCGGTAGGTCGTTACGTATTCCAAGTATTTGAGTTCCATCGATTCGACCGCGCCCGCCAGGGCAACCCAGTTAAGAATCTCTGAAGTGCCGCCCCACAAACGTTCCCGCGGCAGTCGCCACAGGCTCTCGGGCTTTTTGTTTCGCAACCCATCGATGGTCATCTGATCAATCTCTTCATCGATGACGACATGGCTGAGTCCCCCGGAGGCCATGATTGCGACGCGCTTGTCGCTGTCCCAAGATTCAACCGCCTTCCGCACCGCTTGGCCGAAGGCGTAGCAGCGTTTCGGCGTTGGCTGGTTCGGCGGATAGTAAGTATTCACCATCACCGGAACCATCGGCAACCTGCCGCCGGGCAAGACGCGCCGGTACAAGAAACTGAACGCATGCCCTACACCGATCTCCGGCCGGAGTTTATTACAACGCGCTATATCGAACTCGGCATCCACCAGTGATCGAATCAGATGGTCCGCCAACCCGTGACCCGTTTCGTATTCCGCGGCCGTCGGCGCCCAGCCATGCTCTTCAGCCGACTTCCAGGCGGCGGGGTTGCGACCGACGTGAGTCACCACAGGCAAAGACTTGCCATGGTAGATGGCAAAGGTCGGCATGTTGTCGTCTTGAAATTGCTCATGCTGATCATCGCCAAAAATAACAATCATGTCCGCGTTTGCCTTTTGCAGCGCATCGCCCAGATCTTTGACCGCCTTGAGACAGGCTTCGTCGCGCTGGCGAAATTTCTCGGGTGTCAGCTCCGCTTCGAGGGGCTTCGCCCGCTTAAGCAGGCTTGGATAATCCAGACGCGGATCGGTCTGGTCTTTCTTGAGAAGATGATCCCATTCGGACGCTCTTATGCTCAACTGCGGGCTATGCGATGTGCCGATTCCTAAAACGATTTTGGCCATGGTCAGTCTCCTATTGTAGCGATCGTCGAAGTTTACGACGAATCAACCGTATCCATAAAAATGCTATCGAGAAAGCCGTTGGCCTGTCAAGGGTAAGAAACTAAGGCTGGGTAAGAAACTAAGGCATGGCGGTTTAAGGTAACGATCCTGATTCGTCGCTTTTAGCCGCCGACACCCGTTCGAAACCAGAAACCGCGACTGCAGCCTCACTTTTTCGGCAGCAAAATCTCTTTCAGTTTTGCGATCACGGCAGGCTGAAGTTCATAAAGTTGTCCCAACTTCTTCGCTATGGTGGGACCGTCGATGACTTCAATATCCAACTTCGATTTCTTGGCTTCCGCTAACAACTCCGGATCTTTCAGCGTATCGACAAACGCCTTCTGTAAAAGTTCAAGCCGATCTTTAGGCAACCCCGGCGGAACCGTATAGGGAAACTGCGCGCCGTGGGCGCTATCGGCGACTGTAATGAGCTGGCGCGCCAGATCGGTCTTGGCGTAGCTGATCGCCAACGGCACATCCTTGTACTTGGAATAAGGCTCGAGCGATGCCTGTAGCACCGCGCGGATTTTTCCGCCTTCATAAGCGCTCCGCCAAACTGTTTCCACCGTTTGCCAAGAGCCGCAGTACCCGTCGACTTCGCCCGACTCCACCGCCAACCGCGCGTCGGCCCCGCCTTTGTACCCGTCAAGCACGTCCAACGGCAAGTTGAGCGCCGCCTTGAGCAGCTTCGGGATATCTGACGTGCTTGTGCCGGGACCAATCGATGAGATTTTCAGCGGCCGTTTAGCAGCAAACCAGTCATTCATATTTGCAATACCGCTTTTGTCGTTGAAAGTGCACACGGTGTCATACGGGCTTGGCACGCCGAGATAGCCGAACTTGCGAGCGTCGAATTGGACCGCATCGTTTCCCATGATTTGCTGAAGGACCAACGGCGCTGCCCAGGCGCCGATTGTCAAGCCATCGGGTTTTACTCGATTGTATAGGTGATTGGCGGCGATGATCCCGCCTGCGCCGGTCATGTTTTCAACCACGGTCGTTGGATTGCCCGCGACATGCTTGGAGAAATGGCGCGCGATCACCCGGGTGTAAAGATCGAATGAACCTCCGGCAGAGTAGCCGACGATGAAACGGACGGTCTTATCTTTGTAGAAATCCTGTGCCTGCAGTGGCGTCGGGTTGGGGGTAACCCAGACCGAGGCCACGATGAACACCGCCAATTTTCCTAAAACTTCTCGCATCTCGACCTCCACAACTGCTTATCTAGCCCCGGCCGATAAACGGAATGGCTTTCCCTTCCGTTCGCTCCAGATATCTCACGAAGGTGTACTTGTTCTCCGCGAGGTCGGTGTTCGGACGGGGAATTTCCCGGTGCATGAGACTTTCTTCGACTTTGCATACGAAGAAAGCCAGTTCGTTTTGCTTAAGCGCGCCCAATCCTTCTCCTTTGAAGGTTTCGATATCCCGAATCGTGCGCGCATTTTTGATCCCGGCGCCACGCGCCACCGCTTCTAAATCCGTGTTGCCAGCCGTCGCCGTCGGATAACTGATCCGGCTGCCGCTATAAACGCCATTATCGAATACATAAATAATCAGATTTTTCGGCCGCAAGTTGCCCAGTGTGGCGAGATTGAAGAGCGAGAGCAGCACGCTCCCATCCGAGTCGAGGACGATCACCTTGCGATGCGGCAATGCCAGCGCCAATCCTATCCCTACGCCCACAGCGCAGCCCATCATTCCGACCAGCAGGTTTCCCTCGTGTTGAGACAAATGCGACCACTCGATACGCTGGCCGCTCTGCGAAGTGACGACCAACTGATCGGTCATCTTGCCGGCAAGGAGTTCGAGACATTCGTGTCGAATCATACCGAAAACTCCCCAGCGAAAAGCAGCGCGAACGGTGCGCGCTGGGCGTTGGCGGCTCGCACCGCGTCACTAATATTGATCTCGAGCTTGTCGCCGTCATTGAGAAGCATGTGTTCGATACCCAATGCTTCGAGCGTCGGTATCGTGTGCGTGCCGATGGTCGAGTAAAGAAAACTATTGCGCTGATCGGGCACGCCCCCGAGATAACCGACGACGAGAAGGATCGGCACGCCGAGCTGTTTACCGATCGTTAGCAGGCTGTAGCTCGAAACGTAGATGCCGGTATTTTCCATGTAAACGGCCGCCTGCTTCCCGCCGAGAGTCGCACCGGCAGCAATGGCTACCGCTTCCTGCTCGCTGGCGGCGGCGATCAGTTCCATCTCCGGATCATTCTGAATCAGCGGTACGATCTGGCTGAGCCGTGTCTCGGGTAGATAGGTAACAAAGTTGATACCCGCGTCTTTCAGACCTTGCACGAGACGCTTAGCGAGTTCGTCTTTCATAGCTGGTGTTGTCAATTATCAAGCCAGGCTTGTCTCTGCAACTTCTCGCTGCAATCCGGCCTTAGCTCGATTTTATGGCAAGTGAAACCCGCGAACGCTCGACCTAGCATGGATTATTAACATAGCGCGTGCACGGCTTTGTTATCCGATCAGGCGAAGAAGTCCATCGTTGCTGTTTCCAGGTTGTACATCGACCCGGCGATCTTAATTGCATTTTTCGCTTCGAGTTCTGCCAGCACAGCGCTCTTCTTGCGAATGTCGCTCATCGTCAACTCGACGTTTTTTTGCGCCACCGCGTCAACGAAGGCGGCGTTCTTCGAAGATGGTTCGCCTTTCAATGTGGTCGCCTTCACCGCCGGTTTGATCTTCGCGAGCAAGCCGGTGAGGTTGCCCAACTCGACGTTGTCGATGGCGCCCTTGATCGCGCCACAGGCGGTGTGTCCCATCACCAAGACGACCTTGGCACCAGCCACCTTGCAGGCAAATTCCAAACTGCCCAAGATGTCCTCGTTTGCTATGTTGCCGGCCACACGGGCATTGAAGATGTCGCCGATGCCGAGATCCATGATCACTTCGGCAGGCGCTCGCGAGTCGATGCAGCTAAGGACCACTGCGGCGGGAAACTGCCCCTTGGCGGTGATTTTCTGCTCGTTGCGGTAATTGCGCGCGGTCATCAGACCCTTGGTAAAGTTCTTATTGCCGCGCTTCAGTTTCGCCAGGATCTCGTCTGGCGTCATTTTGTCGCGTTTTTCCTTGCCCAGCGTCTCAGCGTAGACGAGGCTGCCGAATAAACTTTCCCCGAAAACACCCAAGGCGGTCCCGACGCTCGTTACCTTGAGAAATGTCCGGCGCTCCAAATGACATTCCCTGGACGCGGCCACGATTGTTTTTGATTGCATGACGATTCCCCCTTCGTTCGGAAGTCTCAGCGCTTACTGCCCCAGAATGCCGGCGTCCCTAAGTTCGCGCTCCAACTTCGCCACCTCTTCTTTGGGCATTTGTTCCGTCTCCCATTTGGGAAAACGCTTCACCGGAAAGCCGCGCATGCGAAAGACCTCTTGCAAGGGAACTCGTCCATACTTACGCAGTCGCGCCGCCACCAGGCGCGCAGCGGTATCGACTCTTTTCTGCGCTTCTACCGCACGCGCGTAGTCTTTGCTGTCGAGGGCCCTGAACAAATCCACGCAAAGCTCCGGCACAAAACTTGTCGGCGGATTGATCATTCCCGCTAGGCCAAAAGGCACCAAGCCAAAAAGATCGGCGTTGCCGGTGAAAACGGAGACGTCCGGCAATAGTCTCACATACTCGAGCAATGCGCCCTGGCCATAAGCGACTTTGATCCCTTTGAGTGCGGGCACCTGTTCCTTCATCCGCACGGCCAAACCCGGCGGAATCGAAATCCCCGAATATTTGGGATTCTCGTAGATGAAGATAGGAAGCGGGACCGCCTTGGCCACCGCTTTGTAATGCGCGATGATCTCGTAATCCGTATGATCCGAGTAATAATAAGGTGGCACGATAGCGACAGCATCGGCCTTATGCGCCGCCGCATGCTCCGCCAATTCAACCGTGCTTCCGGCATCCGCCGTGCCGACATGGATAACCACCGGCACGCGCGATTTCGCCTGGTCGAGAGCGATCGCCGCGGCCTGCTTGCGCTCTTCTGTCGTCATCGCCGGCCCCTGGCCGGTAGAGCCGAGAACGAACAGACCTTGAACGCCCGCGCCAATGTGAAAGTCCACGAGCTGGCGCATGACTTGTTCGTCGACCCGTACTTTCTCATCGAACGGCGTGATAATCGGTAAAAGAACTCCGCGGATCATTTTCCCTCCTGATCATCATCAATAAAAGTTTCCCGACACTCGCCCCCGTTTGCGTTCATTCCTTCTCTGTTTGGAGACTGTTTCGCAATAGCGCAACTGCTGTATCTATCGTCTTTCGTGTCATTTCGAGCGCGCAGCGAGAAATCCTAGATCCCTCGCATTCGCTCGGGATGACAACCGGATGGCCTGCGACAAAAAGAATGAAACAGCGGATCCAAGCCGGCCAGCAACGTTTGCACAACTAATGACCTTTGCCAGGGTGTCATGCGAAAAGCTCTATGTCTCATCGATTAATACTACTCTGAAACCATGTCAATCATAGGCCACCGTTGATCGACGAACCCAAACCTCCGAGCCCTGAGTAACGTAACCGCATAAAAGTCGAGGCTCCGTCGACAAAAGTTTCCCATTGCTACCCGTAAATTTCATAGTAGAATACGCCCAGTTTGTACATCCGGCCGATTTGCAGTATCCAAAGCGATCGGGCCCTTTGCTGGTGGTACTAAAACTAAGAAGGAGCTTTTCGATGAGAAAAAAAATTCTCACTTTTATTTTCCTCACCGGGTTCGCCGTATTCTTGCTCACGCTGACGAGGCCGCTTTTCGCTGCCGACCAACCTTTCTACGAAGGGAAAACTATTAGATTCATTATTGCTTCCGGCCCGGGCGGCGGTACTGACACCGCGGGCCGGCTGGTGGCGCGCTTTTTACCGAAATATTTGCCGGGGAACCCAAAGATCATCATCCAGAACATGGGCGGCGGCGGTGGCACCATCGCGAACAACTACTTTGCCATCGAAGTGAAGCCGGACGGTCTAACCATCATGCAAGATTCCTCTTCCAGCGTGGCGAGTTTTGCTCGCGGCGGCCCGTCTATTAAATACGATCCAAGAAAATTCAAGGTCATCGGTGGTGTCGCCCGATCTGGAAGTCTGTTAATGATTCGAAATGACGCCCGGGCAAGGTTCACGAACAAAAGCGCTAAACCCGCCGTAGTTGGCGACACCGACGGTATTCGTAACTGGATTGCGATGACGGTTTGGGGCGCGGAATATCTCGGGTGGAATCTGCGTTGGATCTATGGCTATCCGGGAAGCCGGGAGCTGCAGTTGGCGATCCGTCAAGGCGAGATCGACGTGTGGGCGACCCAGAATGCCAAGCTCGTCAAAGACCTGCAGCGCGAGGGAGTTGTCCAGGTTGTCGTAACCGAAGAAGACCAGCGGCGCGAGGATTTTCCGGAAGTGCCGACGTTCCTTGAGCTGTTAGGCGCGAAGAAACCCACGGGCTTGTCTTGGCAGGCCTACCTCGCTTGGGCCGGCGCGCCCGAGCTGGATAAGTACTTAGTTGCTCCCGAGGGCACCCCAGACCACTTGGTGAAGCTATTGCGCGAGGCCTTCATGAACATTATGAAAGATCCGGAAGTGGATAGGGAAGGGGACAAGTTCTTCGGCGACGGCTGGAAGGCCCACGGCGCGGAAAAAATCGAAGCCGTCATCCGCGACTATGTCGCCATTCCCAAAGAAGCAAAAGATTACATTACCAAGATGCGGCAAAAATATAGTCTGCCGGTTGGCGAGACAAAATCCTAACAAACTCGCCGCGCAAGGAGTTCTCTTCATGCCAAGAAGATTTCTCAACCTATCGTCGATGGGCGCGTTGCTCTTATTATTCTTGCCCGTAAACGAAGCGGCCGCGGCTGAAGCTACGTACTATGAAGGCAAAACCCTCAGAATCCTCGTCTCCTCGGGAACGGGTGGTGGCACTGATACCGCGGCCAGGCTCGTGTCGCGGTTCATAGGCAAATACCTCCCCGGAAATCCAAAAGTTTTGGTCCAAAACATGCCCGGCGGCGCCGGCACCATTGCCAACAACTACTTTGCCAGCGAGACAAAGCCGGACGGATTGACGATCATGCAAGATTCATCGTCCGCCATCGGCAACTTCGTTCGTGGCGGCCCGACGATCAAGTATGACCCGCGACAGAACAAGATGATCGGCGGCATTGCCCGCTCAGGTAGCCTGCTCGTGATTCGGAACGACGCTCGGGAGAGGCTCACAAACCGCAGCGCTAAGCCGGTTGTGGTGGGTGACACGGACGGCATTCGTTCCTGGGTGGCTATGACGGTTTGGGGGGCTGAATACCTGGGCTGGAATCTCCGCTGGATCTATGGATATCCGGGCAGCCGAGAGCTGCAGCTGGCCATCCGCCAAGGGGAAATCGATATGTGGGCGACGGCCAATGTAAAGCTCGTTAAGGACTTGCAGCGCGAGGGAGTCGTCCAGGTCGTGCTGGCCGAAGATGAACGGCGGCGCGAGGATTTTCCCGATGTCCCAAGCTTTATTGAAACCTTGGGCGCGAAAAAACCCACGGGCTTAGCCTGGCAGGCTTTCGTCGGTTGGGCGGGCTCGCCGGAGCTGGATAAATTCCTAGTCGCCCCCGCAGGCACACCGGATCATCTGGTGAAGCTGCTGCAGGAGGCCTTCGCGAAGCTCATGAAAGACCCGGAGGTGGATAAGGAAGGCGACAAGTTTTTCGGCGATGGCTGGAAACCCATCCCTGCGGAAAGGGTCGATACTTTGATTCGCGATCAAATCAGCATTCCCAAGGAAGCGAAGGATTTCATCACCAAGCTGCGGCAAAAATATGGCTTGCCCATCGGCGAGGCGAAATCTTAGTTCTAATCCGACATTCTCTTGTGTTAACAATAGCACAGAGACCTGCGCGGCGAGGCCGGAGACGATAAGCGGAAGCTAATGGATTTATCACCAGCAGTGAGCTCGCTAACTTCCTCTCCCTGGAGAGACTGTGTCGTAATGCGCTGGGTCGCGCCTTGACGCACGCAAATCTCCTTTACCCCTCTTTTTCAAAGAGGGGTAGTAGGACGAGACCGTCAGGAATTAGGAGCTGCGGATAAGGAATTCCCCGTTTTTTCAAAGGGGGATGAAAGGGGGATTTTGAGTGTGCTGGTGTCAACGTAGATGATGGTAACCGTTCGTAGTCGCTTGTAAGACCAATGAACTTGATTGCGACACAGTCTCGGACGGATAGAGGTGAGGGTGCCCTAATTTTTTGCCCCCTCACTCTAACTCTCTGCCACCAGGGGAGAGAGAACAGTTCTTCTGCATCGTTCAACAAGCGAAAATATTTTGTCGGATTAACGTTAGTTCTTATCCGGACCGCCTCGGAGAGAGAAGATGTTCGAAGCTGCCATTGAAGGTCTAGTCGGCGTTCTTCAGCCCGAGGCCTTTGCGTTCATGTGCCTCGGCGTGCTGATCGGCAGCCTCGTCGGATTTCTGCCAGGTATCGGCGGGCCGAGCACCCTGGCAATCATGCTTCCGTTCGTCATGACGATGAAGGACCCGCTACTCGTCATCGCGCTCCTGGTGGGCATGGACGCGGTCGGCAACACGGCCAGCGCGTTTACATCGATTCTCATCTCCGTTCCGGGAAGCTCGGGCTCTCAGGCAACCATTCTCGACGGCCATCCTATGGCCAAAAACGGCGAGGCCGCCAGGGCGCTCAGCGCCTCCTTCGTGGCATCGCTGCTCGGCGGCATTTTTGGCGCGCTCGTCCTCTTTGCCTCATTGCCGATGCTGCGACCCCTGGTTCTTTCGTTCAGCTCGCCGGAATTTTTCATTCTCACTTTGTGGGGCGTGAGTATGGTCGGGATCTTGAGCGGCAACGCGCCGATCAAAGGCTTGCTGGCGGGCATCCTCGGTGTCTTCATCTCTACCATCGGTCTCGACATGAAATCCGGCATTGAACGGTTCTCATTCAATTTTTCTTATTTCTGGGAGGGGATTGATCTTGTCCTGGTTGCCCTCGGAATGTTCGCCATCCCAGAAGTCATCGATTTGGCAGGCCGTAAGGGAACCATCGCCAAGGCGGAGGAATTTGGGAGCGGCTACGTGCAAGGCATCCTGGACTGTTTTCGCCATTGGTGGCTATTGCTCCGCACGTCGATCATCGGCGTTTGGGTTGGCTTTCTCCCTGGCCTCGGCAGCTCGGTGGCGGATTGGTTCGCCTACGCCCACGCAGTGCAAACAGAAAAGAACCGGGAAAATTTCGGCAAAGGCGACGTGCGCGGCGTCATCGCGTCAGAAGGCTGCAATAACGCGAAGGAAGGCGGAGACTACATCCCCACTTTGGCCTTCGGCATTCCCGGCGGCACATCATCGGCGCTGGTGCTGACCGCCTTTATCGCGGTCGGCATCAAGCCGGGTCCGGACATGCTGACCTCCCAGCTCAACCTGACCTTCGCAGTGATCTGGACTTTAGTCATCGCGAATATCATCGCCACCGCCATCTGCATGATTTTCGCGAAACCCATCGCCAAGGTTTGTTTCATGCCGTTCTACGCCATCGTGCCGCCTGTGGTAGCTTTTGTTTTCATCGGCGCCTTCGCGGCCAACTTTCACACCTACGATCTCACCGCGCTGATGATTTTCTCCTCCCTCGGTTTTTTCATGCGCCGGTACGGCTGGCCGCGCGCGCCCTTGGTGCTCGGCATGGTGCTGGGCGACAAGATGGAACTCTACCTGTGGCTCTCTTACACGCGTTATGGGCTAGAGTGGCTGGCGCGGCCGATGGTGATTGTTTTAATCCTGCTACTGATCGCCTCGATTGTGTACCCGATTGTCACTGCTAGAAGAAACAAAAGAGACGCCGAGACAACACTGGCGGAAGCGTAATGGTTTACGGCATCGAAAGAATTCTTTTCACTTCGTTTGTGGGTCTCGTCATGCTCGGCGCCCTCTTCGTTGCCAAGGATTGGCCCATTCGCGCTTCCATCATCATTTTCTTGTTGGGAGGCGTTGGCGTAGTCTTGGCCCTGATTCAGCTGATAATTGATTTCAAGGCCGCGCGGGTGAAGGAAGCCAAGGTGCAGCGCCCGACGTTCGAAGTCGAGGCGCTACAACATCAAGGTCGCTGGGGGAGTTTGGAGATTTGGGCTTGGCTCTGGGGACTTTTCTTCGCCGTACACCTCATTGGCATGCCCATCGCACTTCCGTTGTTTGTTTTCCTTTACGTCAAACTCTACGGCGGGCGCTGGGCAACCGCGCTCATACTCACAGCTGGCACCTGGGGTTTTCTTTACGGCATCTACGACCACTTACTTCACGTCCCCTGGCCGAAACCCTGGCTTGCATTCCTGCTGCCATCATAGTTCATGCGCTGCGCACGGGTGCCAACGGGCAAGAAAAAAGTCAAAACCTAGGATTACTTGATCTGCTTGGATCGGGTATATGGCCCAGTGTCGAAGACGCCATCCGGCGGATCCTTCGTAGCTCCGCCTACCGTTTTAACGATATCGTACATCCGCTTCAGCGAAGCGATGTCCTGCGCTTCGAAGGTCGCGATATAGGCGCCGTCCCATTGATCGGCATAAGCACGTGCGTCGGTGGCATTCATATTCGCGGCTTTCTGAAGTATTTCGGCAACGCTCTGTTTGTTCTTCGAACCATACTGGAGACCGTTGCGCGTGGCGGCAATGAATCTAGCGACTGCATCCGGGTTTTTTAGGAGATAATCGCTATATGCGATGGTGACCGCGAGAATAGGCGGTGCATTGCCTTTGGTCAGCCTTTTCCACTCGTCCACGATACTTCCAAGCCGCCTGAGTTTGGCATCCCCCATTTGAGCGATGGTCACTGAGCGGAGCACGCCGGCATCGATTTCCTTCTGAATCAGGAACTGCGCCAGTTGCGCTTCGTTGCCTGGAGCGATGCTGTATTCATTCGGCTTGATACCAAAATTCTGATCTAGAATGGCGGTAGCGATGGCGTGGGTTGCGCTTCCAGCGGGCGACATGCCGATTTTCTTGCCTTTGAGATCCGTTATGGCTTTAATGGGCGAGCCCTCTGGGACGACGATTTGAGCCTCAGCGATCTGGGTCGCGAGTACGATCTTCACCGGCACGCCGTCGGCGGCGATGCCGATGGAATTGGTAGACGGCGCGGCAAAGGCAACGTCGATCGCGTTAGAGACGATTGCCCGGGTCGGCCCGTTGACCTCGGCGAACTTCACCCATTCGACGTTGAGGCCTTCCTTTTCGGCGAATTTCATTTGCTCCATGACGGCGCCGAATCCCAAGCTGAAGCCGCTGGTCCAATAACCAACTTTCATCTTTTGGGCAAACAGCGGGCCTGGCACTGATAACGCTACCGCCAAAGCAAACATTCCAATGAGTAATTTTTCTGTTTTCATCCCTACCTCCCTTAAATCAGATAAGTGCCCGCAGTCTCTGAATGTAGCTCGTCACTTCCGGCCGTGTGATATCGCGCGGCCGCTCAAGCGAAATATCCACAACTTCGCGGATCGTGCCCGGCCTCGGCGACATGACCGCGACTTGATCGGCCAGCAGTACGGCTTCCGACACATCGTGGGTTACAAACACGACGGTCATGCGCTTGAGCTGGTGAATCCACAGCAGCTCGTCATGCATAAGCGTCCGTGTTTGCGCGTCGAGCCGCGAGAAAGGTTCGTCCATCAGGAGAATGCGTGGATTGGTTACGAGGCTCCGGGCAAGCGCCACACGGCTTCTCATGCCGCCGGAAAGCTGGTAGGGGAATGCTTCTTCGAATCCTTCCAGTTGCACGAGCCGCAGCGTTTCGCGCGAGCGCTGGGCACGTTCCCCTTTGGGCAATGAGCCTGCCTCCAGGGCAAATTCGACATTGCGAATCGCGGTGCGCCACGGCAGCAGACGGTCATCCTGGAACATGTAACTGATGGCACACCAGTCGTTGAACTCATCGCTGGCCGCGCCGCAGAGACAGACCTGTCCGCGGTCGGGCTTGACGATGCCTGAGATGATATTGAGCAACGTGCTCTTGCCGGAGCCGGAGGCACCGAGTAAACCCACGATCGCGTGCTCGGCAACGGTGAGATTGATATTCTTGAGCACCTCTAGCGACTCCCCTGCATTGGCGAAGCTTTTGCTGATGCCGTCAAGACGGATCGCAGACGCGATGCGCTCATCATCGGTACAAGCTTCGTGACTTACGCCGTCCATACCAAGAGTGGCGCCTTACTGTCGGCTGGCCTATAGCCTATGGCTTGTAGCATATGGTTCCTGGGTTCCATCTATGTGCCATAAGCGATGAGCCATATGCGATTTCGGCCACTCGCCTCGCCTCTGAGATCTTTTTGAGCAGCCCGTTAGATATCATCCACGCCTCCGGAGGTCTCATTGCG
>Ga0209874_1000058_pt1 | contig 26572 bp, 27 predicted proteins | sample GWRWN1_20_30_FD_187216 | JGI IMG/M metagenome (GOLD analysis project Ga0209874, IMG submission 187216) | Riverbed sediment microbial communities from areas with no vegetation in Columbia River, Washington, USA - GW-RW N1_20_30 (SPAdes)... | ecosystem: Environmental > Aquatic > Freshwater > River... | reverse complement strand
TTGAAAACATCGGCCTCCTTGGCTCCCTCGAGCAGTTCGCTCGCCTCCTTAGTATTCAAATACTCCTTGAGCCGTCGCCTGAGCCCGTCGATCTCGTTGCGATGGCCGCGCAGCAACTCGTCAATCTGCTGTCCGAGGCTTCTCGCCGCCCAACCCAAATGGGCCTCAAGAATCTGTCCGACGTTCATTCGAGAAGGAACCCCTAATGGGTTGAGTACTACGTCGACCGGGGTTCCGTCTTCGAGATAGGGCATATCTTCTTCGGGTAAAATGCGCGAGATAACTCCTTTATTTCCGTGGCGTCCGGCCATTTTGTCACCAACCTGGAGCTTCCGCTTGATGGCCACGAAAACCTTGACCATCTTGATGACCCCGGGGGGGAGTTCATCCCCGCCTCTTAACTTGTCGATCTTGTCTTCAAAAAGATCTTTGATCAGACTGACTTGCTCCGTAGTGCTTTCGACGATGCGATTGAGTTCCCCCTCAACCGATTCATTATCGACTCGGATATCGCCCCAATAGGACATGGGCAGCTGATCGAGGTCTTCCTCCGTGAGCTCTTTGCCTTTATTGAGAAGAATCTTGCGGCCGTCGTCACTCAGCCGAACCGCCAAGCGTCGTCCGGCGAGTAGTTTCTTAAGCCGTCTTAAGGCTCCTTCTTGCAGGATTCTGACTTCGTCATGCTGATCTTTTCTGAGCCGGGTGATTTCCTCGTCCTCGATCGCCTTACTTCTCTCATCCTTACCCAATCCTTTGCGCGAGAAGATCCTGACATTGATAATGGTCCCCTCTACGCCCGGGGGGACTCTCAATGAGGTATCCCTTACCTCGCCGGCCTTCTCGCCGAAGATGGCACGCAACAGCTTTTCTTCGGGCGATAATTGAGTTTCGCCTTTCGGAGTAATCTTTCCGACCAGGATATCGCCCGGTTTTACTTCTGCACCGATTCGGATAATGCCGCTCTCATCAAGATCCGTGAGAGCCTCATCGCCGACGTTGGGAATGTCTCGGGTGATTTCTTCTGGACCCAGCTTGGTGTCGCGGGAAACACACTCGAACTCTTCGATATGGATTGACGTATAGATATCTTCCTTCACGACCCGTTCGCTGATCAGGATCGAATCCTCAAAGTTGTATCCTCCCCAAGGCATTAGGGCCACAACCACATTGCGTCCCAACGCCAACTCGCCCATTTCAGTCGAGGGGCCGTCAGCGATTACGTCACCCGCCTTTACCTGATCGCCAACGACGATAATCGGTCGCTGATTCACACAGGTGTTTTGGTTGGAGCGTTGATACTTGATTAGATTGTAGATGTCGACGCCCGTGTCCCGCGCGCCGGAAGGTTTGTCCGCCTTGACAACAATCCGGGTGGAATCAACGTTTTCCACGATTCCGTCACGCCGGGCCACGATGGTAACCCCGGAATCCCGCGCAACGGTCTTTTCCATCCCGGTACCGACAAAAGGAGCTTCGGTTCGCAGCAAGGGAACAGCCTGCCGTTGCATGTTCGACCCCATGAGCGCTCGATTGGCGTCGTCATTTTCCAGGAAGGGAATCAACGAAGCGGCCACGCTGACCAACTGATTCGGTGAGACGTCCATGAAATTGACCTCTTCCGGACGCGCCATGACGAATTCTCCACCTTTGCGCGCCGATACCAGATCAGCGGTGAATACACCCCGACCGTCGATGGGGGCGTTAGCCTGAGCGATGACGTGATCTTCTTCCTCGAGAGCTGATAAATAGCGAATCCGATCGGTGACGCGACCGTTCTCCACCTCGCGATAGGGAGTCTCGATAAACCCAAACTCGTTGACCCTCGCATAGGTTGTCAGAGATGCGATTAAACCGATGTTTGGCCCTTCCGGCGTCTCGATCGGACAAACGCGACCGTAGTGCGTCGGATGAACGTCGCGCACTTCGAAGCCGGCCCGTTCCCGCGTCAATCCACCCGGACCAAGGGCCGAAAGCCGCCGCTTGTGGGTGATTTCTGATAAGGGATTAGTTTGATCCATGAATTGCGACAGCTGGCTCGATCCGAAAAATTCTTTGAGCGCCGCGGAAACCGGCTTGTAGTTGATAAGCTCTTGGGGCATTAAGGTCTCGATGTCCTGAAGACTCATCTTCTCTTTAATCGCCCGTTCCATCCTTACTAACCCCACGCGGAAATGGTTCTCGACCAGCTCGCCGACGGCACGCACACGGCGATTGCCGAGGTGGTCAATATCATCCACAGAACCGTTCCCGTTCTTAAGCTCCATCAGATAACGGACCACTTCGAGAATATCTTCTTTCCGCAGGGTCCCTTGCTCCAAAGGCACATTCAGCCGAAGCCGGTGGTTCAATTTGAGCCGGCCTACTTTGGATAGATCGTAGCGATCCGGATTAAAGAAAAGATTATTAAAGAAGTTAGTCGCGGATTCGACCGTAGGGGGATCACCCGGCCGGAGCCGTCGGTAGATCTCGATGATCGCATCCTGGGGTGAACGGATCCGATCTTGTAGTAGAGTATTGCGAAGATAGGGCCCGACGTTGGATTCGTCAATGAACAAAACTTCGACCTGATGAATTCCTCGTTCGCGAATAAGCTCCAACTTCTCTTGTGTGATCTCATGGTTGCACTCCACGAGAACTTCTTTCGTCTGAGGATTAACAATATCGTGTGCGGCAACACGGCCAACGATTTCTTCCCAACCGATCGGCACCTGTTTGATCCGGGCACTTTCCATCTGGCGGAGAACCGGGCGGGTAAATTTCTTGCCCTCCTTGACGATCAGATCGTTGGTTTTTGGATCTCGTACATCCGAACCGACCTTGGCCCCTAGGAGGTGCTGCGGGTTAAACAACAGCGCGGGCTTGCGGCCATCAAAAACGATAGTGTCGCTCCGATAGTAGTAGTTCAGCAGGTCCTCGGTTGTCATTCCCAGGGCGCGCAATAAAACCGTCGCATGAAACTTGCGACGCCTGTCGATGCGCACGTAAAGAATGTCCCGCGGGTCAAATTCTAGATCGACCCAAGAGCCACGGTAGGGAATCACGCGGGCGGAATAGAGCAACTTCCCGCTGGCGTGAGTCTTTCCTTTGTCGTGTTCGAAGAAAACTCCCGGGGAACGGTGGAGCTGGCTGACGATAACCCGTTCGGTTCCGTTGACCATGAAAGTACCGTTCTTGGTCATTAGCGGAATCTCACCAAAGTAGACTTCCTGTTCTTTTACATTTTTGATGCTGCGGGCACCGGTCTGCGCATCGACGTCCCACAAGACCAGCTGCACTGTCACTTTTAACGGCGCAGCAAATGTCATCCCTCGTTGATGGCATTCCTCAACGTCGTATTTAGGCTCTCCGAGCGCGTAACTCACGAACTCCAATGACGCCGTCTCATTGAAGTCTTTAATCGGAAAAACTGACTTAAAGACCTCCTGCAAGCCGAAATTTTGACGCTGCGCTGGAGCAACGTCCCGCTGCAGGAACTGATCGTAGGAATTTTTCTGAATTTCAATTAGGTAAGGTAAATCAATAATCTTCTTGATTCTACCGAAGCTGCGGCGAAAACGTAAATTATTGGCCACTTGAAATGCCATGCTTGCTCCTCTATCCAACTTGCGGAAGTAGATCCATCATCGACCAGAAAAACCCTGAAAGCGGAAACCTACTTAATCTCGACTTTCGCTCCCTGCTCCTCGAGTTTCTTCTTGACGCTTTCCGCTTCGGCCTTGGCTACACCTTCTTTGACAGCCTTAGGCGCCCCGTCCACTAAGTCTTTAGCTTCCTTCAAGCCTAAACCGGTAAGCTCGCGAACGACCTTGATCACCTGGATCTTCTTTTCACCCGCTTCGGCGAGAATAACGTTAAACTCAGTCTTTTCCTCCGCCGCCGCAGCCGCGGGGCCAGCGGCAGCAGCAACGGCTACGGGCGCCGCCGCGCTCACACCCAACTCTTCTTCAAGTTCCTTAACAAGAGCCGCCGCGTCCAGCAGCGTCATGTTCTTGATAAAGTCTTTAACTTGTTCTTTGGATACCTCTGGCATAAAAGCTTCCCCCTTTAAGTTAGTTGCAAAACAAATCTCCAATGGCGTCACTCTGATTTTCCCTTGCGCAGCGTTTCCAATAATCTGACAACCCGCGCCCCTGGTTCTTGCACGAGTCGAACTAGCTGAGTCGCCGGAGCCTGAATGAGCGCCAGTAATTTCGCTTGAAGTTCTGGCTTGCTCGGCATCTGGGCCAAAACCTTCACCTTGGCCGGCTCCATGAACTGCCCCTCGAAGACACCGCCCTTGATGGCCAGTTTGTCGTTGTCGTCGGCAAATTTGACCAAAGCTTTGGAGAGCATGACTGGGTCATCATAGGCAAAGACCCAACCGTTCGGCCCGTCAAGCAGTCGATCTAAAGAGCCATAAGCAGTGTCCATAAGCGCCCGGCGCACGAGGGTATTCTTGATGACCTGGTATTCCCCCGAAGCTTCACGAATCGCCCGTCTCAGGCGGGTCATCTGAGCCACGCTGAGGCCGCGATATTCCGTGACGATGGCCATCTTCGCCGTTTTGAATTTTTCATGAACAAACGCCACCGTTTCGGCCTTCTCGCCGCGACTCGCGCGTACGATTTCCAGCTCCGCCATGCTCTTCTCCTGATCTCGATTCAGAAAATTGACACTAACACCCCAAAGATAGATCTTTACGCAGCCATCGCACGCACTTGAGAAAGATCGATTTTAATTCCGGGTCCCATAGTCGTGGAGACCGTCACGCCGCGAACGTAGTTTCCCTTAGCGGAAGCGGGCTTGGCCCTTAGAATGGACGTTAAGACGGCTTTTGCGTTGTCGATCAGTTTTTCCGGATTGAAAGAAGCCTTTCCAACCGGCACATGCACAATGCCTGCTTTATCGACGCGAAATTCTAGTTTTCCTGCTTTGATCTCTTTTACTGCCTTACCGATATCCGCGGTAACCGTCCCCGTCCTGGGGTTTGGCATGAGGCCTCTTGGGCCCAAGACCTTACCGATTCGTCCCACGGCCGCCATCATGTCCGGAGTCGCTACTGTCTTGTCGAAGTCGAACCAACCCTCACTTATTTTCTTGATAAGATCCTCACTACCGACAAAGTCTGCACCAGCCTCCTGCGCTTCTTTTTCCTTCTCACCTTTGGCGAAGGCAAGAACTCGAACCGTTTTCCCCATACCGTGCGGGAGACTCACCGTACCCCGGACGTTCTGGTCGGCTTGCCGTGGATCCACACCCAATCGCACAGCCATCTCAACGGTTTCATCAAACTTGGCGCGGGCGGTTTCCTTCACCAATCGAAGGCCGTCTTCCAAAAGATACCGCTGGCCACGATCTAGTTTAGCCAACGCAGCTCGATAAGATTTTCCATTGCCGCTCATATTTTCCTTCAGACCGTTGTCTCAGCCCTCGATTTCCAGACCGAGGCTGTGGGCTGTACCCTCCACGGACTTCTCCGCGGCTGCCAGATCTTTTGCCGTTAGGTCTTTAAGCTTCAGTTCCGCGATTTCCCTAACCTGAGCTCGGGTAACTTTGCCAACCTTCATCTTCCCAGGCTCGGATGAGCCTTTTTCAACCCCAGCCGCTTTCTTTAACAGCACTGACGCCGGAGGGGTCTTCGTCACGAACGTGAAGGAGCGATCCGCGTATACGGTGATGATCACAGGGATGATCATTCCCTGCTGAGATTGGGTTGCAGCGTTGAAGGATTTGCAAAACTCCATGATATTGACACCGCGCTGACCCAAAGCCGGGCCAACGGGCGGGCTTGGATTCGCTTGGCCCGCCGGTATCTGAAGTTTGATCTCGCCAGTAACCTTCTTCGCCATAGTACTTAACCCTTCTGTTTAGTTCCGCTCCACCTGAACAAATTCCAACTCCACCGGCGTGGCCCTTCCGAAAATGCTAATCAGTACTCTGAGCTTGCCTTTGTCTGGCTTGACTTCTTCCACCACGCCATTGAAATCCGCAAACGGACCATCCACCACTTTAACATTTTCCCCAACCGAAAAGAGAACCCGGGGTTTTGGTTTGATCGCCCCTTCCTCCATCTGTTGGGTAATGGTCCGAACCTCCTCATCACTCACCGGTGGCGGATTAGTGCTCCCACCGACGAAACCGGTAATCTTAGGCGTTTCTTTAACGACATGCCAAGTATCGTCATTGAGCTCCATCTGAACCAATATATAGCCTGGGAAGAACTTCCTCGAAGAAGTCTTCTTCTTCCCTTTGACGAGCTCGACGACCTTCTCTACCGGTACTAATATCTCACCAAAGTAGTCCTGCTTGCCGAGCGCTTTGATTCTTTCCTCCAAAGCGGCCTTAGCCTTCTGCTCATATCCCGAAAAGGTGTGAACGATGTACCATTGTTTCGCCATACGGGAAACCTAAGAGTCTAGTCGACAATCGCCTGAATCGCTTTGGTAAGGCCCAAATCCACCACTGCCAAGTACACGGAAATCAGTACGACGACAATTATGACAACCAACGTCGCGGCGTAAGTCTCTTTACGTGATGGCCAATGGACTTTCTTTAGTTCCTGCCAGGACTCTCGGAAAAACTCAGTTAGGCGGCGAACGCCGTCCTGGACTTTCTCGATCCAATCTCCCATGAAATGCCCAACGCGTGAGATGGCGGGTCAGGCAGGACTCGAACCTGCAACAACCGGATTTGGAGTCCGGCGCTCTAGCCAATTGGAGCTACTGACCCCTGTATCTCTTTTTTAGACTTTTACCTCGCGATGCAGGGTATGGGTCCGGCAAGAAGAACAGAATTTCTTAAGGGATAGTTTTTCCGTGGTCTTCTTTCTGTTTTTCGTCGTCGTGTAGTTCTTTCGCTTACATTGGTCGCAAGCAAACCCTATGAGTTCTCGCATGATCGCAGCCTCCTCGGAGCTACTGGATGATCTTGGTCACGATGCCTGCACCGACGGTCTTACCGCCTTCGCGGATCGCGAATTTCAACCCTTCGTCCATGGCGACTGGCGTGATCAGCTCAATCTCTACGTTGATGTTGTCACCGGGCATAATCATTTCGGTGCCTTGGGGAAGCTTCACGACCCCAGTAACATCGGTGGTCCGGAAGTAGAACTGTGGCCGGTATCCGTTGAAGAATGGTGTGTGCCGTCCACCCTCTTCTTTGGTTAGCACGTAGGCCTCGGCGGTAAATTTCGTATGCGGCGTAATGCTGCCCGGTTTGGCTAGCACCTGACCCCTCTCGACCTCTTCCCGCTTGGTGCCGCGCAGCAGCACGCCGATGTTGTCGCCCGCTTGGCCCTCGTCCAAGAGCTTGCGAAACATCTCGACCCCCGTAGCCACCGTTTTTTGAGTATCCCTAAATCCCACGATCTCGATCTCTTCGCCGACCTTGATGATCCCGCGCTCCACACGGCCGGTGACCACCGTTCCGCGACCGCTGATGGTGAACACATCTTCCACCGGCATGATGAAGGGCTTGTCGATGGCCCGGACGGGTTCCTGAATAAACGAATCCACAGCCTCCATTAGCTTCATGATAGAACCTTCGCCGAGTTCTGACGTATCGCCCTCCAACGCCTTTAGGGCGCTCCCCACAACGATCGGAGTATCATCTCCCGGAAATTTATACTTGGAAAGCAGCTCCCTAACCTCTAACTCGACAAGATCCAGAAGCTCCTTATCGTCGACCATATCTGCTTTGTTCAAGTAGACCACAATGGCCGGGACCCCGACTTGCCGTGCGAGCAAGATGTGCTCGCGGGTTTGCGGCATGGGGCCGTCAGCAGCCGAAACGACCAAAATCGCGCCATCCATCTGGGCCGCCCCGGTGATCATGTTCTTGATGTAGTCCGCGTGACCCGGGCAATCGACGTGAGCATAGTGGCGCTTATCCGTCTCATATTCCACGTGGGCGATATTGATCGTGACGCCCCTCTCCCTTTCTTCCGGCGCCTTGTCGATCTGGTCATAAGCCATGAACTTGGCCTTACCCTGCTTCTCCAACACCTTGGTAATCGCGGCGGTCAGCGTTGTCTTCCCATGGTCGACGTGACCGATCGTACCGATATTCAGGTGCGGCTTTTTTCGCTCAAACTTCTGTTTGCTCATCTCTTCCTCCTACTATGGGCTCTAGCCAAAGGCTGTACAGATTTATTTGAATTCCTAAGTCTTGTGCGTAAAGCAAACTCTAATCGGGACAAAAGCCCAGGAGCGGGATTGAACCGCCGACCTCGTCCTTACCAAGGACGTGCTCTACCGACTGAGCTACCTGGGCATACCAGTCGATGGCTTGTCGCATATGGCTCAATTCGCCAAATGGAACGTTATCCGGCCATCTGTTTTCCGCCATCACAGTCATAAAGCAAATTGGAGCGGGAAACGGGACTCGAACCCGCGACCCCGAGCTTGGAAGGCTCGCGCTCTACCAACTGAGCTATTCCCGCAAACAAAAATGGTGGAGAGGGAAGGATTCGAACCTTCGAAGGCATAGCCGGCAGATTTACAGTCTGCTCCCTTTGGCCACTCGGGAACCTCTCCTCTTCTCGTTAAACACCGCACTATCCCTTGCCCTTCCAACCAGCGATCGCCGTTCTCTATGTTTCTCCACCAAAACAACTCTTCTGCCTGGAGCTGGCGATAGGATTTGAACCTACAACCTGCTGATTACAAATCAGCTGCTCTACCGTTGAGCTACGCCAGCCTGGCCCGAGAAATCTTCCCACGCGCCATCAAAAAGCGATATCCTAACTCAATTGGTGTCGGGGTAATCTACGACCTATACCAGTACGGATCCAGAGCCTATATGGCGAACGACGGCACAGAGAATATTAATTCCCTGTTTGTAAACGGATATTTAAACCATTTTCAGCTTCCGATGTCAACAGGCAAGAACCAAAACGGTGAAGAATACCTATCTCTGACACCTATTATCCTTTCGTTCCCTGGTTGTCAATGCGAACGTGCTTGGCGCAGCAACTCGTAAAGAAAGACGGCTCCGGCGACCGCAACGTTAAGCGAGGCGATTTTGCCTTCCATCGGTATAGATGCAAGATAATCGCACTCTCGGAGAATCAGAGGACGAATGCCGCCTCCCTCACTTCCCAAGACGATTCCGAGCCGCTTCGGATAGGCTCTGTCGTAAATCGCCTCGCGAGCTTTAGTGTCTAAACCTACGATCCAGAATCCAAGCTCCTTAAGGTGCGCAATAGCCCGCCTGAGATTAGTCGTACGGTAAATATTGAGGTAATGAGCTGCGCCCGCGGAAGCCTTGACCACGGTCGGTGTCACCGCCACGGCGCGGTCCTTGGGGATGAGGACGTGACGAATCCCTACAGACTCCGCAGTCCGCAATAAAGCCCCAAAATTTCTCGGGTCCGTCAATCCGTCCAAGATCAAAATCCAAACCAATCCGGAGTTTACTGAGATCGCCTTACGCAATTCATCGAAAGATAAGTAAGAAAAAGCCGCCACCTTGGCTACTACTCCCTGATGCCTTTGCCCATCCGCTAGACGATCCAAAAGATCTGCCGGTAAATATTTCACCCGTATCCCCAGACGCCTCGCTTGCGTGTCAACGCCTCGTAAAGCCGGGGCAGAAGAGCCTTTGGCAATGAGGATTTCAGCGATGTCATGAGGTGAGGCCTTTAGTTTCTCCAACACGGGATTGATGCCGAAGAGAAATTTCGGCTCTTTATCCATCACCGCTCTCCAAAAAAGTATGGAAGGATTTTACAAAGGCAAAACCAGCAGATAACATGCCAGAATCGTGGGACATAAGACTCTGACTCGCTATTTAATTTCCGAGGTTCTTCCGCCGTTTTTCTTGGGCCTTCTGGTCTTTACTTTCATTCTTTTAATTGCCCGCATCCTAAAGTTGATCGAGTTAGTCATAACCCGCGGCGTACCCCTAATCCAAACTGCTAAACTTTTTTCTCTAATTTTGCCGACTTTTTTAGAGCTAACAGTCCCTATGGCGTTTCTGTTGGCGATTCTTCTTGGTTTGGGCAGACTGTCCAGCGATCAAGAGCTGCTTGCCATGAAAGCTTCCGGCATCAGTCCCACGCAAATTCTTTGGCCCCTCAGTATCGTCGCGGTGATCATCGCCATCATCACGTGGCTACTAACCATGTTTGCACGACCCGCGGCTAATACGGCCATTAAGAAAGAACTCTACAATATTGCTAAAAGCCGCGTCGGAACCGCTCTAAAGGAGAAAGTCTTCAATGATGACTTTCCGAATATCCTTATCTACGTAGAAGAGATTATCCCCCCGGGTAGCACCGCACAAGGTGTGCTTATCGTCGACAAGCGAAACCGCGTTAGAGAAGCTATCATCCTAGGGAAAGTCGCGCTCATTACCACCGACGAGGAAACTAACACTTTAGGACTCAAGCTCTTTGATGGCTCCATTTACGAAAGAGAAAGAAATAGGCCCGGTTTCAGCCAAACTCGTTTCAATATCTATGATTTCAAGCTTGACCTCGATGAGCTCATTAGTCCAGTCAAAAGGAAAGAGGCAGGGCCGAAAGAGATGTCCCTTCGCCATTTGCTCAGGATCATTCGAGAGAAAGGGGCCCAAGGAGCCAAGACCATACCTGAACGCATGGAACTTCATCAACGGATATCCTTCGGTTTCGTTCCGTTCGTGTTCTGCCTCTTGGGTATCTCTTTGACCCTATTGCCTCGAAGCTCTCGAGCTAACCGTTCATGGGGATTCATGCTATGCTTTTTTTGGTTACTCACCTATTATGCGTTTCTTTCGCTCGGAAAAGCACTCGGCGACAAAGGTGTGCTTCACCCTATCCCGGCGCTTTGGCTTCCCAATATCGTCGTGGGAGGAGTTGCCGTCCACTTCTTTAGAAAGGCATGCCGCGAATCCCCGTTGCGGTTCCAGGCCGGACTAGAGACAGCGTTGGCTTTGACCAGTCAATATTTCATCAGATTTAAGCGCAACCCCAAAGACTAAGGACGTAAGGATGGCAGCACGAGGAAAGGTTAGATTTCTTCCTATGGGTGGTATCCTTGACCGTTATTTAGCGCAGGGGTTCCTGCGAATTTTTGTCATTAGCTTGGTTTGTATTACGTCGCTCTATCTCGTCGTCGATTTCTTTGACCGCATCAGCGCTTTTGTCGACAGTGGGGCCTCAATGGGAACCATCATACGCTACTTCGTTTACAAGGCTCCTGCTTCTATTTCCCGCGTGATCGGTTTCGCAACTTTGTTTTCTGCGTTGTTTTGTCTTGGAATGTTGACGCGAACGCAGGAGATTACCGCCATCCGGTCTAATGGAATAAGTGTCCAACGTATCGCGCTTCCTCTTCTGATTCTCTCCTTGTTCATCTGCGTGTTCACTTTTTTTTGGAACGAGGCGCTTGTTCCCGCATTTGCCCATCAAGCACAAACAATCTTCAAGACGGAAGTCAAAAACAAACAGCAGCAAAGCCTGTTCGGTACGGCGGACATCTGGATAAGAGGAGAAGGCAGTTTTATCAACATCGATAACTTCGACACCCCAACAAGCACTCTACGGGGCATCACTATCTTCCTGCTAAATCGCGATTTGAGCCTGCGCGGGCTGATGGAGATTCCGAGCGCTCGCTGGACCGGTCGAGGCTGGGAAGCCAACGAAATAACCGAATGGCATTTTTTGCCGGACGGGAAAGTAACTAATCAAAGGGTGGCGGTCGCACCCCCGATTTCAGAAACCCCCGAGGATCTCAAACTGCTCGCCCGGGATGCCGATGAATTTACCTTTTTTGACTTACAAAAGCAGATTTTCGACATGAAGAGCAAAGGGATAGACGCCGCTCCTTACGAGGTGGATCTACAGGTCAAATTGGCTTTCCCGTTGATTTCCCCGCTGATGATTTTGATCGCCATACCTTTCGCGCTGAGGAGACAAATGAGTGGCAGCATGGCGCTGAGCTTCGGTGTGGCAATGCTCATCGGCTTTGGTTACTGGGTCCTCTCGGCCTTTTGCATTTCGCTTGGCCACAATGGTGCGCTTCCCCCTTGGGCTGCCGCCTGGATCCCCAACAGCATCTTCGCATTGATCGGGCTATTTTTCTTCACAGCAGAAGCCTAGGTTGCGGGTTAGTGTAATCTCTCGAAAACGCGCTGGGACCGAATCAAGACACGTCGGCACAGCTCAAACTGCGCCGGGTCCGCGAAATGAATTTTGGGCTGCTCTGGCGGCTCAGACAAAGATTTTATCGCTTGGAGTACTGCGGGCGCTTTCGTGCCTTATGACGACCGTATTTCTTACGTTCCACAGCGCGGGGGTCACGAGTGACAAAACCGGCCTTTTTGAGGGGCGAGCGAAATTCTGAATTTACCTGCATGAGCGCACGTGTAATCCCGTGACGGATGGCTCCCGCCTGACCTGAGGTTCCGCCACCTTTAACATTGACTTCGACGTCAAAACTGCCTCCGGCCTGTGTCACTCCAAAAGGCTGGAGCACAATCATTCGGTCTGTTTCGCGACCAAAATATTCCTCTAAGGGTCGATCATTGATCGACATTGCACCTTTGCCGGTGCGTATAAAAACGCGGGCGACGGAAGTTTTCCGTCTTCCAGTTGCAGTAATCATCTTCTCAGCCATCGAACTCGGTACTCCTATGCTTCAATCGCCAAAGGTTGTGGCTTCTGTGCTTCGTGGGGATGTTCAGGGCCGGCATAAACCTTGAGTTTAGTGACCAACCGTCTACTCAGCCGGTTCTTTGGCAGCATCCCCTTGACGGCCAGAAGAATAAGATCCTCCGGTTTTTCTTCGAGCATCTTTTCAGCAGTTCTTTCGCGGATGCCTCCGGGATATTCCGTGTGGCGATAATAGACCTTCTTTTGAAGTTTTTTCCCCGTAAGCTTCACGCCTCGTGCATTGATGACAATCACAAAATCGCCGGCATCGGCGTTAGGGGTAAAAATCGGCTTATTTTTGCCACGCAATATCTTTGCGATTTCACTAGCCATGCGACCCAATACTTTCCCCTGAGCGTCCACCACGTACCATTGCCGTTGAGCAAGCGCTTCTGCGATCTTCATGTTCACTGACTCCGCAAACTCTAGCTGTTCTTCGATACAGAAAATGGCGGGGCCGACGAGACTCGAACTCGCGACCTCCGGCGTGACAGGCCGGCGTTCTAACCAGCTGAACTACGACCCCGATACTGCACAGCGACCGTTTGGTGGGCGGTACAGGATTTGAACCTGTGACCCCCGGCTTGTAAGGCCGATGCTCTCCCGCTGAGCTAACCGCCCCTCTCAAAGGAAAACACACCAGCCTACAGCCCGTCCTTGTAGCCCAAACTGTCCAGCTTTCTTACCTTAGGCTGTTTCCAGTTGCAACGTTAAGTTGAATGATATCTAGCTGAGGGACTCTTTTAGAATTTTACCCGCTTTGAATTTGGCTGCTCGAGAAGGAGCTATTTCGATGGCTTCGCCGGTTTTCGGATTCCTCCCCGTCCTTCCCTTTCGGTGGGACACTGAAAAGGTACCAAAACCGGAAATGTTCACCTTCTCGCTGTTCTTTAAAGCGGCACAGATATCGTCAAACAGTCCGCCGACAATCTCTTCCGCTCTCTGCCGCGGCAATTCAAATCGCTTTGCAAGTGAATCGATTAAATCCGCCTTTGTCATTGTCCCCCCTCACACCATCCTGCCAATCCAAAAAAATATAGGGCAATGGGATTTTATAACAGCAGGAATACCGGGTGTCAAACCACCCGGCATCTTGCGATTATAATGATTTACTGTGGCAGAATCTCAGGGCCAGGAACGTCGTCAACTTTTCCCGTGAAGGGAGGGGGTTCCTCCTTGGACTCAACCTGCTCGAGTGGGCTTTTGAAAAGATTCTCAGGATCGTCCGTAACCAAGGCCTTCTTCAGCACTTGATCCATATGAGAAACTAATTCCAGATTTACAGTTTTTAGAACGCTGGCAGGGATTTCTTCGATATCCTTCTCGTTTTCCGCCGGGATCAGAACTTTCTTTATGCCCGCTCGATGCGCCGCCAAAACTTTCTCCTTCAACCCGCCGATAGGCAGAATCGCTCCCCTGAGTGTTATCTCACCGGTCATCGCTAGGTCGTTGTAAACCGGGATCTTGGTCAACGCCGAAACAAGTGATGTTGCCATCGTAATACCAGCCGAGGGTCCGTCTTTTGGAATCGCCCCCTCTGGAACATGAATGTGAACGTCGATCTTCTGATAGAAGTCCTTGTCCAATCCCAATTCGGTCCCTCGCGAGCGCACGTAACTCATGGCTGCTCGAGCTGACTCTTGCATGACTTCACCAAGCTTGCCCGTAATAGTCAGTTGTCCTTTGCCTGGCATAACAGTCACTTCGGTAGCCAAAAGTTCACCGCCGAGCTCAGTCCAAGCCAATCCAGTCGTCACTCCGATCTTCTGTTCGGCCTCCGCTTTACCATATCGATATTTGGTGGGGCCCAAGTACTTATGCAAGCTTTTTGTGCCGACTTGAATGTGGGCGTTCCGGTCTTTCTTCACCACTTCCACTGCGGCTTTGCGGCAGATCGCAGCAATTTCACGCTCCAGGTTTCGCACCCCAGCTTCCTTCGTGTAATGGCGAATCACTCCGAGAATAGCATTATCCGTAAATGTAACATTGTCCGGATTCAGGCCGTTGGCTTCTTTCTGTTTTTCCAATAGGTAGCGTTTAGCGATGCTCAGTTTTTCCAATTCCGTGTAACCGGCAATCCGTATGATTTCCATGCGGTCTTGCAGCGGGCGTGGAATCCTATCCAGCGTATTCGCTGTGGTGATGAACATCACTTTGGAAAGGTCGTAGTCCAAGTCTAAATAGTGATCATTGAACGTGGTATTTTGCTCTGGATCCAGGACCTCGAGCAGAGCCGATGATGGATCCCCGCGAAAATCTGTCGACATCTTGTCGATTTCATCCATCAGGAAAACCGGATTGCTCGATCCTGCTTTCTTCATCGATTGAACAATTTTGCCGGGTAAGGCACCGATATAGGTCCGGCGATGTCCTCGAATTTCCGCCTCATCACGAACGCCGCCCAATGAAACACGGACAAACTTTCTTCCCGTCGCTCGCGCAATGGAACGTCCTAATGAGGTTTTACCAACACCTGGAGGACCCACCAGGCACAAAATGGGGCCTTTGATCTTACCCACTAAACTTTGGACCGCGAGATACTCAAGGATACGCTCTTTGACCTTTTCCAACCCGTAATGGTCCTCTTCAAGAACCCGTTCGGCCTCAGTAATATCGAGTTTATCATCGGTAAACTCATTCCACGGCAAACTAAGAATCCAGTCAATATAGTTTCGGACCACCGTGGCTTCCGCAGACATCGGTGACATCATCTTGAGTTTCTTGAGTTCTTTTTCGACCTTCTCTCGTGCCTCAGCGGACAGCTTTTTCTGTTTGATCTTCTCTTCGATCTCCTGTATTTCGTTTTTGAATTCGTCCTTCTCACCAAGTTCCTTCTGAATTGCCCGCATCTGCTCATTCAGATAGTACTCCTTCTGCGAGCGCTCCATCTGCTTCTTCACCCGTGAACGAATTCGTCGCTCGACCTCCAAGATCTCGATCTCGGCGCGCATGTGCCCAAGAACCTTTTCCAGTCGTTCTGCGGCGTTGAAAGTCTCGAGAAGATTTTGTCGGTCTTCGAGCTTGATGCCGAGATGCGCTACGATAGTGTCTGCCAACCGGCCGGGATCGTCGATAGAAGAGACTGACATCACCATTTCTGGTGGTATTTTCTTTTTCAGCTTGACGTAATTTTCAAACGTCGAGTGGACCTCACGAGTTAGCGCTTCGACTTCTGTGTTCCGTTCAACGATCTCCGGGGCCTCTTCCACTTCCACCAAAAAGAAATCCGGACTATTCACAAACCGGGCAACTTGAGCCCTCTTTTTACCCTCGATGAGCACTTTCACTGTGCCATCAGGAAGCTTTAACATCTGCACAACAGTGCCCAGGGTACCGATTTTGTAGATGTCCTCTTCCGTTGGCTCATTGGTTTTTGCGTCCTTTTGCGATGAAAGAAAGATCGGTCCTTGTTTCTGTGTGGCTTCTTCCAACGCTTTGATGGAACGCTGCCGACCAACAAATAAGGGAACGACCATGTGAGGAAAAACGATGATATCCCTGAGAGGCAACAAGGGCACCCGCGTCACGCCGCTCGCCAGTTCGTCTTTTTTGTCTTTATCATTGCGAAATAACATATCTGTTCCTCTCTAAGCGCTCTCCGCAGCCTTGGTGTAGACGACAATCGGAAGCTCGTTCTTGTTTACAACGTCCTCGGAAATAACTACCTCTTTTATGTTCGGTTGGGAAGGCATATCGTACATTATCTCAAGCATGATATTTTCCATGATCGCCCTAAGTCCGCGGGCACCTGATTTTCGTTTCATGGCTTCACGGGAAATCGCTTGAAGCGCCTCCTCGGTAAATTTAAGATGAACGCTTTCCATGTCAAAAAGCTTGGAATATTGCTTTGTCAGCGCATTTTTTGGTTCTCTAAGGATGCGCACGAGGGCTGTTTCATCTAGTTCATCTAACGTAGCGATAACAGGCAGCCTCCCAATAAACTCGGGGATTAGGCCGAACTTCAACAAGTCCTCGGGCTGGACATCATGCAGAAGTTCAGTGGCTCTTCTCCCATCTCTTTCTTCGAGCTCACCGCCAAACCCCATACGCTTGCGTCCAGTCCGTTTGCGAATGATGTCCTCAAGCCCGACAAACGCGCCACCGCAGATGAAAAGGATATTGGTCGTGTCCACCTGAAGGAACTCCTGTTGCGGGTGTTTTCTCCCACCCTTCGGTGGGACGCTCGCCATCGTTCCTTCAATAATCTTCAGCAGCGCCTGCTGCACACCTTCACCCGAAACATCTCGCGTAATCGACGGGTTGTCTGCCTTCCGAGAGATCTTGTCGATTTCGTCTATATAAACGATTCCACGCTGAGCTTTCTCAACATCGTAGTCCGCAGCTTGGAGAAGACTAAGAATGATATTTTCAACGTCCTCTCCGACATAACCCGCCTCAGTCAGGCTGGTGGCATCGGCGATGGTGAAAGGAACTTGGAGAAAGCGCGCCAGAGTCTGCGCCAACAGTGTTTTTCCAGACCCCGTCGGTCCCAGGAGAAGGATATTGCTTTTTTGCAATTCCACATCCCCCGTTACCATCTGACTATCGATGCGCTTGTAGTGGTTATGGACGGCTACCGCGAGGATCTTTTTCGCCCTCTCTTGGCCAATCACGTATTGATCCAATACCCGTTTGATCTCAGCCGGTTTTGGGACATTGGAAGATGCCGTCAGAGTTTCATCGTGGTCGACCTCTTCAGCGATGATATCGTTGCAAAGATCGATGCACTCATCACAAATATACACCGTCGGGCCGGCAATCAGCTTGCGTACCTCGTCCTGGCTCTTTCCGCAGAAAGAGCAGACAAGATTCCCCGAAGTCTCACCGTGCTTTGGCATAGAACCCCCGCTTCGCTAAAGTTCCCTCACTTCTTGAGGCTGCTTTCCGGTCGCGTGGCGATAACTTCATCCACCAACCCGTATTCCTGGGCTTGCTTGCCATTCATAAAAAGATCGCGATCCGTATCTTTTTCAATTTTCTTTAAACTCTGCCCCGTGTGCTTCATTAAAATGTTATTCAAATCTTCCCGCATGCGGAGAATTTCACGGGCCTGAATATCGATATCGGCGGCTTGGCCTTGAAACCCTCCAAGCGGTTGGTGAATCATGATGCGCGAGTGGGGAAGGGCGAAGCGCTTCCCTTTGGCACCCGCGGCTAAAAGAACCGCTCCCATGCTCGCTGCTTGCCCCACGCAAACAGTTGAGATCTGGGGTCGGACATATTGCATTGTGTCATAGATGGCAAGGCCCGATGTTACGGAGCCCCCTGGACTGTTGATATAAAAGAAAATATCTCGGTCGGGATCTTCAGATTCCAGAAAAAGTAACTGCGCGGTGATCAGGTTAGCCACATCATCTGTGACCACTGAGCCAAGAAATACGATGCGATCTTTAAGTAGCCGGGAGTATATGTCGTAGGCGCGCTCCCCGCGTCCGGTTTGCTCGACGACAATAGGAATAAAGTTCATTTCTTAGGAAACCCCTCAACCACAAAGAACATTTTAGCCTTTTTTACCTTGTTCATCAACCTTTGTGGCGGGCGCATCGACCTCCTTAATGAGCGCTCGTTCGAGCAAAAAACCGAGTGTGCGATCGAAAACCATCTGGGCACGCAAATCGTCCCGCGTGTCCGGCCTAGAGTACGCCTCGCGTACCGTTTTTGCCCTGTCACCGGCGGCCCGAGTGAGGTTGTCAACCCTTTCCTGAACCTCTTTATCGGAGACCGTAATGTTCTCAAGCTGAGCAATCTTTTCAACCAACAGGGTTGCCTGAACCTGACGCAGGGCGCGCCCTTCGAGAGTTTTTCTCGTTTCTTCCAGAGAAGGTGGCGTCTGCGGTCCCGAAACGCTTTGTCCGAGGCCCCGATTCTGATAGCGCTCCATGAGGTAGCGGGTTTGCCGCTCTACCATCGTTGGCGGCGGCGCAAAGGAACAAGTTCCAATAAGACGACCAATAATCTGCTCTTTGAGCTCCTCTTTTTGAATGTGCTCCAGTTCATCTTTCAGGCGCGACCGGATGGCCGCTCTCAGCTCCACTAAAGAACCGCATTCGCCGTGATCTTTGGCGAAATCATCGTCAAGCTCCGGAAGTACCTTCTGCTTGATCTCGCGCACCATAACAGAAAAATCAACGGTCTTGCCAGCAAGCTCGTCATTTGAATAATTCTCCGGATAGGCTACTTGAATTTTCGTGGGCACTCCCTGAGTCAGTCCTATAACTGCTTCTTCGAATTGCGGCAATGCCTGTCCGCCACCAACTTCCAAAAAATAGTTCTCGCCCTTTCCCCCTTGAAATGGCTTGCCGGCAATGGATCCTTCAAAATCCAAAGTGATAAAGTCTCCCGGCTGCACGATAGTGCGATTTTCAACGGGTTCCAGCCGCGCATGACTCTCCTGGAGTCGACGGAGCGCCTCATCGACCTGGTCATCGGTAACAAACAGTTTGACTTTCTCGACCGCGATAGCCAAATAGTCTTTGACTTCGATCGGCGGCTTGATCTCGAAAACAGCTGAGAAAGAAAAAGCACTACCTTCGACCAGATCATTGGCTTCAATTTCAGGTCGGGAAACGATCTGCAGCCCGCGATCTTTAATAACCTCCCCCAGAGATTCCTCGACCAACTGCGACTGTACCTGGCCTTTAAGTTCGTCACCGTAGATGCCTTGCAATACACCCCGGGGCGCCTTGCCGGCGCGAAATCCTTTTATCCGTACTCGTCGCCGGAGGTCTTCGTATGCGCGGGAAAATTCATTCGCCACCGTTTCTGCAGGCAATTCAACACGGATTTTGCGCTGCACCGGACTTATTTCATCGATATCTATTTTCATAACTCATCACAAAGGGAATCCCGCTCCCTTTTGCATTCAAATTCGATACGCGGATTCCACCTCGCTGCGACCGTCACTCGACTACCAATATTCAACCGCACCAGTAATGTCATAGACTATTTATGATTTTGGTGCGAGAGGGGGGATTCGAACCCCCACGGTTACCCGCTAGATCCTAAGTCTAGTGCGTCTGCCAGTTCCGCCACTCTCGCGCTTGAAACACTTAAAAACAATTCGACCTCTAACAACAGAAAAGGAGAGTAGAAAACGGGTTATGCTAAGTCAAGTGCCGCGCCCTCAAATCGTTTTATCGGCCTGGAAACTTCTGCACATTAGCAGGCGCGCCACTCATGCCAACGACTGCCCATAGCTCTAAAGCCGGAGTTGCTAAGCCGCCCGGAAGATTTACTTGAATTAGGCCAATCAAAAACGCCACAGCGGGAGTATTAAGCTGAATCGGACTGCGGCTCTTTACAGCTACTGCAGGGACACAGAGATCTCAAATAGTCGTAAGTGTAAATTCCCGTACTGTGACCGTCCTGCCAGCGGAATTCGATGGCGTAGTTACCGACCGGGCGGATCTCTTGCAACCTTGCCCCCGGAACGGAAACAAAATTTCTTTGCACCCCATGTCCCTGGCACAATGCACAGGGACAGTATCCACGCAGATACGCCTGCGCGTATTCTCCGACGTGGCCATCATCCCAAGTGATCCGAATCAGGCCCTCCGCTTTGATATGGTTAATTTCAGTCGGATAGTGCGATTCCAAAAATTTCTCCCTATGACTATAATTCTTCTAGGCCTTCAGCGACGGCTGTGATGAAACCAATCTTGGTTCGATTAACCAAATACGTGCGTGGTCCCACGTCTGCGCGATCAACCAACGTCGCATCGGTTACTGGAATGAAGCGGGTTTTTGCCATCAAGAGATCATGCATGGCACTCCCAGGTATAAGATGGATGTTTCCTCGGAGCCAGAACGGGCCGACACCCAGCAGCGCTTTGCTCGACTCTTTCTTCACGTAGAGATGATCGAGACCCGACTGTTCGGTCCTGAATTGGGGACTCAGGTCCGCGATCAAAAATACTTCTTGCATATAAATAAGGTACTCGTCAGAACTCACCGCCACGGGTTTTCGGTTCGGACCTTCCAGCGTTGCCTCTCTGAGAGAAAATACCTCGTCTCCTTCTCGAAGAATTAAATAGTTACTCAGACGATCTTGATTCGTACCGAGGATTCCGCGCACCACCGCCGACTGGAGATAAACCTCCAGGGGCATCGAGTAGGTCATTCCTTCATCCAGCGCCATTATTATTCCGACCGCGCCAGGAGCATGCCGTGATGATACAAATTATTACAGCAATTATCTCACTACCGACTAGGCTAAACAACAGACTTCTAGACTTCTAGCGAGAATGCCTTTTTACCGGGTAAGCGCATTTTGGGCTTGATGGGATTTGGTGGGCCGCCGGAGACTCGAACTCCGGACCCGCTGATTAAGAGTCAGCTGCTCTACCAACTGAGCTAGCGGCCCATGCTCGCACAACCGAGGATCGAAGATCGCGATCGTCGATTCTCGATCCTCTATCCTCGACGATCAAAAGTGGGGTGAGTGAAGGGATTTGAACCCTCAACCCCTGGAGCCACAGTCCAGTGCTCTAACCGTTGAGCTACACTCACCACATCGAAAAGCCACGGTGGCGCGCCAGAAGGGATTCGAACCCCTGACCTACGGCTTAGAAGGCCGTTGCTCTATCCAGCTGAGCTACTGGCGCAACTCAAAGGCTAGCAGTGAACAGAAAGCAGTAAACAGTCCGACCCTGACTGAGCACTGATTACTATCCACTGCTGTAAATCTGGTCGGGGCGAGAAGATTTGAACTTCCGACCCCCTGCGCCCAAGGCAGGTGCGCTACCAGGCTGCGCTACGCCCCGTCAATGACGAAGTCATTCTACACAGGCGGGCCTTGAAATCAAGGTTTTGTCCCAAGATCAATGATGGATGGTAAGACCTGCGCCAATTTCTTTAATGCTTTTCCCCGATGGCTCACTCTTGCTTTGGTTTCTCGATCGATTTCACCAAACGTCATTCCCCATGGCGGATAGAAAAAAATCGGATCATAGCCAAAGCCGCTGCTACCCTTTAGAGCAAAAGCGATGCGTCCTTCACAGGACTCGCGCACGGTCCATCCCTTCATGCCCGAAGAATTCGGCCCACAAAGCGCCAAGACACAAACGAACCGCGCGCTGCGTTTTTCATCTGGAACGTGCTCGAGTACAGCGAGAAGCTTGTCATTGTTTTTCTGATCGTTTCCTTCCTCGCCACTGTAACGGGCCGAATAAATGCCCGGCGCTCCGTTCAGCGCGTCCACCTCCAAGCCTGAATCATCGGCCAACGTGAGATAGCCAGAATATTCCGCCAATATCCTTGCCTTCTTGATAGCGTTCTCTTCGTAGGTAGCGCCATCTTCAATTGCTACGGGAAAGTTTCCCAAACTCTGCAGCGGGAGAATCTTTAGTGGGAGATATTTAAGGGAGGATTCAACCTCGGCAAATTTCCCTCGATTCGTAGTAGCAACGAGCAGCTCAATCACGATTCATCATAATTCAGGCCATTGAGGCGAGAACTTTCTTCTGCGCTTTGAGCAACTCCTGAATCCCCTCTTGAGCGATTTCCGTCATGCGCTCCATCTGTTTACTGGTGAAGGGAGCGCTCTCCGCCGTTCCTTGCACTTCGACAAACTTGCCGGAGCCGGTCATAACAAAGTTCATATCGACATCGGCCCGGCTGTCTTCCTCGTAAGACAAATCCAGAAGAACCTTGCCGTCGATGATGCCCACACTCACAGCTGCAACCGAATCTTTGATCGGATCTGCAGCGAGGATTCCCTTCGTCAGCCAAGCAGCAACCGCTTCCCGAAGCGCCACGTAGGCACCCGTGATCGACGCCGTCCGCGTACCGCCATCGGCCTGGATCACGTCGCAATCGACCCAGATCGTCTTTTCTCCGAGGCGCTTGAGTTCAGCAATCGCCCGGAGACTCCGACCGACGAGCCGCTGAATCTCATGGGTTCTCCCGCCGACCTTCCCACGCGACGCCTCGCGCCCAATGCGCACCTGAGAAGAGCCCGGGAGCATTCCATACTCCGCCGTAATCCAACCCTTCCCGCTGTTGCGCAGAAACTGCGGCACTCGTTCTTCGAGCTTCGCCGTACAGATGACTTTGGTATCCCCCACTTCGATCAAGACCGAGCCGTCAGCCGTCTTCAAGTAGCGTGGCGTAATCGTCAGTGGTCTCAATTGCCGCGGTTTTCGACCGTCCGTTCTCATTTTCGATCCAAGATAGTTCAATGTTCAACGTTCAAAGTTCAAGGTGCGCAGAGGTCGTTGACGTTGAACATTGACCCTTGAACTTTGAACAGTCGTCGCTGCGTTAACTATTCAAGTGAAACACGACCATTTTGAGTTCCGTCATCTCTTCCACGGCGTAGCGCGGGCCTTCTTTACCAAAGCCGGAGTCCTTGAGACCGCCATAGGGCATCAAATCGACACGCCACTGGGAGCCCCAATTGACGTGGAGGTTGCCCGCTTCCGCTTCGCGGGCAAACTTCATCGCCCACTCGACATTCTCAGTAAAGATACCCGCCGCCAGTCCATAGACGCTGTCGTTGGCCAAGGTGAGCGCTTCTTCGATCGTATCGAACGGCGTGACTGCAACCGCTGGCCCGAACAGTTCGTCGCGGGAAATGCGCATGTCCGGATTGACATCGGCCACCACGGCCGGCATATAGATCGGGCCGCGTCTCCCCCCGCCTGCGACCAGCCGAGCGCCACCCGCTACCGCTTCCTTAATCCAGTCATCGACCCGTACGGCTTCACTTTCCTTCACCATCGGCCCCACTTTCGACTTTTCATCAAGTTGATTGCCGGTAGTCAGAGCTTCGACCTTGGGTTTGAGCGCGCCGAGAAAATCACTGTAGACTTTCTTCGCCGTCAGTACTCGTTGCGTAGAGATACACGTCTGGCCGGCGTTTCCGTATCCAGTCATAGCAATGGCGGCGGCTACTTTGTTCAGATCGGCGTCAGGCATAACAATAACCGGGCTGTTGGAGCCAAGTTCCATCGTCACCTTCTTAATGCCGGCGGTACGGCAGATCCGGTCACCGATTTCACGGCTGCCGGTAAACGTGATTTTACGCACCCGCCTGTCGGCAACCAGGGTATCGCCGATTTCCCCGCCCGACCCGGTAATACATTGAATCCCTTCCGGCGGCAGTCCCGATTCGAGCAAGATCTCCGTGAGCCTCAGGGCCGAGAGCGGCGTATCCGATGCCGGTTTCACAATCACCGTGTTACCCGCCGCCAGAGCCGGCCCGACTTTGTGGCAGACCAAATTGAGCGGGAAATTAAACGGCGCAATGGCCGCGACAACCCCGCAAGGTATTCGCAGTGTGAATCCGAGCTTTTTGCTTCCGGTGGGATCCGCGTCCAGAGGGACCGTTTCCCCGTGAATCCGCTTGGCTTCTTCCGCCGATCCCATTATGGTTTCAACCGCCCGGCTGGCCTCACCGCGCCCTTCGGCGATGACTTTCCCTTCTTCTTTAGAAATGGTCTGGCCTAACTCTTCGTTGCGGGAGGCCATCAGATCGGCCGCCTTGCGCAAAATTTTCCAGCGCTCGTAACTGGAAATCTTCGCCATCACTTTGGCGCCGCGCTCCGCGAAGGCCAACGCCCGCTCCAGATCTGCGGCGTCGGCTCTTGGCACCGTATCGATCACAGAGTTGTCGAAGGGGTTTTTGACCTCGAGCTTTTTCGGTTTATCAACCCAGTTTCCGGCCAGAAAAATCTTCATGTTTCCAAACCTCCTGAATCCTCATTTCGCGACGATTAGGGATCCTCGTTGCCGTCACCTGAACCGACCAGCGCAGAGCGATTTCATTGAAGAACCCATGACGCAACCTAACTACCTGAGCGTATGTGCCAGATCATAGAGTGACGAAACCAGAAAACGCTGCAAAAAAATAACCGCGACCCAAACCACGATCGGCGATAGATCGAATCCGCCTGCATAAACCGGCAAGATCCGACGCACCCTAGCCAGTACCGGCTCCGTCGCAACATACAGGAAACGGACGATAGGATTATGGGGGTCGGCGTTAACCCACGAAATCACAACTCGGCCTAAAAGGATCCACCAATAGGCCCACAGGATATAGTCCAGAACTTGAGCCAAGGCAATCAGCAAGTTCGCCATGATAAACATCGCTATCTCTATGCCTTCCTCGGGCCAAATAGAGCCGTGCCGATGCGCACGATGGTTGCGCCTTCTTCCACGGCGACGGGATAATCGTGCGTCATGCCCATGGAGAGTTCATTAAAGCTGCCATTGGGAATCTTCAAGCATTGCAGCTCCACCTGGAGCTCTTTCAGGGCGCAGAAATAGGGACGGATCTCTTCGGGGCTCTCTTTGAACGGTGGAACCGCCATCAATCCCTCGACTCGTAAATGCGATAATTCGCTTACTCTTTTTACAAGCTCCGAAACTTTATCTTGCCCGATACCCGACTTCGACTGTTCATCGCCAAGGTTGACTTCAATCAATGCACGAACCGTCTTTCCGTTCCTTCTTCCCTCCTTGTCAAGTTCCAGGGCTAGGGCCACGCTGTCCAGCGATTGAATCAGGTCGAATGTGTTTAACGCCGCTTTGACCTTGTTGCGCTGGAGGTGACCAATCATATGCCATTCGACGGTATCTGAAATGACCTGCCTTTTACTCTCAGCCTCCTGCACGTAGTTCTCGCCGATCAGCCGTACACCGGCTGCGATCGCCGCCTGGACGAACTCGACGTTTTGCGATTTCGCTGCCGCCAAAAGTTTGATTTCTCGAGGGTTCCGGCCGGCCCTTAGCGCTGCCTCGCTGATTCGATCGATGACCTTACGGTAATTAGCAGCGACATCGACCATAGGTGATCTTTGCTTACCACATCCGTATCCACAAATCACTCAGCCCGCCCGAAGGTTGACTTGCGGTATCCGAGTACAATACTTAGGACTTCATTGTGCCCTCGCAACGAAATTTCCCTAGATAAAAGGATAACTGACCAATGGCTCTAGAATATCTACCTATTATGGCACAGTCATCAGCGCCCAAGCCGCCACGGGTTTTGGTATCGCCGTCTAAGCCTTCGTGGTGCCCGCTGACTAAGCCTGCCAATGAATCCCGCGTCGCGCTTTTGACCAGCGCCGCATTGCGACTCAAAGACCAGCCCCCCTTCACCCCTAGGGAGGATCTCAGTTACCGCCTCGTATCTTCGGACCCGGCTGCAGGAGACATGGTGATCGATCATCATTCCCGCATCGGCGCTGTACCGCGCGAGGATCCAGAGATTATTTTTCCAAGATCCGCTCTCGCAGCTCTCGCGGCGAAAAAGCTGGTGGGCAGTTTATCGCCGGTCCACGTCTCGTTCATGGGGGGCATACGATCCCACAAAACAGTCGAGCAGGAGTTAGCTCCCGCTATAGCGCGTGATCTCGCGAAAGCACAGGTGGATCTGGCGTTGCTGGTCCCGTACTGACCCTTCTGCCACGAGACCGTCGGTCTCATCGCCCATGTTATCGAGAGCCATCATATCCCGACTCTGGTCATCGGCACTGTCTTAGACATCATGACCAACGTCTCGCCTCCACGCGTTATCTTTGTCGATCATCCGGTCGGTCGCACCTTTGGCCGCCCCGGAGATCGCCGAAAGCAGGAAGAGATTCTCACCGGAGCCCTTGCGGAGTTAGCGAACTTCACTGAACCGGGACAAATCCGTGATCTTCATTGCCAATGGGACTCTGGCGGCAGCCGCTCATGGGAGGAAGAATTGCGAACGCTTCTGCTGAGCGACCGTTGACAGCCTGTCTTGATTAATAGTTAATAGCGATCTTACAAACACCAAGGGAGAAGGATGGTATAAATGTTTAAGATGGAATGAACAACCCCGCAGCAAGCTGACGGGTATCAGAACATAGCGATGAGAATTTATCCCAAAGACGTCACCCCCGAATGTTTTAATCGGGGTCCAGTTCCGGGGTCGCCTGGATTCCCGATAGAAGCATTCGGGGATGACAGACTTTAAGAGGTCTGGGA
>Ga0209874_1000057_pt1 | contig 26603 bp, 24 predicted proteins | sample GWRWN1_20_30_FD_187216 | JGI IMG/M metagenome (GOLD analysis project Ga0209874, IMG submission 187216) | Riverbed sediment microbial communities from areas with no vegetation in Columbia River, Washington, USA - GW-RW N1_20_30 (SPAdes)... | ecosystem: Environmental > Aquatic > Freshwater > River... | reverse complement strand
CCCCGCGAGTCCCGGCGCCGTCTATGAGTCCATCGGTCTGGCGCTGCCACTCCTGCGCGAGCAGTCGGCGAAGGTTCGCGCGCTGGCTCCGCCGAGAGTCCTGACGGCGAAAGTGGACCGCTTCTTCGCGCTCACCGACCAGTCGCTCGGCCACCTCGGGCGCGCTCGGCGGCACGCCGGCCGGCGCGAGCTCTTCCCGATGGTGCAGTCGCTCTCGGCCTTCGAGAAGTCTCGTGACGCCGCGAAGCGCGTCATGCGCTCGGTCGGCTTCAAGTGCTAGAGGGTGCGATCGCGAACGAGGTCCAGTCGATCCTGCAGGCGTTGCTCGCGGAGACACGCGCGAGCCGCGTGACGCTGCGGCGCGGCGTTTCGGGCGACTACGTCTTTCCCGTCACGGACGAGGCCCTCGCACCGGGCGTCGCATCGCTGAAGGAGGAGCGAACGGTCGACCTCCGGACACAGCCGGTCGCGCGCGAGGTGCAGCGGCGCGGGCAGGTCGTTCAGGACGACTGCCGAGCGGCCAACGACGATCCCGCGTTCCAGCAGATGCTCGAGACGTACGGCGGCCTCGCGGCTCAGATCGTGACGGCGGTCGTCGCGGATGGCGGCGTGGCGGCGATCGTCTCGGTACACCAGCTCGGTTCGCCGAGGCGGTGGAGCGAGGACGAGGCGGACGCCTGCCGACGGGCGGCGGCGCGCCTCGCAGAGCTGCTCTGATGCACAACCGCTGGCACCCGGACATCGAGCCCGCAGCGCGGATCGTGCCGGGTGAGGAGCTGCGCCTCGTCTGTGAGGACGGCCTCGCGGGACAGCTGACGCGCGAGAGCACGCATGCGGACGCCGGTCGTCTCGACCTCGGGCTCGGCCATCCGCTCGCAGGGCCCGTTTACGTGGAGGGAGCAGAGCCGGGCGATGTGCTGGAGGTGGAGTTCGTCTACTACGAGACGGCCGACTTCGGCGCCACTGCCGTCATCCCGGGCTTCGGCTTCCTCGCCGATCTCTTCCCCGAGCCGTACCTCGTGAAGTGGGAGATCCAGGGCGGCTTGGCGCGGTCGGCCGAGCTGCCCGGGGTGGCCGTCCCGGAGGAGACATTCGCCGGCGTCGTCGGCGTCGCGCCGTCACAGGAGTTGCTGGCGGTGATGCGCGCACGCGAAGAAGAGATCGCACGGACGGGCGGGCCCGTCGCGGAGTCCCTGCCCGAGTCGGCCGTGCCACCCGAGGCGGCGGCGGGGCTCCGGACGATCCCGCCTCGCGAGACCGGCGGGAACATAGACATCCGGCAGCTCGTCGCCGGCAGCCGTCTCCTGCTCCCGGTTTCCGTCCCCGGCGCCCTGCTTTCCGTGGGCGACCTGCACTTCGCGCAGGGAGACGGCGAGGTCTGCGGCACCGCGATCGAGGTCGCCGGCGCCGTCACCGTCCGCGTCGGCCTACGCAAGGACCCGGCTTGGCGGACGCGTTATCCAGCTTACGAGACGCCGGCGCAACCGCAGCGACGCTCCTTCGCGACGACCGGTATCCCGGTCGAGGCCGCAATGGACTTGACGGTCGCGGCGCGCGCTGCCCTAGTCGAGATGATCGATTACCTCGAAGCGACACGCGGCCTCGAGCGCGAGGCCGCGTACGCGCTCTGCAGCGCGGTCGTCGACCTCCGAATCTCGGAGGCCGTCGACGTGCCGTATCCGCTGGTCTCGGCGCTGCTGCCGCTCGACGTCTTCGACTAGGCGACGCCGGACGACGTACGTTCAGTCACGGAGCGGCACCGCGTAGGACGGCATCGGCGCCCCCGTGGCTCCCCGCAGCTTCAGCGGGAACCCAAGGAAGGCGAACTCGTATTGCTTCTCCGCCGCGAGCTCTTCCATGTCCACGACCTCGATGATCTGCGCGCCCGCGGTCGCGAACATGTACGCGTGCACCGGGAGGAAGACGTCCGGCTCCTCCGATGGCAGCACCTCGAGGCCGATCGAGTCGCCGGCGATACACATGGCGCCGGCTTCCTCGCAGAGGAACTTGGCGGCCGGCAGCCCGATACCCGGCGGGTTCACGAGGTAGCCGTCGAAGTCCGGCCACTTCGTCATCACACCCGTGCGCACTAGGACGACGCTCTTCGGCCTGATCTCGACGCCCTGCTCTTTCGCGGCCTTCTTGAGGTCGTCCGGCGTGATCGCGTAACTGTCGGGAAGGCAGTCGACGCCGTGCAGACCCGCCACGTCGAGGAGCACGCCGGGCGCGATGATCGGCGGGTACTTCTCGAGACCTCCCTTATTCCATATCCGACTGCCGAGATCCTGGTCGGCCGTCCAGCCGTTCCAGAACTTCCCATAGAAGCCGAGGTGGTTGAGCGTGTCGACGTGCGTGCCGCAATGCGTGTACATGTGGATCGAATCGCCGCAGTACGAGTACTTCTCGTGCACCTCGCTGCCCACGCCGGAGAGGTTGTCGTTGACCGAGCCCTGCGGGGTGTGGGTCATCCAGATCCCGTAACCCGGATCGCCGGCCGCGACCCAGGACGGCATGCCGATGAAGTACTCGACGTTCAGATCAAAGAGGTGGGCGCCGTCGAGGTGCTCGAGGATGGCACGGTTCGTGTCGGGTGTGATCCAGTTCAGGCGGCCGATCTCGTCGTCGGGGCCCCAGGGACTCTTCGAGACCTTCAGCCCGTCTTGCTCGAAATCCGTCTCGAACGTGAAGCCTTGTTCCACCGCTGTCATCTCAGCCTCCTAGGTTGCGGGCCGCGTCGCGGTGAGTCTAATAGTCTGACATTCGATGCGAAGGGTGCGGTTTTACTACGACGTCGTCTGCCCTTACTCGTACATGGAATCGCACTTCATCGAGGCGGCGGAGGACGCCGGCGACGCCGAGATCGAGTGGCTGCCCTTCGAGCTTCGGCCGGCCCCGAAGGCGCTGCTCGAGCCGCGGGGCGACCACCTGCGCGTCGACTGGACACAAACCGTGTACCGCAGGGCGCAGTCGCTCGGAATCGAGATCCACCTGCCCCGCTACCAGCCGCGCTCGACGCTCCCGCTGGCTGCATGCCTCTGGGCGGGCGAGCAGGGCCGGCTGCGCGGCTTCAAGCACGCTCTCTACGAGGCTTTCTTCTGCGAGGGGGTGGACATCGCGACCGACCAGGAGCTTGCGCGGGCAGCGGAGCGCGCGGGGCTCGATCCGCAGCAGGCGGTGGCGGCGGCCTACTCCGCGGAGCTCTTCGCGCGGATCTGCGAGATCCGTGCCGACGCGGAGGCGGCGGGAGTGTCGGGCGTGCCGTCAGTGCTCACAGAGGACGGCCAGACGCACTGGGGCATGGGCGGCCTCGAGCGCCTGCTCGGCGGGCTGCCCCTCGTACCACGGGGGTAGCCGCCGTCAGGTCGAGATCATCTTCTTCTCGACGCCCACACCGGCGGCCACCGCTCGCTCGTACTCGAGCGGCACCGTCGCGGAGTCCTGCAGCGCGATCCCCGTCGAATCGAAGACTGTCACCTGGTCGTTCGACTGGCGCCCCTCGAGCTGCCCGGCGATCACCTTGCCGATCTCGCCCGCGACGTCGTCCTCGGAGAGCAGGCCCTCGGACAGCGCGACGTTGATCTCGCCGTCTTCGCGGCATTGGCGAATGTCGTCGACGAAGACCCTCGCGCGCTGGAGGATCTTCGGGTCCAGCTCCTGCTCGCCCTTCAAATCGGCGCCGAGTGCGGCGATGTGCGCGCCGGGGGCGACCCAGGCGTCGTCGACGAGCCAGCTGCGGGCGTGCGTGCCGGTGACGATCACGTCGGCGCCCGTCACGGCCGTCTCCACGTCCGTCGTACCGCTCAGGCGAAGGTGCGGGTACTTAGGCGCCTCGCTCGCCAGGAAGCGGTCGACCGACTGCTGCGTGCGGCTCCAGATGCGCACCTCCTCCCACTCGAACACTGGATCGCACGTCGCGAGCGTGCCCTGACCGACGCTCCCGGTGCCCAGGATCGCGAGCACCTTCGAGTCCTTTCGCGCGAGCCACTTCGCCGACACCGCCGCTGAGGCGCCCGTGCGCATGAGCGTGTGGTACGAGCCGTCGCAGATCGCCAGCGGGAAGCCTGTCTCGGGGTGCGTGTAGACGAGGATCGAGAAGACGGCCGGCAGTTCGAACCTGGCGTTGTCCTCGCGGATCGAGACCCACTTGCAGGCTGCCGCCTCCGGATCCTCGATGTACGACGGCATCACCTCCCACTCCCCCTTGTAGCGGTCGAGGACGATGTGGCCCTTCGGTTCCATGTAGACCCGCCCGAGGCCGTGCATGCGGAAGGCGTGCTCGACGCAATCGTTGTACTCGGACGGCGTCAGCAGCCCCATCATGTCCGTGCGGCCGAGAATCAGCGTCTTACGGTTCCGCCAGCTCTCCATGCGACGACTCTACGATCGCCGCGAGCAGGCGTGCAACCTCGACCTCTCGCCACTCGGGCACGAACGGGCCGAGGCGCCGCCGCGCGTGGGCGAGTTGGCGTCGCGCCCGCTCCGGCTCCCCGTTCTGCGCCCGCCAACCGGCGGCCGCCAGATGGCGCAGTCCCGACACGAACTCGTCCTCGCCGAGCCCCGTCCCCTCCGCCAGCGCCGCCGCAGCCTGGCCGTACTCCATCCGCAGCAGGTGCCCCTCCGCGCGCCAGAGGATGCCCTGGAGACGCGCCTGCGGCGGTGGCCAGTCGTCGGTATTAGATTCCTCCTCCATGGCGACGATCGAGCGTACCCGCAGCGCGGAGCGCATCGAACGCGACATCGAGACGCTCGCGGGCCGTGACTACACACTCTCGGACGAGGCGATCCGCCGCTACGCCTACACCGACGTCTACCGCCGGACGCTCGACTACTTCATCCGCGAGCTCGAGACGCTCGGCTTCGAGGTGTACGAAGATCCGGTCGGAACGCTGGTCGCGCGCAACCGGCCGCGCGGCGAGCAGGCCTTCGGCGTCGGCTCGCACTGCGATTCGAATCGGAACGGCGGCAAGTACGACGGGACGATGGGCGTCGTCACGGCGCTCGAGGTCTGCCGCCTGAACGAGGAGCTCGGACTCGGACTCCCGCTCCAGCTGATCTCGTTCCTCGAGGAGGAGGGCTCCGGCTTCGGGCAGATGCTGCTCGGGAGCCGGATCGTCGCCCAGCGCGTCACCGAAGCGGAGCTGAAGGAGACGTTTCGCGCGCTCGACGACGAACGCAGCTTCTGGGAGCACGCGCAGGCGGCGGGCTACCAGCCGGAACGTTGGCGCGAGTGCAGTCACGTGCTCGACGACCTCACGGGCTGGATCGAGATGCACATCGAGCAGGCGCGCGTCCTCCAGGACACCGGGAACCGCATCGGGATCGTGAACGCGATCGCGGGCTACGTCCACGCCGACGTGGTTGTGCACGGACGCGGCGACCACGCGGGCGCAACGCCGATGGACATGCGCCTCGACCCGACGCTGCCGCTCGCGGAGTCGGTCGCCGAGCTCGAGCGGCTTGCCCTCGCGGCCGGGAAGGGCACCGTCGGCACGGTCGGCGAGATCGAGGTCGAGCCAGGGATCATCAACGTGATCGGGAGCCGCATCCGGTTCTCGCTCGACATCCGCGGCCCCGACGACGACGCCTACCGCGGCGTCGCGCGCGACATCGCGGCCTTCGTGGAACAGGCAGCCAGACGGCGCGGCATGCGCGCCGAGTCCACGCAGCGCCAGACGCTGCCGGCGACGCCGATGGACTCCCGTATCGTGGCCGCACTCGAGGCCGCCGCGGCGGCGAGCGGCGAGCCGTATATGCAGATGCACTCTGGTGCGGCGCACGACACGATGTGCGTCGCCGACCGGGTCCCGACCGCGATGGTCTTCGTGCCCTGCAAGGATGGAATCAGTCACGATCCGGCCGAGCAGGCAGATCCGGACGACGCCGCGCTCGCGGCCGAGATCATCCTGAACGCGATCGCGTCCCTGCAGTAGCGGCGGCCCTGGCATAGGCGACAAGGCCACCCGCGCGTAGAACGTCCCGCTCGCGAGCAGTCAGGCGCGGCTCGAGGAGCACTGGCCCATGCGGCGTCTCCGCCTCCCACGCCTCCCGCGCGAGGTCGACTGCCACCGCCCATCGTTGCCCGACCTCGACCTGGTCGTAGTCGTCCTCGTCGGCGAGGACCAGCGGCAGGATCCCCTGCGCGATCAGGTTCGACCGGTGGATGCGTGCCAAGCTCTTGGCGACGACCATCCGCACGCCCAGGTAGAGCGCGGCGAAAGCCGCCTGCTCGCGGCTCGAGCCCTGGCCGTAGTTGTGACCGCCGACCACGATGCCTCCGCCCCACTCCTCCGCACGTGCCGGGAAGGCAGGATCGAAGCGGCGGAACATGAAGCGGGCGCAGGCGGGAATGTTCGACCAGATGGCGAGCCCGAGCGCGCCGTCGGGAACCATGTCGCCGGTCGACACGTCGTCGGGCACGACGATCAGCACGCGGCCCTCGATCGTCTCGGGCAGCGGCGGTACGGGCGGCGGCGGGACGATGTTGCGCCCCTTCTCGAGCTCGACGTCGCCGCCGCGCTCGGGCGGGCGCACGATCTGGCGGTCGCCCACGGAGGGATCCGTGGGCGGCGGGACGAGCGCGGGCGGCACGCCGAGCTCGCGCGGATCGGCGATCGCGCCCCCTAGCGCCGTGGCCGCGGCGGTGGCCGGAGAGCAGAGGTAGACGCGGTCGTCGGACGTGCCGCTCCGGCCGGGGAAGTTGCGGTTGAACGTGCGGACCGAGGCGGCGCCGGCCGCGGGGGCTTGGCCCACCCCGATGCACGGGCCGCAGGCCGGCTCGAGGATCCGTGCGCCCGCCGCCAGCAGCTCCGAGTAGACGCCGCTCCGGACGATCATGTCGAGGATCTGCCGCGACCCGGGGCTGACGGTCAGGTCCAGCTCCGCCGGGAGCGTGCGACCGCGCAGGACGGCCGCGATCACCGCGACGTCCTCATATGAGGAGTTGACGGACGAGCCGACGCAGACCTGCCGCGTCGACGTCCCCGCGGCCTCGGCAACAGATACGACGTTGCCGGGCGAGGAGGGCAGCGCGATCAGCGGCTCGAGCTCGCCGAGCTCCATCGTCTCGAGCTCGTCGTAGGCGGCGCCAGAATCGGCGGCGAGCTCGGCGAACTCCCCCTCGCGGCCCTGCGCCTCGAGCCAGCGCCGCGTCTGCTCGTCGCTCGGGAAGATGCCGGTCGTCGCGCCGGTTTCCATGACCATGTTGCAGATCGTGCCGCGGTCGGTCGCGGTGAGCGTTGCGACCCCGTCGCCGAAGAACTCGAAGATGCGGCCGCGCCCGCCGCGGACGCCTCGCCGGCGCAGCAACTCGAGCACGACGTCCTTCGACTGGACCCACGGTCGTAGCCGGCCGCGGAGCTCGACGCCGGCGATCCGCGGGCGCTCGACGACGTACGGCCGACCTGCCATCGCAACCGCGACCTCGGTCGCCCCGGCGCCGATCGCGAGCATCCCCAAAGCTCCGGCCATCGTGGTGTGGCTGTCCGCGCCGAGCAGGAACCCGCCCGGCCGCGCGAAGCGCTCGAGGTGCAGGTAGTGCGAGATGCCGTTCCCCGGCCGAGAGTAAAGCGCTCCGTAGCGCGCCGCCCAGCTACGCAGGTACGCGTGGTCCTCGGGATTCTTGTTGTCGAACTGGAGGACGTTGTGGTCGACGTAGGAGACCGTTGGCACCCGGACGCGCTCGAGGCCGAGCAACTCGAACTGGAGGCACGCCATTGTGCCCGTGGCGTCCTCGAGCAGGATCTGGTCGACCCGGAGCTCGAGCTCCTCCTCGCTCTCGCTGACCAGGTGCTCGGAGATGATCTTCTCCGTGAGCGTCCCCGGCACCGGCTGACCCTACCGCGTGGCTGCGCTCTACGGCGCCCTGGCGGGCGCACTCTTCGGAGCGATGGGCGTGGCCGTCCGGATCGGGTTGCGCCGCGGCGACGCCGAGGGAGGCGCCGCGATCGTTGCCTCCGTGGCGGCCGTTGTGGCCCTCGTACTCGCGGCGTCGGTCGGGGGCGAGGTCGTCGCAGGCGATCTCTGGCCGTTCGCGCTCGCCGGCGTGCTGGTACCAGGGGTGTCCCAGCTCGTCGTCGTCCAGGCGATCCGGCTCGCGGGTGCGTCGCGCGCGCTGATCCTGATCGGCACGGCGCCGCTTCTGTCGGTTCTGCTCGCGCTCGTCCTCCTCGACGAGCCGTTCACGCTCGAGCTGACGATCGGGACGGTGCTCGTCGTCGCAGCGGGGATCGTGCTCGCGGGCGAGGCGCGGCCGGAGCACTTCCGCATCCTCGGCGGCGTGCTCGCGCTCCTCTGCGCCGCGATGTTCGCGGGGCGGGACAATCTGGTGCGCTGGGCCTCGCGGGAGGCGCACCCGCCGCCGCTCGTCGCGACGGCGACGTCGTTGGCGTGCGCGGCCGCGGTGGTGCTCGCGTGGCTCGTCGTCGCGCACCGGCGGACGGTGCGGGAGCGCGTCAGGCGTGGCGTCCCGGCCTTCGCCGTCGCCGGCCTCTGCCTCGGGCTGGCCTACTCGGCGCTGATCGCGGGCCTGGACCGCGGCCGCGTCTCAGTTGTCGCGCCGCTGAACGCGACGCAGTCGCTCTGGGCGGTCGTGTTCGCGGCCGCGTTCCTGCGCCAGAGCGAAGCGATCGGCCGCCGGGTGATCTTCGCGGCAGTGCTGGTGGTCGCCGGCGGCGCCCTGATCGGGATCTTCCGATGATCCCACAGCGCCCGGCCCGTGACGATCTATGCGACCTGGCCCTGGACTTCCCGGGCCACCTCCTCACCAACTTCGCGGGTGCGGGCGCTGCCACCGATGTCGCGCGTTCGGGCGCCGTCGCGGCAAACCGCTTCGAGCGCAGTCATGACTCTTCTCGCTCCGTCTACCTCGCCCAGACGCTCGAGCATCAGCGAGGCGCTCCAGATCGCGCCGCACGGGTTCGCGATGCCCTGCCCGGCGATGTCCGGCGCCGAGCCGTGCACGGGCTCGAACACGCCCGGCACGTCCGATCCCGGCGCCACGTTGGCCGAGGCAGCCATGCCCATGCCGCCCTGAATCGCCGCCGCGAGGTCGGTGAGGATGTCCGCGAACAGGTTCGACGCGACGACCACGTCCAGCGAGGCGGGCGAGCGCACCAGTCGCGCGCACAGCGCGTCGACCAGCACCCGCTCGTACCGCACGCCGTGGTGCTCGGCCGCCACCTCCTCTGCCACCTCGTCCCAGAGCACGTAGCCGAACCGGGAGGCGTTGGACTTGGTCGCGCTCGTCACGACTCCCCGCCGCTCTTCGGCGAGCTCGAACGCGTAACGGATCACGCGCTCGCAGCCGGCGCGCGTGAAGACGCTCGTCTCGATCCCCACCTCGGAGCCGAGACCGCGGTGCGCGATCCCGCCGACACCCGCGTACTCCCCTTCAGTGTTCTCGCGCACGAACAGGATGTCGAAGGCGTCGGGTTCCCTCAGCGGGCTCGCGACGCCCGGGAGGAGACGGGCCGGCCGCAGGTTCGCCCACAGATCGAGCCCCTGCCGGATCAGCAGGATCGACCCCCACAGCGCGACGTGATCCGGCACCGAAGGATCCCCGACCGCCCCGAGCAGCACCCCGTCGAACCCGCGCAACTGCTCCAGAGCGTCCTCGGGCATCATCCGGCCGGACTCATGGAAGAACGCTGAGCCCCACGGCAACTCCGTCCACTCCAGCGGAATGCCCAGCGCATCGACGACACGCCGGGCCTCCGCCGTCACCTCCGGGCCGACCCCGTCGCCGGGGATCAGCGCGACTCTGTAGCTCAAGCCGGTGCGCCGACCTTGCCGCGCACGGCCTCGACGTAGCCGAGTGCATCCTCGAGCGAGACAACGTCCGCGTACTTCGCCTGGATGTCGAAGAGGTTCGCCTCATGCGGCGCCTGCGCGCGGTCGCCCACGCACTCGCGTGGCACCAGGGTCGGGAATCCGTACTGGAGCAGGTCGACCGCCGTCGCGCGGACGCACCCGCTCGTGGTCGCTCCGCACAACACCACGGAGTCGATCCCCTGAGACACCAGGATCGCCGCGAGGTTCGTCCCGAAGAACGCCGACGCTCCCTTCTTCAGCACGATCGTCTCGTCCTCGCGCCGCTCGAGCCGCGGGTCGATCTCCACCCAGCGTCCGCCCACCTGCAGGTCTCCCAGCGCCGGAGCCTTCTCGAGCCAGAGCCCGCCGTCCTTCAGCGACGGCTCGAAGCCGATCGTCGTGAAGATCACCGGCAGTCCCTTGGCGCGCGCCGCGTCAAGAAGCCGCCGCGTGGCCTCGACCTCGGCCGAGAGCTCCGAGCCCAGGGCGCACTCCGGATCGGTGAACCCGCACGAGAAGTCGACGACGAGGACACCGGGACTCTCGCCCATCGTCACCGCCTGGCCGAGCCTGGCCGCGGAGTAGACCCGGCGTACCTCCTCGTCGCTCATGCTGTCACGGCGGGCCGCGCGGTCAGCTGCTCACCCCACTTGGCCCGCTTCACGAACTGGCCGGCGCCGGGCTGCCCGACGAGCTCGTCGTTCTCCACGATCACCTGGCCGCGAACCATCACGACCTCGGGGGCGCCCACGACCTCGGTGCCCTCGAACAGGTTGTAGTTGACGTTCGAGTGGTGCGTGTCGGCCGAGATCGTCAGCGGCTTCTCCGGATCCCAGACGACGATGTCCGCGTCCGACCCCGGCGCGATCGTTCCCTTGCGCGGGTAGAGGCCGAACAGCTTCGCGACGTTCGTGGAGGTCAGCTCCACGAAACGCGTCAGTGGGATGCGACCCTCGCGGACGCCGTAGGTGTACAGCATGTGCAGCCGGTTCTCGATGCCGGGCCCGCCGTTCGGCACGTTCTGGAACTCCTGCCCGTTGATCCCTTTCTGCTCGGGCCACTTGAACGGGCAGTGGTCGGTTGAGACGACCGAGAGCACGTCCGCGCCAAGCGCCTTCCAGAGGTAGTCCTGCTGCTCCTTCGGCCGGGGCGGCGGGGTGTAGATGTACTTGCCGCCTTCGAAGCCGGGCTGATCGAGCGCCGAGTCGTCGACGAAGAGGTACTGGGTGCAGGTCTCGCCGTGGACGTCCCAGTCCTTCTCGCGCGCGAGCGCGATCGGCTCGACCGCCGGCTGGCACGAGACGTGCACGACGTAGAGCGGCGCGCCGGCGATCCTCGCGAGCTGGATCGCCCGGTTCGTCGCCTCGGCCTCCGTCTCCATCGGCCGCGTCCGCGCATGCCAGATCGGCGCCCTCTTGCCCTCGGCGACGGCTCTCTTGACGATGACGTCGATCGCGTCGCCGTTCTCGGCGTGCACCATGATCATCGCGCCGCTCTCCGCAGCGGTCTCCATCGCCTTGAAGAGCGTCTCGTCGTCGACCATGACGGCGCCCTTGTAGGCCATGAAGAGCTTGTACGAGGTGATGCCCTCGTCGGGCAGCTTCGCGAGGTCCTCGAGCGTGCCGCCCTCGCGCAAGTCCGTGACGCCGATGTGGAAGCCGACGTCGATCACCGGCTTGCAGCGGTCGATCTTCTCGTGGTAGTTCTCGAGCGCCTGCTGGAACGACGTTCCGGGCGCCTGCATGCAGAAGTCGACGAGCGTCGTCGTGCCGCCGAAGGCGGCCGAGACCGTGCCGGACGTGAAGTCATCGCACGTGGTCGTGCCGCCGAAGAACATCTCGATGTGTGTGTGCGGGTCGATCGCGCCCGGAATGACGAGCTTTCCGGTCGCGTCGATCGTCTTGTCGGCTGTGACGTCGAGGGACTCGCCGATCAGCGTCACGGTCCCGTTCTCGACGTAGACGTCCCCGACATAGTCGTCGGCCGCGGTGACGATGCGGCCTCCCTTGATGAGGACAGACATCTGCGCGTTACCCCCTTCCAGGGTGAATGTGTCGGGTTGTATACAACTTCCTCGCGTTCGCCGGGTCAACCGGCGTGCGAAGGTGCCAGTCGGTGGCCTGCTGGTAGTTGTCGGCGGCCCGGAGCGGGACGCCGTCCTCGCCATGGCGGCCCCAGAGCGCGAGCCCCACCGGGAGCCCCTCGCCGAAGCCGCAGGGGACCGCCGTGACCGGCAGGCCGAGCAGCGCCGCCGGCGAGTTGTAGGGGATCAGTTGTAGGCGGAAGTCCGGAGGGATCGCGTCGAGTCGCGGCGCCGTGGTCGGCATCGCGGGCGCGACGAGGAGGTCGTATTCGCCGAGTTCGCGTTCGAATTCCTGCCGCGCCCAGCGGCGTGCGCGGAGGCCCGTCACGTGAGCGGTCGACGGCAGGAAGAGGCCGGCGAGCAGCCGGGCCCGAACGTCAGGCCCGTAGTCGGCGAGGCGCGTGCGGAGCCATTGGCCGTGCGCCGCCGTCGCCTCGGGAAGCATGAGGAGCTGCGTGATCGTCTCGATCTCCTCGTGCAGGGGGATCTCCACCTGCTCGAGCCGGCCGGGAAGCTCGTGCATCGCCGCCTCGCACGCCCCGGCGACCTCGGGGTCGGCGCGCTCGAACAGGCTCGTCACCACGCCGATCCGCAGCTCGCGAGCGGGCTCCTCCCGCAGTGGCCGGTCCACGATCAGGTCGAGGATCCGCCGGCACTCCGCGGCAGACCGCGCGAGCGGGCCGACCGTGTCGAGGCTCCACGACGTCGGGAAGACGCCGTCCCTCGAGACGAACCCGGCGCTTGGCCGGTGCCCCGTGACGCCGCAGTACGCCGCCGGGATACGGACTGAGCCGGCCGTGTCGGTGCCGAGCGCAACGTCGACGAGCCCGGCCGCGACCGCCGCCCCGGCGCCGCCGCTCGAACCGCCGGTCGTGTGCTCCGGGTTCCACGGATTTAGCGCCGGCCCGAAGTGCGGGCTGTTCGTCAGCGCGCCGTAGGCAAACTCGTGGGTGTTGAGCTTGCCGACGATCGCCGCGCCCGCGGCGCGGAGCCGCGCAACGCACGTCGCGTCCCGCTCGGGAACGCGGTGGAGGATCTTCGACGCCGCCGTCGTCGGCATGCCGGCCACGTCGATCACGTCCTTGACGCCGACGGTGGGTTCGCCCTCCTCTCGCTCCATGTACAGGAACGCGTTGAACTCGTCGATCACGGCGGCGTCTCCGGCGGTAACCGCCGCTCGATCGCCTCGAGTGCGGGCAAGATTCGCGTCAGGAAGTCGAGCACACCCTCGAGGTCCTCGTCTGTCGGGGAAACGCCCTGCAAAGCCGCGATTTCCCGCAGCCGCTCGACGGAGTTAGACTCTGGCGGCATGCCCGTCTACGAGTACCGGTGCGAGCAGTGCGAGGAGCGCTTCGAGGAGTTCCTCTCGAGCTCGACGAAGCCGGCGCCGCCGTGTCCGAAGTGTGGCGCCGCAAACCCGACGCGCCTGCTCTCGAGCATCAACACCGAGTGGCAGCCGGGCGATGTCGCCTGGGACCGCGTCGGCCGTAGCTGGGACTAGTCGCATGTCGCCCTCCTGTTGGCTTCCGCAGAGCGATTAAGTCAGACATCCGAGCCGCGGACAAGGAGGGGCGATGCCGTTCGCGCAGATCGATCACGAGGTCCGGCTGTACTACGAGCTCACGGGGCCCGAGGACGGGCCGGTAGTGCTCCAGTTCGGCGGCGGCCTCTTCGGCCGCCACAACTTCGGGCTTGTAAACGACGGCTTCCGGGAGCGCGGGTTCCGGTTGCTGAGCTTCGACGCGCGCGGCTACGGCGCGTCGTCGTGCCCACGCGAGCAGTACACCATCGAGGGCTGGGCCGCGGATGGCATCGCGCTGCTCGACGCGGTCGGTCTCGAGCGCGTCCTCGTCCACGGCACCTCGATGGGCGGGATGATCGCAATCGCGTTCGTGGCGAAGTACCCGGATCGTGTGCTCGCCGGCTGCGCCGACGTCGCGTTCGCGAAGCCGGACCTGTACCGACGGACGCTCTTCCGCGTGTGGCGGCGGATGGCCGAGTCGATGCCGTGGGACGAGTTCTCCGACCACGTGACGACGCAGGCGGTCGGCCCGCGGTTCATGGAGAGCCCGGAGGGCGAGGGGATCTTCGAGCTGGTGCGCTCGATCGTCGGCCTTAACGACCCGTACACGGTTCGCCAGGCGTGCCTGGCGATGGAGCAGATGGACCTCTCCGTGCTGGTACCTGCGATCTCACGCCCGCTCCTGATGACGAACGGGACCCACGACGTGCTCTGCCCTCCGGACCTAGCGCCCTCGGGCGTGGGCGCGCGGCAGATGGCGGAGCGGAACATGAACGTCGAGCTCGTCGAGTTCCCCGACATCGGCCACGCCGACCTCGTCGAGTGCCCGCAGGATGCGATCCGCATCGTCACGGACTTCTTCCGCAGGGCGGAGCCCAGCGCCTAGCTGGTCTCGCCGAAGCGCTCGTGCCAGTGGCGCGCGATCTCTCCACGTGTCGCCACCCACACGCCCTCGCGGCTCGAGACGTGCTGCAGGAAGCGGTCGAGCGCCCGCGCGCGTCCCGGGCGGCCGACGATCCGGCAGTGCAGGCCGACGTTCATCAGCCGCCCGCCCTCCTCGTAGAGCTGGTCGAACGTGTCGACCAGGTACGCGGTGAAGTCGTCGGCGGTCACGAAGCCGTTCGGGATCAGGAACTTGAAGTCGTTCGCGTCCAGCGTGTACGGGATGACGAGATGCCGCCGGCCGCCGACCTCGACCCAGTACGGGAGCTCGTCCGCATAGGAGTCCGAGTCGTAGAGGAAGCCCCCCTCCTCGACGACGAGGCGGCGCGTGCTCTCCGACGTGCGGCCCGTGTACCAACCGACCGGCCGCGTCCCGCACAGGCGCTCGATCGCGTCGATCGCGAACCGCATGTGCTCCCGCTCCTCCTGCTCCGGGACCTCGGCGTAGTCGATCCAGCGCCAGCCGTGGCTCGCGATCTCCCAACCCGCGTCGGCCATCGCCCGTGCCGCCGTGGGGTTCCGTTCGAGCGCCTGCCCGACGGCGTAGACGGTCAGCGGCAGACCGCGCCGCACGAAGATGCGCCGCACGCGCCAGAAGCCCGCACGGCTGCCGAACTCGAACATGGACTCGGCGTTGAGGTTCCGGCGCCCGGCGGTGGCGGGCGCGCCGACCACCTCGTGCAGGAACGCCTCGGAGGCGGCGTCGCCCTCGAGCGGAGTGCTCTCGCCTCCCTCCTCGTAGTTGAGGACGAACGAGAGCGCGAGCCGCGCGCCGCCCGGCCACCCCGGGTCCGGCGGCTCCGCCCCGTAGCCGACCAGGTCACGCGCCGACGAAATCCTCGACCTCATCGTCGTGCTCGCCGCGGAACGGCGCGCGCCCGACCGGCGGCTCGGCGTCCGAGAGCCTGAGAGGCGACGCGACCTGGCGCACGGTGCCGAGCGTCGGATGCTCGTACTCCACGATCCGCGCCTCGCCGACCGCGCCTGGGACATCGTTCACCGGCGAGGACGGCACACCGGCCGCGCGGAGCAGCTCCAGCCACTCGGCCGAGGGCCGCACGCGGAACGCCTCCTCGAGGATTGGCGCGAGCTCCTCGCGGTTCCGGTCGCGCGCCCCGAAGTCCGCAAAGCGCGGATCGGTCGCCAGCTCCGGCCGCCCGATCGCCTCGCAGACGCGCACCCAGAACTTCTCCTTCGGCGCCGCGACGACGATCCAGCCGTCCGCCGTCTCGAAGTTCTGGAACGGCACGAGCGAGGGATGCGCCGAGTTCGATCGCCGCGGCGGGACGTACTCGCGCGAGGCTGCCCACGTGCCGACGTACATCAGCTCGTGCAGGGCCACGTCGAGCAGCGCCAGGTCGCAGTCGCAGCCGGCGCCGTCGCGGCGGGCGCGCCACAACCCCGCCAGCACCGCCAGGGCGGCCACGTACCCGCCGGAGAGGTCGACCAGGGACAACCCGCTCTTCGTCGGCGGCCCGTCGGGCTCGCCGGTCAGCGCCATCCACCCGGCGAGCCCCTGCATCATGTAGTCGTAGCCGCCGTCCGACGCGCGCGGACCCGTCATCCCGAAGCCGGACAGCGAGCAGCACACGATCCGCGGGTTCAGGTGCTTCAGGTCGTCGTACCGAAGCCGCAGCTTCTCGGGTTGGTCGCCCCGCAGGTTCGAGAACACGACGTCGGAGACGCGGACGAGCCGCTCGAAGCGCTCGCGGCCGGCCTCGTGCCGCAGATCCAACGAGACACTCTTCTTGTTCCGGTTGAACGTCTCGAAGAAGAGCGAGTCCTCGCCCTCCTGGAAGGGCGGCACGTACCGGCCGACGTCGCCGCCGGACGCCGGGTCCTCGATCTTGATCACCTCTGCGCCGAGGTCGGCGAGCTGAAGCGTCGCCCACGGCCCGGCGCCGAACTGCTCGATCGCGAGCACTCGGATGTCGGCCAGTGGCAGCACTCGTCAGCTCGGTGGGCCGCAGGCGACACTCATCGGCGGCCTCGCGGGCCGGTCGCGGCGCGCCAGGCCCGCTCGTAATACGGCCGGAGAAACTCCAGGTGGTCGTACATCTCGCTGCCTGCCGCGGCTTCGTCGCCGGCCTCGATGGCGTCAGCGACTGCACGGTGGTGGTCGTTGATCGCGCGGTGGAAGTCGCGCCCCAGCCTCGAGCGCGAGAGGTGCGTCTGCAGCACCTCGAAGATCGGCTGCGCCGCGACCGCGAGCAGCGTGTTGCCGCACGCCTCGATCACGACCGAGTGGAAGTCGCGGTTGTAGACGAACTGCTTTTGCGTCGCCAGCCTCAGCGGGTCGGCGGGAATCGACTCCCGCAGTCGCGCGATGTCCTCCTCCGCTCGCCGCCGTGCGGCGAGCTGCGCCGCGGGCACCTCGAGCAGCTCGCGCGCCTCGAGCAACTCCTCGAGCGTCACGTGCTCGGCGTACGTGAGCCGGCCGAGGCCGGATCGCAGCGAGTCGGAGAGGTGGTTCGCGCTCGGAACGGTGACGAAGCTGCCGCCGCCCGCCCCCTTCGCCGTCCGGATCAGGTTCTCCGCCCCGAGCAGACGCAGCGCTTCCCGGATGGTCGCACGACTGACGCCGAACTCCTCCGCGAGCACCATCTCGTTCGAGAGGCGCGCGCCAGGCGGCCGGGCACCCTCGAGGATCTCGGACCGCAGGCGCCCCGCGACGACCTCGTATGCCTTCAAACGGCCACCCGCCAAGCCGATCACTCGATCGCGAATTCCCGGTTGCCCGCCACGGAAGCCGGCGAGGACGACGCCGGCAGCGCACGTCCGGCGAAGTAGTCGCCCAGCGAGCTGCCGTCACGCTGCGCACGCAGCTCGGCCCGCCGCGCCTCCGTCGCCGCCGCGTCGAGCTCGAGCGTCCGCTCGTCTGCGAAGACCACGCCGTACGCGTCGCGCGCAAGCTCGATCGTCGTAAAGTCGTCGAGCAGGTCCTCGCGCACCGCCTGCAGATCGCGCTCCAGCGGGTCCCCGTACCCCGCCGCGTTCGGCTCGCGGAACTCGATGTATTCCCCGGCCGAGAAGGGGATTCCCGTCACCTTCGCCGGCAGCACTTCCTCGCGCGGCGTGTCTGGATTCTTGCGGCACGAGGCCACGAGCCCGTCCCAGCCGCCGAAGACCCCCTGCGGCGGGTCGGTCTGGCGGTCGCCCTCGCACGAGTAGGTGCCGTCGACCAGGAAGCGGTTGCGGCGGATGATCCCGATCCCGCCGCGCCACTTCCCCGGCGCCGCCGGCTCCGGGCGCAACTCGTACTGGTCGCACCGCATCGGAAAGCGCATGTCCAACTCCTCGATGGGGTTGTTGCGCGTGTTCGCCATCAGGTTGTCGACCGAGTCCATCGCGTCTTTGCCGCTCCGGCCGCCGTAGGAGCCCTCGTTCACCTCGAGGTAGAGCCAGTACTCGCCTGCGCTCTCGTCGAAGCCCGCGTACGCGCAGAAGTGGATGCCGGCCGAGTTGCCGCCGGTCACCTGGTCCGGCAACGCGTCCGCAAGCGCGAGGTTGATGTTGTCGACAACCCGCTGCGTCTGGCAGAAACGCGAGAAGCACGCTCGTGGGAAGTTGGGGTTGAAGATCGTCCCCTTCGGCGCGATCACCTGCACCGGCCGGAACACGCCGTCGTTCTGCGGCACGTGCTCGGGGAACATCACCTCGTCGAGCAGGATCGTGCGGACGGCGTAGTAGCAGCTGACGAGGAGCGAGCCCTCGAACGGCACGTTGTAGCCGGTCGGCACCTCCGGGTGCGAGCCGGTGAGGTCGATCGTGATCTCGTCGCCCTGGACGACCACGCGGGTCTCCACCCGCAGTCGCACGTCGCGGTTGCGGGCGTCGTCGTCGAGCCAGCCGACGACGGGCCCGTAGGTTCCGTCGGGGATCTTCGCGATCTCGTTCCGGAGCATCCGCTCCGAGTAATCCATCCAGTCGTAGGCGGCGCTCATTACGACGTCGACGCCGTACCGGTTGACGAGCCGCAGGAAGCGTTCCCTGCCGAGCTGGCACGCGGCGAGCATCGCGTTCATGTCGCCGCGGTTCATCGTCTCGGTCCGGACGTTGTCGAAGATCATCCGGTCGAGGTCCCGGTTCAGCTCGCCGCGCCGGTACCAGCGGAGCCCGTTGTACAGCTTCGCCTCGGCGTAGACGTCGAAGGCGTCGGCGTTGATGCCGGGGAACGAGCCGCCTACGTCGAGCACGTGAGCTGTCACGGCGGCGAACCCGAGCAGCTCGCCCTCGTGGAAGATCGGCACTGCGACCGCAACGTCCGGGGAGTGCGAGGCGCCGAGGTACGGGTGGTTGTGGACGATGACGTCGCCGTCCTCGATCTTGCCCTCGAGCCGGTGCAGGAACCCGCGGATGTACCAGGGCAGCGAGCCGATGTGCATCGGCGTCGAGTCCGACTCGCAGAGCTCGCGGCCCTCCGCGTCGAAGATCCCGGCGCCGAGGTCCTCGGACTCGCGGATGATCGACGAGTAGCTCATGCGGAAGAGCACTCCCGCCATCTCCTTCGCGGTCGCGTGGAAGGCTCCGCCGAGCACACGCAGCGTGATCGGGTCGACCTCGACGCGCTTGCGGGCGGGTGGACCGGGCTGACGGCCGACCTCGTAATCGATCACGCTCAACCCCGTCTCGTCAGTCTTGCGTACGGTGAAGGTACGAATGCCCGGATCGCCTCCTCCTCGTACGCCTCGCGCGTCGCAGACAGGTCGCTCGCGATGACGATGTTCCCGAAGCGGTCGACGTGCGCAGAGATCCCGGGCGGAATCACCGTGGTCGAGTCGTACTGGTTGACGATCGCGGGGCCTGTGAGCCGGTTCCCGGCCTTCAGCGCCGAGCGCTCGTAGTACTGCGTCGGCACCTGCGCCAGCTCGCCGCGGAAGCGGAACCAGGCATCGCGCTCGTAGCGAAGTGCCTCCTCGGGCGACTCCGGCCCGTGCTCCACCTCCGGCGTCTCGAGCCGCGGCATCAGCCCGATGCCGCGAACCCGGATGTTCGGGACCTCGATGTCCGACTCCTCGAAGCGCCGCGAGTACTCGCGCTCGTGGATGTCGTGGAAGCTCGTGCGGAGCTTCTCGGCCCACTCCTCGTCGATCACGCCCGACTCGACGTCGACGCGGAGCTCGTAGCCCTGGCCGAGGTAGCGGCAGTCGGCGACGCGCTGGATCAGCATGCTGTCGAGCGGGACGCCGTCCTCCTCGAGCTGAACGCGCGCCTGCTCCTCGAGCTCCTCGAACTGGCGCTGGAGCGCTGCCGGGTCGAGCTTCGAGAGCCTCTGGTAGACCGTCGATGCGTACTCGTAGACCATGTCCGTCGCGAGCAGGCCCATCGCGGACGTGATCCCGGGGTGCGGCGGAACGAGCACCCACGGCGTCCCCACCTCGAGCGCGATCTGCGCAGCGAACAGCGGCCCTGCACCGCCCTCGGCGACGAGCGCGAAGTCGCGCGGGTCGTAACCCTTGCGCACCGAGTTCTCCTCGATCGACTGGACCATCGAGTGCGTCAGGATCTGCACGGCGCCCATCGAGGCCTCCTCGACGGACATCCCGAGCGCCTGCGCCGGCCCCTGCTCGAACGCGGCGCGCGCGAGCTCGACCTGCAGTGCCATCTGCCCGCCGAGGAACGCCTCCGGCAGCAGCCAGCCGAGGTTGACCAGCGCGTCGGTGGCGGTCGGCTCGGTGCCGCCGCGGCCGTAGGCAGCAGGACCCGGATCGGCGCCCGCGGAACGCGGCCCGACGTGGAAGATGCCGCCCCGGTCGACGTAGGCGATCGAGCCGCCGCCGGCGCCGATTGTGTCGACGTCGACCATCGGGATCATCGCCTGGTAGGGCCCGACCCTCGTGTCGAGCAGGTGCTTCATCCGCAGGCGTCCCTCCTGCGCGAGCCCGATATCGGCCGACGTGCCGCCGACGTCGAGTGTGATCACGTTGTCGTAGCCCGCATGCTTGCCCGCCCAGATGCCGCCGACGACGCCGGCGACGGGGCCGGACATCAGGAGGTTGACCGGCCGCGCGACGGCGCCATCCGGGGTGGCGACGCCGCTCGCGGACGTCATCAGGTGCAGCTTCGTCCGCATCTCCAGGCCCTCGAGCTGCTCCTCGAGCCGGCGGATGTAGCGCGAGACCTTCGGCCCGATGTAGGCGTTGAGGCAAACCGTCGAGAAGCGCTCGTATTCGCGGTACTGCGGCAGCACGTCCGACGAAACCGAGAGGAACGCCTGCGGGAACTCCTCCCGCACGATCTCGGCCACGCGCTGCTCATGCGCGGGGTTGAGGAAGGAGAAGAGGAAGCACACCGCGACGGCCTCGACGCCGGCCTCCTTCAGCGTGCGCACGCGCTCCCGGACCCGGTCCTCGTCGAGTGGGACGAGCACCGAGCCATCCTTCAGGACCCGCTCCGGCACGGTCAGCCGGTGGCGGCGCCTGACGATCGGGTACTGCTGCCACGGCAGGTCCTGGTAGTTCGAGAAGTTGAGCGGCTTCTTGTGGCGCGCGATGTGGAGGATGTCGCGATAGCCCTCGGTCGTGATCAATCCCACGGCTGCCCCGTTGTGCTCGATCACGATGTTGGTCGCAATCGTCGTGCCGTGGAAGACCTGGTCGAGCGCCGACGGCGCCTCGCCCGCTTGGTCGATCAGCTCCCGGAGCCCCTGCACCGTTCCCTGGGAGGGGTCGTCGGGCGTCGTCGGAATCTTGTGGACGAGGATCTTTCCCGACTCGTCGTCGACGTAGATGAGGTCGGTGAACGTGCCGCCGACGTCGACCCCGAGCCGCTTCACTGGACTGCCCCCGGCTTGAGGATGATCTTGCCGAAGTGCTCGCGGCGCTCCATCGTCTCCATCGCGGCGCGCGCCTGGTCGAGCGGGAAGACCTTGTAGACGAGCGGCGTGATCAGTCCGCGGGCAGCAAGGTCGAGCACCTTCTCGACCTCGATCCGGTTGTAGACGAACGAGCCGATGATCTGCTTCTGCGCCCGGAAGAAGGGGATGATGTCGAAGGGCACGACCTCGCCGGAATGAGCGCCGCAGATGACCAGCCGGCCGTCCTTCGCAAGCGAGTCGAGGCCCGTCTGGAAGAGCTCGCCGCCGACGTGCTCGAAGACGACTTCGGCGCCGCGGCCGTCCGTGACGCGCATGACCTCGGCGGCGACGTCCTGCGTCCGGTGGTTGACGCCCACGTCGAGGCCGAACTCCAGCGCCTGCGCCAGCTTCTCGTCCGAGCTCGCGTTGCCGATCACGAAGGCGCCGGCCAGCTTCGCGAGCTGCACCGCAGCCGAGCCGATACCGCTGCCGACGGAGTTGATCAGCACCGTCTCGCCCGGCTGGAGCTTGCCGCGGGTGAAGAGCATGTGCCACGCGGTGGCGAACGCAATCTGCGTCGCGGCCGCGGCCTCGTCCGTGAGCGCGTCCGGGACACGGATCAGGTGGCGGGCAGGGCACGCGAGCCTCTCCGCGTAGCCTCCCGAGGTCGTGAAGCTGATGAAGCCGGGCGTCAGGCAGAGCGACTCGCGCCCCGTCCTGCAGTAGCGGCATCCGCCGCAAGTGTCCATCAGGTAGGGCATGACCCGGTCACCGACGTGCCAGCCGGGGACGCCGTCGCCGACGGCGGCGATGCGCCCGACGACCTCGACGCCGAGGATGAACGGCGGCTCGACGTCGAACCGCGACACGCCCTCGCGAATGTCGACGTCGAGGTGGTTGAGCGCGCTCGCGCCGATGTCGATCAGCACCTCGCCCACGCCGGGCTGCGGGTCCTCCACCTCCTCGACCTTCAGCACGTCCAGCCCGCCGAACTCGTGGAAGAGCACCGCTTTCACCGCATGACCTCCGCTGTGAGACGATCGATTAGGCGTTTATGTCTGACTTCCGGCCTGGAGTCAAGCACGCCCGTTTGACGGTCGGCCGAATGCCTGACATAAAGGCTCCAGTCGGCGAAAGGAGAGGCGTGAGCAGCGAGCTGCAGGCGGCGCCGAAGGTCTGGCAAGGCCGCTTCTACGAGGACATGGAGCCGGGCGACACGTTCCGGAGCCGCTTCGGCCGCACGGTCAGCGAGTACGACAACCTGCTCTTCACGTGCCTGACCCACAACACGAACTCGATCCACTTCGACCGGGAGCACGCGGAGCGCACGCAGTTCGGGCAGATCCTCGTCAACAGCACGTTCACGCTGGCGTTGATCACGGGGCTGACCGTTCCGGACACGAGCGAGAACGCCGCCGCGAACCTGCAGTGGACAGACATCAAGCTGCCGAGCCCGGTCTTCGTCGGCGACACGTTGTGGGCTGAGAGCGAGATCGTCGAGAAGCGCGAGTCGAAGTCGAACCCGGACGTCGGCATCGTCACGATGCGCTGCCGCGGCATCAACCAGCGCGAGCAGGTCGTGATCGAGTACCGGCGGATGTTCATGGTCTACAAGCGGACGGCGCCGCAGGCCGAGCGGAGCTTTCCTGGCACGAGCGAGGAGTGGACGGTATGACCGCAGCCGAGCGCTTCGCCACCTGGGTGCTCGACCTCGAGCTAGACGCGGTGCCGTCGCCGGTCGTCGAGGCGGCGAAGCTGCACATGCTCGACGTCGTCGGGTGCGGCCTCGCCGCCCACGGGCTCGACGTCGCGACCGAGGGCCGCTCGACGATGGCGGAGCTTGGCGGCGAGCCGGAGGCCTCGGTGATCGGCCTCGACACCCGCTTGCCGGCGGCGAACGCGGCCTTCGCGAACGCGATGCTCTGCCACGGGCTCGACTTCGACGACACTCATTCGGACTCGGTCTCGCACGTCTCGACGGTCGTCGTGCCGGCGGCGCTTGCGCTCGCGGAGGCGCGCGGCGCGAGCGGTCGGGAGCTACTGACCGCCGTAATCGCCGGCAACGAGGTCGTGACGCGGATCGGCATGGCGAGGCCCGGCGCCTTCCACGAGCGTGGCTTCCACCCGACCGCGATCTGCGGGATCTTCGGCGCGACGGCGGCCGCCGCACGGCTCGACGGGTCGTCCGCCGGCGACGCCGCGAGCGCGCTGGGGATCGCCGGCAGCATGGCCTCGGGGCTCTTCGCCTACCTCGACGACGCGACGGCGACGAAGCCGGTCCATCCAGCGTGGGCCGCGCACGGCGCGCTGCTCGCGGCAAGGCTCGTCGCCCACGGCGCCGAGGGCCCGCCCGGCGTCCTCGAGGGGCGCTTCGGCGTCTTCCACGCCTTCCTCGACACGAGAATCGACCTCGAGCCGCAGCTCGCCGACCTCGGCGAGCGCTGGGAAACGCCGCGGATCGCGTTCAAGCCCTATCCCGCCTGCCACTTCATCCACGGCTCGCTGGGTGCTACCGGGACGCTCTGCGACGGCGTCGATCACGGCGAGATCGAGGAGGTCGTGGTGACGGTGCCCGAGGCGGGCGTGTCGCTCGTGCTCGAGCCGGCGGCGTCGAAGATGGCGCCACGCACCGACTACGAGGGAAAGTTCAGCCTCCAGTACTCGACGGCGGCGATGCTCGTCCACGGCCGCGTCGGCCTGGCGACGTACACGCCCGAGGCGCTCGCTGATCCGCGGGTGCTCGACCTCGCTCGGAAGGTGCGCTACGAGACGAAGGAGTACGCGAGCTATCCGGCGGCGTTCCCGGGCGGCGTCCGGATTCTGCTGCGCGGCGGACGCATGCTCGAGGCGGACTTCCCGCACCAGCTCGGCGCACCCGGCAACCCGATGAGCCAACAGCAGGTACTCGAGAAGTTCCGCGAGAACGCGGCGCTCGCGGGCGGCGGCTTCGACCGCCTCGAGGAGATCCTCGCGCTGGAGGAGGTCGCCGATGTGCGCGGGCTCCTGACGACGGAACGTGTCCCGGTATGACGGCCACGGTCGAGCAGCGCGAGGTCGTGGCGACCGCGCGGGAGTGGGTCGAGCGCGAGGTGTACCCGGTCGCGTCCGACTACGAGCATGCCGACGAGTTTCCAACGCCGCTCGTCGAGGACATGAAGGCGCTCGGGCTCTTCGGCGTCACCATCCCGGAACGGTATGGCGGGCTCGGCCTCGACCTGCTCACCTACGTGCTGATCCAGATCGAGCTCTCGCGCGGCTGGATGTCGCTCTCGGGCGTGCTCAACACGCACTTCATCTCCGCCTGGATGATCGAGACGCACGGTACGGATGAGCAGCGGGAGCGGTACCTGCCGCGAATGGCGACCGGCGAGCTCCGCTTCGCGTATTCGATGACGGAGCCGCACGCGGGCTCGGACGTCCAGTCGATCCGCACGCGCGCCGTCCGCGAGGGCGACGAGTTCGTGATCACAGGCCAGAAGATGTGGGCGACCAACGGGTTGCGGGCCGGCGCCATCATGCTCCTGGCCGTCACCGACCCCGACGCCGAGCCCCGTCACAAGGGCATGACGGCGTTCATCGTCGAGAAAGAGCCTGAGGTCGAGGAGCAGCCGGGACTCCGCATTCCGGGCAAGCTGAGCAAGCTCGGCTACAAGGGCGTCGAGACGACCGAACTCCTCTTCGACGGCTTCCGGACGCCGCGCGCGAGCGTCCTCGGCGGGGACGACGGCGTGGGTCAGGGCTTCTACCAGTTCATGGGCGGCATCGAGCTCGGCCGCGTCAACATCGCGGCCCGCGCAGTCGGCATCGCCACGCGCGCATTCGAGGAGGCGATCCGCTACGCGCAGCAGCGCGAGACGTTTGGAAAGCCGATCGCCCAGCACCAGGCGGTGCAGCTGAAGCTCGCCCAGATGGCGACGAAGATCGAGGCGGCGAGGCTCTTGACGCTGCAAGCGGCCGAACGCAAGAGCGCCGGCGACCGTGCCGATCTCGAGGCCGGGATGGCGAAGCTGTTCGCCACGGAGACCGCGCAGGAGGTGGCGCTCGAGGCGATGCGGATCCATGGCGGCTACGGCTACTCGCCGGAGTTCGTGGTCGAGCGGATCTACCGCGACGCGCCGCTCCTGATCCTCGGCGAGGGGTCGAACGAGATCCAGCAGCTCTTGATCGCGCGACGGCTGCTCGAGCGCTATCCGGTCTGATGGAGTTCTCCGTCCCGGAGGAGCTCGACGAGATCCGCGCGGCAGTCCGCGAGCTGTGCTCGCAGTATCCCGGCGAGTACTGGCGCGCGCTGGAGCCGGACCGCTACCCGGAGGAGTTCGTGCGGGCGCTCACGGAGCACGGGTGGCTCGCGGCGCTCATCCCCGAGGAGTACGGCGGCGCCGGGCTGTCGCTGACGGCGGCGAGCGTCATCCTCGAGGAGGTCAACGCGTCGGGCTGCAACGCGGGCGCCTGCCACGCGCAGATGTACATCATGGGCACGATCCTCCGGCACGGATCGGAGGAGCAGAAGCGGGGGTACCTCCCGAAGATCGCGTCCGGCGCGTTGCGGCTGCAGGCGTTCGGCGTGACCGAGCCGACGGTCGGGTCCGACACGACGCGCATCCAGACGACGGCCGAGCGCGTCGACGGCGGGTACGTCGTCAGGGGTCAGAAGATCTGGACGTCGCGCGCGCTGCACTCCGACCTGATGCTGCTACTCGCGCGGACGACGCCCCTGGAGCAGGTCGAGAAGCGGACGGAAGGCCTATCGACGTTCGTCGTCGACATGCGTGCGGCGCAGCACGCGGGGACGATGACGATCCGCCCCATCAAAACGCTGATGAACCACGCGACGACGGAGATCTTCCTCGACGGCGTCGAGGTGCCTGCGGACGCGCTCGTCGGCGAGGAGGGGAAAGGGTTCCGCTACATCCTCGACGGGATGAACGCCGAGCGGATCCTGATCGCGGCGGAGTGCATCGGCGACGGCCGCTGGTTCGTTGGGAAGGCCGCGTCCTACGCGTCCGAGCGCGTCGTGTTCGGGAAGCCGATCGGCGCGAACCAGGGCGTCCAGTTCCCGATCGCGCGCGCGCACGCGGCGATCGAGGCAGCCGACGTGATGCGCTACAAGGCTGCGTGGCTCTTCGAGCAAGGCGCGCCGTGCGGAGCGGAGGCGAACACGGCGAAGCTGCTCGCGTCGGAGGCCTCGTGGGCTGCAGCGAACGCTTGTCTCGACACACACGGCGGGTTCGGCTTCGCCGAGGAGTACGACGTGGAGCGGAAGTTCCGCGAGACGCGGCTCTACACCGTCGCGCCGATCTCGAACAACCTCATCCTGGCGTTCCTCGGGCAGCACGTCCTCGACATGCCGAAGTCGTACTAGACGACGCTAGGCAACATCGCGCCCCGCTGTGGCGCGGTTGAAGGCGGCCAGCGAGCGCTCGAGCGCCTCCTGCTCGATCCCACGACCGATG
>Ga0209874_1000055_pt1 | contig 27268 bp, 32 predicted proteins | sample GWRWN1_20_30_FD_187216 | JGI IMG/M metagenome (GOLD analysis project Ga0209874, IMG submission 187216) | Riverbed sediment microbial communities from areas with no vegetation in Columbia River, Washington, USA - GW-RW N1_20_30 (SPAdes)... | ecosystem: Environmental > Aquatic > Freshwater > River... | reverse complement strand
AGCGACCGAACCATTCACGCAACTCGCGCCCAAGATCATCCAAACCTTGCGCGAACTGCTGGTCGGTCACCGGCTTTGCTCCTTCAAACGCAGCAGCCCCGCCCGTCAAAGTTAGCGACAGCAACGAGATGGCAACCCCAAAAAGACCGAGCCTTTTCATATCGACCTCCTCATGGGCGTAGAACCCACAACCAGGAATTAGAACCCTTGAGACGGTTCTTGTCAAACCGGTGAATCCCGCAAGGATCACTACGTGTTGATCGTTTCAGGCGACAATTAGCGTCAAACATTTGGCGCTTCCGCCGGCTTTGATGAATTCATCGAGTGGCGTAATGAACACCTTGAAATCCAAGCTCTCTAGTTTCTCGCGGACCCTTGGACACCCATCGTTCATGACAATGTTCTTACCTACCACGATTGCATTGCAGGCAAAACGGGCAGCGTCCTCAGGCGCGACAGGAATGAGAACCGGAATGTGCGTCTCTAAAACTTTGAGAGCGTAAGAATCGAAGGCCGGCGGATAGAAAAGCGCCTGACCCTTGGATAAGGGACAAAAACAAGTATCGAGATGGTAGAACCAATCGTTGGTCAACTCCAGGGAGAGAATTTCGTCTTCGATGATCTCGGCGACCTTCTGATGAGCAAGGAGATCGGAACGGATGTGGTAGCCGGCGAAGCAAAGCTCGCCGCACTTCAGTAAGTCTCCCTCGCCTTCGAAATAGTGTTGCTGAGGGAGGTGAAGGATTTCATACCCGCGATCGCGAAACCACTCCTCAAAGTGAGGCGCTTCCCCGCGCCGCACTTCATAACGAAAATTGCTCACGATGAATTTATTCTTCCACGCAAGCCCGGCGTTCGCCGTAAATACCATATCCGGAAGTCCCGGCTTGGGATCGACGAGATGGACGTCGATGGATAGCCGCTGGTTGAGAATCCGGCGCAAACTGTCCCATTGCCCTTGTGCTCGTCGAGCGTTACTCTGGCGACTCCGGCTCATCCAAGGATTAATTTCGTATTCGATACCGTAATACGAGGGAGAGCACATCAGGAGCTCCACGATGACCCCATTGGTTTTCCGAGAATGCTTACGATTCCGATATCCCAACCGTTTCCGTAACCAGATATTGGCAGAGCTCCCGCAAAAAAGGCTCGACATCGGTGACCAACCCCATCGCCTGGAAAGTTCCACGATCGCTCAGCTTGGTCACGACGGCGGGGTTAATATCCACACAGACCGTTTTGACCGTCGCCGGCAAAAGGTTGCCGGTCGCGATGGCGTGCAGCGTCGTGGCCATCATCAGGGCGAAGCTCACACCGCGCGCTTTCTCGCGCATCAGATCCTGGGCCTTCAAAGTATCGGTGATCACATCCGGCAGCGGCCCATCATCGCGGATGGACCCGGCGAGCACAAAATCCACCCCTTTCTGGACGCAGCTATAAAATATCCCGTGCTGAATCAGCCCCTGTTCTACCGCCGGTCTGATTCCGCCGGCTTTTCTGATCGTGTTGATCGCCCAAAGATGATGCTCGTGACCTTCGCTAGCGCGAATCTTCCTGTCTACGTAGATACCCAATGATGTGCCGTAAAGAGCGGTCTCAATGTCATGAACCGCCAGGCCATTTCCCGCAAATAGAACCTGGACATAGTCACGTTCGATCAGGTCGGCAAGATACCGAGAGGCGCCCGTGTGTACCAGTCCCGGACCGGCAACCACGAGAATGCGACCGTTTTCCCGTCTCACCCTATTCATGGATTCTGCGATCTCCCGGATGAGCAGTCCCTTGGGCTGCTCCGTCGATACCGTGCTGGACATAAATTCGAACGCTTCCCGCGGCACCCGACGTTCCACAGGCAGTATTTTGACTCCGCCATGGTCTACGACAACGAGGTCGTCTTTTTTCACGCGATGTATAGGAACACACTCGGCCCGCAAGGCATTTACATCCACCCGAATACCGCAATCCATCTCGGGCAATTCGACTTCAATCCACTGGTCCTTCACTCGCACCCAAGTCGGTAGATTGGTGGTCGCATAGAAGTGATCGGGAAAGACCCCATCCGCGGGTGCCGGCTCAAGTTGTGCGGACTGGTCCTCGGCCTCTACCGGTAATGCGCCGTGTTCTTTGATCTTGGCCAACACGCGCCCGAGCAGCTCTGGGGTTGAAGCCTCAACTTGAATCCGTGCGTAACTACGGTCTGCGCGGCGATGCCCCACCTGAATCTCGAGGATCTCAAACTCTGCGCCGAGGTTGATGATGAGGTCAAGGACCTTGGGAAGGATAAGAGAGTCAATGATATGACCCGCAATCTCAACGGTGCTCCGAGCCATAACGCCCTTTCACGGCATACCCCAAGCTAACTTCGCGCCGGACGCACCCTGATAGATGGTAATGATTGCCATCGCCATTTATCTCCCTTCAGTAGATCTGGATGCGGAAACCGCACTCCAGGTCACGGCCTTATGATCATATTCGGGTGGCGGCGCCAGAAATAAGTTGCCATCGCCACAGCCGCCAAGAGATTTCCGACTAGAACTGTCGGCCACGCCAATACCTGGAGGATCGGCTCGGCAAAGATGAAGGCGGTCGCAACAAAGCCGAACTCAAAAATGACAAAGAAAAGCAGGATGCCGAATCCGACGTTTAGATTTCCTTCCGCCAGAGCGAGAAGCTTGGCGGCCAATCCCCCAATGACACAAAACGCCAGACCGTGCACCCAGGTGTAAAGCAGAACCATTTCAAGCGAAATGGGTAGCGTCTGCGGTTGGTCGAGGCCGATGCCGTGGCGGAATAGAGCGGTGCCGAGAACGGTGGGCGTGTAGAAAGGGCGACCGCTGAAGATGTCGAGAATAAAAAACCAGACTGCAATCGTTGCCGCACCTATAACACCGGCGACAATGCCCTCGACGTAGATGTTGCTAATTGTTGGAGAAGAGGTGGTAACAGAGGGGGCGCTTGTGGTCTTAGATTGAACCGCCATAAAAGCTCCTTCCCGGGCTAATGATGGCCCTGTTCACTCCACAACTACCGCTTGGCTAGCATCTTCCTCTACCGAAACGGATGCTAGCACCAAGCCTACCTTGACTTCAACTCCGATTTGTCCCTGACTTAAGACTGATGGGGTCGCGAGACCGATGACTCCCATGCCACTCTTCTAAAATACAACGGGTTCGTCTTGACACTGCCATTGATCTTGGCTTAGCGTCTTTCTTTGGAGTCAAGGAGGAACGCCTGTAAAATCGCTTGGAAAAAGAATCTGTTGATCGCTAGCGGCACGTCAGAAGACAATAGCAATTTCTGAAAACAAGGAGGGACGATCATGATCACGCGGATGATTCTGGTTAGTGTTCCGAAAGAAAGGGCCGCAGAGGCCGAGCGAATGTGGAAACAAGAATGTGCTCCGTTGATGATCAAACAACCGGGCTGCTTGAGTGAGCAGTTTTTACGGGGCCGCGAGAATCCCGGCGAGTTTATTTCAGTGAGCACCTGGGAAGACGAGGCCGCCATTGACAGGTATCGGGCCAGTGAAGCTCACAAAGCTATTCAACAACACACCCGCGCACTGATGAACGTAGCCAAAGTTGAAGTGAAGACCTACGAGGTGATGGGCTAAGCGACACGCCTCGGCGCAAAACTCCGGCGGGCACGGTGCTCTGATGGATTGATCAGAGCGGTCGTCGTCTATTCAGGGGAAAGTTCCACCGGACCGTCGCGGCTCTTTGAGAAATGCCGCGAGCCCAACGCAGCTCACTGCGACGGCAGCGGCAAGCGCCTGCCAGGCTATCGCATAGGATTCGCTCCTGTCCACGATAAAGCCGAACAGAGGCGTCCCCAGAGTAGCGGCGCCGGCGTTGATCGTGATCATAAGCCCCAAAGCCGCACCGGTTCTGGCTCTTCCAGCCAGCTCGCCGATCAAGGCGTAGGACACGCCTTGGTATCCGACTAGACAAAGACCCGAAAGGAATACCACGAGCAAGAGCAGAGAGAGGGGTGATTGCCGGCTCATGAGGCTCAATGCCACCAATAGCACTGAACCCATGATGCCGATGATAAGCAGAACGATTTTTCTTCGCCCGCCGAAGAGCCGGTCGCTGGCCGCGCCCCAGCCGACCCGTCCAAACATAGCGCCCGCCTGCGTGATCGCCAGCGCCTGACTGGCCCAATAAGCTGAGAAGCCCATCGATTCCTTGAGGTAGAGCGGGAGATAGGTGATTAACGCCATCTGTCCGACGAGAAAGATTGCAGTCCCACAGCCGGCCGGCAAAAAGCTCCAAATATCCAGTGCTCCGTGATCCTCCGGCGCCGGAGGCCGCCGCGTCGCCCAAGTTATGTCTCGCTCTTCCGGGTCACGCCACAGAAATGAAAAAACGAACCCGAAAAAGAAGTTGATGATCCCGAGGGCAGCCAAGGCGCCACGCCAACCGATAACCAAAACCAGCGGCGCGGCTAACAACGCCACAACGAAGCCACCCGCCGGCACCCCGGTCTGTTTGATACCCATGGCCGTCGCTCGCTCATCGCGATCAAACCACACCATCACGCCTTTGGTCGAAGCCGGGTTCAAAAAACTGTACCCTAATCCGGCGAGGAAGAAACTAGCACAGGCCCAAGCGAAAGAGGGAGCCATAGACGCCGCCACCGTACAGACGCCTAGAGCCACGTGCCCCTGCAGGGTGGTTTTGCGAATGCCGAGACGGTCCGCCAACCAGCCTGCGCCGAAAGACGCGCCGGTCATCGCCAGGTAAAATGCCGAAAAGAAGAGACCCACCTGGGCTCGAGAGAGTCCGAGCTCTTCCTGATAAAACGGCGCCAGTGTATTGATCCCGTACTGCGCCGTGGCACCGATGATGTGCGAAACGCTGATAAGCGTTAGGATCGCCCAGCGAAACTTATCGCGCGCAACGGTGTTTTCCGACATGCATATGGCTTATAGCGTATGGCTTATGGCGTATGGTTCCATACTATATGCCATAAGCTATCAGCCATATGCTATAAGCCAGCTGGAGCGAGGCGATTGAGCGCACCCTTCGACATGCTCAGGGCAATCGGCTAATCGGCGAAGCATATGAGTTTTTTTCAGCAGCCTGCTAGTCGAAGACGGTCTGTGAGTAGAACCCAACGTCGATGAAGGCTTCGATGACGCTGGGTCCTGTTAGACCAAATGACCAATCCAAAGCATCGCTGAAGGCTTGCGGATTTTTCGCTGGCCGGCACGGGACACCAAAGTAATGCGGCGGAGACTCCACTGGCTTCCCGAGATAAACCCCGGAGAGCGTGTAGCCCTTGCGCTCTTGCTTGACTTTCATGAGTCCCAGCCAACCGTCGTTGAGCACGATGGTCGGCACCGCAAGATTCAAGCGGCGCGCTAACGCCAATTCACCGACGGTCATTTGAAATCCTCCATCGCCCACAACCACCACAACTTGGCGCTCCGGAAAAACCAGTTTAGCCGCAAACGCCGCCGGCATGCCGTAGCCCATGGAGGACCAGCCATTGGTCGCCAATAGCGTTTTCGCGTGATCCGTGCGCCACTGCGAGGCGATCTGATGGGTGTGCGCCCCGACATCGTAAGCCAAGATTCCGTCGGGCGGAAGTTTCTCTCTGAGAATGTCCAATAAATGATGAATAGCAAAACCCTGACCTTCTGGGCGGAGTGACCGCTCCAGTACTTGCCGATGGCTCCGCCAGTCATCCATATCCCATTCATTGGAGAACAGCGGCACTTTCGTCATCGCTTCGACGGCCTGGTCAAGATCGCACGCCTTATTCCAGGCAAAGGAAATCTCATTGTTAGCCTCCGCGGCTTCGCTGCTGATATGGACCACCGGCCGATTGGCCACCCACTCCTCGTAGTTGATTTCGATGGGATCGTAGCCAACCGCCAAGATGAGGTCCGCCCTATCGGTGAATGCTTTCACGTCGGTGCGCCGCGCCCGACCGATAACGCCGGTCCAGTTTCGATGGCTTTCAGGCAAAAAGCCCTTCGCGTGGAGCGTGGTAACGAAGGGAATTTTTTGTCTTTCAACGAATTGAAGCAGCTGTCTTGCGTTCTTACTGCGGGTAAAAGTCAGCCCGCTGACAAGCAAAGGTCGGCGCGCGGCCTGCAACGCCGCTGAGAGCTTTTCCGCCAGTTCAGTGGAAAGATCGGGAAGTTCATGGGTCGAAATTGACCGAGGTACGCTCTCCGCGGCAATTGCCTCCGCAACATCCTCAGGCAAATCGAGATGCACCGGGCCCGGCGGTTCGTTACTCGCCAGGTTGAATGCCGCCGCCACGGTCTCGCCGATGCGGCCATTTGCGAGAGACAAAGTCGCCTTGGTCAACGGTCTGAACAAAGTGTGGTGATCGATGCGCATCTGGATGTGCCGTTCCAGCCAGCTGGTGGCCACGTTGCAGGTAATGGCAATTACGGGAGATCGATCCAACCAAGCGCAGCCGACCCCCGTCGTGAGATTGGTAGCGCCCGGGCCGAGAGTGGATACGCAAACCCCAGGTATGTTCGTAAGGTAGCCCACCGTTGCGGCCATGAAACCCGCGGAGGTTTCGCTGGCTGTGAGAATGAATTGAACGGAACTTCGTCGCAACGATTCGATGAACGGCAGGACCGGTCCGCTGGGAACGCCGAAGACCCAACCTACCCCAGCCTCTTCCAGCATGCGCACAAGAAGATCAGAGTTTTTCATGTGTGGGCTAAGTTCCGATCCGCACGGGGTCGACGACATCTTGCACCGAGCGAATGATCGACAGCGCGGTCAGCTTTCCGGTCTTGGGATTCTCGCTGGGAACATTCTCGATGTGAACGTGAAGCCGGCCGAACTCACCTTCGATTTCGATATCATGGCAGTTCCGCCGGAGGCCGGGAACCGCAAGGATGCGAATACGTGTCCGGTCTGGTCCAATGCCGGCCAGGCTCACCGCCGCTGAAACGTTTACGTTGGCCGGAAACCCTTTGCACGCTTCGCGGGCGCTACCGGAAAAAACCTCTTTCTCTTCTGTCAAACCAGCGAGGGAGATTCCCCGCTGCACAAGGTAGGGAGCTCCCTCGAGTCCCTTGGGCGGCTTGCGCGTCGTCATGGTTACATGCGTGATCTCACCGGCACAGGCAGACTTGATGCCATCGAGACCGGCGATAGCGCCGGATGGAACGTATAAACGGCAGCCGGTTTGCCGGGACTTTTCGATGATCTCCGGATGATCGAGCAGCGCGCCGGCGCTGATGACCATGAGATCCTTTCCCGCCGCGAAGACCTCTTCGGCCAGACTCTGCACCACGGACCCGCCCGCGGCTTCGATGATCAGATCAGAAGCCGCAATCAACTCGCGCAACGCGAGATACGGAGGAGGATTCCTGAAGTTTGATAAGAATTCGCGTGCGCTTTTCTCCGTCCGGCTCGTGACGCCGGCGATGCGGAACGGCAATTTACCGCTTTCCACCGCCTTCAAAAGCGCCTGCCCAATAATGCCGCAACCGACAATTCCGATCGACTTCAATGCCATGATCGTTAATAATCCTTCAAATCTCTGCGACGAAGAATCGCCGATGACAGACTTTATCTATCTTGAAGCCTTTTCTGGTGTCAATGAGGGTGCTATTTTGACGCCACTTTAATATTGATTGTGGCGGAGAAATCTTTCCCATAGGAGAGATGGAGGCCGTCCGCGAACTGAAGCGTCAGTTTGTAATTACCCGGAGGTAAGTCCAAAACCGCTTCCGTTTCTCCTTTCCCGAAGTGCCTGTGAGCATCGTCCGTCGCAATCACCTGTCCCTGAGGTATGAAATCCTTGTTGATCAAAATATGGTGATGTCCTGTGCCTTCGACGACCGCGCCTGCTGGCTTGACTTCCATTCCCTCCACAACCATGACTACCTTTACGGGCCCTTTGATTTCTGCACCGTCCTTTGGTTCCGAAAAGAACACTCGGCCCTTGGGTTTCTCTTTCTTCCCGCAGCCAATGACTACCAAAAGTGTAACCACGCAAAGCGCTAACAAGTTTATTCGATTTACCACGCGCATTCTTCGCCTCCGTTGCTGAATAGCATTCACCCGCTAAAATTAGGTACTCCTATTGCTCATATTCACCGCCCAGCCACCGCTCAATACGCTTTCGTGACGTTCAACAGGCTGGAGTAAACTAGATCATGGCTCGTTTATGGCAGAGAGTTTTCGATAACACAAACACGCCGACAGGTCCGAGTGGAATCCGCCCAGGATTAGAATAACTCTCCCCGCAGCAAGCTGACCGGGTAGCAAAAAACAGTTATGCGAATTTATCCCAAAGTTGTCACTCCCGAATCTTTTATCGGGGGTTCAGTCAGAGTTTCGTCTGGATTCCCGATAGAAGCCTTCGGGAATGACAGACTTTGAAAGGTCTGGGATAATCGGGTCACGTGACACAAGAACGGTGAGTTTTAAGAAGCAAATGGACGATTTCCACGCTTCACTTCTTATTCAGAAACCCGGAAAACTTGATCATGTTCCCTTACTTTTTCCTTTACCTTAATCCCCGCAGATTTCCCCTTTTCGGCATGGCTGACGTTCTGATGTTCCAGCTGGATTGAGTCAACGATTTGTCTGAAGTCCGTGTGTGTCCCTTTGACGTGGATAACATCTCCGACTTTGAGTTCCCCTTCTGTGAGTTCGATGATCCCTACGCTGAGATGAGAATAGTAATGAGTGATGCGGCCGATTAGTTTTCCTTCCGCCTTGGCGGCCATGGCAAACCCTCCGTCACTTCCCTCGACCCATGCTTGTTAATGGCCTCAAAAAGAACCTGGGTATAGGAATATTGAACGCCCTGAATTTCATCAGCCATGGCTCTTATCTTCCTTTACTCTATCTTCTCCATTCGGCGAAGCGATAAAAATCGCCAGAGTATCCTCCCTTAAGGCGATGACCGTCGGCCAAATGTCGTCTCTAACCTGCTATCGAGAGTGGATTTGCTGGTAGTTTCCTTCGGAGTCGAAGAAGTAGACAGCGCGACCGCTGGGCCGAACTACCGGGCCGTCGTGGTAATGACCCTCTCTCTTCAGGAACTCCAGGGCCTCATCGAAAGCTTCAGGGGCTACTTCAAAGGCCTGATGGGCAATGCCGTCTTCCTCAAGAGTGTTGCGACCCAGCGGGCGAGGACGCTGAAAAAGCACCACGTCCGCATCGCCGCATTTCAGCCGTGCTAGCCGCGCACCTGATTCACCGATTCGCGCCTCTACTTTCATCCCTAAGACCTTGGTGTAGAAACCCTCCGCTCGATCAAGATCGTCGACCGGGATGCCAATGTGGTATATGCCTATTGTCCGAATCATGAGTCCACCTCCTTCTTGGCCAAAAGATTTAGAAACCAGGAAAACAAAAAAGCCAACGTACCGGCGATGAAACCGCTCGGCAGTTGGCTTTAATCTCTTCTTATATATCCCCCCTCTACCAAGCCTCACGTTACGCGAGATGTCTTGGGCAACGCTGGAGGAGGCTCTTTGCTTATTGGGTTTGTTACGAACGGACCTGTATCACATGAGGGCGGGTTGTCAAGCAGGAATCGTTTCACACCGAGCGTAATAGCTATAGTCCATAGAGCATCCAGTAAACGACGACTCCGGTCACGGAGACATAGAGCCAGATGGGAAACGTCCACCGAGCAATGCGCCGATGGGTTGCGAATCTTTGTTTGAGCGCCCTGGACAAAGTGATCAGGACCATCGGCACCACGGCGACAGCGAGAATCGTGTGCGTCAGCAGGATAGCGAAATAGAGGGTGCGGATGGCGCCCTGCCCTTTGAACGGAACGGAGCCGACCTGATAATGGTAAACGAGGTATGAAATCAGAAAGAGGGTCGAGCTAGCGAAGGCCGAAAGCATGCAGGCCTTATGCGCCTTGATGTTTTTAGACTTGATGAAGAGAAATCCGAGAATCAAAAACGCAGCGCTGAGTGAATTCAGCGCCGCATTGACCGAAGGCAGCTGTGATACTGAAATCAACGGGGAAAGATGTCGGGAAGCAACATCAGGATTAGAAAAACGCACAAAACGAACGGGCTCAGCGCAATGAGCCCTAAGGTTACCCGCTCAAACTTAAGGTGCATGAAGTAGAGCGCTACCAGTACCGCCTTGGATATCGCCAAGACCACGAGAAGTACCAGAATTCCCATCCTGTGAATCGGCATGTAAATAACCCCAAGTTCGAGAAGGGTCAACGCCAGTAGCCACCAAAATACGCCCATGTAGTTGGGCTCGTCGTGCGTCGTTGTGGTCATCGAAAACTCCTGCTTCCTATAAACTAGACGAGGTAAACAAATGTAAAGATCAATATCCAGACCAGATCCACGAAGTGCCAATAAAGGCCGGCGATCTCGACATGTTTAGCCTGATAGCGGCCACGAGATACCGCGACCAGCACACAGGTATTGTAAATGACGCCACCGGTGACGTGCAGGCCGTGGAAACCGGTCAGGACAAAGAAAGTCGTGGCGAAAAGATCTTTGCCAAACGCGAGATTGTGATGTGGCAACACTTCCGTAATCAGATGGGTCCACTCGTAGGCCTGGCACCCCAAGAATATAAGTCCGCCCAAAATCACTAGTCCAAGAAACTTCTTGAACCTTGCCTTATCGCCTTTCTGGATGGCCGACAGGGAAAGCACCATCCAGACGCTGCTGACGATCAGCAGAAAGGTCATGAACGCGGTTAAATTAATACCCAATATCGCAGACGGCACCGGCCAATTCGTGCTCGCGTGGCGGAGGATGCCGTAGCCGACGATCAAACAGCCGAAGGACATCGCGTCGCCGGCCAGAAAGAGCCACATTCCAAGCTTGCCCCAACTCTCAGGGGTCAGGGGAGTTTCTTGGGGCTCTACGCCAGCGTGCGTCGCAGTAGCTTCACTCATCGTCCACTCTCCTTGTCATTCCAAGCCAAATGAACTAGCGGCTCCGCCGTTTCCGCCTGCTCGCGCTTTGCCGCGGCACGGCGGTATGCGAAAACCAAACCTCCAGCGATTGAACCCACGACCAGATAAGGTGTGGCCATGAGAAACAAGACGCTCCAGTTGAAGGCATCCGCTGTCGGATCGCCGGCGCCGGTGACGCAGACGGAGCAGGCTTGAATCGAAAGCGCATTTGCAATCAGCGCCGTCACACCGCTGCACAACGGAACTAACCATCTATGTTTCATAAACTGGCGTAGCCAAAAAACTAGCGTAACGATCTATCAGTGTCAACCGAACCCGTCTAATACAGATAGACCAAACCATACAGCACCGGCCACAAAGCCACGACAAACGTCCAATACATGCCGCAGATTTGTAGTCCGACGTGGCGCTCTTTGGAAAACCGTTTCTGTTTAGCTTGCACGAAGACCACCAGAAGCCAAATCAGTGCGCCCGCCACGTGCAGCCCGTGGAATCCGATCAAAGTGTAGAACAAACCGCCGTAAACGCTGCTGGAAACCGTGAGGCCGAAATGGATCAATCGAAGCCACTCGAAACCTTGAATCACCAGGAAGATGCCTCCCAAAACGGCTGTGTAGGCGAGGCAGCGGATCAACCTCTTGTGATCGTTGAAGCGCGCGGCCTTCAAGCTCCAACGCATGGTCACCGCGCTGGCAACCAAGATCAACGTATTCACCCCGGTTACGCCAACCGGCAAGCGTGGCTGAAACGGCGGCGGCCAAATCGCGCTGCCGACGCGAAAAACGATATAGGCGCCGATGAGCCCGGCGAAGAACATGGCCTCGGCGCCGAGGAACATCAGGATCGCGACCCAAGCATTGCTCCCGATCGGTAGGTTCGGCCGCACCGGCGGCGCCGGCGGTTCGCCGCCGCCAAACGCCGGCTGTTTCGCTTGACTCTGTGGCGGCGCTTCATCGAGACGCCGCGCTGTCGAACTCTTTGCCATGACTCAGGGAAAATGGAACGATGGAATACTGGAACAATGTGAGGGCCAACCTTCCACCATTCCATCATTTCCAGTTTCTTCTATTAAGCTCACTCATTCAATATCTAATAATGAAGACAATCACCGCGCCAATATAGAGCACGATCAACAGCGCCAAAATCAACCCTATGCGCCGATTTCTACGCCGCACGCTGCCGAATTCATCCATGAGAAGCTCACTCATAATGGAACACGATCCAACGCCATTACCAGCAAAAGCACCGGCAAATAAATTAGCGAGGCAAACAGCAGCCGGCGCGCGCCGGCCAGCGTTGACTCCATGACGAGACTGATCCCGCTCGCCAGGAACCCAATGCCGAGCACAAATGCAACCAGAAAATAGATAGCCCCCGCAAGCCCGAGCAAGGTCGGCAATAAGCTGACCGCCAGCAAGGCGGCGCAATGGCTGACGATCTGGCGATTGGTGCTCGAGCCATCGGGCTCGATGACCGGAAGAAATTGGATGCCCGCCTTGGCAAAATCGTCTCGGTAAAGCCGGGCGATGGCCAGAGTGTGCGGCACCTGCCACAAGAACATGATCGCGAAAAGTACCCACGCATCGACTTCGAAGTTGCCTCTAGCAGCGACCCAACCGATGACCGGCGGTAGAGCTCCCGGCACGGCGCCAACCAGCATGCAGAGAGAGCTCCGGCGCTTCAACGGGGTATAGAAGAACAGATAGCTTAGCGTAATCAAGGCCGTGACCCACGCGCTCGCGATATTTACGGCCAGCGCCAGATAAACAAGCCCGGCGATGGTGATGGCGGTGCCAAACCACACAGCCTCGCGCGGCTGCACGCGCCCATCGGGCAGCGGACGGTGGCGTGTCCGTTCCATCATGGCGTCCGTGTCGCGCTCGAGAAACTGATTCAGTGCAAGGGTTCCGCCGGCTGCCAGTGCTGTTCCAAGCAACACTTGCAGCAGACGAAGATAGTCAGGAATTTTCTCGGATCCGACGTAAAAGCCCACGAAGGCCGTTACCAGTACCATAAGAACAATCCGGGGTTTGGTCAGCTCAAAAAAATCCGCGAGCCGGCGCAGGGCGCTCACCCCGGTGATAGCCACGGTATCGGTGCTCAAACTCATCCGGAAAACTGCTCCGTCAAAACTTTTTGACCGACGGACGCCTTGGAAGTTGTCGAAAAGCGGTACGCTCTCAACGTCAACAGCAAGCTCGTCGCCAACATCAGCGCCCCCGTCACCAGATGGGTCGTCGTTAAAAAGACCAGAACGCCCATCGGCAGTCCGAGCATCGACGTGAACTTTCCGAAATACGATCCGGCGCCGAGCATCAGTTGAAAAAGCAAAAGACCTGCGAGAAAGCACGCAGGCTGGGTCAACTTCGGCCGATGCGCATGAAACTTCACAACGCGAACCAGAATGAAGATGACATGCAAGGTCACCAACAGAGCAAAAAATAAATGGGCGTCGACTCTTTCCCCCGTGTGTCGGAGCACGGCGCCAAAAATAGCTTGAAGATAGATCAGTCCGGTGGTGACGGCGCAAAGCCGGCTGAGTCGGCCACCGTCGGTGATCGGCTTGTCGCTCGGTTCGCTATTCCAATCCGGCGAAGTGAAAATAGCCAGACTCACCGTCAGGGCAAAAAAGGCCTGGGCAAACGCCGCGTGAACAATCGCCAGTGTGTTCTCAAGCAAGACGACCCGAAGGCCGCCAATAACTCCTTGCAGAATAACCAACAACAGCGCCGCGACTCCGAGCCAGCGCAGCCAGCGACGACGCTCTTGGAGCCAAAATGCCAAGGTCAACGCAATCGTCAGCAAACCGACCCCTGAGGCAACCAAGCGATGGCTATGTTCGTAAAAGATATCGCCAACCATTTTGGACCATGGGTAAAGGAACATGTTGTAGCCGAAGGTCGTCGGCCAGTCCGGTACGGCAAGGCCCGCGCCTTTGCTGGTGACGAGGCCGCCGATGAAAAGCAAAGGCAACGTAGCCCAGGCGAGGATGACGGCGAGTCGATGGGGCCATGCTGAAAAGGATGAAGCATGAGGGATGATGGATGAACTGATCCTTCCGCTTTCAGCTTTCATGCTTCTGCCCTTTTTTTCAATGGGCTCGAGCCGCGGCGGCGGCACCGAGTGGCTTGTTCTGCGGCAACCAGTCCTCCTTCACTTCCGGCGAGCTATATTCATAGGGCCCGCGGTACACCACCGGCTGAACCTCGAAGTTCCCGTGCGGCGGCGGCGACGCTGCGATCCATTCCAGAGTGTTGGCTTGCCAGGGATTCCTAGGTGCGGTCTCGCCGAGCTCACCCATGTTGCGATAAAGGTACCAGAACACAATCGCGGCTAACGCTACACCTGCGATGAGTGCAGCAGCGAACGGAAGAGAGGCGCCGACTAAGAGAAACAACGCAAGGCCGACAAACATTTGCAGAGCGTAACCGGAGATTGCGGAGACAACAATCTGTACCAACAAGCGAAACCACTTCGCGTTCCAGCGGAATAGGCTCGCAAAAAAGTTCACCAGGAAAGTGATTTGAGAAAGGCCCAGGGTTAGCGCCGTGACCGTAATGAAAACATTCCAATCCTGCATCGGTTGGATAAACTCATACTGCATCGGGTTATAAATCCGCCGCATATGCCCGCCGACACCGAGAAAGTGCATCGGGAAAAAGGTCAAGTTAAAAAAGATGTAGGTCAGCACAAAATGAATCTTGCCCAACCCCTCATTCATGGTCCGGCCGAACATCTTGGGGAACCAATAATAGACCGCAGCGAACAGCGCGAAGATGATCCCCGCAACCACGTAGTGAAAGTGGGCAACAATAAAATAGGTATCATGGATGAAGATATCGACGGGCGTGGAAGCCATGAAGATACCGCTCAAGCCGCCGATCAGGAAATTCGAAACAAACCCCAGCGCAAAGAGCATCGGCGCGGTCAAGCGAATGCTACCGCCCCAGAGAGTGCCGAGCCAGTTGAAAACCTTGATGGCAGACGGGACGGCAATGACCATGGTCGTCATCATGAAGGCTGTGCCGAGTAGTGGATTCATGCCGCTGATGAACATGTGATGGCCCCAGACGATCCAGGAGAGAAAGGCGATGGCGATCATGGAAAAAGCCATGGCGTGATAGCCGAAGATCGGCTTACGACAGAAGGTTGAGAGATGATCAGAAGTTACGCCCATTGCCGGAAGAACCAGAACGTAAACTTCCGGATGGCCGAAGAACCAGAACATATGCTGCCAGAGAAGAGGCTGGCCACCACCTTCCGGCAGGAAGAAACTGGTACCCAGAGTACGATCGAAGAGCAGCATGGCTAGGGCCGCGCTTAGAACCGGAAGCGCAAGGAGCAGAAGGATAGCAGTGATGAATAGCGACCAGACGGTGAGCGGCATGCGGAAGTAACTCATGCCCGGCGCGCGCATGTTTACGATGGTCGTAATGTAGTTGATCGATCCCATCAGAGAAGAGATCGCGAGGATGAACAAACTGATGATCCAAAGATTTTGTCCCCAGTCGACGCCCGTGTACGCCGCTTTGGCCGAAAGGGTCGCATAGCCCGTCCAACCAGATGCCGCCGGTCCTCCAGCAACGAAGAAACTGGCGAGCATCACGACGCCGGACACCGCACCGACCCAGAAGGAGAGCATGTTTAACTTGGGAAAGGCCATGTCCCGCGTACCGATCATCAACGGAATCAAAAAATTGCCGAAGCAGCCCACCATGATCGGCATCACCACGAAAAAGATCATGATCGTGGCATGCATGGTGAAGAGCGCGTTGTAGGTGTTAGGCGGTACGATCCCTTCATACATATAAGGCTCGGGAACCCAACTCGTGCCAGGCACAGCAGTTTCCGGCCAGGCCAGCTGCCAGCGCATCATCATCGCCAGCAGCCCGCCGATGATCAACATGAAAAGGCCGAGGAACAGAAACTGCCGGCCGATCATCTTGTGATCGGTGGAGAACACGTAGGTGCGCCAAAAACCAAGCTCTTCGTGGTGCGCATGCGCTGCATGGGCGGCGCCAGCCGCTACTGTATCGCTCATCGTTCAAGATCCTCCGTTATGACGCTCGGATGAAGTCGCAAAAATATGGAATGCCTTACTGTGGTTTGGGCGCCAGGCTCTCCGCCGCCCATTTCGCGTATTCTTCCGCAGTATGGACGTGGAGCCATCCCTTCATTCCAGAATGGCCGAAACCGCAAAGCTCGGCGCAGGGAAGCTCATACTTGCCAGGCTTCGTGGCTTCAAACCAGACCAAAATGTTTCTGCCCGGGACAGCGTCCTGCTTAAGTCGCAAATTCGGTAGGAAAAAACTGTGAATGACATCACTCGCCGTGAGTTGAATACGCACAACCTTGTTGACTGGAGCATGGATATCATTATCAAACTTGACGTCATCCCCGGTGCCGAGTTTCCCGTCCGGTCCAGGATAGATAACTTCCCAGTTGAACTGCTTGGCGTTAACTTGAATCTCAAAGTCACTCGCTGGAGCATGCCGTTTGACTTTGGCCCACGTCGATACGCTCATGAAAGAAAGCACGATTAGAATTGCCGCAGGAACAATCGTCCAGATAATTTCCAACGTCGTATTGCCGTGAGTGTAAGTCGCGCGGCGCCCTTCCCTTTGCCGGTACGCAATTACAAACCAGACCATCAGAACCGTAACCAGAATGAAAGTCGCAGCCGTAATATAGTAAATCAGGTAGAACAACGAATCGATGTCTGGACCAAATGTGGATACATCTTCCGGCAACCAGCGCAGCATTTAGCGAACCATCCTTATTTTTTTAGGAAGTGAAGGTAAAACTTCATTCTTGCTAACACAGCTACCCTGCCAATTCAAGCGTAAACGCCCTTGATTTGCAAAGGTTTTGTCCCAATGTTAATCAGAACGCTGCCGATACCGCATCATTTCAGAATCATGACCTCTTGGCATACGTTGAGTTTGTTTTTCCACCTCGTCGGACTTGCCCTATGGGTGGGAGGAAGCGTATTTTTTCTCGTCGTCTTCGCTCCTGCGGTCCATGATCTGCAACCGGGCGCTGGAATTCGGACCTTGAATCACGGCAGGATTTCTCTCGAAGCTATTTCGTGGGTGGGCATCGCGCTTTTATTGATAACCGGCATCACCAACCTGATTCTACGAAACCAGGAGCCAAGCACTCCCCAAGATAATTTCTATACGATCGCCCTCTCCGTCAAACTCTTCCTGTTCGTCGCCATGGTGTTTCATCACTGCTTGCAAGTTTTCAAGTACGGGCCGAAGATCGCGTCCCTAACCGCTCAGCTCACCGGAGTTACCGATTCCTGGCCGGAACCCTTGCTTACTCATTGGCGGAAGTGGTTCCTGCTCCTTAAGATCAACGCTGCGCTCGGCCCGGTCGTCACGCTCCTGGGGGTGGCCCTCATAAAAGCCTAAAGTATCCGCCAAAATGACGATCCCTTACTGATAAAATAAAAGCCAGCTCGCCTCTTTAGACCCTCTGCCGATAATTTACTGCGGAGGAATGAAGAGTTAGCGTCCCTTTCATTTACGGATCGTGATAGTTGAACTCGTTGTGTTGGATTGTATTGATAAAGCAGAGAGCCAGCGACCGGCTCGTGTTCTTTGCCAGCTCAAGCAGACGAGCGACCGCTTCGCTCCTTCGGAAGAAGGTTCGATAGCCGAGCCTCTCGTATGCGCTTTTCTCCGGAAGGCTGTTGGCGTAGATGATCGCGGCGCGGTTGGCGATCAAGTTCCGCGGCAGACTTTGCGCAAGTGGAAACCCTTGCCCTGCGTTGTTGCCGAATAAAAAATAATCGACGGGGTCATCCTGCTCTGCCAATGCACGCATAATGCCCGGTAACGACACCTCGTCCCAGTTTCTCATCTCGAACTTGGCTTGCGCCGCGGTCAAAAGGGTCGGATAACTTTCGGCGACCTCGAAGATGCCGTTCCGCTGCACCAAACGGGTCCAGGAGAGCGGCGGAGTCGCGACAAACTCCCCAACCGTCACTTCGTTGTCGAGGATCAGGGCGACAAATTGATCAGCCAATGGACGCAGCAGTTCCTGTTTCATCTTTCACTCCCTCAGCCTTCATCCTTCGCCCAGCTGAAATCCGTTCTTGCCCGCCAAAAAAACCTCTCCGGGTCTATTGCAGAAACTCATATGAGCAAGTCGCGCGAGCAAGAAAAACGGAAAGCTCCCGCATTAATGAATCTACACGCCGGCGGCCTTGGCCATGTGAGTCGCAATGGCGTCCATCAATGCCGGGGATAGACAATCGTAAGGCTCCAGGCCGAGTTCCTTTAACCTGCCCCTGACCGCATTCATGTTATTGGGGTTCGCACCTGACTCGATAATGGATGAAACAAAAGCCGCAAACTCAGGTGGCGCCCAGCCTTCCTCCTTCGATAACTCTGTGTGGATAAAATCAAACCCGTAGAACGGATGAGCTTTATTCTCAATCCGGCCGTACATGTGAACGCCGCATTGTTTGCAACCATACCGCTGAATCACTGCTTTGGCATCTACAACTTCGAGTTTTTCTCCGTTTCTTATTACGCTGAGGTTTTCGCGCGGGACCACAGCAACCTGTGAGAATAATGCCCCTTTCGGTTTCCAGCACTTCGTACAACCGCATACGTGATTGTGCGCGCATTGTCCCTTGATCGTCACCGCGACCTGGTTGTCCGTGCAGTGGCATAGCAGCGTCCCGCCCGCAAAGTTCTCGGCCTTGGGTTTTAGCCCCCGATCGACCGCTGGGTGTATCGTGATTAGACTAGTCATAACGATTCCTCCTTTGAAAATATTTTACACTCCGGTAAGACCTCGTACACCGTGAAACCCGGGGCACCTCATGCTCGGCGTCCCTGGGATATATTTAGCAAAATACTCCGACAGAATGCACCCCAAATGTCGAAAGATCGCCCGGGTCTATCCTTGACACAATCAACGCGCATTCTCTAGAATCAGGGCAATTTGGAAATCGGCGAGAGGAACCGGATTATGAACCACGAAATGATCTCTGGCGTTCTCACATCGAGGAAAAGGTTCGCCGAAAAGTGGTTTGTGAGAACGCCGGACGGCTCTCCGGATTTTTGAGCTGATTAGCCTCCTTGACGATGCTGGAATATTTCTCCGACCAGCAGATTTCCGCAGTTAGAAAAACTCCCGACCGTTGAAAAATCCCCTAAACTTCACCCAGGAGAGAGAGTCCAGCGGCTCAAAAGCCCGCGCCGCGACATTTCAGACGCTCCATGGCGAGGTCAAAACTCCGATCTTCATGCCGGTCGGAACCCAGGCGACGGTGAAAGGACAAACGGTTGAGAGTTTGAAAGCGACCGGAGCGCGCGTGCTCCTGGTCAACACCTATCACCTGCTACTTCGTCCGGGCCCTGAGGTGTTAAAGAAATTCGGCGGCATTCACCGTTTCATGAACTGGGATGGCCCGGTGCTTACGGACTCCGGCGGGTTTCAGATTTTTTCACTGCCCCATTCCAGAGAAATGAACGAAGCGGGCGCTCGTTTTCAAAGTTATGTGGATGGAAAGTCTTATCTCCTCTCGCCTGAATCAAGCATCGAGATGCAGAAAGCCATCGGCAGCGACATCATGATGGCTCTCGATCAGTGCATTCTTTCCACCGCCCCCTACGCTCAAGCGGAGGCGGCCATGGAGCTGACGCATCGTTGGGCCGAGCGTTCCCTTCGGGCCAGAGGCGACTCACCCCAAGCGCTGTTTGGAATTGTTCAGGGAGCCTGCCATCACGATCTCAGAAAGAAAAGTGCGGAGTTTTTGAGAGCGCTGCCGTTTGATGGACTGGCCATTGGCGGTCTGGCCGTGGGCGAAACTCATCGTGAGCGCTACGAGTTCACTGGACTCGTGACCGAACAACTACCGCAAAATCTTCCGCGTTATCTTATGGGCGTCGGCACGCCGATTGACATCCTCGAGGGCGTTCACCGCGGGGTCGATATGTTCGACTGTATTATCCCCTCACAACTGGCGCGACGAGGGGTGGCTTTTACTTCTCATGGAAAACTTCAGTTGCGCCGCTCCGTCTATAAATTTTCAGAAGAGTCCCTCGATGCCCAATGCGATTGCCAGGCCTGCAACCGATACTCCCGCGCCTACATGCACCATCTCATCAAATCAGATGAGATCCTGGGATGGCACCTCTTAGGCATTCACAACATGGCGTTCTATCATCGGCTAATGAGGGAGATGAGAGAGAGCATTTTGCGTGATGACTTTCTCACTTACTATGAGAAGAAACGACTCGAGCTTGTGCGAAGCGACGAAGAGAACCCGGGTTGGCCTCCGAAAAAAGCCAAAACCCCTCGGCCCGCCCGCTTGGGCGATTATGAAATCCACACGTCTGCTCATAGCTTCTACAGCATTCGCCAGGTCAGCTCCGGCGAGGTGATGCACTCCGTGAATCTCCCAAGCGATGAAGCCAATAAGCTTTACGTGGAGCAGTCGTTTCTCGCCTCGCGCCTATTGAAGCGAGAGGCCCAGGCCGACGAGCTGGTGATCTGGGACGTAGGACTCGGTGCGGCCTCAAACGCTATGGCCGCCATTCGCTGTTTTGAAAGAACTTATGCAGAAAAAGGTGCAAACGGCCTTCGCCCTTTGCGCCTGGTGAGTTTCGAATGGAATCTCGATCCGCTTACCCTCGCCGCTAAACATCCCGGCTCCTTCCCTCACCTGCGGCACAGCGCACCCTACCGGATTCTTGAAAACGGCAAGTGGCAACACGCTTCAAGCCTGCTTCAATGGGAGCTTTTCAAGGGAGATTTCCGGAATTTTATCGAATCAGCAAACATTCCCGATCTTATTTTTTACGATCCGTTCTCATCCAAAACAGACCCCGCGCTTTGGACGCGCGAGATCTTTGCGCGAATTTTCAAGCGTTGCCTGCCAAAATCAGCAGAGCTCTACACCTACTCCGCTTCGACTGCCGTGAGAGTTGCTCTTCTGACAGTAGGGTTTTTTGTCGCAGAAGGCGTTGGGACCGGGCCTAAGTCAGACACCACCATCGCTTTCACGAGAGCGACAGGAGCCCGAACCCATCCCCTGTCTCCACCACTCCTGGGCCAGGAGTGGCTCGCGCGCTGGAGACGAAGTGGTTCAAAATTTCCAAAGACTCTCTCAAAAGAGGAAAGACCTCATTTTGAAGAGCTCATTGAAACCCGTCGCCAATTTTTGAGCGACCTCCTTCCTAAGAATAGTTGATCCCCCAGAAGGGACCCACAGGAGTGAGGTTTCTCCTGCATTGTGCTGCTGAGATGATCCATAGACTGACGGATAAAGGTATGCGAGTGAGGCCATACCGAGTCCAAGTGCGGCTAGTCCGAAGGCGAGTGACCTCTGGGCCATGGTCGAACCACTGCGAAGGTACGCCACATCCGTGCGCAAGCCGTTCTTCTCGAACAGGCCCGCGTCGCGGGCGACCCACAGCACCGCGTGGGGGCTGAAATCGCGGCATAACCGAACATGACCCGAGTCAGTCCTTGCGCTCCGACCGTACCGTGACAAAACATTGCCGTGAGCGGAGCTATCAGAATTCGCATGGAGAGCCCTCCTTGAACTACCCCGCAGCAAGCTGACGGGATATCAGAACATAGCGATGAGAATTTATCCCAAAGGCGTCACCACCGAATGTTTTAATTGGGGGCCTGCCCGCAGCCATGCAGGCGGGTCCAGTTCCGGTCTCGCCTGGATTCCCGACGGTTCGAGAACCTCACCGTCCCGAGGGAAATCGAGGGATAGAAGCATTCGGGAATGACGGACTTTAAGAGGTCTGGGATTAGCTCTTTACGCAGCAAGCTTCGGCGCATCAAACCCATAGGTTTGATAATATCGGGAACGACTTGGGCCCCGCGTTATCGCAACATGATTGAAAATCGCGAAGCTCGGCTCCAGACTTTGCTGCTTGCGCTCACTCTTGGATTGGCCACTGCCGCTTTCATCATCGCCAAGACGGGGAGGGACGCGCTTTTTTTTCAGGGCAGCGGAGGCCTGCTCCAGCTGCCGCTCGTTTATATCAATATCGGCGCGGCTTCCTTGCCGCTCGCTCTGATCTTCGTCAAAGCAATGAAGACCTGGGGCGCCCGCCCTGCTCGCGTGGGAGTTCTGCTGCTCGCGGCTGCGGTAATGGCTGCCGCGGCTCCGTTCCTGGAGCCCGGAGACAATATACCGCTCCTCGCCATTTTCATGTTTATTCCGGCCATTTTCGGTCTTCTCTTTGCCAGTCTGTGGCTGTTGGCCACCGACATTTTCGAAAAAACCGAGAAACGCGAAGCAGCGCGCGCCTTCAGCAAAATCGGCGCCGGCACACTCGCTGGCGGCATGCTGGGCGGCCTGGTTGCCAAAGGGCTTGCGTCCCATCTTGACGCAAAATGGTTGATTTTTCTGGGCGCTACCGTCATCCTAGGCGTAACTGCTTTGATCCTATACATCCATCGCCGGTTCCCTACCAACGTCGTGACAAAGAAAGATCATGATAAGGAAAAAAGGACTGGGTTTTTGACCGCATTAAGTAATAAATATTCTCTGACGCTTTTGTTCATTTCGATGACTGGAGCGCTCGCCGGCTTGCTGATCGATTTCCAGTTCTATGCCGCGGCGGTGAGTGCTAACATGGGCTCGAAGGGGAACGCGAGCTTCTTCGCCAATTTTTATATCCTGCTGAATTTCATGTCTCTATTGCTCCAGCTCTTCGCAACGCCCAAGATACAAGACCGAGCCGGATTGCGAGGTGGGCTGATGGTGCTGCCCCTTGCGCTCATTGGCGGAGCCACTTTCGCCACCGCTGCGGCAACCGCTCTGAGCCGTTCTGTGTTGCGGGTGACGGAGGGAGGGTTGCGTTCGTCGGTGCATCGGTCGATTTGGGAGCAGGCTTTCATTCCGGTGGATTCCGCGGAACGCTCCGTCGTAAAAATCGCAGTGGACGGCATTGGGGCGAGAATCGCGGAAGCCATAGGTGCAGTCGCTATTCTTTTTTGGCTGAAACAAGCGGTGCCCGAGGGGATGATTTCCATGACCCTCGACACCGGTTGGATGGCATGGGCGACCCTTGTCACGGTGGCAGTTTGGTTGCTGATCACGCAGAAACTGAGAGTGCAGGTCAAGAAGGAAACTGTCGATATCAAGCGCGCAGCGGCACCGGACATCGAGTGCGAACGCTTCCCGGACCAGTGTCCCTGTACCACAGAGCTAGGCAAGGGGATCGCCTGATCCACCAAGTGCCCGTATGACAAATCTGGTCTATCGCCACAATCCCATCACCCGCACAACGCATTGGCTTAACGCGTTGGCTCTGGTGATCCTCGTCATGAGCGGTTTCCAAATCTTCAACGCGCACCCTCATCTCTATTGGGGAAGCACCTCGGAGCCTGACCAGGCGTTTCTCTCCATTGCGGCAGCTAATGACGACGGCGAAGTTCGCGGTTTCTTCCGCATCTATGGCTGGCAGTTCGACACGACAGGTGTTCTCGGCGTGCAGAACACAGAAATGGGTCCAGCCCCGCGCGCCTTTCCAAGCTGGCTGACCATTCCGGGATACTTTTGGTTGGCGGGCGGGAGACGATGGCATTTTTTCTTTGCCTGGATATTTGCGCTGAATGGACTTCTATACGTCATCTATAACATCGCCAACGGCCACATGCGGAAATTTTTGTTTACAGCGAAAGACGCCGCCCGCATGCCTGCTATGGCTCTCTATTACTTTCGAATCCGCAAAGCATCTCCTCAAGAAGGCGAGTATAATCCGCTACAAAAGATGGCGTATACCAGCGTCTTCTTCGCCCTGACTCCGCTCATCATACTCTCGGGAATGGCCATGTCGCCGCAGCTCAATACGGCGTTCCATTGGCTGCCGGCGATGTTCGGCGGGCGTCAATCAGCGCGCAGCATTCACTTCATCCTCACATTTCTTTTCGTTGGTTTTACCTTCGGCCATGTCTTTATGGTGCTGATGACCGGCGTCCTCAACAACATGCGCTCAATCGTTACCGGCTGGTATAAGGAAAAGGGTTCTGACTTCCCGGAGCCGGTGTGGCTTCAGGGTTTCAAAGAGGAAATGATTCAAAAGCCCGCCAGAGTTTCGGTATCGCACCAACTACCGGCGCCAGAGCCTGAGGAGATTGGTCCCGCGCAGAAAACGCACCAGGGTCGCGCCGACGCTCCACAGCAAGACAGCGGTATCCCGAAATCGGCAACCAACGACGCGCAAATTTCACCGGAAAATTCTCAACAAACCTTGCCAATCCATAAGAATGAGGCAAAAAAAGATATCGTGGAGTAAGATATGAATCTATCACGACGCAGTTTGCTTCTCGGCGCCGTTCAAGGCGCGGGCTTGTTGTTGCTTTCCGGCTGCGAAAAAGCTTTTAACAGCCTTCAGCAAAACAGGAAATTCCTCTCGCTGCTGGAATCGGCGGAGGGCGCCAATCAGCACCTGCAACGATTGCTCACCGGTAAGAATAAACTCGCCCAAGAATTCACCGAGCAAGATATCTCGCGCTATTTCAAGCCCAACGGTAATCCGCCGCCGATTACGATGGATTATACCGCGGATGCGGCAAAACAATGGCCGGCGTGGCGATTGGAAATCTCCGGCTCGGTGAAACAGCCGGCGCGGTTTTCGTTGCCCGAACTAAGATCTATGCCTTCGCGAACCCAAATTACTCGCCATGATTGTGTCGAAGGCTGGAGCGCGATTGCGAAGTGGAAAGGAGTTCCTTTAACAGAGATCATGCAACGGGTGCAGCCAACCCCGGAAGCCAAATACGCCGTCTTTCACTGCATGGACACAGATGACAGCGGCGCTCACTATTACGAGAGTATCGATTTCCTAGATGCCCATCACCCTCAGACGATCCTGGCTTATGAGATGAACGATCGCGCCCTGCCCATCGAACATGGCGCGCCGCTGCGCCTCCGAATCGAGACGCAACTCGGCTATAAACACGCCAAATACATCCGCAAGATCGATTTCGTCGCGAGCTACGAGAACATCGCTGCCGGAAAAGGCGGCTACTGGGAAGATCAAGGTTACGAATGGTACGCGGGAATCTGATCTAAGCCCGCAACCATCAACTAACCTGGGTCAGATTCGTCAAATCACATCCTCCTTGGAGCCTACTGGAGCACTTTCTCGGCGAATTTCGCCGCCGGCCTGCGGACATTGATGACTTTATCCTCGAGGTGATTTCTTACACGGTTATACTCTGCGATTGTCATCACGTCCTTGGCGGCATCTACGCCTTCTGCCCTCATCCATTTAGTGTCGACATCCAGGCGGCGAGTGCCCTGTTTCATCACCTTGGCATAAAACTCTTGGCCTTCTTTACTTAGAAACCAATTGACAAAGACCTTGGTCGTGTTCGGGTGAGGAGGATCTTTAACAATCCCAAGGACTCCGTAGCCGCTGCTGGCGGGCAAGCCTTCTTTGGGTCTCGGTACTTCCTTGACCGGGAGACCCGCGCTCATGAAGGGCTCGTACTCGGCACGACCCAGTCCGATAGTAATGGCAAGTTTGCCTTTTGCAAGCGCGTCGGCGATCTGCCGGAGATTGCGACTTAAAAAAAGATCTTGCTGCACGAGTTTTTGCAAGTATTCTTCACCCTTGGTCTCCCACATAAAAGACCACAACGATATGCCCGACCCGCCGATGCGCGGATCATTCAAACCGATCTTGCCCTTCCATTTGGGATTGAGAAGATCGTCGAAAGATCGAAATTCTTCGGGCTTGGCCAACTCTGCATTATAAAAGAGACCTTCGGTGCCGGCATTGGCGACAAACGAATAAAGAAATCGATTGGTCTTGAGGTTATCGTTCCAGATGTGTCCGCCCCACCAATATTTGGGATCTTTGACCTCAGGGAGAATCATGTAAGAGCTCACAGCGTCTAACATCCCGCCGTCTTGGAGTGACATCGCGGTGGTTGTGCCTTGAATAATCATGTCGAAATAACGCACTCCCGCTTTAAATTCAGAGGCAATTCTATTCGCGGAATCGGCTCCCCTGGAAACTACCAGCTCGGCTTCGATTCCAAACTTCTGCTTTAACAAAGGCTCTAACTCTTTTCTCAGCTCGGCGCTGGGAGGTATGGCGATGACGACCTTCCCTTCTTTTTTTGCGCCTTTCAATGCCGATTCCCATTCGGATTGCCACTCGGCTGCTCCGACCCGCCCGATCGTGAAGAAAACCAAAAGCAGGGTAGCTAAAGTCAAGCGTCTAAGTTTGCTCATGTCTTGTCCTCTTATTTCTACCACGTATTCCAGCGCTCGCCGCGCTTGATCATCCATTCGTAATAGTTCCATTCCGGCGAACGGGGCGGCCGTGATCCTCTTCGTTTCACTCGATCCGCTTCCACAAGCTTATACTTCTTCACCACGGCCGCAGGGAACGGACTTACCTTACCCACGCTCTCCGCCCACAAAATCATCTTGGCCGTGCGCTCTAGGTGAACGGTGTTGAGGCACGCCTCCTGGATCGTGCTTCCCGTCACGTTCGCCCCATGCCCCTTGATCATGAGCGCGCAATTATTCGCTATCATCCTGGTGGCCTTTTCGCCGTCTTCTTGCCAGGTGCCGTAGAGCCAGGGACTTGTCGGAATTCCTTTGCCGAACTTGATCGAGTGCTGGTGAATGGGGACAATCTTCTTGCCAGTCGCTATCAAAGAAACGGCAACCGGTGGATGGCAGTGAATCACCGCACCCGCATCCTTTTTTGCCTTATACATACAAGTATAGAAAAAAATTTCCTCGGGAGGATCCCGCCGCCCGGAAATCAACTTTCCCTCCATATCGAACTCGAGTACGTCATCCTCGGGGATGCCGTGATCCAAGGGAGGCCTCAGGGGCAAGAGGAGAAAGCTATCGCCGCGCGGAGTCCTACAACTCACATGCCCCCACATGTCGGCCAACTCCCAGCGTAGAATCTGGATCGCCGTCGCCAATTTATTCTTGAGCTCGTCTACTTCAGTCATGGGTCGCTCCAGCCTGTCGGCACGATAACAAACCTCCGTGCGGATCTGTTGCAGCAAAGGCAAGAGCCTGGGATGCGCGAATTAACCCTGGTCAACGGCTATAAGCCGATAGAGTCGCAGCGCTAAAACCACTCGCGCTGCGACTCCCTGTCCTTGTGATTAATAAACGTTGAATCGACCGTGGAACTGAAACTTACTTCATGGCCAGGCTCGCGGAACCGTAGCTCGCCTTAACCGATGGCGTTAGGCTGGCGCATTCGAGTACTCTGCCGGCCACTTCCCGGGTGGTTGCGAACCAGACACCTTCATGCCGCTTCACGTATTCGATAAGTTCGGAGAGCACTTCGATCCGGCCCGGGCGTCCAATCAAGAAGGGATGCAGTGAGAACTGACA
>Ga0209874_1000054_pt1 | contig 27320 bp, 24 predicted proteins | sample GWRWN1_20_30_FD_187216 | JGI IMG/M metagenome (GOLD analysis project Ga0209874, IMG submission 187216) | Riverbed sediment microbial communities from areas with no vegetation in Columbia River, Washington, USA - GW-RW N1_20_30 (SPAdes)... | ecosystem: Environmental > Aquatic > Freshwater > River... | reverse complement strand
TAGCGGCTAATCGCGGCAATGTGTAGCGACAAGCGGCGCCGGTTATGTTTCCAGCGTGCTTGGATGAAACATCTCCTCGGGATTGAACTTCCGAGTCGTTAGCCCTTGGCGGTGGCAATATTCCAAAAGCTTATCCACTTCCGGCCGGGTTTTTTGAAAACCCCAGAGATAAATATCAGGACCCGCCACGGCCTGCTCCTCCTCCCACAGGGCGCGGTACCAGAGCGAAGTTTGATGCACGCGCTGCCATTGGAGCCATTCGTAGCATTTCTGTTTCGACTCTTGCCAGGCGTTGTACATGCTCATCGCGACCCAGGGATCTTTCTCCAAGACCGAGGTTTTGATCAACAGGGTGTGCATGATCGGGAAAAAACCCGTGCGTTTGAAATAGTCGCGTTCCAGCTCGGCGTAGTTCGGAAACAGGAAGTCGATATCCGGATGAACGTTGGGCGCCCAGGTTTCGGTGGTGATGCCGGCATCGATCTCGCCGGCGGCGAGGAGATCGAACTGGGTTCTGCCTTGCGGAACGCGCTCGATTTTTAGCCAGGCCGATGGCTTCCAGTCGCCCACACTCCGAAAGTGATCAGCAATCCAGGTCACGGATTTTTGGTCGAAACCGTATTCGTCTTCGAGCAGTCCCCTTGCCCAGACCGCTGTCGTGGTCAACCAGTTTTGCACGCCGATGCGCTTGCCGTTTAAGTCGGCAGGAGAACGGATACCGGCTTTCTTGTTGATGTAAATATAAGAATGGCGGAACATCCGTTTGACGAAAATAGGTATCGCCGTGTACCCGAGGGATTTGTACTGCAGATCGGCGATATATAGGCCGGTGTAAAACTCGGCAATATCAAAATCCTTGTCGTCGATTTTCGTATCTCGCCCCGGATCTTTGTTGACGTAAACCTCGAGATCAATGCCTTCCGGTTTGACCGTTCCATCGATCAGAGCGCGGGCGCGGTCATAAGGACCGCAAGTCATTGTCAGTTTTATTGACATCTCATTGAACCTTGAAGAGTTTCCTTTTGCTAAATCGAAGTTCTCTGCACGATTGATTCTGCTCTCCCTTGAGAAACTGTGTCGTAATCGAATTCATTGGTTCGACAAGCGACTACGAACGGTTGAAATCAAGGTGCTCTGAAAATCCCCCTTTATCCCCCTTTTTCAAAGGGGGAAACTCTTATTTCACACCTCTACATATTTAATTGCGACAAAGTTTCGAAAGCGAGGAAAATTAGAGAAGGCGCGCATCGGGTTATTGCGCGAAACTTCGTAGCCCGAGTAAAGAAACAAATTACTCATAAATCGTCTCTCGCCATTTCGCACGGATTTTGTTTTTCAACTCTTCGCTCGATTCCGTGATGGGCGGAAACTGATGTCTGCGCTCGTAGGGCATGCAGGCGTCAATGAGGCAGCGCGAGCTGTGACCTTTGTTTTCTGGCGGGATGCAAACATCGAGAGAACCGCTGGCTGAGCGGCGGATGATTTCGACGGCTTGTTCGGGATCACACCTTGTCGCCATCGCCCAAAGCACATCGAACTCACTGGTGGGGTCGATATCATCATCGACCACTACCACGAAGCGTCCGTTGTAGGCTCCGCCCAGAACCTGAGAGGCGAGAAAGAGGGCTTGCCGCGAATGGCCAGGATAGGCTTGCTTGATCGAAATCACGTTGAAGAGGCTGCCGATGCCCGATTCGAGGGACCAGACTCCTTTGACGTTCGGCAATCCGCTCTTTTCGATGCGGTCCCAGACTTGCGCGGCGCGAATCATTCCCTTGGAGAGCGAATAATCCGTTGGTGGCCGACCCGGCCGCGCGACGCACAAGATCGGATCGTTGCGATAATAGACGCGTTCGATACGAAGAACCGGCGTGTCTTCCATCTTGGTGCCGTAATAACCGAGCCACTCGCCAAACGGTCCATCGGGTTTGACGTCTCCCGGATGAAGAAATCCTTCGATGGCGATCTCCGCGTGGGCGGGGAAAGGCAAGCCGGTGACTTGACCTTGGACGAGATCGTAGGGTTTGCCTCTGATGCCTCCACAGTAATCATACTCGGAATAACCATGCTCAATGGGGTTTCCGGCGGCCAGAAGCAGCAAAGGATCTTGGCCAACGCACAAGACGACGGGGCAGGGTTTTCCCTGCTTAAAATATTTTTCCATGTGCATGCGTCCATGCTTGCCCGCGGACGACATAAAGAGCCCCACGGAATTCGCGTCATGCACCATTGCGCGATAGGTGCCGAGGTTGAGCCAGCCATCCTCTGGATCGCGAGTGACGGCGATGCAAGCCGTGCCGATGAATCGACCACCATCTAGCTCATGAACTTTTGGCACGGGGAACTTGAGTATGTCGATCGCGTCGCCGGCCATCATGTTTTCAAAGACCGGTCCGGTCTTTACGACGCGAGGTGGAATCGGCCGGAGCTTGTGGAGCTTTTCTTTGAACCTGCTGACTAGCTTCAGTCCCACGCTGTCCAGCGGCAGGCCGGCCATGAGAGCGAGACGGCGATAGGAAGTTTGCTGACCGAAAAGAATCCGAAACCCTTCCGGGTAGCCCTTGATGCGATCGAATAAGAGTGCTGGGATCGTGCCGGAACGCTCGCGGTAAATCAGCTCCGCCATGGTGCCGATCTCCAGATTCCAGTCGGCGCCGTTGATCCTCTTGAGCTCTCCCATCGACTCCACGAGGTCGAGCCACTGCCTGACATCCTCGTAGGAACGCGGGAGATTGCCCTCCGCTATCGGCTCAGCTGTTTCAGCCGAAGCCATCTCATCCCTCCTCCGATCTCTTGATCTGTTCGAGTAACTTCTCCGCCGACATCGGTAACTCTTTGATGCGCACGCCAACCGTGCGGGCAACCGCATTGGCCAAGGCCGGGGCGATACCGAATACGGCCATCTCTCCCACTCCTTTGGCGCCGTACGGTTCCGCGGCGTAGTTTTTTTCAACGATGATCGGCACGGCGGTTGGAATATCACGGGTAGTGGCGATCTTGTAGTCTGCGAAGCTCGCGTTGGCAATTTTTCCCTCTTCGAATAGCAGCCCTTCCCAGAGAGCGTAGCCGAGTCCCATCATAATTCCGCCCTGCACCTGGCTAGTGAGCGCCATGGGGTTGATTGCTTTGCCGACGTCATGCGCTGAGGCAACTCGTATGAGCTTCACCACGCCGGTCTCGCGATCGACCTCGACCTCAACCGCCTGAGCCCCAAACGGCCATCCCGGTGCGACGAAACCTTTTCCATCTCCTGAGGCATCTCCTGCCCAAAGTCTTTTGCTTTCAATCGATCCCAAGCCGACGATCTCCGTGACCTTCGATTGCTCAATAACTCCCGCGAAAGTCATCGACCTGCGGCCTTTCGCCACAACCTTCTTACCGGCAAGACGGAGAGCATCTGGCGGCAGATTCCAGAAGTGAGACGCCGCTTCCAGCAGCTGTCGCCGGGCATCTGTCGCAGCGAGCTTTACGGCCGCACCGACGTAGGGGGTCACCCGGCTCGAATAAGTGCCATGGTCGAAGGGCGTCAGCTCCGTATCGGCGATGACAACCTTGATTTCGTTCAGGGGAATACCCAGTTCTTCTGCGGCGATCTGTCCAAGGCTCGTTCCGGTTCCGCCGCCGACGTCGGTTGCGCCAATAAACAACTCCACGTTGCCGTCGGCGCCTATGCGAACACGCGCGTTGGAAGATGCTGCCGAAGTCGTTGGTGACTTATGCAGGAGCGCGACGCCGAATCCATGATTCAAAGGGGCATGTTTCTTCCAGCGTTTGAGCTCAGCGGAGACTTTTAGCAAACAATCCCGCAGCGCGATGTGGTTTGCGCGGTCGCCCGCTGGAGTTTCGTCGCCTTGATCGAGACAGTTTTTCAGACGTAGATCGACGGGGTCAATTTTTAACTTCTCGGAGATAATATCCATTTGCGATTCGCCGGCCCATACCGCTTCGGGTATCCCAAGGCCTCGAAATGGACAACCGCGCAGTTTGTTGGTGTAGACCAGTGTTGAGGTGACGCGAATATGGGGAATCTTGTAAGGCCCAACTCCGTCCTTGAGCGCCCGATTGCTGCCGGGTAAGCCTTCCGCATAGGCTCCGGTATCCCACGTAAAATCCATAGCCCGCGCCGTGATCGTCCCGTCCCGCTTGACTCCCGTTTTGACCCGAACCGTTGCGGGTACTGAACCGGCGGCGGCCGAAAACTCCTCGGCGCGACTATTGACGAGCCGCACCGGTCTTCCGGTCTTGAGCGACAGCGCTACGGCGTAGGGTTCAAGCCGCATCGAATTCTTGCCGCCAAAACCCCCGCCCACTTTGGTTCCGATGACGCGGATCTTGCTTTCCGCCAAATCAAACAAGTCGGCCAAACCGGAGCGCACGAGAAAAACTTTTTGTGTGCTCGTCCACACCGTGAGCCGGTCCTCATCCCAGTGGGCGACGACCGCATGCGGCTCTAAGGAACAATGCTGCACCTGTTGCGAGCAGAACGTGTCGTCAAAGATTTCGTCGGCTTCAGCAAAGCCGCGATCGATATCGCCTTTGGTGAAAACCGTTTGATGGGCGATGTTGGTTCCGAGAACCGGATGCCAGTCGCGGGCGAGCGCGCTATTGAGCCGATAGGAACTTAGCTTGTCGTGCACCAAAGGTGCGTTTTCCCTCAGAGCGTCATCGGGGCTGAAAGCCGCCGGCAGCTCCTCGTAGTCGCAGTCAATGAGGCCGATGGCTTGTTCAGCGACTTCCTCGTTGACGGCGGCAACCGCGGCAATGACATCGCCAACGTAGCGGACCTTTTCACCGGCAAAAAGTTCCTCGTCTTGGATCGTGAAACCGAATCTCTTGCGCGGCACATCATCAGCCGTTAGGACTGCGGCGACGCCCGCTAGCGCGCGCGCCCGGCTCACGTCGACGTGCCCTATTTTGGCGTGCGGTACCGAGCTACGAAAAAGCTTGGCGTGGAGCATCGACGGCAACACGACATCCACCGTATAGTTGGCGCGGCCCGTCACGGTATCCGGGCCGTCCAAGCGCGGGTAGGGTTTGCCTACGACTTTGAGATTGGCCATTTAAGATACCCGAAGGCACACTATCTTTTCTTTGGCGCACGTCAGAGGCCCCCTCTTACATCTCCCCCGTCGCGGGGGAGAAGAGAGGGGGGCCCGCTTTAAAGCGCATCTCCATCATGAATAAGGCGAGCTATTTTTTTGGTGGCGCGTAGAGCTGCAGAAGATTGCCATCGGGGTCAAAAAAGTAAAAGCCTCTTCCCGTGGGACGATCGACGGTCGGGATGCTGTGGGTCTTAACGCCCCAATCTTTCATCTTTTGCGCTGCCAACTCGAAGTCTTCAGGGGACACAGTGAAAGCGTGGTGGGTGGCGCCGTCCTCTTTTAAAGCATCTTTCTCAATCGGCGTGGGCCGCTGGAAGAGTACGACCATTCCATCTCCGGATCGAAGGTCGGCCCGGCTCAGATGATCTCCCATGTCGTCCCGGTTGAGCTTCGCGATCTTCATTCCCAAAACCTCGGTGTAGAATTTCACCGCCCGCTCAACGTCGTTGACGGGGATACCGATATGGTAAATTCCTGTCGTGGTAATCATGATTCCTCCTTGCCAATACTTTTGGGACCTTGAACACCGTCAATGCCAATTACCACCGGAAGATTCAGCGAGTCAACCGCGTGTTTTCCGGCAGGCTGCTGAAAAACACTCGTATGCTTCAATCGCCTCGCTCGAACGTGAAAGGCTGGAATAATGGAGTATTGGAGTGGTGGAATAATGGAGTGATGCATTTAGAACCCAGTACTCCCATACTCCAACACTCCGTTTTTAGAATCTGCCTTGACACCCCATGAGGTTTTCAACTACAGCTCTGCAAGAGAAACCGTTACTAGAGGACTCTATGAGAAACAGTTTGCATGCTCTGATCGTCTTTTTTGTTTTCGCGATCGTGCTTTCTAATATTGAGCCGGCCTCGGCCGCCGAAATGCGGCGGCCTGCGGAGTGGGATAAGACTTTGGAAGCCGCGAGGAAAGAGGGCAAGATCGTCATTGCCATTCCGCCTGCCAATGAGCTCAGAAAAGAAATGGAGCCAATCTTGAAGCAGAAGTTTGGCCTCGAGGCCGAGCTGGTGTCCGCGCCGGGGCCGCGCAACGCGAGCCGCATCGCCTCGGAGCGTAAGGCTGGCGTAAGTTATTTCGATGCCCTGATCGTCGGCACCGGTACGGCGGTAGGTCTCGCCCATGATGGCATGCTGGAGCCCATCGAGCCGTTTCTCATTCTTCCCGAGGTCAAGGATCCGAAAGAGTGGTGGGGTGGCCACATATGGGAGGATAACCTAAGCACCAATCGCTATCTCTATTCTTTTTTGGCGGATGTGAGCACCCATGGTATTTGGTTCAACTCCACCTTGGTGAAACCTGAGGAGCTGCGTTCGTTTGACGACTATCTCTCTCCAAAATGGAAAGGGAAAATAGGTTTCAGCGACCCGCGTGTGCCGAGCTCCGGGCAATCGATCTGGTCCTTTATGTGGGAAGTCAAGGGCGAAGAGTTTCTCAAGAAATTGGTTCAGCAAGATCTTTTCTTGAGTCGCGATCTGCGACAACTCGCCGACGCCGTGTCAAAGGGCAAGGTCGCTATCACGTTCGGTGTGGGCAGGAGTCAAATGGAACCTTTCGTCAAAGCCGGTTTGCCGGTCAAACCCGTGCCGGCGCCGAAGGAAGGCTTGCCGGCGAGCAACAGCTTCGGCGTTCTGGGCATCGTCAAAGATCCGCCGCATCCGAATGCGACTAAAATTTTCATCAATTGGTTCCTGAGCCGAGAAGGCCAGGATTGGTATGGCAGAGTCATGCAGAATGGCTCGCGGCGCCTCGACGTGGACACGAAATGGCTCAAAGAACTGGGCGTGGACGCGGCAAAAGATGCTATCACCCTCCAGGAATACCACCGGGTGCGCAACCACCTCGAAGACAAATACACCAAAGTCAGGGTGCCAGCGGGCAAGTTTGCCGAAACGATCCTCAGGTAGAGGATACTCTGAGTCGGTAGCCGTCAGCGCGATGATTAACCTTGACAAGCCGGAGGTTGCAGGAATAGCTTCGCCTCATGCCTTTGCGCGTCAAGGAGAGATGAGAATGACGATCAAGAGCAAACATCTTTTAATTGGGCTCGCAGTTGCTTTCACAATCACGGTGGTGGTCATTACCGGTCCACGGCAGTCTGTGGCGGCCTCGGTGGAAGACGTCGCCATGATGAAATCGGCGGACCGACAGAAGATCCTTATCGAGGGCGCGAAGAAGGAAGGGAAGCTGATGTGGTACACCACCTTGATTGTCGATCAGGTGGTGCGGCCGGTGAAAGAGGCTTTTGAGAAGGAGTACCCCTTCATCCAGGTCGAGTTCTATCGCGGCAACGCCGAGAACTTGGTGCGCAGAATGCTCGCCGAGTATCAGGCGAAAAGATACGATGTCGATCTCATTGACGGTACGGTATCCCCCGTCATGGCCCAGCGGGCCGGCTTGCTGCAACGCTTTTATTCCCCACTTCTTGCCGAGTATCCGGCTGAGCTGAAGGATTCCCAAGGTTTCTGGGGATCGACGAACCTTTATTTCTTGACCCCCGGCTATAATACGAGGATGGTCAAGCTCAATGAGCTGCCGAAGACCTATCAGGATCTGCTGAATCCGCGTTGGAAAGGTCAGATGATGTGGTCGACCAGTCGCGGCTCCGGAGCGCCGATATTCATCGGCAATGTGCTCATTTCGATGGGACAAGAAGCAGGCAAGGCGTACCTGCAAAGATTAAAGGGTCAGAATATCGCCAAGAGCACCGCTAGCAACCGACAAATTCTCGACCTGACCATCGCAGGGGAATTTCCCATCGCGCTCCATATCTTTAACCATCATGCGTATATCAGTAAAACAGCGGGCGCGCCGGTGGATTGGTATGCCATAGAGCCGGTGACCGCCACAATCCAAACTATTGCGTTGGCAAAAAATACGCCCCACCCCCATGCGGCAATGCTGTTATTGGACTTTGTCTTATCGGAGAAAGGCCAAAAGGTTTTTCAACAATCCAACTATTTGCCGGCGCATCCGAAGGTGCCGGCAAAGCAGGCGGATCTAAAGCCGGGTGGGGGGAGATTTAGCAAAGCATTGTACATGACCCCAGATATTCAGTTCGACAAGGGCAACGAATGGGTCGACTATTTTCAGAACCAATTTCTCAAATGATGACGACTTCTACACGGCCTTCGCTTGCTAGGTACGCTTGCTGGATTCTTGCGGTGATCCTGGGCGTCATTTCTTTCACGCACTTATCGTCGGGTGCAAGCGTCGAAGACGTTGCCTTGATGAAATCCGCCGACCGCCAAAAACTTCTCGTCGAAGGCGCGAAAAAAGAGGGCAAAGTCACCTTCTACACCGGACTGATTGTCGATCAGGTGGTGCGCCCGCTCAAAGAAGGTTTTGAGAAAGAGTATCCCTTCGTCCAAGTTGATTTCTTCCGCGGCAATTCGGAGAACATTGCACGTAGGGTTCTCACCGAATACCAGGCCAAGAGGTATGACGTCGATGTCGTCAGCAGCAGCGCTGCTACCAGCATGGTGCAACGGGCAGGATTCATGCAGCGATTTTATTCGCCTCATCTGGCCGAGTATCCGGCCGAACTGAAAGATTCTAAAGGTTTCTGGGGCAGCACCAACGTCTATTTCATGACCCTCGGTTACAATACCCGCAATGTTAAAGCGAACGAATTGCCAAAGACCTATGAAGATCTACTGAACCCGCGTTGGAAAGGACAGATGATGTGGTCAACCAGCCGCGGTTCCGGCGCGCCCCAGTTCATCGGCAACATTCTTCTTACAATGGGACAGGAAGCAGGGAAGGCCTACCTGCAAAAACTAAAGGGTCAAAATATTGCCAAAAGCACCGCCAGCGCCAGACAGATTCTCGATCTGGTGATCGCGGGTGAATATCCGCTGGCTGTGCAGATCTTCAATCATCATGCCTATATCAGCAAAGCAGCTGGGGCACCGGTGGAGTGGCAGCCACTGGAACCGGTGACGGCGACTATAAACACGATCGGCCTGGCGAAGAATTCACCGCGGCCGCACGCGGCCATGTTGTTCCTCGACTTTTTGCTATCCAAAAAAGGACAGAAGATCGTGCAGGTGTCGAATTATCTACCCTCGCATCCGGAGATTCCCGCTCTGCAGGCGGACCTCAAACCCGGCGGTGGCAGATTCAAAAAAGCCAATTACATCAACCCGGACGTTCTCTACGATCAGGGCAATGAATGGGTTGATTATTTCCAAAACCAGTTCCTGAAATAATAGCGGTCAGTCCCCGTGGCTAAACAACCGTCATCCGAGACTTATGATTTGCCGGTAGACTCCCACCCGGCGCCGCAAGCGGGTCGAATCTTTGGCTTGAGTATATTTACCCGTTTCGCGGCGGAGACCTGGGTGCTGGTTGTGGTTGCCGTCGTGACGGCATATCTCGTCCTGCCGCCCCTCTATTCGGTCATCCAAACCAGTCTTTTTACCACCAAGCTCACCGGGGAGCTCGATGAATTCACCTTGAGCTACTATCGGGACATGTTTCGTGAACTGCAGGTACTCGGGCCGTTTTTGAACACGGTCTATTTCTCCGTCGGCAGCGCGCTGCTGGCAACGCTCCTGGGCGGCCTGGTTGCCTGGATCGTAACACGCACGGACTCGCCGCTGCGCGGCTTGGGATATTTCACCGCTTTCGCCTCCTTCGGCACGCCGTTTATTTTGTACACCATCGGCTGGCTGCTGATTCTTGGCAAAGCCGGGCCGGTCAACAGCTGGCTGCGCGTATTTCTCGATCACAGCGGTCCGGTGGTGAATGTCTATTCGATGTGGGGGATGGTATTTGTCGAAGCGCTGCTCTGGTCGCCCTTCGTTTTTCTCCTGCTGGCGGCTTCGTTTCGTTCCATGGACCCGTCTTTGGAAGAAGCCTCCGCCGTCTGCGGCGCGCGCGTCTGGCAGACGCTCAGGCGGATTTCGCTGCGGCTCATGCTGCCGGCTTTTTTCTCTGTCTTGCTGCTGATCTTTATTCGCGCCTTCGAGTCATTTGAAATTCCGGCCCTGGTCGGGCTGCCGGGGGATATTCGGGTTCTAACGACGTCGATTCTTCTCGACGCCCAACGGATGCCGCCGACCTATGGCAGAGCCGGGGCCTTTGCCGTGCTCTTGATGTTGGTCGTGGCGTGCACGCTCTATTTCTATTTCCGAATGACGCGGGAAGCCTCACGATTCCATACCATAACCGGCAAAGGTTACCGGCCCGCCTTGATCCAACTCGGTGGTTGGCGCTACGTGACGGCGGCGGGCTTGTTGCTCTATTCCTTTGTGCTTTTGGTACTGCCGTTTCTGATCGTCCTCTGGGCTTCGCTCCTCCCCTTCTACATTCAGCCCTCTTTGGAAGCGATATCCAAGTTCACCTTGAAAAACTACGTGACGGCGATCCACTTCCCGAAAATCACCGACTCCATCAAGAACAGCATCTTGCTCGGTATCGGCAGCGCCAGTGCGGTGATGGTGCTGACGACCTTGGCTTCCTGGATCTTAGTACGCACCAAGTTGCGCGGCCGCTGGCTGCTCGATCTGCTGACGACCTTGCCGCTCCTGTTTCCCGGCATCGTGATGGGCTTGGCGATTATGCGATTCTATCTGCTCGTGCCGATTCCTATCTACGGCACGCTGTGGATTCTCCTCGTGGCCTTTGTCACGAGATATATTCCTTACGGCATTCGTTACACGCATTCCGGACTCCTTCAGCTCCATCGCGAATTGGAAGAAGCGGCTTACACCTCCGGCTCCTCGTGGTTGGATACGATGCGGCGCATCACTCTGCCTTTGCTGACGCCGTCTTTCTTGGGCGGCTGGGTTTTCATCTTCCTGCTCTCGGCCAAGGAGCTGTCCATGTCGATCCTGCTCGTCAGTCCGCAGACGCCGGTGGTTTCCGTCGCTATCTATGAGCTGTGGGAGAACGGCCAGGTCGGCGAACTGGCGGCCTTCGGCGTGATCTGGACTGTTATCTTGGTTTCCGTCGCGATCACCTACTATCTCATCGCGCGCCGCTACGGTATTCAACAACACTAAGCTCGTGAGGTGATTTCCGTGCCTGAGTTCGAGATCTCACGCCGCCGCTGGAGCGCAAGCCGATGACATGCACGAGGTCTACCGTGGTAAGGTTTCTGTTGCGGATTTTAGGAAGAACCCTCGGGGAGAACTGGGAACGAGAACTGCAACGCTGCACCGCGCGGGAATTGAAAAATTACGTCAAAACTGGATCTACAAATTAAACTCGTAATTTCCTCCGTTCTTAAAGGCGGCTAGTTTAGGGATCGCCTTGCAAGCTAGTTCGAAATAGCGCGAATCTTTCTCAATACCAATACTCTCATAACCGACCGCCTCTGCAGCTGATAACGTGGAACCAGATCCGGCGAAAGGATCCAGAATGATTCCTTCTCCGAGAGGTAGCACACCTCGTATCAACATGCGTAAGAAAGCCTGAGGCTTCAGGCTCGGATGAGGTGCGAGGCTTCGCTCGGACTTGTGTGTAGGCGCCGATGGGATCACATCTCCAAAGGGTCGGTCCTTTGATGGCCGCCTAAACCCTCCTGTCTTCCACTTTCGGAGATTGTCTTGCACTCGTCCTTCTATTGGTTTTCGGAACACGAGCCATGGCTCCCACATCGAGCGAGGCATGACGCTGACGCCAAAGAATTCTTCATGAGCGGATTTAGGTCTATCGCCCCCCCTCATCGTCATTACCAGACGGACGATTTCCCCGCGTCTTTCTAGTCCTGCCTGTGCCAGTGCTCCGGAGACAACGTATGACAGGAGTGGGTTGCTTGCTACTAGAACATTTGCACCGGGTACAAGAACAGGAAGTAAGATTCGACCCCATTCAAAGAAGAACCGAGCAAGTGCATCGAGATCAGCTGTTGAAAGAACTGTAAAGCGAGGCAATGGCGAACGCTTTGTGCCATCAAAAGATGGCGGTATTCGCCAGATTCCACCCTTTCCTATACGAAGCTTCTCTTGTTGAGTAGAAGCGTATTCGACTAAGCCGTACGGGGGGTCCGTCACGACAGCATGGATTGAAGTTTCGGGCCGTTGTTGCAGCCAGCTGATACAGTCAGCCTCAAACAGATTTGAACGGCCGAATGAATATGACTTTACGGGACCCTCTCTGTTCGCCGGGTGCGCGTATTCCGCGGGAGCTTCGCGCAACATGTAGAGACCTCGATCTTCGCGACGGAAAATCGATGCTGCGTTCAAGCGCAGGTATGAGCGGATGCTGGACGATGCCGCTTCACCGATAAGCGCGCGCACGCCTTCCTCTATCTCGGATACTGGTGCTCCCCGTGGTTTCGTAGATAAAACAGTCACGATTGCATCGCGGACTTCACCTGGTCGGCGCCGTCTGTCGTTTGATTTGTTCCGTGGTGGCATAAATCGGAAGGAAGAGTAAGACGTCTGGACGTCTTTGTCAAGAAATTTTATGGAAATTTCGCCGAATATGTAGGTATAAGTTACTCAGAAAGGATCCTGCCTATGAATGGGCGAATCTCTTGGTTCGGAGTATTCATGCGATTGGTCGGAGCCCTCGCCGTGGTTTTGTTGACTTACAACCCGACGGGCTACTCCTTTTATCACTGGGCGCTGCGCGACTTCGCTGCGATGACCGCGGTGAAAGCCTTCGCCGGAGCACTCCTCCTGGTTGGATGAGTCGTTTGCATTCGCACGGCGTTTGTCTCCCTGGGCGCCCTCGGACTTCTATTAAGCGCGCTCGTGCTCGGCACTTTGGTCTGGATGCTCACTGACTACGGGATTCTCAACCCTGATAGTCCGTCTCTGCTCTCCTGGATCACGTTGATCGCGATCGGAATCATTCTCGGCATCGGCCTTTCCTGGTCGCTGTTACGCGCGCGTGTCACCGGTCAGGTCGAGGTGGATTGAAAATGTCGTGCTGGGTGAACCTAACATAAAGATTGTGTGGTTGCTGGCAGCCTCTCTGGCAATTTTGATCGTCGCCCTTCCGGATGCGCGTGGCCAGCTCTTTGAGGCTGATTCGAAGCAATTCGGCAGCTCGAAGATGGATATTGTACTGAAGGAAATTGAGCGTAGGCCACGCGCTTCGGTGGTGGAGATCAAGATCACCTCTGTCGGCTCCTCCGTCGGTTCCTCGTTTTTTATCCTTTGTAGCCTTCGCCAGTTGGCTAAACTGCGGGGTCCGTACCGTTACATTGTCAAACTGGAGGAGCAGCCGAAGCGTAATCAGATGCTCGTCGGCTTTCTGGGAGACGCCGAAGAATCTCCGGCGTCGGCCGGGCCGGAGTTTTCCCGAGCCGACCGAGAAGCGGTGATTGACCTGGAACAATTTGCGCCGGTTTGCGATTCCATGAAGTAAGGCTTGATCTTGCCGGGTGTTGAACACCCTTTGTCCTTCAGCCAATTCAGAACGAAAGACTCCCCCGAGTCCCAGAAATTTTCTTTGTGGCAGGCAGCTAAAACTGGTAGAGTTTAGATACTTGTTTTCACCCGTCGGCCGTTGATTTGAGTCACTGCAAGCCCACGACCGTCATGAGCCCATCGACCCGCGAGAAAAAAGAATCCATTGAGCAGCTCAAGACTAAAGTCTTCGATCTGATTTGGGACGCCGAAATTTCAGACGTGACCCGCTTCAAACGGCTGATTCATTCGCTGCTCAAGATTGGTTTCATGGTCAGCCGGGACTTCATCGAGAATTTGGTGAAGCTTCAGGCCATGGCGTTGGCATTCAAAACGCTTTTATCTCTTGCGCCGCTGCTGGCTGTTGTTTTTTCCATCCTCAAAGCCTTTGGCGTTCACAATCGCATGGAGCCGGCGCTTGCCCACGCGCTGGCGCCGTTAGGAGAGAAGGGCCAGGAGATCACCGCTTATCTCATTGGCTTCGTCGACAAGATGAAGGCAGGCGCTCTCGGCAGCGTCGGTCTGGTTACCCTGTTTATCACTGTTTTATCCCTGATGGGTACGATCGAGGATGCCTTCAATCGCATCTGGCACGTTAAAGCGCCGAGGAAGCCGACGCGCAAGTTCAGCGACTATCTAAGCGTGATTCTCGTCGGTCCGGTGTTGGTGTTCGCGGCGCTGACGATCACCGCCACCTTGCAAAGTAATACCTTTGTCCAAAAAATGATCTCCCTCGAGCCGTTCGGAACCGTCATCTTAACGCTCCTCAAATTCGTGCCGTATTTTACCCTCTGGGGGGCATTCACCTTCCTCTATGTCTTCATCCCAAATACCCGGGTGCAGCTTGCGTCCGCCGTGCTCGGCGGCCTGGTGGCGGCGGTACTTTGGCAAACCGTGGGTTGGGGATTTACTGTTTTTGTCGCATCCTCGACTCGCTACTACGCAATTTATTCCAGCTTCGCGATATTACTTTTGTTCCTGCTCTGGCTGCATGTCGGTTGGGTGATTGTATTGCTGGGGGCCCAGGTGGCCTACGCCCATCAACACATTCACTTTTATCAGGGAGAAAGAGAGCTTTTAGTTAACAGCCCGGCAGGGCGCGAAAAACTGGCGCTTGAGATGATGTTCTTAATCGGGCGCAATTTCTTCCATGGCCTTGATCCGTTGAGCGTGACGGCGCTTGCAAGTCGACTCTATCTTCCGGCAGGTTTGGTGAGAGATTTCATGGAGACGTTTCGTCAATGTCGTTTGGTGTTGCCTGTGGCGGACGGAGAAACCTTTGTTCTGGCCCGCGACCCGGAAAGAATCAGCATCAAAGAGATCCTCGACTGCATAAGGAATTCCAGCGCGAAGAAACCGGCTGTCAGAACCGAGGAAGAAGCCGCGATCGAAGAATTGCTTCGGAAAGTCGACGACTCGGTGGCGCAAACCCTAGAGGGACGGAGTCTGCAAAGTCTCATTGTCGAACATAGCCCGCCATCACCTTGAGTGTGTGCTTCAACGCATCGGCACGCCAATACGCTCACCCCGAACCTGTACCCCGGTTAAGGGTTCAAGGTTCAACGTTCAAGGTTCAAGGTGGGCGAGACCGCTTGTCTCTTTGAACTTTGAACCAGGAACTTTGAACTTCCGTCTAGCGCTTGCGGAACAGCTGCTTGAAGAAAGTGCCAAAGCCCTTTTCACCGACTTGCCCGGAACCTCGCTGAAGCACTTTCGAGTCGTCCAGGTCCACCGAGGGACTCTCCACAGGGCCGGTGATCTTGATAGGTACGACGATCCGCCCCTGGCTATCCTTAAAAAAAGTGGCAGTTTTTCCCTTGCCGGCGCGGGCCGATGCCTGAGCCGACAGTACCGCTTCCATGGCGATATTCAAACTGGGTCGCTCGAGGGTCATGGTACCGCTGCCGTTCATTTCAATTTGCGGGTTGATCAGGTAGATCCGTTTGAAATCGGCAAAGCCATCGGCCACGACAAATGCGGCTTCCAGGGTTTTGAAAGTCGTTGCCTGTCGCCGCTCATCCGGTGATAGACCGATGAGGCGCGTTACCCGCTGCACTTTGTTGATCAGATCCCTGTTGGTCAGCTCGCCGTCCCGAGCAACTAGATTTCCGTTGCCCTGCAAGCGTCGCGCTGCGCTCGCTACCCCGACCAGCGGCAGCTTGATAAAAACCTCGCCACTGAGGGTTCCCTTCAACGCCCGCTTGCCCTGAACTTTGAGGCCCTTGAACTGTCCGCGCACTTGGGTGACCAGGCTGTGCGATGGACCGGTCATGGTGATGCGCAGCCCCATCGGTCCGGATACTTGCGTGTCGCTCGGCGCTAAAGCGAAGGTGGAGAGGATCTGGAAGATGGGCTTGGCATCAACGCGATCGCCGCCGAGACTCAAGTTGAGGTTGGGCAAAGTCGAAAGGTTGCTAATGATCCCCTCTACGGGCAGAACGAGCTCTTGAACCTTAAGACGGGTTTCATTCAGCCGCAGGGTCGACTGGTCTTCTCGATAATCGAGCATGCCTTCCAACGCGATGGGCTTCAAGCCGGGAAAGATGAAAGACGCTCGATAAGGAAATGGACGATCGCTGGAAAATTCCTGAAGCGACAGATCGATACCGTTAATCTTAAACGCCTGCTGACCCATCGTCTGAAAGTTCAGCTGGCCGTCTCGGACGCGCATCCGGCTAGGTACAATCAGCGGCAGGGCGGCAGATTCCTGGGGTTTGGAGACATAGGCTCTCTTCTTGCTGTCTGGTGCTCTATCGAGAGAGGCTTTCTTGTCCGCCAGGTCAGAATAATTGAATGTGCCATCGGGCCTCTTGAGGAAATTAACGACAGGTTTTTCCAGAACGAATTCGGTTACCTCAAAACGGCCCCGCAATAGCGGCCAAAACTTGAGCCGGAGTTGCAATTGCTCTGCGGCAAAAAAGGTATTGCCGGGAAAAGCCGGGCCGTCAGAGACTTTCAGATTCGATAGACGAATTGAAGGAGTGGGGACGAGGTTGAGCCGCACCTCGCCGACGTCGATGCGCCGGCGGAGGATCTCTTCTACAAGGGGAAGATAGCTGCGCTTGAAGATGCCTAGATCAATGAAGTGCGGCACCACGAGGACCGCGGCCACCAATCCTATCAAGATGGCACCGCTGATCCGGATTATCTTTTTCATTCCAGCGTCTCTAGGCAGCTATCATAGGGGAGTGAACGGTAGGGGCGTGCTAGCCTTCGTGCTCTAGCATGGGTCATTGAGGGGAAATATACGCGATTGAAGCATGGTTTCAACAAGAATGATTCTGACTTCCGGCTCATACGGTAGCGGCCAAGAAGAGGATTTGTTAGCATACCCACTTTTGAAAGGACCAGAAGAGTTTGGAACTGGCGCTTGATATCCTACCACAAGTACTCGTGGACGGCATCGTATTGGGCTTTATGTATGCGTTGATCGCTTTGGGCTACACCATGGTTTATGGGGTTTTGGAGTTTATCAATTTTGCCCACAGCGAGATCTTCGTTCTTGGCGCCTTTGTTGGGGTGGAGATTCTCCTGCTGCTGGAAAGCGCGGGTCATTTGGCAACGCTGCACACGGCTTTCGTCTTGCTGATCGTGATTCTTAGCGGCATGCTGCTCAGCGGTCTGGCAGCCGTGGCGCTAGAGCGAGTGGCTTATCGTCCGCTCCAGCGGAGCCCACGACTCGTCGCGTTGATCTCGGCTATCGGCGCTTCGTTTTTTTTGCAGGACGCTCTCCGGTTTTTCGAAAGCCTTTGGCGGAATACTTTTTACCTCACCTATCCCACGCTGGACGTCCTCGATAAGACCGTGCCGCTGGGACTCAATGTGGTGGTGCCGGTGAAATCGTTGCTGGTGATTGTGACCGCGCTGGTGGCCTTGGCAGTGCTCCATCTTTTTGTCAATCGGACGCGACTGGGGGCTGCGATTCGCGCCGTAGCCCAAGATCCCGATACTGCGTCCCTGATGGGTATCCCGGTGAACCGGGTGATCGCGCTAACCTTTTTTGTCGGCGGGGCGATGGGCGGTCTGGCCGGCGTGCTCTTTGGTTTGCATTACAGCTTGGTCAACCCCTATAGCGGATTTTTCCCAGGGCTCAAGGCCTTTACCGCTGCCGTGCTTGGCGGCATCGGAAATATTCCCGGCGCGATGCTGGGCGGAATGGTTCTGGGCATGTTGGAGGCGTTTGCGGCTTCCTATCTCTCGATTCTCACTGACGGGGCATTCGGCGCGGAATACAAAGATGTCTTTGCTTTCGTTGTCCTCATCCTGATTCTTATCCTTCGCCCGAAGGGACTCTTGGGGGAGAAAGTGCGGGAGGAAGGGGCGTGAAAGTCGGCTTAACCCATGTCGGAGTCGTCGCCTATATTATCGCGAGTTCAGCGCTAGTCTTCGTCTTTCCTCAGTCGGTCCTGGCTTTTCTGTGCTTTGAAGCCTCCCTCCTGGTCATTTATTATGCGTCGGTCGATCAAACGACGAAGTTTTGTTTGGGCACGATTGTACTGCTCGTGCTGTTGCCGCTGTTGGGATCCGTCAACGGCTACTATCTGGAAGTCGCCATTCAAGTCGGGATTTTTGTCGCGCTAGCGTTGGGGCTCAACATAGTGGTCGGCTTCGTCGGACTGCTCAATTTGGGTTTCGTCGCGTTCTACGCCATCGGGGCGTATCTCTGGGCGATTTTTGGCTCGCCCCAGGCGAATCACTTTCTACCCGGCAACTTGTTTCCCCTTTCCTCGGTTTGGTTTTTTCCGTTTCTCTTGCTGAGCGTCGGAGTAGGCGCTTTAACGGGGGCGTTACTGGGCCTTCCGGTTCTACGTCTGCGCGGCGACTATCTGGCCGTGGTTACGTTGGGTTTTGCCGAGGTTGTGCGTGCTCTGGTGAACAACTTCGACAAACCGATCAACATCACCAATGGTCCGAAGGGGATCACGCCGATTGAGAAGCCACCGCTTTTTTTTCAGCCGCTGTTAGAATTTCTCGGGTTTAATGTGAATCCATCGACGCTCTATCCGTTCTACTTTTATTTTCTTGTCTTATTTATCGCGATGCTCACAGTTGTGGTCGCGCGAAGACTTGAAGAATCACGGATCGGGCGGGCATGGAAGGCGATTCGCGAGGACGAAATCGCGGCGGCCGCCATGGGAATTCCGGTCGTACGAATGAAGTTGCTTGGCCTTGCCGTGGGAGCGTCCTTTGCCTCAGCCGTCGGCGTGCTGTTTGCGGCCAAGCAAGTATTCATCAATCCGGAGAGCTTTACCTTCATGGAATCCATCGGGGTGCTCGCCATGGTGATCCTCGGCGGCATGGGCTCGATCCCCGGCGCGATTCTCGGCGCCACCGGCGTGACGATTTTGAATTTGCAAGTTCTCAAAGGGCTTTCCCTGTGGCTAAACTCCGTCCGCCAGTCGGGGATCGTGTTGTCGATTCCGCTCTTCGGCGATTTTACTTTAAGTCAGATTCCGGCCCAGTTTGAGCCGGCGAAATATGAGCGGATGGTTTTTGGTCTGATCTTGATTCTCATGATGATGTTTCGGCCGCAGGGCGTCTTGCCGCCACGGCAGAAGCGGGGACATTGAGATGGCTTTGCTGGAACTGCGCGGCATCAGCAAGAGATTCGGCGGATTACAGGCGCTGAACAGAGTGGATCTCACCTTGGAAGACGGCATGATCGCGGCTCTGATCGGACCCAACGGCGCGGGCAAGACGACCCTCTTTCACACCCTCACGGGGATCTATCGCCCGGACGAAGGAGAGATCCATTTTATTGGCAGATCGCTGGTCGGGCTGAAGCCCGACAAAATTACCGGCGCGGGTATCAGCCGAACGTTTCAGAATATCCGTCTCTTCGCGCATATGACGGTTTTGGAGAATATCTTAGTCGGCATGCATTGCCGAATCAGCACTAGCCTGTGGGGGATTCTGCTCCAGAGCCAAGGGGCCCACCGCCAAGAAAGAGATGCCGCGCGCAGGGCGATGGAGTTGATCGAGCTTGCCGGACTCCGCGGCAAAGAAAATGAATGGGCACACCAACTCTCCTATGGCGAGCAGCGTCGCCTCGAGATCGCCCGCGCCTTGGCCGCCAATCCGAAAGTGCTCTTACTCGATGAGCCGACAGCGGGAATGAACACGACCGAAGCGCAATCACTGATGATGCTGTTCAAAGATCTCATCGGACGTTACGTCCAAGCCGTGCTGCTTATTGAGCACAACATGCGGGTGGTGATGGGCATCTCGCACCGAGTTTACGTTCTCGATTACGGGGAAAAGATCGCCGAAGGACACCCCGACGAGGTGCGCCGAGATCCGCGCGTCATTGAAGCGTACTTGGGGCCCGGGACGTGGGTGGGCGATGCTCAAAGTTAAGGACGTGCACGTATACTATGGCGCCATACACGCTTTGAAAGGAGTTTCTTTCTCCATCGAGAAAGGCGAGTTGGTGACCTTGCTGGGTGCCAACGGGGCGGGCAAGACGACCACGTTAAAAACCCTTTCGGGGTTGTTGCGGCCGCGCAGCGGACGGATCGAATTGGAAGGCGCTTCTTTAAACGACGCCGATCCCCATGTGATCGTGCAGCGGGGCGTTGGCCACGCGCCGGAAGGGCGAAAAATCTTTCCTCGGTTCACGGTATTGGAGAATCTTTACATCGGCGGTTACACGCGGGCAAAAATTTCTTTGGGTCCCGAGATCGAACGGGTTTTCGAACTTTTTCCAAGGCTCAAGGAACGCCAGAAACAGGTTGCCGGAACGCTGTCCGGAGGCGAGCAGCAGATGCTCGCCATCGGCCGCGCGCTTATGGTGCGGCCGAAATTGCTCCTGCTCGACGAGCCGTCCATGGGACTCGCTCCCAAGATCGTTGAGCAAATCTTGGAAACGATCGCGTCTATCAACAAGTCCGGTGTTACGGTTCTGTTGGTGGAGCAAAATGCCGCGATGGCTTTGGCGATCTCACATCGCGGCTATGTGTTGGAAACGGGCCAAGTGATCCTCGAAGGAAAGGCCAGTGAGCTCGCCGGGAACGATCTCGTTCGGCAAGCCTATCTGGGTGGTTGATCTGACCATTGCCAATGAGGACAAACCGCTTCCAATTCAACCCGGCGACAGCTATTCTAAAATCACATGCAGTACCAAACCAGATCCGCGATGTTCGGCGGCGGCACGATTACTCCAGCGGTTAAATTCCTACTGATCGTCAATACCGCAGTTTTCTTCCTGCAACTGTTTTTGCCGTCTGAAATCTTGCTGCTGTTTGGGCTCGTCCCATCGATGGTCTGGCACGACTTCTATTTCTGGCAATTCTTCACCTATCAGTTCCTGCATGGCGGCCTGTTTCATTTGCTGTTCAACATGCTGGCGGTTTGGATGTTTGGCTGTGACCTCGAGCGGCGCTGGGGCAGTAATTTTTTCCTCAAGTACTATTTTGTCTCAGTGGTCGGTGGCGGCATCTTAAACGCGCTCCTAGTGCCAGGCCAAATCGTACCTAGTATCGGCGCGTCGGCCGGAGTCTACGGGATCCTCCTTGCGTACGGGCTTATTTATCCCAATCGGATCGTTTATTTTTACTTTCTGTTTCCGATAAAAATGAAACATTTCGTCTGGATCATCGGCGGTATCGCGTTTTATTCTTCGATGACCGCCGGCCAAAGTGGCATTGCTCACCTCGCCCACCTAGGAGGGATGGTCTTTGGTTACCTTTATCTCCGCGGCGGAAACCCTTGGGAGCGCTTCAAACTATACCTCGATCAGCGCCGACTCGCCCGCCTCAAGCGCCGTTTTCATGTCATTCAAGGGCGACGCGATGATGATTCGAAACCCACGCTGCATTGACGCAAATCGCACGCCGTTTTTTCAGCGCCCACTGTTTTGCCGCTCCTTCGCCAATAATCGTGAAATTGAAGCTCGCTGCGATTGCACATGTTAGATGATGTGCTAGGAATAGCCAGATTAATCGCTGCGGCACGATCGTGGGATAGAAACATGGCGGACAAGAACTTTACTCCGGCTGAACTCTACGATGCCTGGCCCGTGCTCTCCATGGAGGAGAGGGTGGAGGGGTTTGAGTTTTTGCAGCGGGAGGAGGCCGACGATTTTTTCCTGCAATTGAGCGCTCGGGATCGAGCGCAACTGGTCTTGGCGTTGCCGCCGGGGGAGCGGCGGTTGTGGATCAGACTGTTAGCGCCGGACGATGCCGCCGACTTGATTCAAGAGGCGCCGGCCGACGAACGAGAGAATTTGCTGGCTCTGCTGGACGATTCTACTCGAAGAGAAGTGAAGGGGCTCCTCGACTACGCGGAGGATGAAGCCGGGGGGCTGATGAATACCCGCTACTCCCGGCTGCGTGCCGATATGACGGTGGACGAGGCGATCGCCTACCTTCGTCGGGATGCGCGCCAGCGGGAGAAAACGGTCTACTACGTCTATGTCGTGGACGCGGAAGAACATCTTCTAGGGGTAGTTTCTTTCCGCGACCTGATCGTGGCCCCGGGCGATAAGCACGTCAGTGATGTCATGCGTATGGAGGTTATTTCCGCGCCCGATGACTTGGACCAAGAAGCGCTGAGCCAGCTTTTCATGCGCCATCATCTGCTGATGATGCCGATCGTGGACGCGCAGGGGCGAATCAAAGGGGTCGTCAATGTGAATGACATCGTCCAGGTCGTTCAAGAGGAAGCCACTGAAGACATCCAGAAGATCGGTGGCGTGGCGACGTTGGAGGGACCCTATTTGCAGATCCCTCTGCTGCTGATGATTCGAAAACGGGCGGGTTGGCTGGCGGCTCTGTTTTTGGGCGAGATGCTCACCGCCACTGCCATGGGCCAATTCGAGGCCGAGATCGCTCGGGCAGTGGTCCTGGCGCTGTTTGTGCCGTTGATCATCAGCAGCGGCGGGAACTCGGGATCTCAGGCGACGACGCTGGTGATCCGCGCCATGGCACTGGGAGAATTGAGACTTAGAGATTGGTGGAGAGTGATCCGGCGCGAGCTGGTTACAGGGTTGGGTTTGGGGTTGATTTTGGCCTCTATTGGTTTAGCGCGCATTCTCGTGTGGCAGGGTTTGTTCAAGGCCTATGGCGAGCATTACTTCCTTGTCGCTTTGACCGTTGCCCTGAGCCTCGTCGGGGTCGTGTTGTGGGGCTCCATTGCCGGTTCGATCTTGCCGTTTATCCTTCGCGCTCTGGGCTTCGACCCGGCCAGTGCCTCTGCCCCTTTCGTGGCAACGCTCGTGGACGTTACCGGCTTAATCATCTATTTTAGCATCGCCGCCGTCGTTTTGCGCGGTACGTTGTTGTGACCTGTCAGTCGCCGCACGTTCAATCTCATGACTTCTTCCTTGATTGGCTTTTCGATATACTCTTGAGCTCCGGATGGGTTCGATGAAAAGCGCTTTACAGGAAGAGATAGTCGGAAGACTCGCCAAGATTGTTGCGCCGGAACATGTCACCACCGATGAAAACCGGCTTGACGAGTTGTCATGGGACGCGCTGAGCGAGGGGAGACTTCATCCTGCGAACCGGCCTGAAGTGACCCTCCCCCTTTGCAGCGTCCTGCCCGCTTCGACCAATGAGGCCAGACAGATTGTCCTTTTAGCCAACGAAAAAAAAGTGCCGATTATTCCCTATGGTGGCGGATCGGGACTCATGGGTGGGGCATTGTCGGTCCAAGCGGGAATCGTCGTTGATTTGCGACGGATGGACCAAATCCTTGACGTCGATCCGCCGGCTCGTTCGGCTCGTGTGCAGGCAGGCACGGTTTTGGAAGCGTTGGAAAAGCGGCTCGGCCGCGAGGGTTTCATACTTGGCCATGACCCGTGGACCTTGCCGGTTGCCACGGTGGGCGGCGCGATTTCCACTAACAGCATGGGGTATCGCGGCGGACTCTACGGCTCCATGGGTGATCAAGTCCTCGGACTCGAAGCCGTGTTGCCTGACGGGGAAGTGCTCCGCACCCGGGCGGTTCCCAAGTCGTCCGCCGGCATCGATCTCAAGTCTCTTCTCATCGGTGGCGAGGGCTGCTTTGGAATTATCACCGAAGCAACGATTCGAATTTTTCCCGCGCCGGAGGAGCGCGTGCTTCATGCACTTCGCTTCGAGTCCTTCGAAGTTGGCTACAGCGCCATTCAAGAGCTGTTTCGCCAGCGCGTGGAACCGGCCGTGCTTGATTTCGGCGATGCGGACGTGAAGTTTCAAGGCGGCGCGATGTTCTATCTCGGCTTTGAGGGAAACCGCGAAGTCGTGGAGGCGGAGGAGCAACGCGCGCTCTCCGTCTGTGAACGATTTGGCGCCCAGGCGTTGCCCCGGAAAGAGGCGGAAAGATTCTGGAATGATCGACACGAGATTGCCAGGCGATTCATGCAGAACCGGCGGCAACGAAGGGAGCGCGGCAGGGATGGCTTCCATCGCGATTGGATTCACGTTGCACTGCCGGCCTCGAAGGTCTTGTCGTTTCGAGCGGCGGCGATGGAGATTGCCAAGCAACGTGGAGTCCAAGTCCTGGAGAGCGGCTTGTGGATTCAGCCGGAGCTTTTTTCCATGCCTTTGGGTATCCACGACGACGGCACGAACAAGGCTCAACTCGCTTTGGAAGAAACCGTCGATGAACTGCTGCATTTGGTCCACGCAATGGGCGGATCCATGGAATACACCCATGGCGTCGGCGTGAAATTGGCGCCGCTCATGGCCGAAGAGCACGGTTACGGTGTGGAAGTTATGCGCCGGATCAAGAAGACGCTGGATCCCAATGGGATAATGAATCCCGGGAAAATGGCCCTATAGTCACCCCACGCCAGAGGTTCCAGGGCGTCGGAACGAGCGCTCTTGCGTAGCGTTGGGCGGAAAGCTACGATTTTCCAAATGCTGAGCAAAAATGTCGCGGCCTCCGTTGCTGCTTTGCTGTTTGTCGTTGGTTGCGTTACCGCGCCCTACACAGGCAGGGGGCAGCTTATGCTCGTGTCCGAATCAAACGAGATAGAGTTGGGGGAAGAGGCTTACCGACATATTGTGCGCGATAGTGTATTGGCGGATAACTCTGACGCTTTGCGGATCGTACGCAAGGTGGGGGAAAGAATTGCGCGGCCGGCGAACAAGCCGGAATACAGATGGGAATTCCGGGTTATCAATGACCCGGAGGACATTAATGCCTTTTGCGTTCCCGGCGGGAAGGTGGCGGTCTATAGCGGCATTTTCTCCGTCGCCAGAGATGAGGCGGGATTGGCGGTTATCCTAGGTCATGAGGTGGCTCACGCGTTGCTCCGCCATTCTGGAGAACGGATGACTCAAACCCAGATATTAGGAACCGGATTGGCTCTTGCCGGAGCCGGCGGTGTAAATCCTCAGATCCTCCAAGCTTTCGGTTTGGGCGCTGCCGTCGGTGTAGTTCTTCCTTTTAGCCGGTCTCAGGAATCCGAGGCGGATCATGTTGGGCTTATCCTGATGGCGAAAGCCGGGTACGATCCAAGGGTCTCTTTGGATGTGTGGAATCGCATGGAACGCAAGGAAAAAGGTGCGACGCCCGATTTTCTTTCGACGCATCCGGGCTCAGAAACACGGATTCAGCAGCTCAAGGCATGGATGCCGGAAGCGCTGCAATACTATCAACCCGAGGACCGCGTCGTTGAGCTGCTTCCTTCGCCTCAGGCGCTCGACTCTCCGACGGCGAAAAGCGAACGAGAGTTGTTGAAGAGAATCCAGGCTATCAATCAGTTCGTGGAACAGCAGAACGGTGAACGGGCGGTTGCAGAAGCGCTGGCGTATGAACTGCGTCTGAATCTGCCCACAATCGTTAACGAACGACAACAGCTCAAGGTTGGCTATGGTCAATATGCCGCGTTGAGGGGTCTTGCGTATTTGGGTCGGGGATCCGTTAGGAATATCGTGGCCGAGTATCAACGGGGCGGCTCCTGGTCGGCCATCGCTCAAAATAACGCCAGTGGACTCAATGAACTGACGGCCTGGATCACCAACTTGATGCGCACGACCAGTTCCGTGGGGCGGCAGTTGCGGACTCAACCGTATCGCGCAAGTCCGAGAATGCCATAAGGATCAGTATGGTTGACGCTAACGAACCATGGGGAGCACCAAAGGGACTCAGGATGAGGGAAGGGTTATAAGGATTAAATGGCACTTTACAATAATGGAGAATCGAGATAGTTATTATTGGAGGAGCTTTAACGAGGAGTGGAAGTAGCAAGACCCACGCTTTATTTATTGGCAAAGATTCGATTGAAGAAATGCACCCACAGGGGTGCATTTCCTTTTTTGGGTAATGGGAGAAATGAAATTGCGTGAACAGATAGAGATATTGGCTACATTGCAGAACGTTGATCGCGAGATAAAGGAGAAAAACGGTACTAAGCAAGTACTACTGGGGGAGCTACAGGTCAAGGACAAAGAGCTCCAGTCTAAGAAACAGGAAATCGCGCTGCTTACGGCTGCTTGTGCGGAAAAAGAAAGAGAGCGTCAGGGAAAAGAACGAGTACTGCAAGACGAAGGCAAAAAAGCCATGGATAAGCGGATGCGAATGAATCGCATCAAGAACATAAAAGAGCTGCAAGCGTTACAGCGGGAGATTGATCAAATCAGACAAGGCAACAGCGATCTTGAGGAAGAGCTGATCAGGGTTTTCGAAGAGATTGACCGTATCAAGGCCGAGCTCAAGGCCAAAGAGGAAGAGGCGACAATGATGCAGGAGGAGTGGCAACAGAGGCAGGAGGATATGCAATCGAAGATCTCCGGCATTGATCAACTGGTAGCTGAGGCTTACACGCTTAGAAAAACGATTGCGTCGCAGATTGCCGGCGAGCTGATTTCACGCTATGAACTCATCTTCGCACGGCGGGGCGGCAGCGCGGTGGTGGAAGTTGCCGGTGGAATTTGCCAAGGCTGTTATATGAACATACCGCCGCAGCTGTGGAATGAAATTATCAAGAGCGAAAAAGTCAATCTTTGCCCCAGTTGTCAACGTATTCTTTATTACAAGCCGTCTGCACAACAGGAAAAAGAAGCCTAAGCCCAGTCAGAATCCAGTCTAACAATTCGCAACTCGACCCTCATCCATAGCGTCGACTAAAGGCGCTGAGCAGGGTATCTTCAGATAGATCGCCGTATTGGTATTTATTGAATTATCGGCGCAGAGCGCTCCACTAGGTATGTCGGAACTAGACAACGCATGGCTTGTCATGGTTGACGGGGCTGCCCGAGGCAACCCCGGACATGCGGGATGTGGAGCTGTGATTCTTGATGGAAACGGCAAGGTGGTGAAGGAGCTAAGTCGTTACTTGGGACACGCCACCAACAATGTCGCGGAGTATGAGGGTTTGCTCATGGGGCTCGAAGCGCTCCTTCAGCTCAAAAAAAAACGTATCCGTGTCCAGAGTGATTCACAACTGCTGGTGCGGCAGCTCAATGGCGAATACCGGGTTAAGGACGAAAAGCTAAAGACGCTTTTTGAAAAAGCCATCGCATTATTGCGTCAGTTTGAGGCCTATCGTATCCTTCATGTGCCTCGGGAACTGAACAAATTGGCGGATCGATTGGCCAACAAAGGTATCGACGACGCAATCAAAAAATCCTCATTGGGCTAAAGTGGATCAAGCGATCGCCCGCCGCCTCCGGCGGAGGGAGGAAAGTCCGGACTCCACAGGACAAGGTGGCCGTTAACGGCGGCTCCGAGTGATCGGGGGAAAGTACCACAGAAAACACACCGCCCATGATTTTGATGGGTAAGGTTGAAAAGGCGAGGTAAGAGCTCACCGGTCCATCAGTGATGGTGGACGCTTGGCAAACCCCACCCGGAGCAAGACCAAATAGGAGGGTTGGGCGGTCCGCCCATAACCCTCGGGTAAGGTCGCTCGACC
>Ga0209874_1000052_pt1 | contig 27431 bp, 26 predicted proteins | sample GWRWN1_20_30_FD_187216 | JGI IMG/M metagenome (GOLD analysis project Ga0209874, IMG submission 187216) | Riverbed sediment microbial communities from areas with no vegetation in Columbia River, Washington, USA - GW-RW N1_20_30 (SPAdes)... | ecosystem: Environmental > Aquatic > Freshwater > River... | reverse complement strand
CGCGCTCGGGCCGCTCGGTCGCCTCGGCGATCTCCGAAACGGACAACGCAGAAGTGTTCGTGGCGAGGACGGCCTCGGGCCGGGTGACGCGGTCGAGCTCGGCGAAGACGTCGCGCTTCAGGTCGAGCTCCTCGAGCACCGCCTCGATCACGAGGTCACAGTCGGCGAGGCCCGCGAGCTCGGTGGTGAGCGTCAGCCGCCCGAGGGCCGCGTCGCGCTCCTCCTCGGTCATGCGACCCTTCTCGACCGCCCGGGTCACGTACCGCTCGATCGTCGCGCGCCCGCGCTCGGCCAGCTCCTCGCTCACCTCGCGGCCGACCGTCTCGAAGCCGGACTGCACGCTCACCTGCGCGATCCCCGCACCCATGGTGCCGAGACCGACGACGCCGACTCTCCGGATCTCCACTATGCGCCCGCCTGCGCCAGCACCCAGTGGAAGGCGTGCTCGTGGTTATCCGGCTCGCGCTGGACGACGATCGCGTCACGCAGCGGCTCGAGCCCGGATTCGTGAAGCAGCGGCAGGTAGGCATCTCCGTCCAGTGACGCGAAGAACATCGGCGCGCCCAGCCAGTCTGGGTCGACCTCTTCGCTGGCGTTCTCTGCTCCAAGCGTCGCAAGCACGAATCCGCCTGGGTGTAGCCAAGAAGCCATCCGCATGATCAGCCCGGGCTGCTCGTCTACCGGCACGTGGCCGAAGACGTGGAGCGCAACGACCGCCGTCAGCGAGGCTGGCGCAATCTCCAGCTCGGTTGCGTCCGCCTGTACGAAGCTTGCTTCGGGAACGTGATGCCGCGCCAGCTCAATCTGCACGGCCGAGATGTCGATGCCGGTCACGCGATGCCGGCGTGCAAGTTCCCGCGTCACCGGCACGCCACGCCCGCAGCCGAGGTCGAGCACGTCAGAGCCGTCTGGCAAGCGCGCATCGAGATCACGTACCCACTCGATCGTGGGCCTCGCCACCTGGCCCGCCCACTTGGCGTAGCGCAACGCGATCGCGTCGTAGCCGCGCGCAACGATCTCCTTCGGATCGCGCGCGACGGCGCGGCCGGACATCTCCCCCACGCGCGGAGGGTAACGAGGCCGTCTCCGTTGTGTCGCAGCTAGACCCGCTCGATCTAAGGCGCCGACTCGTCGGCGCCGCATAGAGGCCGTACGGGTTCCGCCCGTGCGGCCGCTTAACCCCGACACCTTGGAACGTGAGCGCGTCGAGCTGTCAGACCCGCTCGACCACGCAGGCGATGGCCTGGCCGAAGCCGATGCACATCGTGGCGAGCCCGTAGCGCGCGTCGCGGCGCTCGAGCTCGTTGACGAGCGTCGCCGTGATCCTCGCGCCGGTCGCTCCGAGCGGGTGTCCGAGCGAGATGCCGCCGCCGTTCGGGTTGATGTCGTCCCGGCGGTCTTCGAGGTCAGCGTCGCGCGCAAATTGCAGCGCGACCGAGGCGAACGCCTCGTTCACCTCGATCACCGACATGTCGTCCCACGTCAAGCCGGCGCGGGAGAGCGCCGCCGCGGATGCCTGCGGGTTGCCGTGAAGCATCCGGTACGGATCGACGCCAGCCAGGCCGAACGAGACGAAGCGCGCACGCGCCTCGAGTCCGAGCCGATCAGCCGCGCGTTCGCTCGCGACCAGCACCGCGGCTGCGCCGTCACAGATCTGCGACGAGTTTCCTGCCGTCACCTTGCCCTCGGGGAGGAACGCGGGCTTGAGCGCGGCCAGCGCTTCGAGGGACGTGTCCCGGCGCGGCGTCTCGTCGACCCCGAACACGACTCCCGTGTGCGGGTTCGTCAGATCGATCTGGACGATCTCGTTCTCGAAGCGCCCCTCGTCGCTCGCGGCCACGGCCCGGCGATGCGACTCGAGCGAGAAAGCGTCGAGGTCCTCGCGAGACAGGTCCCACTCCTCGGCGATCACTTCTGCCGAGATGCCCTGCGGAACGATCTGCCACCGGTCGAGCAGCTCGTCCGAGAGGTCGCCGCCGTTCGACCCCATCGGCACGCGCGACATCATCTCCACGCCCGCTGACACGACCAGGTCGAGCTGGCCCGACCACACCGCGGTCGCGGCACCGAAGTTCGTCTGCATCGAGGAGCCGCACTGACGATCGACGGTCGTCCCGCCGACGGTCTCCGGCCAGCCGGCGACGAGCGGAACCATGCGGCCGAGGTTCCAGCCCTGTTCGCCGATTTGCGTGACGCAGCCGAGCTGGACGTCCTCGATCTCGCCCGGATCGAGGTCCTGCCGCGCGACGAGTCCGTTCAGCACCTGAGCGGCGAGCTCGTCGCCGCGAATCGACGACAGCGTCCCGTTCTTCCTGCCGATCGGAGAACGGACCGCGTCGACGATCAGCGCGTCGGATTCCCAGCTGGGCATGCAGGTCTAGACTAGCTCTGTGGTCGCAGCTGCCACTGGAAAGCGCCTGCTCGTCGGCGGAGAATGGATCGAGACTGGCGACTGGCAAGAAGTCCGCTCCCCGTACTCCGGCGAAGTCGTCGGGCGCGTGGCGAAGGCTGGTGCCGAAGAAACCCGCCGCGCGATCGGCGCCGCGGAGCAGGCGATGCGCGAGCCGCTGCCGGCCCATAAGCGGGCCGAGATTCTCGTCCGCGTCGCGGGCGCGCTCGGCCGCCGTCACGAAGAAGTTGCGCGCCTGATCTCGGACGAGGCGGGCAAGCCGCTCAAGGCCGCGCGGGTCGAGGCGGCGCGGGCAATGTCCACGTACACCTTCGCCGCCGTCGAGGCGCGCAAGCTCGCCGGCGAGATGGTGCCGATGGACGCGGCGCAGGCCGGCGAGGGCAAGCTCGCGTTCACGCTGCGCCACCCGATCGGCGTCGTCGGCGCGATCAGCCCGTTCAACTTCCCGCTGAACCTCGTTGCGCACAAGCTCGCTCCCGCGCTCGCGGCCGGATGCGCGGTCGTCCTCAAGCCGGCCGGTCAGACGCCGCTGTCGGCGCTGCTGCTCGCGGAGCTGGAGGAGGAGGCCGGTCTGCCGCCGGGTTGGCTCAACGTCCTCGTCGGCCCCGCGTCCGAGATCGGGAACGTGCTCGTCGAGGACGAGCGCGTGAAACTGATCACGTTCACGGGCTCAGGCGCTGTCGGCTGGGAGTTGAAGCAGCGCGCGCCCAAGAAGCGGGTCAACCTCGAGCTCGGCAACGCGACGCCGGTGATCGTCGCGAGCGACGCGGACGTCGCGACGGCCGCGGCGAAGCTCGCACAGAACGCGTTCGCGTTCGCGGGCCAGAGCTGCATCTCGGTGCAGCGCATCTACGTCGACCGGAGCGTGCACGACGCCTTCATCGCAGACTTCATTCCACGCGTCGAGGCGCTCAAGCTCGGGGACCCCGCCGACGAGGACACGGACGTCGGGCCGGTCATCGACGAGGCGGCGCGCGATCGCATTCTCGAGTGGATTCGAGCGACAAGCGGGGAAGTGCTCACCGGCGGCGACCTCGACGGCGACCTCATTCGACCGACCGTGATCGCGAATCCCGCGCCGGGCGACAAGGTGTCCTGCGAGGAGGTCTTCGGCCCGGTGTGCACCGTCACCGCGGTCGATTCGCTCGACGAGGCGATCGAGCTCGCGAACGGCACGCGCTACGGGCTCCAGGCCGGCATCTTCACGGCTAGCCTCGACAACGCGATGCGAGCCGCACAGGAGCTCGAGTTCGGTGGCGTGACGGTGAACGAGGCGCCGACGTTCCGCAGCGACCAGATGCCCTACGGCGGCGTGAAGGATTCCGGCAACACACGCGAGGGGCCGCGCTACGCCGTTCGCGAGATGACGGAGGAGCGTCTCGTCGTCCTCGAGCTGCCCGCATGATCGGACTCGTCCTCGCCCTGATCGTGGTCGGGATCGTCTTCTCGCTGCTCGGCCTGATCTGGGTCGGAATCCCCGTGGCCGCCGTTGCGCTGATTTTGTTCCTGGTCTTCATCCTGGGCTGGGGCCGCCGGACCGCCGCGCGCGAGCCCTGAAGCGTCACACCTCGCTGCTAGATTCAGCGCGTGGCGCGGCCCTCGCTGCTCGCACGTTTCCGTCGCACCGGTAAGCGGCCTGTCGCCGGTTCCCCAGGTGCAGGACCGCCGCGCAGGTCACTGCCCCATCCGGGTCAGCTCCGCCGTGAGCGCCGCGCCCTGCTGCGGGCTCGCGAAGAACGTCTGCGCGATCTCGGCGGCCTGATGCTCGAGATGTTTCGCCGCGACCAGTTCCGCCAGGACCTGCTCGTCGAGCGTTGCGACGAGCTGGTGGCGCTCGACGAGCGTCTGCAGGAGCTCGACACGCTGCTTGCCGCCGCCGTGTCAGTTCGGCGGGCGGCGCCGCCGGCACGCTGCGCCTGCGGTGCGCCCCTCGTCTGGGGGTCGCACTTCTGCGCGAACTGCGGCCGGCCGGCCGCCGCGACGGCGCCGGTCGTCGCCTGCGCGCATTGCGGCGGCGCCCTGTCGGCGGAAGCGAAGTTCTGCGCAGTCTGCGGCAAGGCGGTCGGCCCCGATCAGCAGTCGGCGGCGGCGGCCGTCGAGCCTCGCGCCGAGCTGCTCGAGGCGCTACCGGCGCCCTCGCAGGATCGCTGGGAGTCGTGAGCACGCCAACCCCGCCCGACGAGCCGCGCTGTCCTCGCTGCGGGGCTCCGCACGGCGCGAACCAGGAGTACTGCCTCGAGTGCGGCCAGCGACTCACGCCGCCGGGCGGGATCCTCGGCAGCCTCTCGACCGCGTGGCGGGAACGGTTCGGACGCTATCCCGGGGACTGGGTCTGGCCGGTGCTGCTGGGGTTCGTCATCGCGGTGACAGGTGCCGCCGCGGCGATCGTCCTGGCCGAGGCGGGCGCCGAGAACGGCCCGATCGTGGCGACGGAGGGCGGGGCTCCCCACTTGCCGACGACGTCCCCCGCCCCCGCCACCGCCACGGTGGCGCTGCCCTCCGTCCCGACGGGGACGCCGACGGCGCCCACTGCCCCGCCGCCGGCCACGACCACCGCTCCGGCGCCCGGGACGCTGATCCCGTGGCCGGCCGGGCAGACCGGCTACACCGTCGTTCTCGTCTCGATCCCGACCAGTGCTGCCCGGTCGCTGGCCGTGGCCCGGGCGCGGGCCGCATCGCGAGCCGGCCTGCCCGAGGTCGGCGTCCTCGATTCGAGCCGGTACTCGAGCCTCCACCCCGGGTACTACGTCGTTTTCAGCGGGATCTACTCCTCCCGAGCCGAGGCCGAACGGGCCCGGGCGGCCGCGTCGGCCAAGGGTTTCCCTCTCGGCTACGCCCGCGAGATCACGCGCTAGCCGTTCTCACGGGAGGCAACGGAGCACGCGACTTTGTAACACCCCCTCGGACCCGTTAGACTCTCGGGCGGAGGTACGCCTGCCGACGTCGGTTTACCCCGGCTTAACAAAGCTTTGCGGGGGATTAATGGGAGCTAGAGATACTGTGATCGAGGAGTACACCGCCCAGCTACAGGCCTGCATGTATCAATACTCGAGAGCCATCTACAGGTCGATTAAGGACCTGATCGACCCTTATGTGGCCCCCGAACTCCATCTCGAGTATCGCCGGGCGGTGCTCGAGCAGTGCGAGCAGACGATGGAACGGCTGGCCCGCGACCCGCTCTACTTCGCGAAGCCCGGCCAGGCGCTCTTCCAGGACATCCGTCGGTACTTCCCCATCACCGCGCAGGCGGAGGTGGCGTGGGCCGTCAAGGAAGGCGTGGCCGCGGCCGTAGCCTTCATCGAGGAGCAGATCGAGGCCGGGGCGCTCGACGGCGGCGTCGCACGCTGCCGGGCGACGACGCGCAAGGGCAAGCCGTGTCAGCGGACGCCGCTGCCGGAGCGCGACTACTGCCCGTCGCACCAGCACCTCGAGCGCTCCAAGGTCGCGGCGTAGTCGCCGTCTCCCGGCACTAGCCCGCGCCCACACGTAGCACCGCAGGCCAAGGACAACGCCCGATTCGACACGTCCACCAGGGCGATGTCCCACCATGCCCAGTCTCGTGCCTGGCACGTAACTGGGCTGCGCCGGCGGTGTGCCGAATGGGCGCCCGGGTCGGAGTTCGCCGCTGCTCAGGGCTACCGTCGAGGCATGGGCCGCCCTCGCCGCTACCTCGCCGCCGGCGCGCACTACCACGTGGGCACCAGCGGGAACAACGGCGCCCCGATCGTCCTCGACCGCGACGATCGCATCGTCTTCTTCCACCTCCTCAGGCGGGTCGAGCGCCGCTACGGGTGGCGCACTCATGTGCGCTGCCTCATGGGGAACCACTACCACCTCGTCCTCGAGACGCCGGGCCCGAGCCTCTCGGACGGCATGCGCGACCTGAACGGCGCGTACGCCCGGGCGTTCAACCAGCGCCACGGTCGCCGGCACCACGTTTTCGGCCGCCGCTTCTGGTCGAGGCTGATCGAATCCGAGGAGCAGTACGAGAACACCGTCGAATACGTCGTCAACAACCCGGCCCATCACGGGATGGTCCTCCGCTCCGGGGAATGGCGCTGGCCGTCGGCGCCCAAGGCAGGTCGGGTAGATTCGCCCCGTGTCGCACGACACCGACAAGCTGATCCGTCAGCTATCGCTAGTCGCCTACCTCATGGCCGAGCGACGCGCGGTCACCGCGCGCGACGTGAAGTCCAACGTCGAGGGCTACTCGGAGATGTCCGACGAGGCGTTCGCGCGCCGTTTCTACTCCGACCGCGCGGAGCTGATTGCACTCGGTGTGCCGCTCCAGTCGCAGCGCGACGAGTTCACCGGAGAAGAGCTCTACACGCTTCGCTCCGAGAATTACTTCCTGGAGAAGCTGGAGCTCGACAACGACGAGCTCGCCGCTCTCCAGACAGCGCTCTACCTGCTCGAGGGAAAGTTCGCGTATGCGGAGCCGCTGCGCCTCGCGCTCCAGAACCTCGCACTCGGCCGACCCGGATTCGACGAGCCCGCCACCGACACCGCCGTGCGCGTCGAGGTGCTCGACCCGGACTACTCCCCCGAGATGCCCGGGCGGCTCGGCAAGCTCGAGGGCGCGATCTCGAAGCAGCGCACGATCAAGTTTCCGTACTACTCCATCTCACGCAACCGCCAGACGGAGCGCACCGTGAACCCCTACGGTCTGCTCTCCGACAACGGCAGCTGGTACTTGATCGGCCAGGATCTCGACCGCAAGAACATCCGAACGTTTCGCGTTTCACGCATTCGCGGCGACATCCGTTTCGCAACGCGGCGCGAACGGGACTTCCGCATCCCGGCCGACTTCGACATCGATGTGTACCGCGGTCGTCCACCGTGGCAGATCGGCGACCTGATCGGCGAGGCCCGCATCGAGCTCGCAGGTGACACCGCCTGGTGGGTCGATCGCGCATACGGCAACGCAGGCCAGCTCGAGGACGGCGTCTTCGTCACCGACTACTCGACGCCCTCGCAACTTGCCTCCTGGATTCTGCGCCAGGACGGCCGCGCTATTCCCGTCGACCCCGACGAGCTGCGTCGCGAGGTCGCACAGGCGCTCAGGGCTGTGCGCGAGAACCACCAGGGCGCGCCGCCCAAGCTCGCCGCCCCGGCGCCCGCAGCCCGCCCGGACGGCGCCGGCGAACGTCCGGCAGGGCCGGTCGTGCCGGAGCGATTCGCGGTCCTGCAGGCTCTGCTGGCGTACCTCCTGGCCGCGTGCGGCGAGGGCACCAGCGCGGTCATCCCCGCACGCGAGATCGTCGAGCGGTTCCACATCCCCGAGGAAGAGCTGGAGGAGCACCTGCAGCTTCTCAACCTCGTGAACTTCGGCGGTGGCTGCTACACCGTGTACGCGGCTCTCGAAGGCGACCAGGTCCACGTCGACAAGGAGCTCTACGGCGACACGTTCCGCCACGCGCCGCGCTTGACGCCGCTCGAGGCACGCGCGATCCGACTCGCACTCGAGTTCGTCGGGCCGATGATCGCGGCAGATGCACACACGCCGCTCGACCGTGTCCGTAAGAAGCTCGAGGAGACCTTCGGCCAGTTCGAGCTGTCGCAAAGTCCGCCGCGGCGGTCCGGGGAGGCCGAAGCCGACCTCGTCGCGACGCTGACGGAGGGGATCCGCGAACGCCGCCTCGTCGAGATCGAATACCAAAAGGAAGGCGAGCAGACCTGGTCGAAGCGGCTCGTCGAGCCCTACTCGCTCGAGCGCGAGCTGCCGAACTGGCGCGTCCACACCTGGGATCGCAGCCGCGACGCGGAGCGCAGCTTCCGGCTCGACCGCATGCGCACCGCCACGGTGACGACGGACACCTTCGAGCCGCGCCCCGGCTTCGAGCCGCGCGGCCTGCGCAACGCCCGCACCGCCAAAGTGCTGTACCTGAAGGGCGTTGCCGCGCGCTGGGCAATCGAGCGCGGCGCAAAACCGCTCAAGGACGGGACCGCGGTGGCGGAGATGGCGGTCGGCAGTCCTGAGTGGCTGATCGGCGAGATCCTCTCGCAACGCGGTGACGCCGTCCTGCTCGAGCCCGAGGAGATGCGGGACACGATCGCAACGCGGGCGCGAGAGCTCGCGAACGAGCTCGGCGTCTCCCGCCTGCGCGCCCGCGCCTAGACCCCTTCGACAGGAAGCTCGAGCGTAAAGACCGAGCCGCTCTTGCCCGACGACTCGACGTCGAGCGAGCCGCCGTGCGCCTCGACGATCGAGCGCGCGATGAACAGGCCAAGGCCTGTCCCCGGCTTTGCGCCGCCGAGGGCCACCGAGCGTCCGAACTTCTCGAAGATCAGCTTCTGATCCTCCACCGGGATCCCCGGCCCTTCGTCCTGGACGTCCACGCGGACCCGTCCGTCGTCCGTCACCGCCGTGATCCGCACCTCGCCGCCGGCAGAGGAGTACTTGACGGCGTTGTCGATCAGGTTCTGGATCACCTGCCGTAGCCGTTCCCGGTCGCCTCGAACGCGCGGCAGCGACCCGCTCACCTCGGTGCTCACGCGGACCTCGTCCTGCCCCAGCTCGGCGGACGCCGCGACGTCGCGAAGCAGCTCGGCGAGGTCGACGTCGCTGAAGGTGAAGCTGAACGTCCCAGCCTCGATCCGAGACGTGTCGAGGACGTCCCCGATCAGATTCGCCAGGCGGGACGTCTCGTCGCCGATCAGCGCCAGGAACGCCTGACGCTGGTCCGCCGTCAACTCGCGCCACCGTCCCTGCAAGGTGCGCGCCGCCCCGATGACGGCCGCCATCGGACTGCGGAGCTCGTGCGAGACGACCGAGACGAAGTCGGCGCGCAACGCGGACAGCCGGCGAAGCTCGTCAGCGGTGCTGCGCTCAGCCTCGTATGCGCGGATGTTCTGCACCGCGGTTGCTACGAGCCGGCCAAGCAGCGAGACGAGCTCGACGTCCTCCGGCGAGAAAGCCTCTCGCTCCGCTCGTACCAGGCCGAGCATCCCGATCGTCCGCGGGCCGACCTGGAGCGGCGCGAGTAGGCGGCTCTCGAGGCCAAGCGCGAGCAGGTCCTCCTCCTCCGGATAACGCGCGGCGTCCATCGTCGGGCGATAAACGACCTTGCCGTCGAGCACCTCCTCGAGCACTGACCCCTTCACCGGGCGCGCCGATCCCGGCGGAAAGACCACGTCGGTGCCGCGCCCCGCCACCGCCATCACCTCGGCGCGCCCGCCCTCGACGAGCACGATCGTGACGCGATCGAACTCGACCAGTCCCCGCAGCTCGCGGATGAACGCACCGAACGCCTGCTCGATGTCGAGTGAGGACGCGAGTGCGCGCGCACACCGGTTTGCGGCCTCCAGCAGGTCGGCGCGGCGACCGAGCTGGTCGCGCAACTCCTCGGCCTCGGCGGCGCGCGACTCGGCAACAGCGCTTTCGCCACGCAGCCTCAGCACGAGCCAGCCGACGATCAATGCGACCATCACCTCGACGCCGATCTGGAAGGTGACGAAGTTCGCGTGGAAACCGTGCGGCGGGCTGTGGTGCTCCCTCAGCCACTCGAACACGACGAGAACCGGCGCGCTGGCAAGTGCGAGCGCGACCGAGCCGCGGATGCCGTAGCGAAGAGCAGCTTCGACGATCGCGAGGAAGATGGCCTGGCGGATCGGCGTGCCGCGCTCGAAGCTGTAGATCAGCAGATACGCGGAGACGATCGCGAAGTCGAAGGTCAACGCGGCCAGCCCGAGCCGTGCCAGGGCCCGTTCACCGAGGTCGCGTCGCGAGAGGCCGAACAGGAACAGCGCCCCGGTCGCGAAGACGGCCGTCGTCACCCACGCCGCCGCGCGGTAGCCGCCGGGATATCCGCTCGAGATGGCGACCTGGAAGGTGGCGAAAGGCACGGCCGCGAGCCGGATCCAGGCGATCCAGCGCTCGACCTCCCTCTGCCTGTGTCGCGCGCCGTTCACTGGTCGCCGTCCATCCGCACCACTGCCCATTCCGCGTGCTCGCGTAGCAGATCGTCGTCGGCGTCGAGGAATGCCTCGGCGACCGGTCGGTGCTCAGGTCCCCCGACGTTGCCAAGGGCCACGAGCGCGTTTCGGCGAAGGTAGCGTGCCTCCTTTCTCGGCACGTACAGGCGGTCGTATCGTCGCGTCAGCGCCTCGCCGTCCGAGCGGAGCCACTCGACGAGCGAGACGTGCGACTCGGCACCTTCAGGAGACGCCGCACGTGCGCGCCGCTTCTCGATGCCCCGATTCCAAGGACAGACGTCCTGACAGATGTCACAGCCGTAGACCTGCGCACCCAACTCGGCTCGGTACTCCTCCGGGATGGGAGCGGCAGCCTGTGTCCAGTACGAGAGACACTTCGTGGAGTCGAGAACGCCCGGCTCGTCCAGTGCGCCGGTCGGACACGCCTCGATGCACAGCGTGCACGAGCCGCAGTCGAGCTCGAGCGGCGCCGTGGCCTCGATCTCTGCCGTCGTCACCAGGGTGCCGAGCACGACCCACGAGCCATGCCGCCGCGTGATCAGCATCGTGTTCTTCCCGTAGAAGCCGACGCCCGATCGGAACGCGGCTTCACGGTCGACGTGCTGGTTCGCGTCGACGAGCACACGGTACGTCCCGCCGAGCCGTTTGCCAAGCTCGTCGAGTCGATCGCGTAGCACCGCGTAGCCGTCGTACCACGTGTAGCGCGCGAGCCTTCCTTCACCCGCGTCGAGCGGCGGCTCGGGCGTGTAGTAGCAGTGCGCGGCGGAGACGACGGTCCTCGCGCCGGGCAAGAGACCTTCGGGATGGCAGGAGACCTCGGGCTGCGCCATGGTGAAGCGCATGTCGGCGAAGAGCCCTCGAGCCTTCCGCTCACGGATGTGTTCCTCCGTCTCGTCGTAGGCCGATGCGGGCGCCGCCCCCACGACGTCCAGCCCGAGCTCTTCCGCCATACGACTAAGCTCAGCGGCGGTCACGTCAGGAATTTTGCCTTCTAATCTCCTCACCCGGGCGCAGCGACGGGTCTTCCCAGACCCGCGAAAAATGCGCAGCATTTTTCGCGGTTGAAAGCGATTCGCATCCACGAGGACGGCGGGCCCGAGGTGCTCCGCTACGAGGACGCGCCCGACCCGGTGCCAGGCACGGGACAGGTCCTAATCGGGCTGCGGGCCGCTTCCTTGAACCACCTGGACATCTGGATTCGGAAAGGGCTCCCTTCGGTGCCGAAGCCGCGGATTCTCGGCGCCGACGGCGCCGGGGTCGTCGTCTCGGGCGAAGGCTTCGAGCCCGGCGAGCGAGTCGTGATCAACCCGGGGCTGGATCACGGAGACGGGCGAATCACCGTGGTCGGCGAGCACACCGACGGCACGCATGCCGAGCTCATCGCAGTCCCCTCCGAACAGGTCTACCGCCTCCCCGACGAGATCGACTTCGAAGCCGCGGCCGCCTTTCCGCTCGTGTTCGAGACCGCCTACCGGATGCTCGCGACGAAGGCACACCTCCAGGAAGCGGAATGGGTGCTCGTCTGGGGCATCGGCGGCGGCGTGTCGACGGCGACGCTCGCGATTGCGAAGGCGCTTGGGGGCCGTGTGGTCGTTACGTCGTCCAGCGACGAGAAGCTGCAGCACGCGCGCCAGCTCGGCGCGGACGCCACGTTCAACCACGACACCGACGACGTGGTCGCAGGCGTGAAGGACGTGACGAGCGGCGGTGCGCACGTCGTGATCGAGCACGTCGGCGAAGCGACGTGGAAGCGATCACTCGACGCAGCGCGCCAGGCGGGACGGATCTGTGTCTGCGGTGCGACGACGGGCCCGAATCCACCCGCCAATCTCCACCGCATCTGGTGGAAGCAGCTGACCGTGTACGGCTGCACCATGGGTTCGAAGGAGGACTTCGAGGCGGCCTACGACCTCGTCATGTCAGGGCGTGCCGTTCCGGTCGTGGATGAGGTCTACCCGCTCGCCGAAGCCGGAGCTGCCCATGAGCGGCTTGAGGCCGGCGGCCAACTCGGAAAGATCGTGTTGCGAATTCCGGCTTAGCGGTCGGCGCCGCTACCCGATGCCGAGGATGAACTTCGCGTCGTCCGACATACGCTCGGGAGTCCAGGGCGGATCCCACGTGAGCTCGATGTCCACGTCCTCGACGCCGGGCACCTCGCTCGCAACCCGGTTGATGTCCTCCTGGATCATCGGCCCGGCCGGGCAGCCCATCGAGGTCAGGCTATGGATGACCTTGACGTTCGAGCCGTCGACCTCGACGTCGTAGAGCAGGCCGAGCTCGACGATGTCCATCCCTAGCTCGGGATCCTCGACCTGGCGCAGCGCCTCGAAGACCTCTTCCTTGCTTGGCATCTCGAGAACCGAGTGTACCGGCCTATGAAGCGCTAACCGTTTGCCTTGGCCGCCGCCGCGGCAGACAGAGCGAACTTCGAGTCGACCAGCAGCTTGGCCGGGCGCCCGTTCGCGCGGCTGCCGAGCGACCGGACACTCCAGCGGTAACGGCCGGCCGCGAAGCGGAAGCGTTTGGGGAGGATGAGTTGAGACTTCTTAGTGCGCGCCTCAAATACTCTTCGGCCGTTGCGGAAGAGCCGGAAGACGTAGGTGGCCGAGCCGGGCCGCGCTACCCACGCCCACGCGCGAGACGGAACGAAGGCCGACGATCGCGTGTTGGACGGCGCCGCAGGCGGCGACGCCTTCTGTCGAAGGCCAGGCTCCGTCGTGGCCGCCCTTCGTCCCGTGCGGCGCTTGGGTTGAGCCGCTTTGCCGGGCGTCGTCTGCACTTGCGAGCCTGGACTCGTCACGGGCGGAGTCCGCTCGGTCGCGCGCCCGAGAGCGTTTGCCGAACCGGAGGTCGAGGCGGTGTCGCCGCCTATCCGCGCGACGCCAAAGGCGAGTGCAACCCCCGTGAGAAGGAGCAGCGCTAGGACGAGCGGCCGGCGTCGCTTTCGCGTTCGTTCCGGGCGAGATTGCGTCGCCGGACGGATCTCCGCGGCCAACGCAGACCGCATACGGACTCTTCCAAGAAATGCTCTCCATTCCGAAGCAGACGACTCAGGCAGCCGCTCCCGCGCAAGGCGCGCCTCCTCGGGAGGCGCGACGAGAATCAGCTCGGGACTGAGCGGCGTCTCTTCGGATGAGGAAGCAGCACCCTGGATACCGGAGCTGCGAGTCTCTCGGACGTCGCTCGGCATGGCGGAAGGGTAGCGGCCGCACCAGCCGCTGGCTCCGCCGTCCGCTAGTAGCCGAGGAGCCGGACTTCCTCGCGCCGGTCGCGCGCGAAGAAGTGGATACCGTCGGTGAAGCGCACCCAGTTGCAGCGCGTGCACATGACCAGCGAGTGCGTGCGAGCTGAATCCGCGAGGAAGCGGACGCCGCGAAGGAGGTCGCCGTTCGAGACCCCGGTGGCCGCGACGATCACCTCGCCCGGTGCGAGCTCCTCGGTCGTGAACACCCGTGACGCATCCTCGATCCCTGCCTCGCGAGCCTGCTCGATCTCGCGCCGGGACGTCGGCCAGAGCTGTGCCTGGAGCTCGCCGCCGAGGCAGCGAAGCGCGGCGGCCGACATGACCGCCTGGCGTGTGCCGCCGATGCCGACGGCGAGGTGGTCGTTCGTGCCACGGATCGCTGCGGAGATCGACGCGGTCACCGTTCCGTCCTGGATCAGCTTGATCCGCGCGCCCGAGGCCCGGATGTCCTCGATCAGATCGTGGTGGCGAGGCCGGTCGAGCACGATGGTCGTGATGTCGTTGGGGCGGCGGCCGAAGGCCTCCGCAATCGCCTGGACGTTCTCGCCGAGCGGCTTCAGCAGGTCGATCGAGCCGCGTGCGCGCGGGCCGACCGCCATCTTGCGCATGTACATGTCCGGCAGGTTGAGGAGCGAGCCGCGCTCGCCGACCGCGATCATCGACATCGCCCCGTTCCCCCCGCGCGCAACCACGCCGCGTCCTTCCAGCGGATCGAGCGCGAGATCGACGGGTTCGCCCCCGGCCCCCATCTCCTGGCCGACGCGCAGCGGGGACTCCTCCTCGGCGGCTCCGATCACGATCCGGCCTTGGATCGGAAAGTCGTCGAGGACGGCCCGCATCGCGTCCGCAGCATCGCGCTCTGCAGCCTCCTGGTCAGCGCGGCCCAGCCAGCGCGCCGCGGTCAGTGCCGCGCCTTCCGTCACCCGCACGTACTGCTCGCAGAGGCAGAGCGCCGGGCCGTCCGACCTTCCCTCGGCTGCCACCGCCTCTTCAACCGTTTCGGCCATCAGACGCGTTGTACCTGCTCCGCACTCGCGAGCACCAGCTCGAGCACCGAGTCGGTCGCCTTGCGCATGTCCGTGTGCGTGATCACCGGTACTCGGTGCCGTTTCGCGCGTCTGACGATGTGATCCTGAATGTGGCGGATGTCGTCCAGCCGATCAATGTACTTTGCATGCGGGCGCAGCCCGTCAAAGCCGGCATCACGTACGAGGAAATGCGTGCTGTGCTCCTCCTCGTCCGCGATCGCCAACACGCACTGGACGACGAGCGCGCCTTCGATCCGCGGCAGCATCCCGGGCACGAGGTGCACACCCTCGAGCACCATCGACCAGCCCTCCTCGAGTGCCCGCTCGATCGACGCGCGCACACCGACGAGGACGTTGCGCGTCTGCTCGAGGAAGCCTGCAAGCACCGGGTCCTCGGCCTGCTCAGGCTCGCGCAGCCCTGCCGCGGCTTCGAAGCTCGAGTAATGGATCGACGGCATGAACTCCTGCGAGAAGAATGCGCGCATCGTCTGCCGCACGAAGTCGGTCGACGTTACGCGGGTGATGCCGAGCCGATAAGCCGCCTCGGTGGCGACGGTCGATTTGCCGGTGCCCGTGGCGCCGCCGACGAGCACGATGACGGGCAAGTCGAGCTCGTGGAGCTCGCGGAAGCGGCGCAGACGCCGGACGGCCTCCGCTCCCTCGACCTCGCCAAGCACCTCGACGGCCAGCTCTTCGACGCGCTCGAGCTCGATCGTCTGCTCCCCGCGCTCGAAGAGGTCCTGGTCGATCCGCTTGGCGAGCTCGTACGCACGGCCGAGCGGGACGCCGACCGCGACGAGCGCACGCGCCATCAGCCCCTTCGAATAGGGGTGCTCGGCTGTGCCGAGCGGCAGCGGCTCTGAGTGGCGCGGGTGGCTCAAACTGGAGCTCCTGACGGGACGAGCTGGAGGATTGCATCGTCGAGGCTGGGCTCGCCGGGCAGCGGTACCACCTCGTTGTCGGCGAAGACGACGGCGACTCCGCGCTCTGCGGCCGACTCCGCGACGACGTCGATGGCAGCTGCCTTGATCTCGACGAGGAAGACGTCCGCCTCCGTCTGCGCGAGGTCGTCACGCAGCTTCCCGCGGTCGGCGAGGTTGCGCGACACGGAGACGATCTCGGCGTCGAGGTGATCCGTCGGCGCCGGGCCCGTCGTGAAGACTGCGACACGTCCTTCGAGCGGGGCAGTAGGGCGGAGCCGCAGGTCGACGCGCACGACTGGAACGTCCTTCACCTCGCGGATGCGTTCCGCGTCTCGATCGCCGATCAGCACGACGAGCTCGGAGACCAGAACGCGGTACGGGTTCAGGAACGCCGTCGGGTCCTGCCCACCACCCGTCACCAGGATGCGCGCGTCCACGTCGATCGGCGGGATGGCGGCTCCGCTGCCGTCGAAGACGACGACGTCGGGTTCCCGCTCGACCGCCAGGGCGGCACCCTCGAGCACATTCGACGTCGTCACCGCACCGGCCAGCCCGCCGCCGGCGCGTCGGCAACCGATCGTCACGACGCCCGTCAGCGCAGCGGTCTCGAGGTAGTCGGAGGCCGCGTGGCCGCCTGCGCGTGACAGCTCGAGCAGCGCCTCCAGCGTCGGGGCCGCCTCCGCCGGCACGGGCTGCGCTGGGCCGCCGCGACCCATGGCCACGACGACGACATCGCGCTCGCGCGCCAGCAGCCGCGCAACATGGCCGGTGACCGCGGTCTTGCCCACTCGCTTACCCGTCCCGATCACCGCGAGCGACGGCAAGGGAAACGCCGCGTACTGGGGCGGCTCGAACTTGAAGTCGGCGCCTTCGTAGCGCACTCCAGCCGCGAGCGCGCGGCTCGCAAGCCGGAACCGCTCCTGAGGCCCGAGCACGGGCTCGTCCGAGAGATCGACGACGACGTCCGCATGCGCAAGGCCATCGTCGAACTCGGCGAAGAGCGGCACGCCGTAGTCCTCGCCGCCGCGAAGCTTCTCGGTTCCGCCGGCGAGCCAGGCACCTATCACCTCGTTCGACATTTGCGCGATCGCGTCGCGTACGACCGGCGCATAGTGCTCGCCGTCGATCACCACGAAGGCGCGCGTCATCGCCGCGACGTCACCTCCCCTTCGATCCGAGCCGTGTACTTCTCGAACTCGAGCGTGTCGATCGCGAACTGGATGATCTTCTCCTGTCCGTGGAACGGGTACTTGCGCCAAACGTCCACGTGCGCGCCGGAGAACTCGATGACGTTGTAACAGGGACGGGTATTGCCGCGGAGCCGCAGCGAGGACACCGTGCCGGCATTCACGATGAAGAGATCCTCGAGCCGCCAGGCGTACGGCACATGCTTATGGCCCGACAGCACGAGGTTGACGCCGGAGCGCTGCAGACACTCGATCGCGTCGCCGGCGTCGTAGATGATGTTCCGCTCGCGCCCGGTCCCGGGAACGGGCAGCAGGTGGTGGTGGCAGACGAAGATCCGTAGATCCGCAGGCGGTGCGAAGCTCTGCTCGATCCAGGAGTAGCGGCCGCGGCCAATCTCGCCGTGGTCGAGGTCGGGCTCGGTCGAGTCCACGGCGACGACTGTGACGCCGGCCACCCGAGTGACCGAGTTCCGGTCGCCGAAGAGCTGCTCGAAGTGGACGTACCCGACGTTGCGCGAATCGTGGTTGCCGGGGATGACAACCACTGCCTCACAGTTGATCCGGTCGAGGTAGTCCTTCGCGAGCGCGTACTCCTCCTTGAAGCCGAAAGTCGTGAGGTCGCCAGAGCAGACGACGATGTCCGGCTCGAGATCGTTGACCTCGGTGATCGCGCGCTCGAGCAGGTTCGGCAGGAAGAACTGTGTCCCGCAATGCAGATCCGAGATCTGCACGATCGTGAACGTGAGGTCACGTGTCGCCATGTGCGAAGTCTAGGGGCATCCGGAGCCGCTGCTACCCTGGTTGAAGGTGACGCTGGAAACGCCTGATTTCCAGGCATATCGTGGCCAGGAACCCCCGCGCTTCGCTAACAGGGCAGAGCTCGAGTGCGCGAAGGTCCTGGACTACTACGGAGTGCCGTGGGAGTACGAGCCGACGACGTTCGTCCTCGAGGAAGACGAGGACGGCCGCATCGTCGAGGCGTTCAAGCCCGACTTCTACCTCCCCGAGCAGGACCTCTACGTTGAGGTCACGGTGATGAAGCAGTCGCTCGTGACGCGCAAGAACCGCAAGCTGCGGAAGTTGCGCGAGCGCTACCCGGACGTCCGCGTCAAGCTGTTCTACAAGCGCGACATCGAGCGCCTGGCGGAGCGATACCGGCTCGAGCTGGCGTCGTAGCCTCCGAAGCTCGCCTCGGGGACGTCTACCTCACGCGCGAGGAGCTGCAGACGCGCGTGGGCGAGCTCGGCCGGGAGATCACCCGTGACTACCAGGGTCTCGAGCCGATGTTCGTCGCGCCGCTGAAGGCCAGCCTCGTCTTCGTCGCAGACCTGTCGCGCGCAGTTCCGATCCCGCACGGGCTCGACTTCGTCGAGCTCGCGAGCTACGGCGCCGGCGCCGACACGGGGGGACACTCGCGGATCCGGCTGTTGAAGGACCTCGACGCGGAGATCGCGGGAAGGCATGTCCTGATCGTCGAGGACGTCGTCGACACCGGGCTCACGCTCAACTACCTCTGCAAGACGCTTGCGCTGCGCGAGCCGGGATCGCTCGCGGCGGTGACCCTGCTCGATCGTCCCTATCGGCGGCTGGTCGAGGATCTCCCGGTGCGCTACGTCGGCTTCACGGTCCCGGACGAGCTCTTCGTGGGTTACGGCTTCGATCTCCAGGAGCGCTACCGCAACCTCCCGGACCTGCACGTGCTGCACCCGAGAAGCTAGATACAACCGGCCGCCCCGGGGGAGGCGGCCGGCGTCGTCGGGAGACGACCTGTCCGTACGTGGCACGACCCTGTCCTCGATTCCGGCCTCGTACGAATTACAAAGAGGAAACGCCTGAGGCGCCGAACTGGGTACGCGCGCGCTAGAGGTAGCCCAGCGGATCGACCGGCGCCCCGTTGATCCGCACCTCGAAGTGGAGGTGGGCGCCGAAGCTGTGGCCCGTGTTCCCCACGTAGCCGACCACCTGGCCCTGCGAGACCTGGGCGCCGGCTGAGACGGCATAAGACGACTGGTGGGCGTAGCACGTGGCCAGCCCGCCACCGTGATCGATGCACGTGTAGTTCCCGTAGCCGCCGGTCCAGCTCGCGAGGACGACCGTCCCGGACGCGGCTGCGTGAATCGGCGTGCCGGACCCGACGCCGATGTCGATTCCCGCATGGAGCCGGCCCCAGCGGTAGCCGAACGGGCTCGTGACGGGACCGCTCACCGGCCAGACCAACCCCTGCGACGACGGCACCGTGTCGGTCGCCCCTTGAGCCGCCGCCAGCTGCCCGCGAATACCGGCGTCCTCCGCCGCGAGGGCGTTGGCCTCGGCAATCAGGACCGCCTTCGTCTCCCGCGTCGCCTCGAGCTGGCTTCGCTGCTTGCTCCTCGTCTTGGAGAGACCGCGCTCGCTCGCCAGCAGCTGGCCGCGCACGTCGCGCTGCTGCTGCGTCCGCACTGCGACCACACGCGTCTCGGCATGGACGCGGCCGCGCACCTTCTTCGTGCGCTCGCGCGAACGGTGGACCTCGTCGCGAGCTCTGCCCACCTCCGCCGCGATGCGCTTGTCCTGCTGGGCGATCGCCTCGAGGTAGTGGATCCGATCGAGCGCATCCTGGAACGAATCCGACTCGAGGATCACCTCGACGAGCGTCGGGTCCTGCGTCTCGTAGATGTCGATCATGCGCAGGTTGAGCTGTCGGACGACGTTCGCGTACTGCTCACGGAGGAACTCGAGACGCTGGGTCTCGAACTCGAACAGCGCGTTCAGGCGGTCAAGGCGACGCTGGTGGAGGGCGAGGTCGTGCTCGAGGATCGAGAGCTTCTGCGAGACGTCACCGACCTTGCTCTCGAGCGTCCGGATCTCCGCCGTCACGTCCGAGATCTGGGCGGTGAGCCGCGCCTCCTTCGCGCGCGCGGCGGCGATGCGAGCCTGCAGCTCGCCGATCTTGCCACTGTTGTCCCCGGCCGCCGGAGCGGCGAACGCGAGCAGGGCGACGAGGACGACGGCCAGTCTGCGGGCCATGAGCGGAAGGTTCGGCAAGGCTCCGGACGTCCCTGCCGAAAGCTAGGCAGACCGCCTAGCGGCGATCGTCTCCCTCTGGGGCCTGTGGCCCCGGCTCCGGAATGACGGCCGGCTCCTGCTCCGGGATGATGGCCGGCTGCGGGGGATCGCCTTCGTCGGGCGGCGGATAGGGCTCCGGGATTCGCGCCGGCTCCGGCGGCTGGATCTCCCCGGGTGGCGCGGACGGCTCCTCGGGCAGCTCCACCATCTCTGTCGGCTGCACCTCCAGCCTGCGCTGCTCGAGTCGATCGTGCGTCTGGGCCACGACTGCCTGCACCTGCGCCTCCCTCTGGGCCGCGAGCTCGTCGAGCTCTTTTAGCTGCTTGCGGGCGGTTTTCGTCCCCTGTTCGTCCCCACGGTACACCGCATCGCCGAGCTCGAACAGAAGCTGGGACCGAAGAGCCGCCATCCGTTTCAGCTCACGCCGCAGCGTGACGAGACGACGGGCGGCTCGTCCGCGCGTGGCGAGCGACCCGGCAGCCACGGCCGCGCGGGCCCGGAAGGCATCCAGGGCCTCAGCGGTCGAGCGCGCCAGGCGCCCGTCCGGCTTCCTCCGGGCCCCCTCGAGGAACAACAGCACGAGCAACACGCTGAAGCCGAGCAGGATCAGGCCGATCGGCCAGCGGCCCGTGACCACGAGGACGACCCCCAGGGTCAGTGCCACGCCTGCGAGGACGAGCATGAGCGTCGAAGGAGCCACCCCGTAGTAGTGCGCCTCGGTGCGGCGGTAGTGCACGGGGACGTGTCCCGTTTCGACCGGGGGCAGCTCCGCTACCTTGGTCTCCCCCGCGTCCGAACGCCGGCCACACTGCGGGCAGTAGCGGCTCTCGTCCGGCAGGTCCGCGCCGCAGTGCGCGCAGCTAGCCACGTGCCTGCGCCTGATCGGGCGTCGGCGCCTCGACCGTGTGCTCGGCGCGAAGATCGAGCGCGCGCAGGGCCTCGGCCGCGCGCCGCCTGAGGGGACCGACGAGCTCGCGGTAGTCGTCATCCGAGATCTTGCCGGTGCGATGGTCGAACTCGAGCTCCTTCAAGGCTTCGAGGCTGCGGTCCCGCTCCTCCGCCAGAGCGAGACGCCGCTGTTCGAGCTCGTCCGGTCGTGCCAGCCGGTCGTTGCGGGCCCGAGGCTCCCGCAGGAACGGCAACGCGACGAGGACGACACAGGCGACGGCAAGCGCCGCTCCGACGACGAGGGCAACGACCGTCACACACGCACCGTCGCGCCCGCGTAGCGCTCCGCGAGCCGGCGTTGCTCGCGGGCGTCGGGCCACAGTGCAATCAATGCCCCGCCGACGAAGACGAGCCCTGCGAACCAGATCAGGTTCACGAGCGGCTCTTGCAGCGCCTTCAGATCGATCGACCCGTCACTGTTCACCTGATCGGCGATCAGGAACAGGTCACCGCCGGTGAGGAGATCGTGGCGAATCGAGACCTCGTTCGAGACCTGGTCTTCCGCGAAGTACTGGTTCTTCCCGGGCTTGTACCTCCCCAGGTACTTCTCGCCGCGGTAGACGTCCACGAGCGCCCTGATCGACCTGTGATTCGACTCGAGCGTCGTCTCGTAGCCGCGGAAGACGAGCCGGTGGTCCGCGACGGTCATCGACTGCCCCGGTCGCAGGCGCGCCTCACGCGTGGTTCCGTACAGGCTCGAGCCGGTGATGCCGATCGCGAGGAGTACGACCGACGCATGGACGACGTAACCGCCGTAGCGGCGACGGTTCCGCGCGACCAGAGACGAGAACGCTTCGAGCCAGCCCGTGTCACCCAGTGCCTTGCGCGCGCTCGTCCCGCGGGCAAACTCGAGCGCGATCGAGGCGAGGACGAACACGGCGAACGTGTAGGCGATGACGCCGATCAGCGACGACCCGGCCCCGAGCGCCAGCAGCCCCGCTCCGGCGCCGATCGAGACCGCGAGCGGCCAGAGGAACGTCCGGCCGAGGGCCCGCAGCGATGCGCGACGCCACGCGACCAGCGGTCCTATGCCCATGAGGATCAGCAGCGGCAGTCCGAAGCTCTTGAGGAAGAAGTTGTAGTACGGCTTGCTGACGCTCGCGGCCTGGCCCGTGAACGCCTCCGAGAGAATCGGGTAGACGACACCCCAGAGAATCGTCAGAGCAAGCGCGACGAGGAGCAGGTTGTTGTAGAGGAACGTCGCCTCCCGGGAGACGAGCGACTCGAGCCGCGTCTTCGTTCGCAAGAGCGGTAGCCGGGCGAAGATCAGCACTAGAGAGCCGGCCGTGATCAGACAGATGAAGCCGAGGAACCAGGGACCGATCGAGCTCTGCGTGAACGAGTGGATCGACTGGATGATCCCGCTACGCGTGAGAAAGGTGCCGAACAGCGACAGGCCGAACGCAAGGACGACGAGCAGCACGTTCCAGACCTTCAGCATTCCGCGCTTCTCCTGGATCATCACCGAGTGGAGGAACGCCGTCGCCGCGAGCCACGGCATCAGGGCCGCGTTCTCGACCGGATCCCACGCGTAGTAGCCGCCCCAGCCGATCTCGACGTACGCCCAGTGCGCGCCGAGCAGCTGGCCGACGCCGAGAAACGCCCAGGCAGCCAGCGTCCAGCGCCGCGTGGCGACGATCCACCGCTCGTCGGTCCGGCGTGCCAGGAGCGCACCCATCGCGAACGCGAAGGGAATCGTCAGCCCGACGTACCCGAGGTAGAGCATCGGCGGATGGATCGCCATGTACGGGTTCTGCAGGCTCGGGTTCAGCCCGGCTCCGTCCGCGGCCGCGGCCTGCGTCGAGAACGGGCTCGCGACGAAGACGAGCAGAAGCGAGAAGAAGGTCCCGACCAGGCCGAGCACCGGGACGACCCAGGCGAGCACGTCGCGTCCGGCGCGGCGGCCCGTCAGCACCGCGACCACCGCGTAACCGGTGAGCACGAGCAGCCACAGGAGCAGCGACCCCTCCTGTCCGCCCCAGAACGCCGTCAGCGTGTAGCCGAGCGGCAACTCTCGGCTGGTGTGGTCCGCGACGTACTGGAAGGAAAAGTCGTGGCGCGCCAGCGCCGCGAAGAGGACGACGGCGGCCACGAGCGTCGCGGCGAAGGACGCCAGCAACGCGTTCTGCGCGGATACGGCAAGTCGCTTGCGGCCCTTCCATGCGGCGAAAGAGCCGACCACGAGCGCGTAGACGAGCAGCAGGAACGACGTGACGAGCGCCGCACGCCCGAGGTCAGGCACCGATTACCTGTCTTTCTTGGGTACGTACTTCGACGGGCACTTCGTCACGAGCGTGTTCGGCACGGCGACGAAGACGCCGCCGCGCAGCCGTCCGTCGACCACGATGTCGCGGCCTGTGCGAAAGAGATCCGGCACCGAGCCTCGGTAGACGACGCGGGCGGTGGCCGTCCCCTCGACATCGCGGAGGGTGAACCGCAGCCCCCCTGCGTGCGCGTCTCCCCTCGGTTGCCCAACGACCTTCCCCGCCAGCGAGACGCGTTCCTTGTGCCCCGGTAGCTGGCTGGGTCGCAGAGACGGCGTACCGCCGCCGGCAATGGACGTGTAGAGCAGGAAGACGGCGAGAACGGCCGCGACGGAGAGCGCGACGATCAGCCGCACCGGGCTGCGCTGGCCGGGCACGGAGCCCAGTTTACCGGCGGTTTTCGAGCGCTACGTGCCTAGTCGCGTGCCGGAGCCGGGCGGCGCCCGGGAATCCGGTATCCGTGGTCGTGGCACAGCGATCCGGGTGCATCCTCGGTGAGCGCATCGCAGTAGCCCTTGCCGTACGCGGCGCGCATGAAAGCCGCCACGACGTCGAGGTTCCACTCCGTGATTTCCCCGGCCTCCCGCCACAGGTCCGTGAGGCGGAGATCGATGTCGAGCTCGAGCAGATCGATACGTGACGGCTTCTTGACCATGAAACGAGGGTACGAACCGGGTCGGACGTCATTCCCAGAGGCCAGGTCCGGTGCCAGGCACGGGACATGGCCTGTGCCTGCCACCTGTGCAGTACCTTTGGCGCGTGGCTGAGCTCCACTACGGCCCGGCGCGTGTGCCGTCGCGAGAGAGCCCCGAAGAGGCGATCGCACTCCTCCAGGAGCACGGCTACACCGCCTGCGAGATCGACTTCGAGGGCAAGTTCTGGATGGACTATCCATGGGCCGAGCGGTTCGGCGAGCTCGCCCGCGAAGCCGGAATCGTCCTCTCCGTCCATGCCCCGATCGCCGGCTTCATGGGTCACGCCGAGCGCGGCAAGAAGCTCAACATGGCCGTCGGGATGCTCGACCACTCCGCGGGGATCGCGAAGACCGCCGGCGCGGAGCTGGTCGTCTTCCATCCCGGCTTCCTGCTCGGGCGCGAGCGCGCGGACGCAATCGACTCCGTCGTCGAACAGCTGGGGGAGCTGCGCGAGCGGCTCGAGAAGAAGGATCGTGCCGTGCCGTTCGGAGTGGAGATCATGGGTCGTGTGCGAGAGCTGGGAACCGCGGAGGACGTCTTCGCGATCTCGGCGCGCTGCGGCTGGGTCCGCCCAGTGCTCGACTTCGCGCACCTGCACGCCGTCACGGACGGCGGCTTCACCGACGCCCCGGCCTTCGCGGAGATCCTCGAAGGGGCAGACCGCGTCATCGAGCCGGAAGCGCCGTTCCACATCCACTTCTCGGACATCGCCTACGCGAACCGCAACGAGACGAAGCATCTGCCCTACGGTGAAGGGACGCTCCGCGTCGGGCCGCTGGGCGTGGCGCTAAAGGAGTTCAAGCGTCCGGCGACAGTGATCAGCGAGTCGCCCGACCTCGCCTCGAGCCTGGCGATCCGCGAGGAGCTCTACGCTGCCGTGGGCACACGCTCGGCAAGCCGAGCGTCAAGCTCGAGCGCCTCGGCCTCGCGCTCGCGCGCACGCAGGAACTCCGCGTAGGGAGGCACCACGTCGAGGAGGATGCGGCAGTGCTCGCCGCCGCTGAGAATCTCCAGGGCTTCGCGGAACAGCACCTCCGCTTCCTCGTCGCGCCCCTGGACCGCTCGGACCTGTGCCAGCGCAATCCGCGTCGTCGCGCGTGACACGATGTCATCCGCGCTGACGGTCTCGCGCGCTGCGAGCGCGTACTTCTCGGCCTCGTCGATCCGGCCCGCCGCCAGCAGCAACTGGGCGAGCAGACGCTGGCTCTCGCACAGCGTGCCGCGCTCCTGCATCGGAGCGAGCAGACGGATGGACTCGCGGAAGAGCTTCTCGGCTCTCTCAGGGTTGCCCGTCTTCCACGCGAGCTGTCCCAGCACTCTCGACGTCCACGCAATCTCCGAGACCGATGCGGTCTCACGGTAGAGGTCGAGCGCTTTCGTGAGCCAGCCTTCCGCCTCCTCGTACTCTCCCCGCACGCGATGGAGGCCGCCCTTCGACTGCGCGGCGCTCGCGCGCGCAACGATGCTGCCGCTCTCCTCGGCGAGCGCGAGCGCGCGGTCGATGAGCGGCTCGGCCTTGTCCTCTTCCATCCGGGCGATGTGAATCCCGGCCAACTGAAGGGCAGCCCTCGCCTCGTGGTCCTTCCGCCCGGCGTCACGCGCGGCCTCGAGCGCTTGTCGCTCGAACCCTTCGGCTTCGGCGAGACGCCCGACCCACCGCGCGACGCGCGCACGGCGATCGAGCGCCCTGAAGCGTCCCTCGTGATCGTCGGCCTCCACGACCTCGAGCGCCTCGTCCGCGAGCTCTGCCGCACGGCCGAGCTCACCATCCAGGGAAGCCGCCACCTCGGAAAGGGCAGTCAGGGCTCGACTCTGAATGTCGCGAGCGCCCTCCGCGGCTGCCTGCTCGGCGATGACGCTCATCTCGTCGCGCACGACCGGTAGATCGCCCAGCTGCCAGGCGGCCCGCGCCGCCAGGAACCGCCGCCGGAGCGTTGGTTCGAGCTCGACGGAACGCAGCAGGAGCTTGCGGGCCGAGAGGTTGGACTCCAGCGAGAGCGCTCGTTTGCCTGCACCCTCGAGCGCCTTCGCCGCTGTGCGGGCCAGCTCTTCAGGCGGGCTTCCGTCGAGCTCTGCGTAGAGGAGGGTGGCCTGGTCGAGGTGGTGTGCGCGGATCTCGAGCAGCTCCTTGTCGGCCCGCTCTCGCAGCCACTCGGCGAAGCGTGTGTGGTACTCGGCGCGGCCCGATTTGGACAGTCCCCCGTACGCGACCTCGCGGATGAGCCCGTGCTTGAAGCGGTAGGCCGACTCGCCCGTGATCGTCGACCGCTCCTCCCGGGTCACGAAATCGCGGAGGAGCAGGTCGTCGAGCATGTCCTCGAGCTCGTCCGCGTCGTATTCCGGCGAGAGGTAGTCGATCGCGCCGGCCCAGAAGACGCGCCCGATCACCGAGCCGCGCTGCAGGACGATCTTCTCGCCCGCCGGAAGCCGGTCGATGCGCGCGCCGATCAAAGCCTGCAGCGAGTCGGGAATGCGATCCCCGCCGTCCGCCCCTTCCTCGAGCAGCATGCGCACCGTCTCCTCGACGAAGAGCGGGTTGCCCTCGGTCTTGTCGAGGAGTTGCGCCTGAACCTTTTCCGATACGTCGTGCTCGGCCAGCAGTGCGTCCGCCAGCTGCTCGCTCTCGTCGCGCGCCAGCGGCTCGAGCTCGATCGCGGTCGAGCGGACGCGCCCGCCACCCCAACCGGGTCGCACGTCGAGCAGCTCGGGCCGCGCCAGGCAGACGATCAGCAGTGCGCGCTCGCGCACCCACTGCGCAAGGTGGTCGATGAGCTCCAGGAGCGGCTCCTCGGCCCAGTGGATGTCCTCGAAAACCATGACCAGCGGCTGCACGTCGGCGAGCTCGTCGACGAACTCGCGCGCGGCCCACGCGATCTCGGGCTGCCCACGCTCGCCTTCGACCGCCTCCATGACGCCGGAGGCGAGACCGAGGAGCTCCGCGATCGCCTCGTCGCCGCAGCACTCGATCAGCTTGTCGCGTGCCGTCTCCATCGGATCGTCGTCCGTGATCCCTGCGGCAGACTTGACCATCTCCGCGAGCGGCCAGTAGGTGATGCCTTCCCCGTAAGGCAGCGCGCGTCCCGAGAGAATCGTCGCTCCCTCGACCCCGGCGAGGAATTCGCGGATCAGTCGGCTCTTGCCGACGCCGGGCTCGCCGTACACCGTGAAGACGTGCGGCCGGCGGTCGCGGAGCGTGCGGGCATAGGTGTTCTCGAGCAGGTCGAGCTCCGGCTCGCGGCCGACGAACGGCGCTGAGATCGCGCGCGCCAGCGGCGGGCCGTCGACTGTCTTGAGCGCGCGATACGCGGGAATCGGCTTACGGAAGCCGCGCAACTCGAGCGGGCCGATCTTGGTCGCGTCGATTCGCCCGTTCGTGAGCCGATGGGCCGACTCCCCGATCAGGATCTCGCCGGGAGCTGCAGCCTGTTGAAGGCGCGCCGCAACGTTGACTGCTTCACCCGTCGCAAAGGTCGAGTCCGCCTCGTCGACGACGACCTCGCCCGCTTCGATCCCGACTCGCGCTTCGAGCTCGAGGTCGCGGACGTGGTCGAGAATGCCGAACCCGGCGCGGACCGCGCGCTCGGCGTCGTCCTCGTGCGCCTGCGGGATTCCGAAGGCGGCCATCACCGCGTCGCCGGCGAACTTCTCCACCGTGCCGCCGTGGTTCTCGATGCAGCGCTGAACGCCATCGAAGAAGGTGGTGACGCGGCGCCGCGTGATCTCCGGGTCCTGCCCTGCAGCAAGCTCCGTCG
>Ga0209874_1000051_pt1 | contig 27489 bp, 27 predicted proteins | sample GWRWN1_20_30_FD_187216 | JGI IMG/M metagenome (GOLD analysis project Ga0209874, IMG submission 187216) | Riverbed sediment microbial communities from areas with no vegetation in Columbia River, Washington, USA - GW-RW N1_20_30 (SPAdes)... | ecosystem: Environmental > Aquatic > Freshwater > River... | reverse complement strand
GACCGCACGCAGGGTCCCTCCGGCGCAGGGTACGCGGTGCAAAACCGGCTCATCGTTACGCCCATGTATGGACGGCTATTCCGTTCGCTTGGCGTGCAGCGGCTCGCCGGTTTCTTTCGCACATTGCAACAGCGGTTGGCGGCTCTAGCGCCCACCGACGGCGAAGCGCCGGTCATCGCGCTCCTGACACCCGGACCGTACAACGAAACCTACTTCGAGCAGGTCTTCCTTGCCCGCTATCTAGGCTTTGCTCTCGTGGAGGGGTCGGATCTTACCGTGCGCGATAATCGGCTCTACTTAAAAACGCTGGAAGGTCTGAAACGAGTGCACGTGCTGTTCCGCCGCCTCGACGATGAATACTGTGATCCATCCGTCCTGCGTACCGACTCGGCCCTCGGCGTACCTGGACTACTCGGTGCTGCGCGTGCCGGCAATGTGGCCATCGCCAATGCTCTTGGCTCGGGGGTTTTGGAGACGCCTGCTTTGCCGGGTTTTCTCCCAATGATTTGCCAAACGCTATTCGGTGAGCCTCTCGAGCTGCCATCCATTGCGACCTGGTGGTGCGGTGAAGCGCCGGCCCTCGAGCATGCGATCAAGCATCTCCCCGAGTTGGTGATCAAGCCGGCCTTTCCATCCATGAAGCTTGAACCGACTTTCGGACACGTGCTCGACAGCGCCGGACGGGAGGCGATGGTTGAGAGAATGCGCGCGACGCCCCATGCCTTTGTGGCCCAGGAAAGGATGCGCCTTTCCCAGGCGCCCACCTGGTCGAGCGAGCGCGAGCGATTTGAGCCGCGGGTCGTGGGATTGCGGCTCTACGCGGTGGCCACCGCCACGGGCTACGACGTCATGCCTGGTGGCCTTGCCCGGATCTCGCCCGAGACCGGCACCGAGGTCATCAGTATGCAGCGGGGCGGCTCGAGTAAAGACATCTGGGTGCTGGACGGTGCCGCGACGGTGTATGAATCGCTGCTTCAGCCTCGCCTCACGGCGCGAGATATCGTCCGCGCTGGTTTTTACTCTCCCTCGCGTGCCGTGGAGAATCTCTTCTGGATGGGACGCTACGCCGAGCGCGTCGAATCGGTTGGGCGGCTGCTGCGGGCCACGGCCCTACGGTTGGTGGAAAGCGACCCGTCAACCTCGGCCGGTGTCGAGGTGCTCACCGCCTTGTGCGAAAACGCGCGGCTTGGCGAAATCGCGCCGGCGGCCGCGCTGCAATCTTCGACCAGGAAAAAAGCAAAAAAAGTCGTAAACGGCGGCGACGATTGGTTATTAGCAGCGGTGGGAGATCTGCGGGCCGTGAACGGCCTTCCGGCTAACACGGCGCGCCTGCTGTATTGCGCCACCCAGCTGCGGGATCGCATTTCGCTCGACAACTGGCATACCGTTCAGCGTCTCGCCCATGCACACGAGCCCGCGCCGCAGGATATTGAAGCTGCCTTAATGATTCTCGATCAAGTATTGCCCGCCTGCACTGCTCTTGCGGGCTATGCGTTCGACGATATGACGCGGGACGATGCCTGGCGGTTCCTGGTGACGGGACGCCGGTTGGAGCGTATGGCGTTCATCGCATCGGTGGTGGCCCAAGTCTTGGCGTGGCCGGCGGAGGAGCGCGAAGCAGCGCTGGGCGCACTCCTCGAAATAGGCAACATTATCATTACCTATCGCGCGCGCTACCAGCGGCAGCCCGAGCTCCTTCCGGTTCTCGATCTGCTTGTCAAAGACGAGTCGAACCCCCACGCGGTTTGCTTCCAGCTCGCGCTGCTCAGCCGCGAGGTCCACGAGTTGGAAGCTCGACTGGGTTTCCGTCCGATCAACAATCCACGGCCGCTGCTCCAATCCCTGCGGGCGTTCGACCTCGCCGAGCTCGACAACCTTCGTCTGTCCCATGGTGAACCCGCACGATTCGGTGAGGCCCTCGCCACGATGCTTAGGGCGTGCGAGCGCTTCGCCCACGGGCTCTCCGACGAGTTGTCGCAGCGCTTCTTCGTGCACGCAGGAGAGCGCCCTCAAGCGAGCGTCGCGGCATGAGCGCGGCTAGTGTGCATTGCTACCGGGTCGAGCACCGAACCACCTATCGCTATTCGGAGCCGGTGACGCTCTCTCATCAGCAGCTCCATTTGACACCGCGCCAACTCGCTTACCAGCGCAGCCGGACGCATGAAGTGACCATCATTCCGGCACCGACTTATCGCCGCGAGCGAACCGATGCCTTTGGCAACCCGGTCACCGAGATCGCCATAGAGTCGGCCCACAGAACGCTCGAGATTGTTGGCCGTTCAAACGTCGAGGTCGGCGGGCGAGAGCTACCCGAGGCCGATAAAACAGCGGCTTGGGAGACGGTGCGGGAAGCGCTCGCTTATCGCGCAGGTTGGCGCCCGGACCCGCTGGCTCTTGAAGCGACGGAGTTTCTATTCGAATCGCCCCATGGGCGGGTAAAACGGGACCTGCGAGCCTATGCGAGCGACTGCTTCAGGCCCGGGTGTTCAGTGCTGGAGGCGGCCCAAGCGCTCATGGGCAAAATCCATACTGAGTTCAAGTTTGATGCTGAGGCAACGACCACGACAACGCCGGTCATGACATTCTTCAAGCAAAAGCGCGGCGTGTGCCAGGACTTCACGCACTTTATGATCTCTTGCCTGCGTTCCACAGGACTCGCCGCCCGTTATGTGAGCGGCTATCTAGTGAACCGGCAAGCGCCGGGTAAACAACGACCGGTGGGCGCGGAGGCCTCCCATGCGTGGGTGGCACTGTTCGTGCCCGGCTGCGGCTGGATCGAGCTTGATCCGACCAACAACGTGCTGCCTTCCTGGGAGCATATTACGCTTGGGTGGGGCCGCGATTTTTCCGATGTCACGCCGCTGCGCGGTGTTATCAACGGCGGCGGGGAGCAGACCCTTACGGTTAAGGTGACGGTTGAGGCGGATGATTGAGAGGGTTGGAATGATGGAAAGATGGAATAGTGGAAAAATGGAATAATGGAATCAAGACAAAGGGTCTAATGGTCTTCCATCATTCCAATATTCCAACATTCCATCGCCCCATTTTTTGTCACTTCTCTGTCAAGGTCATGATGATGTCGGCGTACCAGGCGCAATTGAGGTTTAGTCTTTCGTCCTGCTCAATGTCGCGATTGGTCACATCCATCCGAGTCGCGTGGACGCCGAGGAGCATCCACGGCAAGTCTCCGCGACCCGACCGTTGCGTGGTCGCGCGAGCGACCACCGGAGCGCCGCTCGTGCCGCGGTGCATCCGCGCGTCAGTCAGGAAGTAGCCCTGTCCTTGGAAGCGGAGGCCGAACGCCGAGGCGATGACCGCTTGTCGTACCACCGGCAGATGATGCCAGGTGTCATGAAAGCCCAACGGGAAACCAACGATCAGCACTCGCGTTCCCACTTCTATCTCATCCAGCTGCTCGATCAGATGATTGGGCGTAAACGGTTGAAGCAATAGCTTGTCCGGCAGTGCCGCGCGCTCAAGTTGCAGAGCGACGACGTCCACCGTGCCGGCTGGGTCGATACCCTCCCGCCATACCGGCTGGGTTCCTCGGTAAACCGGGATGGAGAATTGTGTCGTTACGGCTACGTTCTCGCGATCGACGTGCAGCTCGATTAACAACCGGTCAGGACGATGATCACTCACCTCGTCCAGCACCACGTGTCGATTCGTCACCAGAAACAACCGGCCATCCCGCTCGAAGAAGAAGCCGGTGGCGTTGGTCAATTGTTGTTCTCCTAAAAACGTCGAGACCCGGGTTACAGAAAGTAAGAGCGATTCAATCACGATGGATCTCCCAACATTCCATCATTCCAAACTTCGATTATCTGTCAACACTCTGAGGGTCGCTCGCTAGCCCGGACTATTCATGGGCCGCGGAAGGCACGACACACTGTAGACCGAGAGTAGGGGCGGGTTTCAAAACCGCCCCTACCAACTGCAGCCTAGATTCCAGGTTCCTTAACACCTAGGGGTGGCTTTGCGGCGTGCTTAGTGATTTCGTCGACATCCCAGAGACGGGAGAATTTCAACGCCCTGGGGCAATGGCTATACGCCTCATCTACATCCAGCAATAATCCTTGCAGGATTTCGGCCTTTTCATCGGCGTTGTGCACCTCCAGCTGGACGTGCGGTAATTCCGATTTGTCGATAACTCTCACTTTGCCATTGACCCTTACGGTCGAGTTATGTCCGGGAATGAAAAATACCAATCCTGCTTTGGGATTGCTTTCGATGTTTCCATAGCCGTGGAAAAGTTTATTTCCCGCCACATCAGGTATGAACAGCTGCTTGGCGTTTAGCACTTTGACAAAGCCGGGTCTTCCACCTTTAGGCGAAGCGTCGCAATCGCCGTTGGCGCTGCTCGTGGCGAGAACGCAAAACGGTGAATGTCTGATGAAGTCCTGTATCCAGGCAGCCATAGTGGGCTTCACTTTCCCTTTGGTTCGCTCGGCAGGGCAGCCAAATTTGTCCTGATACTTATTTGTCATTTTTCCCTCCGCTGAAATTGCGATGTTCACAATGACTCGCGCTCCCTTGGAGATCTCGGATTCAACTTAGGATTTGATAACAATAAGATCTTTTCGAACAGATGCAAAAGGTCAATCGCCGCAATCAAAGCGGCTTTCGTGATATTACGGTTTTCGTTTTTCCTCCGGGACTTCTCCTCTCCAGAGTTCTTTGAGAAAGCCGCTTTTCTCCAGATTCTCGACAAACGTGTTGTCAAAGACCTCGGCCGGTCTTCGCCTGATATTGATGCGTTCCTCACGCGCCGTCTCGATCGTTTCTGCAACCAACTTGGGCGGCACGATCATACGGCGATTGACGAGTCGCACCGCATACGCGTCATAGGCAGATTGAAGGACCTCCGGGTCCTTTATGCTCAGTGTCTTGCCCACGGCGGCCATCGCCTGCTGCGGATTTTTCTCCACAAAGTAAACCGTTTCGGCGAGGGCAGCGACGAACTTTTGCACCAGCAGAGGCCTATCCTTTATGGTTCTGGAATTTGTGAAAACCGAGCTGTAGATGAAGGGAAATCCCAGGTCGTTGAGGTGATAAATCACGTTGAAGCCGTCCTTCCTGCCTTGCACATCCAGAGGCGGCTGGATAAGCGTGGCTTGGACGATGTCCTGCAATAAAGCGCTATAGCGCTCTGTGGGCGTACCTCCCAGGGGGCGCAACGCTACTTCTGCTTCCGTCAGATTAGACTTCTTAAGAAATGCCCGTGCGAGCCGGTGAGGCAAATCACCGGGACGCGTCACGCCGATACTCTTGCCTTTGAGATCCGAGGGCTTTGTTATGTCCCTTCGAGCGAGAACCACGTAAGGCAGACCCACGAGAGGCGAAGCTACCAGCTTGCCGTCGGCGCCGGTGGCGATCCGTACGATATTGGTGTCAGCGTTGCAGTAAAGAAACTGGATTTCGTCCGACCCCAGCGCGGCCATGGCCACGACGCCGCCCCGGAGCACGACATGCTCGGCGTTGATGCCGTATTTGTCAAAGATGCGGTTATTGAGCGCGGCGTACAAATGGATAAAACCACCCGTGACTGCGCAGGTCCCGACGCGCGCCTTGATTACCGGCTCCCCCGCCTTGGCCAGGTAAGGGTTGGCATGCGCAAACTCTCCAGGGACATTGACCAGCACAGTGAAAATCGTTAGCGCGATAGAAACATCTCTGGCTGTATAAATAGCCGCTCGTCGTTTCATTTCAGAGACCCTTACTTGGACCGAATTGTTTTGTGACAGCGGGTCGCCCAGTCATCTCCTAAGCCACAAAACTGTTTTGGTCTGCATTGGAGTTCAAAAGCTCATAAAAAATATCAAAGCAAAATTCTTCACAGCTATTGCTATGCCCGACTCTATTGCGATCATTATTGCTTAGCAAGAAGAAACTGCTGCTGAATAATCCGCGAGAATGCACGATGGCGCGATTTCATTCTTCATATTCTAAATCCAGGATCCAAGACCGTCGAGAAAGTAGGAAATTACATGCACTGAAGGTTGAGGCCTTCAGATTTGCACAAAACTGGTATCCCAATTTTTGCTAAAAATTCAGCTCTCACGTAAGAAGGCTAACATCTCGCTCTTAGGCACAGGCTTTGCTCATGTCACGACCAAATTTAGAAAATTACCAACCGGAATTTTCTCCACTCGAGAAATTTCTGTTTGAATCGCCTGTGCGGCGACAAGGTATTCCTTTGTCTCCGTGGTACTGGAAGAGCATGAGGCGCAGAGCAGACAATTGGAATGTTTAATGAACGGCATCAAGAAATGATCGATACATCGAAGTGCAAAGCGAGATTTTTTCTAGGAAGGAAATACCACTGTGAAGAGAAAATTGTTCGTATCTCTTTTCTTAATCCTTGGGCTAGCCGCTTTTCTGATTTCCACCGCGGCCTCCCAGTCAAACCGTCAAAACCGCAGAGATAGATTCCGTCATAATGGCGTGGTTGAAGGCGAGGATCGCCCCTCCCTCGGCGATAGAAGCAGTGACGCATCGGAAGCACCCACCGGCTTTGACAACCTGACCAACGGCTTCACTGAACAGGGGCCCGACTTTGAGGAAATCAATGAGGACACTGTCGTGGCGCTGCGCTCGTTCAATGATAACCGGTTTATCTTCGAGGAAGTTGAAAAAATTCAGGACGGGCTTGGACCCACCTATAACGCACAGAGCTGTAGGGAATGCCACCAGAATGTTGTTACCGGCGGCGCCAGCCAGGTCGCGGAGCTTCGATCCGGGCGGTTAGTAGACGGCCAGTTCTTTGGATCTCTAGGGGGCACCCTCATCCACTCGCGCGCCACTCACGCCGATATAGTCGAGCAGATCACCCCTCAGGATAGCATCCGCACTTTCCGCATATCGACGAACACCTTAGGCAACGGCTTCATCGAGTCCATAGCCAACAGCACCTTGCTTGCCATTCGCGATAAACAACCTCAGGCCATGCGCGGTACGGCCGTCATGGTCCCCGTGCTCGAAGCCGAGAGCAAGGCGCGGATTGGCCGTTTCGGGTGGAAAGGCCAGCATGCGAGTCTGGTATCGTTTTCCGCCGATGCCTACCTCAACGAAATGGGCATCACCACTCCGCTGTTTCCCGACGAGAACACGTCCAATGGCCGCGATGTGGGTTACCCTTCGGCGTATGATCCGGTGGCGGACCCCGAGGACGACGGTGTCGATGTGGTGGCCTTCGCCGACTTCATGCGCTCGACCAAAGCCCCGCCGCGGGGAACGATAACCGCTGACGTTTCGGCCGGCGAAGCGCTGTTTGACAAAGTTGGGTGCGCGGTTTGCCACACGCCGTCGATCACCACGGCGCGCCCGGGCGCGAAAGTCAACGGCGGTGTGTTCACGGTCCCGGCCGCACTCGGTAATAAGGTCATCCATCCTTACAGCGACTTCTTGTTGCACGACATCGGGACGGGTGACGGCATACCCGTTTTGCCTTTGCCCGAATATGCGTCAACCGCCAATCAGATGCGAACGGCTCCGTTATGGGCGCTCAGAACCCGTAACCGCCTGATGCACGATGGTCTGTCGCTCACCAAACAAGATGCCATCCAGCGTCATGCCGGGCAGGCGGCGGGCGTGACGAAGAATTACAACGCGCTCTCCGCGGCGGAGAAGAATCAACTGCTGGCGTTTCTGGATTCGCTCTAAGTTGGGAACATCGAAATGGCTTGCCGAGCTTTTACAAACGAAGCGTAATAAAGCCCCAGCCTGCCAGTTTGCGACGATTCCTAACGACGTTTACCAACACCGGCGGCGAGACGATTCTTGAGTCTCGCCGCCGGCAACATTCCATGAGCCCGACCGAGGAGTATTTCTCAGCGGGCAGAGGTCGATCTAAAAAAAGTCTCAATCAGCTAATTCAATTGATGGCTGAAGCGGGGGAGCTGAAGGCGCCCTTGCCAAAGGCGGAGCAATTTCATCGGGATCCGTTCTGAGCGAACAAACAACAACAAAAGACCGATTGGTCAGCCAATCTTCACATACCCTTTTGGGAGGGTTGAAGGCCTCTGAACACCCGCTCGTCTTGATGACATACGATGCATGAAGCTTGCCCGCGCTCTTCGAGATTGGAGACGAGCGCGTACGTCAATCCGTCGTCCGACCAGGTTAGCACTTTCCAGCCTGCTACCGATTGAAAGTGAAACCGCAGTCCTTCCCAGGGTATCTCTTCCCCGCCTGATGGTCTGGCAACCGAGTCCGACGTCACCAGCAAGGAGATCGGGTGGCCATTCAACCGGTAGACGACATAGGCAGCATAGTCGTCTTTAAAACCGACCAACCGCGCGCCCTCGACGTGGTAAGGTTTTGGCCCCTGAGGATAATCTGGCAATTTCAAATTGAACCCGAGCTTTCCGGCAAACCAGGCTGAGATCTTTTCAGGCGAATCACTGAACACCTCCAGGGGTAACTGTCCGTTGAGATAACGTACATGATTGTTGACCGCCACGGCGACAAACGAGGTGGGGGCTCCGCGAAGGGACTTTGTGGCAGCAAGCCAGAAAACCGCGATGGCAAGCAACAAAAGAGCGCATGCTGAAATCACAGGCCAGGAGGAGACAAAGTTACGACGTGAGCCGGACGTCTGCACCAGCTTCGCGATATTCGCCTGCAATGATGCCGGGGTCTTATAAATGGGGCGCACGTTGCGTATAGCGAAAATCAGCTCACGCTCGGCATCCAGAGCGGCACGACAACCGGGGCAGCCCTTGATGTGCGTTTCCACGGCCAGCCGCTCGCCCTCCTGGAGTTCATCGTCCAGATATAATGGGATATGTTCTAAGATATGGTTACCCATTTCCGCGCTTTCGCTGCAAAACCAGTGAGGTGTTTTTCTCATCCAGTATAGTACGAAGTTCGGCTCTCGCGCGGTTCAAGCGGGACATGACGGTCCCCGCGGGACAGCCCACGATGGTAGCGATTTGCCGGTAACTGAATCCTTCAAAATAACGGAGCACCACGACTTCGCGAAATACTTCGGGCAACCCTGAAATCGCCAGACGAATCTTTCCGGATGCAACGTTACGGTCAAAATGGTCCTCCGGACGTTCCCTCTCGTCCGACAACCATGTTTGCAGCGGTCCGTCATCGCCGCGACTTTTTCCCAGCAAAATAAATTCCGGCCCCTTGGCACGGCGGCGCCATTGATTGATCCAGACGTTCCGCAAAATAGTAAACAGCCAGACTCTCGGATCACTCTTAATGTCACTGTGGGTCATCCCTTTAATGGCTCGGAGGCAGGCCTCCTGGACTAAATCCTCGGCGTCCGTTGGATTGCGAGTCAAGGACATCGCGAATCCGTAAAGTGCGCCGAGATTTTCCAGGATGGCGTGTTCGCGGTCGTCAGACTCTGTTTTCCGGAACCGGATCATATCAGGTACTCCCTGTGAGATAATCCGCCCGCCAAGTTCGTTCTGCTCAGAACTCGATCACGCCGTTTAATTAAACCTCTCTCCCTTTCATGTCAATCACAGAGTTGAGTGCGGCGCATAGCAGTGGGGGTGTCACAGAAGGAAAGCGGGACGTCGCAGCAATTTAGCAGGCTGCTGAAAAAGACTCATATGCTTCGTTGCGGTCAAAATCGCCTCGCCCTCATTCGTGCTCGTGGTACGTGATCGTGCTCGGGTTGATTCAGGGCCACGTTTCACGGACACGATCACAAGGAGTGCGCGCCTCGGCCTCTGAGATCTTTTTGCGCAGCCTGCGATCACGGTTTTTTTCAGCAAACTGCTGCCCAATTTATTCATTAGCGCAACTTTCCGGGAATAAATTGCGCCCTCGGTTGTCTTACTTAGCACCGCTAGCTCAAAAAAAATACCAACGGGTTAGCTCGCGTCTTCCTATCTTCAGTTTATTGGAGGCGAAGCATGTCCTCTAACTATCTGTTTCTCTTTCGTTTTTTTCTGTGTGTCTGGGTTTTTCTCGCTGCTGCGGCACTAGGCCCTTCGCGAGCTTGGTCTTATGAGGAAATCAAGGTCACGGATGGCGGCAACCTTGAGGGCAAGGTGGTATTTCAAGGAACCGTTCCGAGTCCCCGAAAAGTGATTCCCACGCAGGATCAACAGGTTTGCGGCGGCCCACGAGATGAACCGCGGATTGTTCTTGGACCCGATAATACCGTTCAAGGAGCAATCGTTTATCTGAAAGGAGTCGAAAAAGGCAAGGCGTTTGAAAAGCCCAAGAAACCTCCCGTTGTCGATAATGTGAAATGCAAATTCGAGCCCGAGATCCAGGTAGTGCCGGTCGGGACGGAAATCCTGATCCTCAATTCCGATCCCGTGCTCCACAACACGCATGGTTATCTCATAACCGATAGCCGAAGGGGACGCACGGTCTTTAACCAGGCGATGCCTCAGAAGGGCCAGCAGCTGAAGAGTACGCTCAAGCTGCCGGGAATCATCGATGTCGCATGCGATGTGCACGGCTGGATGCAAGCGTGGATTTTGGTCGCCGAAAATCCCTATTACGCCGTCACTGAGAAGAACGGGACTTTTGCGATCAAAGACATCCCGCCGGGAAAATACACGTTGGCCACGTTTCAGCCTCACACCGGCGTCAGAGAAACTCCTGTAACCGTCGAGGCCAAAAAAACCAGCAACGTTAACGTCGAGCTAAAAAAATAGGCGGTGAAGAAAGCCGCACGGGCGTCAGTTTGCAGGAAGGAGGGCATTTAGATGAGCGATCTGGAACGTGAGCGGCGCGAGGCGCAGCGTGAGTTGAACAAGCCTGATGAGCGGCCTGATCCATCTCTCAAGATAACCCGGAGAACTTTTCTCCATCGGTCACTTGTGGCCGGGGCTGTGACCGGGGCGGCTACGTACGGATGGTTTCCACTGATCAACACCCTGAATCTGGCGTTTGGAGCTCAAGCCCCCTTTAGCTTCGCCTGGATTTCGGACACACATCTCTATCCAAAAACCGTCAATACGCGCTTTGTCGAGAAAGCCACTCGCGCGGTCAAAGAAGTCCAAGCCATGAAGCCGGCGGCGGATTTTCTTATGTTCGGTGGCGACCTGGCCCAACTCGCCGACCCCGTTGAGCTGCGGCTCGGAAATGACATTCTCAAGGAAATAACGATCAAAAAGCATTTTATCCCCGGCGAGCACGACTGGTATCTGGACATGGGCAAGACCTGGGTGAGTTTGTTCGGAAATTCCCCGTGGACCTTTGAACACAAAGGCGTCCAGTTCATCGGCCTCGATACCGTGAGTCGTGCGCCTGACTATTGGTCCGCGACCAAGATGAGCCCGAAAGAGAGAATGGGTCACATGGCCACACTGGACGGATCGGTGGCCGGACCATGGGCCGGGGTAGGAAGCGACCAGCTTCAGTGGCTGAGCAAAACGCTTTCCCCTTTATCCAAAGACAAACCTATCGTGATTTTCAGCCACAATCCTCTATACGAATATTATCCGCCATGGAATTTCTGGGTCCGCGATTGGCGGCAAGTTCACGAGATACTCAAGCCCTATGCCAACGTCACGAATATTCACGGTCATACGCACCAGGTTCTGTATAACGAAATCGGTACTATGAGATCGATTGGGATGCTTGCAACCTCTTGGCCCTGGCCCTATGCACCTCAAGGAGTTCCCCAGTTGACCAAGCCCATGATTCGAGCCAATCCCGGAGATTACTTCGACGGCGTGGGTTGGGCAAAATTGAACGTCACGGCAGCGCCAAAGGTGGAGCACGAATACATGATGTGGCGTAAAGACGTTTATGCAGAAGCGCAAGTCGATTCCGGTACGGGCGACAACGACAACCAGATATTAAGACCGCGGGTCGCCGACCAGATGTGGCCGTACAAATAGCGAGCTGACGAAAGGAAAGGTGAATCGTTATGAGAAAGATTCTCCGTTGGCGTGGTGGACTTCTTCTCTTGGCGGCGTTCCTTTTCGTTTTCGCCTCACGGATGGATCATGTCCAGGCTCACAAAGAAAAACATACCCCTGAACAACTCAAGGCCTTCCAGGACGTTTTCATGGAGCAGGTGCGGATCGGAGATCTCCTGTTTCACGGCGACGGCGACACCGAAAAAAAGTTCGACGTGAATTTGTCTAAAACCGGCATGGCCTGCGCCATGTGTCATCCTTTCGCTTCGGACACACACCCGCACGAATTCCCTAAGTTCCAGGAGCAGATTCAGGAGTTTGCAACGTTGCGGGACATGATCAACTGGTGCATCGAAAATCCCAACGAAGGCGAAAGGATCGATGTCAACGGCCCCGCGATGAAAGCGTTGGAGGCATACCATTACTGGTCTAACAAGGGTTCTGTCTTGGATCCCGGGAAACACTAAGCCAAGCCGCGACTTCCAATCGATTGCATGGGGCTTGGAGTGAGTCAGCAGCAAGTTTCCCGAAGAAGTTTCTGCAAGTGGAGTTCCTCGCTTGTGCTGGCGGGAATCTTTACGGGTTTGAAGAACCGGCTGCTGCTGGCGCTAGATCCATCCGCGACCCGCGCTGAACTCCACACGCCGAAGCTAATCCTGCCGGCGATGACGCGAAATGGAACCCATGTCCCCGTGGTCATCAAGATGAACCATCCGATGGAGCAGGGTCATTATATCCGGCGAGTTCAGTTCCTTAACGAAAGCGACCCGATTCCGTCGAAGGGGATCTTTCATCCCACGCCCGCCAACGGCGAGCTCTACTTCGCTTTCCAGGCCCGAATGCACAGCGGCACCTCAACGGTGCTCGCTATCGCCGAATGCAGCTTGCACGGAAAGTGGACCGCCCGCCAACACATTACGATCCCCGATGGGCAAGGGGGGTGCGCCACCGCTGAGCCGGAGAAAAAAGTTCGGCACCAAGAGGAGATTCTACCGCCGGTCATCCGAATCCCTGAGTTGATCCGCCGGGGGCGCCTAACCAAAGGAGAAACGGCGGAAGTACAGGTGAAGTTTAAACATCCTAGCAAGACGGGACTCGCTTATGAGAACAAGAAATTCATTCAGGTCGACGAGCCTTTTTATCTGACATCGATGCAAGTCTTTTACGCGGATCGCTTGGTCAGCCGCTACGAGATGACGCCGGGTCTGAGCGACAATCCTCTTCTCACACTGAAACTCAAGCTAACCGAAGAAAAACCCATTCACATCGTTTTCACCAATAGCCTCGGTCAGCAATTCAGGGCCGTCCAGGAGGTTGTCCTGTCTTAGGCTCATGCGCCGGATCTCGCTGATAGCGCTCTTTCTTCTGATCGGCCTGCTTTGGAAGATCGCTCCAGGGAAGACATTATCGGACATGTTATTGATGACGGGAGCGGAGGGTGTTGTAGGGGGCGGCGTAGAACCAGGCGTCCCTTTCCGTGGCAGCCCTCTTTCAGCTACTCAATGCGGCTCTTGCCACCCGCAACACTTTGAGGAGTGGAACTCCTCGTTTCACGCACGCTCCATCACCTCTGAAAATTTTCTCAAGACTTTTCCGCAGTATCTCGACTCTCTCGGAATGCAAGGGCGAGAAGATCCGCAGTCATCCATGGCCTGCCTCGGCTGCCATGCCCCTCTTCTGAAACACGCCGGGCCGGAGATGATTCGACAGGTCCGCGATTTCATAGTGGCCAAGGAAACAAAAAAACTTGACGGCTTTGAAATCGGCTGCGTCGCCTGTCACTTCGACGGCACTCGCGTCTTCTCGGACCCGATCGCCCGTCCGCAGGACAATCCGTTTCACGCTTCAAAGTTTTCGCCGTCCTACAAAGAGGCGTCGTTCTGCGCGAACTGTCACACGTGGGCTTCGTCCACCATTCCGTGCTCGGACGTCTACAGCGACTGGAAAAAAAGCCGAGCGGCAAAGCAGGGGACAACGTGCCAGGCGTGTCACATGGCCGAACGAGGCGGGATCGCCGCTACAGAAGGACCACAGAGAAAAATACACAGCCATGCTTTTCCGGGTGGACGCTCGGCCGCCATGCTGCAACAGGCGGTGGTCCTTGGTTTGAAAGCTGCCTTTCGGAGGGATCGTCTCGAGGTCAGTGTCACGGTCCGAAATCTTGCTCCGCACCGCGTTCCGGACGGTTGACCGTGGAACAGCTACGCGGTCCTGGAGGTGACCGTAACAGACGAAACCGGATGGGAGTTTGAGACCATAAAGCGGGTCTATGCCAATTTCGGACTCGACAAGAATGGGGAGACCACCGGAGTAGCGTGGAAGATTGTCAAACAGTCGCCGAGCTCAACGGCATTGAGAGCGGAAGAAATTCGCGTAGAAAAACTGAACTTTCTCGTCGAGCCGCGGGACGGAAAGCAATTCACGATTCGGGCGAAGATGCGCTACCACTATGCGCCGGCTCCACAAGACGGGTCTGGCCGAGAGGCTGACGCAACGAAAATGGCGGAGACGGTCTTGACTCTCCCGGGCAAGCGTCCGTCTTAATTACCAAGAGAGAATGCATGGCTGAGCAAGTGATTCAAAACGGTGACGAGGTCATCAACAAGGAGCTGATCAAGAGTTGGCTCCTGTGGGGTTTTGTCTGGGTCCTTTTCGCGCCGACCTTAGGCGTCATCGTATCGACCAAGTTCACCTACCCCGAGTTCTTAGAAGGGCTCCCGGCGTTGACGTTTGGCAGGTTGCGGCCGATTCACGTCAACGGCGTGATCTTCGGAACTTTTTCGACTCTCTTCATCGGGCTCTGCTACTACATCGTGCCGAAGCTGGCGCAGGTCCGGATCTACAAAGAGGAATGGGGATATCCCATGCTGTGGATTTGGAATCTAACTCTCATCGCCGGCTTCATCGCGCTCGCTCTGGGATACAATCAAGGTCTTGAAGCCGCCGAGTTTCCTCTCGTCATCGACATTATTATCTGGATTGCCTTGCTGGCGATTACCTTCCAATTCCTCGTGACGGTCGCGCGGCGAAAGGAGTCGGGGCTTTACGTTAGCCTGTGGTATCTGATTGCTGCTCTGGTTTGGATGGATATCAATTGGCCGTTCGGCAACTTCATTATTCCTTACGCGATTCCCGGCATCAATAATGCCGCGCTGCATGGCCTGTACATCCACTACATCGTGGGGCTCTGGATCACTCCCGCCGGTTATGTACTGATTTATTATTTCCTGCCGGCAAGCGTCAGAAATCCGATCTACAGCCACAAGCTTTCGCTGATCGGCTTTTGGTCGCTGGCGCTTTTTTATCCCTTCGTCGGAATTCATCACTATCTATTCAGTCCGATCGCCGACTGGGCGGAAACGATTTCCATCATGATGAGCGTTCTTCTGATCTTGCCGGTTTGGACTGTCCTGCAAAATTTTTTCGGCACTATGATCGGGCGCTGGCAAGGCTTCAGCGGTAATCTGACAGCCAAGTTTCTCATCACGGGGGCGCTCATGTACCTCATCGGTTGTTTTCAGGGATCGACCGAGGCGCTTCAGGCCTTGCAGCGGCCGACCCATTTTACCGACTTCGTCATCGCTCACTCACACCTGACGATTTTCGGCACGTTTGTGCTCTGGGCTTTGGCCGGAGTCGTGTATGTGTGGCCGCGCGTGACCGGTCGCGATCTCTATAGTTTCCGTCTGGCCAACTGGGGATATTGGCTGATCACAGCCGGAATCTCCACGATGGGTTTGATCCTTACCGCACAAGGACTCCAGCAGGGTTTCATGCTGATAGCAGGCGCAGAATGGCTCGATTCGCTCATCTCCATGCATCCCTTCTGGTGGTTCAGAACATTCTCGGGGATTTCAATGGATGTCGGGATGAGTCTTCTCCTGATTAGCCTGTTACGGGGACCGAGGTCACCCGCGGCGCAAACATCGTTAGCGCGTCCGGCGCAAGCCGCTAAATAGCCATTTAAGGAAACAGCATGCGATACGCTAAAACGGTAGCTGTGATTGCGGGTTTCGGCTTTATTACCCTCGCGCTTTTCGTCCAGGGACTTCTTCCCGCCTTGCTCCCGGAATCCCGCTCAGAAACAGTCTCGCGGGCAGTCAGGACCCGTCTCACCGAGCTCAAGTGGATCGAATACCCGGCCGAGAACTACACGGAGCTGGAGCAATTAGGCAGGCAAGTCTATATTCGCGAAGGTTGCTGGTATTGCCATTCTCAATATGTCCGTCCGGTCACCGGTGAAGATAAACGCTGGGGACCGGTTTCTCAGGCCGGAGAATATGCCTTCGACGTACCCCATCTGTTCAGCACCAGACGAATCGGACCCGACCTCACCCGCGTGGGCCTGAAATACAGCGACCACTGGCATCTCGCCCATCACTGGAACCCGCGGTTGGTGGTACCCGACTCGAACATGCCCTCCTTCCCTTGGCTCTACGACCAGGTCATGGCCGGATTGGAGGAAAAAGACGGAAAGCTCGCCTTTAAAGCTGATCCCGCGTTGCGCAAAATCTTTACCTTTAAGGAAGGAAAAGAAATTCTGATCCTCCCCAACACGGATGGCCTCGCCTTCGCTCGGGAAAGGGACGGGGTTCCGGTTTTAAACTTCGATCCCTTGCCCGACCCGCCAAAGACAAAAACAATCACGATCGTGCTGCCGACGCGTGAGGCGGAGGGTCTGGTCGCATACATCCAAAAGCTCGGCACCAATCGCGGCCAATGGCGCGATCTCTTCGAGCCTCAACGGGTTTTTGTCAGCCAGTTTTCCGTCCCGGAATCGGAGGACTGGATCGCGGAAGGCAAGGAGGTTTACTTGCGGCGCTGCGTCGGCTGCCACGGCCCGAAGGGAGACGGCAACGGTCCGGCAGCGACGTTTATGAATCCGCGGCCGAGAGACTTCAGAGACGCGGTATTCAAGTTTCGCGTCACGCCATCAGGCGCCCTCCCGACGGAAGGCGATCTCTACCGCACGATTACGCGCGGCATTCGCGGCACAGCGATGCCCCCTTGGCACGAGATTCCCGAAAAGGAACGCCTGGCCGTGATCCTGTTTGTTAAGACTTTCTCCCCTGCCTGGAAAGACAAAAACCTCAAGGCAGCGCCGATTTCGCTTCCCGATCCTCCGCCTCCGAGTGAAGAGCTCATCGCTCAAGGCGAGAAAGTCTATATCAACGAAGGAAGGTGCTGGAACTGCCACGGCGGGCCGGGAATGAAAGACGACAAACCGTTCAACTATCCATGGGGTCTCGGCCCTTCGGCGCCGACTTTGAAAGACGATTGGGGCTTTCCCTTGCTGGCGACGGATTTTACCACAGGGATATTCAAGTCCGGACCCGACGTAACCGATATTTTCCGGACCATGAGCACGGGTCTGAACGGCGCAGCCATGCCATCGTTCGCTGAGAACCTGACGGCGGAACAGCGCTGGGCCATCTCCTACTATATCCTGAGCCTTTCCGCCTATATCGATCCCTTGCATCGAAAGAAGCTCCAGATTCCGGAGCAGGTGAAGGCAGCCCTCGATGATCCGAATTTGAAGACGCCGACCTGGCGTGTGGCTTTCGATCCGTCTAAAGTGGAAACGGCGGTGGCCGGGGAAAAACCTAAAAACTATCTGAGGATTGCGGAGTAGGAGCATGTTGGAAATAATCACGTTGGTGGAATTTATCGTAGCATTCCTGATGGGACTTGCAGCTTGCTGCTTTCTCTTCTGGGGAATTCTCGACGGAGCCTTCAATAACCTCGAAGAAATCAAGCACCGGATTCTGGAGATTGAAAAACATGAACCATGAACATCGCAGCTCGGACGAGCTTGAACACTACGCCGGTGGCGAGATCCAGGCGCGCCATGGCATCGTCAACAGGTGGCTGCTGGGGATGTACACCGTGCTGTTCGTCTGGTCAATTTACTATCTCGTCGGTCCCTTCGATGGATGGCGCCCGACGTTTGAGTTTTGGGGTTGGGGAGGGTTGGGAGCCGGCTTGTCGAGCAAGGGCGCAGAGCAAGGAGTGGAAGGGCTCCAAGTCATCGGAGTGATCGCCCTTTCGATTGTCTTGATTTCCGTCGTAGGTTTCTTTGCTTGGGTGGTTATTCTAACACGGAAAAAATAGTTCACAGAGGACGCACCGCCGATGAGCCTCTTCGAAAAAATCGTTTTTGCGCTTGTCTGGGTAGCCTTGTTCGTGCTCGCTTCAGACGCGGCCTTCAACCTTTTCAGCGCCATCACCCAAGGCTCTTTTCGTTGACCTCGTTCGTCTTCCCTCACTCAGAAGAGCGTTGACTAGGACCAAGATCGCGACTAGATACGTCATACTTCCCACGGCGAACATGACGATTCCGCCCCCGATTTGATCCTCCCGCGGGGTCAGATCCCATAGCCGCAAAGCCGTTTCATAGTGCGGATAGAGAATCTTGCTCGAAAGGGCAATCAAGCCGGAGAGGAGTGCATCCTGTGTGGCGGCCAGGAACAGGTAAAAGATCCGCACCCCGTCTTGAATCGGTGCTGGTCGAGAAACCGGACGAATAACCGGCCACCAGAATACAAGTGCAGTGAGAAAAAACAGGATATGCTCGAGATCGTGAATCCAGGGGTTCTGCAATGCGGCCTGATAGAGAACCGGATGATGCCAGGCCCATAAGTTGATGACATAGAGACTCCAGGCCACCGGCATCCAGCCTAAGAAATCGCGGACGCGCCGTATCATGGAGTGGCGGGTCAGAAAATAACCGGGCTGGAACCTCGAACTTCCACTTAGTCCCCACAACAAGACGGGAACCGGATTAGCCAACAGGATAAACGGCGGCGCAAGCATCATGAGCAATTCGTGCTGTACCATATGGGCGATGAGCAGGTAGGAGGTCAAATCATCGAGGGGGGAAAGCAAGGCGCAGCCGATGGCGACTAAAGCCAGCACATAAAAGACGAGTTGCGAGAGTTTCGCCTCTCCACCCATTTTTCTCAGGCGCACCCATCCGCGCACATAAAGCGCTCCAAAAACAAATAAGACGAAGATTACATCCCACCGCCAATGCCAATCCGTCAGCACGTTATCGCCGGCGGCGATATGCGCATGCGCCGATGCTATAGACCAAGTCAAGAACAACGTTGTCAGCAAGAGGATCATCAACCCTGCTACCTTTTCTAGAGGCGGTGTGCAGCGCTATACCAGCGTCATCCCATCCTATGCATAGCACAATCCGGAAACTCTCATAATTCTTCAGGCTGTCCTCTTTTCCGGCTATTTTGTTTTGCTCCGAAGCCGGGCCAAAGCGGCAGCGCCAAAGACACCGATCCCTAAGAGCGGGATGCCTAACCAAAAGCGTTGGCGTTTTCTTGCCTCGCTTCGAAGATGGTTGAGCACGATCTGATCGCCTGCGGTGATTTCGCTCCGGCTCGCAAGGTATTGTCTGAGGCGCTCCTGCTTCTCTTCGGACATCTCTCGTGTCCCCCACTGGACCTCCTGCTGCATGCTGCGGAGCTGCTGGATCTCGCTCAGTCCCCGCTGAACCGCCGCTTGGCTGTCGTGATAGGTCTCGCGCTCATCGGAGGTGAGGAAGATGAGCTGGACGGAGGGTACTGGCTTTTCGAGCCAGTTAAGCCAGTGGTGATCCATCTGGGGGAAGATGAGAAGAAGGAGACCAGCCAGCGCTATCGCGGCCAAGGCAGCGATGGCGACACCGTTAAGGGCGATCAGGCCCTTGGCTCTAGTCTCTCGAATGAAAATTTGGAGACCGAGCCAGGCAGCAACGACCGCCATAAACACGCCGAAGGTTGTCACCACAGTGGCGCCAGTGGGAAGATCCCAGGCGGCCGAGGCGACAAGACCGAGAACGCTGACAGCGAAACCCAATCCCCAGCCGAGAACTAATCTTGTGGTTACGGATCGAGCGAGAAGGGCGGCGATGGCGGCGGGGACGATCAGGTAGGAAAAAACCAGCAGCACACCCGCGATTTGCACAGAGCTGGTAACGACAAAGCCGAAGGAAGCATAGAAGAGGAAATCCCACCAACCTATCCAACGCCCTTTGCTGAGGGCCGCCGGAGGATCAAAAGAAATCTCCAGCAGCGGTCGGCGGACCGCCCAGTGGACTGCGCCCACAATCCCATACAGAAGCGCCAGGGTCCCAACTTCCTTCAGCGTTACAGTAAGAATGCTCCCCACCAGAAGCTGCTTGATGTGCTCGCTCCCCTGTGGCGCTCGATCCAGCACCAGGACAGCCACCGCCGCCGATACCGCATAGACGATTCCGATGATCGCTTCTTGAGGGATAGGGGCTCGATGGGTTCGACTTATAGCGAAGAGGAAACTTCCACCTAACGTGAACACCAGGGCATACCAGTAGGCGGCCATGCTCTGGATCGGGTGTCCGGCCAGTAGCGCAACAGCGATTCCCAAAGCCGCTACCTGGGCCAGGGCCAAATCAACAAAGATGATGCCGCGGGCCAGGACATGGAGGCCCAGGTAGACGTGGATGCCCGTGAGAACCAAACAGGCCAAGAACGGCATCCAGAGAAATTCAATCACAGGCTTCTTCTTATCACCTCTTGAAACGCTGTTGAAAAAGGGACGTGTGTTGCGCTCATCGCCTCGCCACAATGTAGTAGTAAAGACTGGGGGTGCTGGAGTGATAGAGTAATGGAGTGATGCATTTAAACCCAATACTCCCACACTCCAACACTCTATTTCCCCCTACCGCGCGGGCCTTGCGGCCTGTGAAAGTCGCTTGATGTTGAAGTCGAAGAGGCTGAGATAATCCGAGGCCGCTGGATCTCCGCCCACCGAGGGAATCAGGGTCACGGCGGTGGCGCCGCTTTGCGTTGCCACCTGTCTTACGGCAGAGGCATTCGAGTAAGGGTCGGCGATCAGTAGCCTGATGCCTGAATCTCGCATTTTCTGAATGAGGGTAGCAAGATAGGATGGCGAAGGTGGAACTCCGGGATTCGGCTCCATGACAGCGACAATCATCAGACCGAAGCGTTGGGCAAAGTAGGGCCAGGTCTCATGAACCGCGACCACTCGCGTGCTCTTGTACGGAGCCATTGTCCGTAACCAGCCTCTTAGCCGGCCGTCCAATCGGTCGAGGAATCGTTTTCTGTTAGCCTCAAAGTAGGGACGGTCCGCAGGAGCCAGTCGGAGCAAGGCTCCCAGGATCGCTGCAGTGATTGGCCGGCCATTTTCCGGATCAAGCCAGTAGTGGGTATTACCGAAACCGTGAATGTGGGCTCCTTTATCCGCTCTCACTCTCGGAGTCTCGGACTGGAGCAGTTGAATTCGCTTAGAGGTATCGAGGTAATGCGGGCTTTCGCGGGTGAAGCGCGAGTCGCCTATCGTGCGCAGCGCGCGGCCCAGCCAGGGCTCGTGGTCCAAGCCGATCCTCAGGAGCAAAGCGGCAGCTTTGAGTTTGGCGAGTTGGCCTGGCTTCACCTCCACGGCGTGTGGATCCTGGAGGGGAGGGGCCAGGCTCTCTACCCGGACTCTTTCCCCACCCACGACTTCAACCAGGGCTTTGAGGTCCGTCGAGGTAGTGACTATTGGAAGCGGCTCGGCACCCCAAGCGGCGGCGGTCCAAAGCAGGAAGAATGCAAGCGCGTAGAGCACCCGCTACTTCTTTTTGGTAAAAATGGACTTTGGCACCATGCAGTGGACTCCTTTGCGGATATCGACCACCTGAGTCACGCGGCAGTCAGCCGTCATGGAGGTGATGGAATACGCCTCATACCGATCCAAGGGCACCATTTTTTGACTTGCCAGGAAGTCCACCGTCTCGCGCACCGCGTTAACCATCGCTTTATTCAGGTCCTCATCGAAGCCCATCAGGATCCAATGAGTTTTGGTCTCTGCCCGCGGCCACTCGAGTTTCATATCCTTGCGCACGATCAACTGGAGCGCTATCTCACGGTAGGAACACTCAATAGCCGTCAGGTTAACCTCGCCGTTTCCCTGCCGGCAATGCGAGTCGCCGGTCCAGACCAGCCCGCCCTTGAGAAAGACCGGAATGTAGATGGTGCTTCCTTCCTGGAGTTCGTTCAGATCCATGTTGGAGCCGTTCTTCCAGGGCCGAAGGGTTGAGACTGGTGCCATAGGTTCTTTGGCCCCACCTTTACGCGGCGAGGGGTCGTTGGGGTCAATGCCAACGGCCAGCGTTCCCGGAAACGGCTTTAGATCGATCATGATTCCGGGTTTAAACTCGGTTTGACGGTTCTTCCAATCAAAGCTGAAGTACTTGACGAAACCTTCGGGAAATTCGGGAGCCAGGGCGCCGATCGTGGGGAACTCCTTGCCGGGAAGATTAAAGTTAACTCCGAATGGTTTGGGGACGATTCTTAGGATGCGAATCTCCATGACATCTCCGGGCTCGGCACCGTTGACATAGATGGGACCGGTTACCGAGTGCGGCCCCCCACCGGGATTGGCCTTCCTCAGTGCGATGATCTCATCCATCGTGGTGCCAGGCTGGATCTTGTTATGGGAATGCATCATGGTCTCGATGGACACGATGTCCCCCGAGTCCACCGTGAGCTTGGGAGATTCGTTGGGATCAAGCCATCCCCACTGCGTTGTTTCTAAGGTGGCGGGCAGCGTGTGACGCTTCGGCGCTGCCTGCTTTGCTTCGGCCGCTTGTAAGCCTTCTGCGGCGAGGCCTGCGACAAGCAGCAGATTAAGAGCTGCAAACACCGTGACCATTATCTTCTTCGTACGGACGGTTACCATGACGTAACTCCTTTCCTGTTGAAGGGATTGATAGCAGCGCTACTCATTTGTCCACCTTTACATCGACGACGACGAAATCATTGGACTCAAGGGATTTCTGCAGGACGGGTCTCACCTCTTCGGGTCGAGTGATCGTGTAGCCTCTGGCGCCGAACAGCTCGGCCAGGCGCGCGAGGTCCGGCACGAAAAGCTCGGTGCCGATCACCCGCCCGCCGTAATGATGGAGTTGATCGCGCTTCATCCCGCCGTACGCGTTATTGCGCAGGACAATGTTGAGCACCGGGATATTATGGAGTCGAGCGGTGGCAAGCTCCTGCTGCTCCATCATGAAGGAGCCATCACCGGTCACACAGACGACCCGGCTATTCGGCAGACCGAGCTTGACGCCGAGCGAAGTCGCAAAGGCGGTGCCGATGGCGCGAAACTCACCGGCATGAATGATCGGCGTAGCGGCGTCGATGTTCCGCAGCAGGTCTCCAGTCATCCCAGACGTTACCAAGGTCTCTTTGCCGGTGAGCAGTTCGTTGAGAGTTTTGAGCACGGAGTCGTAGGTCATGCCTTCGCCGGCGGTTTTTTTACTGAGTTCGTTTTGCCAAGCCTGTTTGGCCTCCTGAATCTCTTGAGCTCTTCGGCTGCCGTCGCCGACCGGCGTGCTCGGCCGCTTGCTCTTGACGGCATCGATAATCGCGCGCAACGCTGTTTTTACATCCGCTTGCACCGACAAAGAAGTCGGATAATTGCGCCCCAGTTCGTCGGGGTCGATGTCGATTTGGATGATCTTGGCTTTATCAGGGATGATGCGATTGCCAAAACCTAGGGTCGTGCCTTCGCTGAAGGTCGTGCCCAACGCCAAGATAACATCGGACTCGAGGAAAAATTGACGCGCGTAGGGCCTGCTGCCGGCTCCCAGGCAGCCGAGCGCCAGCGGATGATTTTCAGGAAAAACGCCTTTGGCGGTATAGCTGGCGGCAACGGGAAGCGACAAAAGTTCGGCGAGTTCTTGAACTTCTCTTTGCGCGCCCGACCAGTCGACACCCGTACCCACGAGGACAACCGGCGCAATTGCCTTAAGCAGCAGATCGGCCGCAATTTCCGCAGAGCGGGAATCGATGGCAGGAGCGGCGGGATCCGCCGTCCGGGAAAACGTCAGCGGCTCGGGAAGGGATGCCGCCTGCAGATCGGCCGGAATAATGAGAAACACGGGACCTTGCCGCCCGCGCGTGGTCAAGTGAAAAAGCGAATCCAAGACGGAGCCGATCTCTTCTACTCTCTCAAGCTTCAAACTCTGCTTGGTGATCGGCTCAAACAGCCTGACATGCTCCATGCCATGAAAGGAAGACCAGGCGCCTTTGCTCGAAGAGGCCGTGTTGATGTCCGAGGAGATGACGAACAGCGGCACCGATTCTTTATAGGCTTGGGCAACAGCCGTGACGATGTTGGTGGCGCCGCCCCCCGCGGAAACCAGGCAGACCGCCGGCTTCTTAGCGGCGCGGGCGTAGCCCAGGGCCATGTTTCCCGCGCCCCCCTCATGCTGCGAATTGATGAACCTAAGGTGCGGGCGCTTCGCTATGGCATCGCCCAGGGCGAAAGAAGTATGGGCGAGGACACCGAAGATATGCCGGACGTTCTGCGAGCTGAGATACTCCACAACCGTTTCCGCAATGTTGGTTTCAGCCATGTGAGTGGTCCTCCTTACATGATAGGCCTCATTAGTTCAGGCCGGGCAAAAAAGCAACTATCTTCTTTTAATCCACGGAAGGCTTCGTTGACATCGCTTCATTAAGGAATTAAACGACAATGGCTATGTCGACAGTCTGTACAAAGGCAAGTCGAAATAGCGATCGACAGTCGACTCAAACCCCGTTCATTGGTTCGTTGTTTCTCTCTTCCGTCATCCTCCACTCTTCAAGGCGGATGTGAGAGCGATAGGGTTCAAAGGAGGAAGAATCATGAAGCTCTGTCTTAAGTCTTTGATCGTTGCCGGCGCCCTATTCCAAGCACTTTCTTTTCTCTTTGTTGCTCTTTTGAATGTGATCTTGCCGCCGTATGGCGGCGCCTGGCTCGCGGTTCTGACCTCACTTTATCTCGGCTATCATCCCGAGACTGGTCCGGTGAGTTTCATCATCGGCACTTCGTACGCACTCATTAGCGGCGCGGTTGCAGGCGCGATCTTCGGTTGGCTTTATAATAACTTTGTCGAAAGGTTTTAATTTCATCTTTATTTTTTCATATTATGCGGACGGGAAGAAAAAGACCGTCTGGCATATCAATTGCTGCGTAGGTAACTTTCTTTCTCAATGGTAAAAACCTAATTACAGGACCTGTTTAGTGACCGGGAAAAAAGAAACAATAAACGGCAAAGGCCGGCGACGACGAATTTGGCTGGGAGTTGGGATTTTGGTACTGCTCTTTGCGGCCGCGGCGGCATGGAAATGGACTCCTTTGGCAGATCAGATCGATATCGCAAAGGTTGCCACGTGGGCCGTTTCGATCCGCAATAATCAGGCCCGCCCGCTGATCATTCTCGGCGCCTATCTTATCGGTAGTCTTGTGCTGATCCCTGTAACAGTTTTGATCATAATTACGGCGCTTGTGTTCGGCCCTCTACTCGGTTCCATCTATTCATTCGCTGGCTGTGTCCTAGGCGCCGCAGTTACCTACGCTGTTGGTCATTTTCTAGGAAGGGATTTTGTCCGGCAGATTATTGGACCTAAATGGAAGCGTGTCGAACAGAAGATTGGTCAGACGGGTATCTTAGCCGTGGCGACCCTGCGACTACTTCCCGTCGCACCTTTCACTGTAGTCAATATTATCTCGGGCGCATTTCAGGTGCCTCTCTGGCATTACTTGCTTGGCTCATTGCTTGGATTGGCACCGGGAATCGTTTTTATCAATTTATTTGCCCATCAGATCGAAAGTGCCATTCAAAATCCCGGTGTGGGAAGCTTTACTCTTCTAGCAGTATTGATTCTTGTGAGCGTGTTGGTCATTTTGTGGTTGCGCCGAAAATTCGGCAAAGACAGCCCAAAGAAAAAAACCTCCACATAGCTTTTCCAATGAGTTTCATCCATATGTTCGCGCTGGGAACTCGCTCCGTGTCGAGGATGGTCAACGATAAATTCATTTCGCCCGGCAGACAATACTAGCGTGCCGGTTCAAAAGTCTGTCTTTAGCGTACACGAGTAAGCGATATTCCCACTCGACCCCTGAAACGCCACAGCAAGTCTTTGCGCGGATTGCGCATGTAAGAAAAAAACCCGGGTGAAGGAATTCTCCGTACTGGGTTCATGGATTAGTCTTCTTTGTCGTTGTTTTTTCGCGCAGAAAAAGGCTGGCATGGCACTTGCGACCCTTTTAGATTAGAACGCAACAGAAAGGAGAATAAATGAAAAAAAGAAAATCAGTGGTAGGAGCTATTATTCTGAGTGGCGCAGTCGGATTAGTATCTACTCCGGTGTGGTCACAGGAAGCTCCCGGAGAAACCCGACAACCAGATCCCAATTTGACTCGACCTGGACGCGGGGAGAACGATATTCCGGGGGCACATCACAGAGGGACTCCCGAGCTATCGAAAAACGACATGAAAGCGGTCGAGGAGGCGTTGCAAGCGAAAGGGTATCAAGTTGGCCGTGTCGATGGAGTTGCAGACGATGACGCGCGAAAGGCTATTCGCTCTTTTCAACAGGATAATGGCCTTTCGATAACCGGCATGGTTGATCAACGAACTGCTGATAAGCTGGGCGTGAGAATCAGCTCAAAATCGGGAGGCGCGCAACGGGACCGTTCGACGGGTGGAACGCCGGGACAAAGTGGATCGCGGTCCGGCGATGATCAAAGTCTTCCCTCGAGCCCGCGCAATTATTAACTGAACCGACAGAGTTGCGTTCACAATTACAGTACGTTTTCTCTAGCTGAGTTGGAGAAACGGCCACTGTAAACGACGGCTGACGGTTAATACGTCAGCCGGTGCGGAAGGCGGGTCAATGCCCGCCTTCCGTTTATTTTGCACCTGCTTGCGGCTCGAAGATTTGGAGAGATGCCTTGAAACCGAATGATCGCTTGAACCACGCGCCCGACCATGCCGAGACGGCGCTGGTTCTCATCGCTGTTGATGCAACGTGTACTTAAAGCTCAGGTTTGGCCTTCCACACAGCTTGAATTCGAAAACACGAAAGTGATTTCTTCTACTTTTTCAACTGTTTCCCCAAGAGACGCAACAATTCGTTAAACTGACGCTGCATGGCGATCATCTGCTCGCGCATGTGAAGAGCGACCTCGGCTCCCTCCAGGTTCACCCCCATCTCTTCGATCAGGAGATGGGCCACCCGAACACGATCGACCTGATCGGGAGAATAAACTTTTAGCTTACGCCGCATGATTGGTTCGACTATGCGCTCCCGCTCCAGGGTGTCGATAAATTCCTGAGGAACGTTACAAATCTTGATGACTTCTGTAATTCGAAGATATTTACGTGTCATGGCTCCGCTCATTACAAGCGTAGGTCTTTGCGCACGTCTTCGCTATAAGCCCGATCAATTTTCTCGATAACATCTTGGGCAATTTCATCCTTCGGCACCCGTACCATCAGATGCAAATACAAGTCTCCCACCGGCTCTCTTCCGTGCGCCGGAACTCCTTTGCCTCTAATGCGCAGGCGCTGGCCGCTTTGCGCTCCCGCTGGAATCTTTACTTTTACGATGCCGACCGGCGTGGGCACCTCTATGCTGGCGCCTCGGACAGCCTCTCCGACCGTGATGGGCAGATCCATGGACAGGTCTCGGCCTGAGCGCGTCAGTATTGGATGGGGCCGGATTCGCGGCAAGATGTAAAGGTCGCCGGCTGGTCCTCCTCGCACACCCGCCTCACCTTTGCCGCGCAGACGAATCCGCTTTCCAGCCTCGGCCCCCGGCGGGATGTTGACCCGAATCGT
>Ga0209874_1000050_pt1 | contig 27545 bp, 28 predicted proteins | sample GWRWN1_20_30_FD_187216 | JGI IMG/M metagenome (GOLD analysis project Ga0209874, IMG submission 187216) | Riverbed sediment microbial communities from areas with no vegetation in Columbia River, Washington, USA - GW-RW N1_20_30 (SPAdes)... | ecosystem: Environmental > Aquatic > Freshwater > River... | reverse complement strand
GTCCGCGACCCCGATCCCGGCGAGCTCCCGGCGGAAGGCCTCCGCGCCCAGGTCGAGGTAGTACTCGTCCCTCTTGCCCGCGTCGATGTAGATCGCCTTCTGGGAACGAAGCGCATCGGCGTGCGTCGGCACCATCCGCACCGGATCCCACGCGAGCCAGCGCTCCCAGACCTCGGGGACGAGACGACCCGTCGCGGTCTCGAAGACGAGGTTGACGGTGCCGTCCTCGTCGGCCGAGTAGCACGCGGCCATGCACCACGAGTCGAGGAGAACGTGATCGGAGTCCTTCGAGAACGCGGGCCTCGAGCGGAAGTCCTCCCAGAAGCGCTCGTAAGACCCGTCGTACTCGTCCCGGAGAGCACGCGCGGCCTCGCCGATCTCGGGCAGATAGCAGGTCTCGAAGAGCGCGTCCCCGGCATGAGTGGCGAGACCGCCGAAAAGATCCGGACGAAGCATCGGCGTGACCATCGCCCCGTAGCCGCCGCTGGACTTTCCGGCGATGCCACGGTGCTCCGGCGCGGGAAGCGTTCGGTAGTTCGCGTCCACCCACCGGACGATTTCGTCGCAGAGGTAGGTGTGGTAGCGGCCGGTGCCCGGAGAATCGAGGAATTGGCTCCCGCCGAGCGACGTCCAGCAGTCGACGTAGACCAGGATCGTCGGCGGCGCTTCCTCCGTTGCGAAGAGCTCGTCGGCCAGTTCCGGGAGGTTTCTGCGGAAGGGCGCTCGGTTTCGCCACATGTCGAGCTGTCCCGTGAGGCCCTGAATGACGTAGATGGAGGGGTAGCGCCGGTCGGGCTCATCGTCGTATCCGGGCGGAAGGTAGATCCAGAGCGGCCGGCGATGCGGGTCTCCGAGCGGGTTGTCTCGGAGCACCTCGCTCTCGAGCTCGTGCTCGTCGACCCGCCCCCTCAGCTCGCTTCCCCACGGCTCCACGAGGACGATCCTAGCCGGGGCGGAGTTGCTGGCAGTTGGGACAGAACCAGGTCCCCCTGCCGCCAGCGCGGATCTTCTCGATCGCCGTGCCGCACCGGTCGCACGGCTGGCCGACCCGGCCGTAGACGCGGAACTCGTCCTGCATGCGGCCTCGGGCGCCGTCGGGATCGCTGTAGTCCCGGAGGGTCGCGCCCTGCCGCGTGATCCCCATCTGGAGTGCCTGCCTGATTCCCTTCCTGAGGGCGGCCAGCTCCACTCTCGTCAGGCTGCCCGCCGGACGAAGCGGGTGGATGCGCGCCCGCCATAGCGCCTCGTCCGCATAGATGTTGCCCACGCCGGCGGCAGCCCGCTGGTCGAGCAGGGCGGCCTTGATCGGCGCGCGCCGGCCCGCGAACGCCCTCTCGAGAGCACGCACGGTGAATTGCCGCTCCAGGGGCTCGCCACCCAGCCGGCGGGCCGCGAAGTACCCGTCTAACTCTCCAGGCTCGAGCAGCTCCCAGGTGCCGAAGCGCCGGACATCGCGGTAGGCGACGTCCGATCCGTCGTCTAATCTGACAACAGCACGTCGGTGCGGGTCGGCTTCCAAACCTCCCGAAGCGGGGTGCTGCACGTTGCCCGTCATACGGAGATGGATGAGGAGGTGCCGCCCGCTCTCGAACTCGACGATCAGATACTTGCCACGACGGCCAACGGAGCGGACCTGCTCGCCTTCCAGCTCGGCCGCCACCAGCTCGGGCGGCTCGGGTCGCGTGAGCCTCGGATCGGCGATCACCACGCGCTCGAAAGTGCGGCCGGTGAGGCGTGGCTCGAGCCGGGCACGAATCGTCTCGACCTCCGGAAGCTCGGGCATCGGAATCGCCTCCCCGTCAGGCGATGACTTCCAGCACGATCGGACGCCGCTCGGGCTGCTCCGGACCGAGCCGGTAGGCCTCGGTCACCTCCGGGAGGGCCCGCTCGGCCGCCTCGTCCGACCGCGCGTGGACCTCCGCGAGAGACGAGCCTGTTTCCACGAGGTCGCCGCGCTTCGCGAGGCAGACGATCCCGACCGCGTGGTCGATCTCGTCCTCCTTGCGGACGCGGCCCGCGCCGAGGTGGAGAGCCACCTCCCCGATCGCCGTCGCCGCGATCCCCTGGACGAAGCCGTCTCCCGGAGCCGGAACCGCCCGGACCACGGGCGCCGCCGGCAGGACCTCGACTGCGGGGTCGCCCCCCTGCGCACGCACCCAGCGCTCGTAGAGCTCGAGCGCGGCTCCGCTCGCGAGCGCTTCCTCCGCGCGGCGTCTGCCTTCGGCCTGGTCCACTCGGAGATCGGAGAGCGCGAGCAGATGCCCGCTGGCGCCCAGGACGAGCTCTAGGAGGTCCTGCGGGCCCTCACCGCGCAAGGTGTCGACGGCCTCGCGGATCTCGAGCGCGTTTCCGACCGCGCGCCCAAGCGGCTGGTTCATGTCCGTCAACTCGCAAACGACCTCGCGGCCGGCGCGGACGCCGAGCTCGCGCATCGCCTCGGCCAGCTCCCGGGCCGACTCGAGCGTCTTCATGAAGGCGCCGTCGCCGACCTTCACGTCGAGCACGATCGCGTCGGCCCCGCCGGCGATCTTCTTCGACATGATCGACGAGGCGATCAGGGGGATGATGTCGACGGTCGCCGTCACGTCACGAAGCGCGTAGAGCCGCTTGTCCGCCGGGACGAGCTCCGCGGTCTGGCCGATGATCGCCATTCCGATCTCGGCGACCTGGCGGAGAAACGCGTCCATGTCCAGCTCGACGTTGAATCCGGGGATGGCCTCGAGCTTGTCGAGCGTACCGCCTGTGTGTCCGAGCCCTCGCCCGCTCATCTTTGCGAAAGGGACCCCGCACGCTGCGACGACCGGGGCGAGAGCGATGGAGGTCTTGTCCCCCACTCCGCCGGTCGAGTGCTTGTCGACCACCTTGCGCCCGAGCGGCGACAGGTCGACGGTCTCGCCGCTTCGCACCATCGCGTCGGTCAGCGCGTGCGTCTCGCCGGGGGTCAGCCCTTGGAAGTAGACCGCCATGCAGAACGCGGCCATCTGATAGTCGGGAACCTCATCCCGGGCGTAGGCGAGCACGAGCTCGCCGATCTCGTCCGCCGAGAGCTCGCCGCCGTCACGCTTGCGCTGGATCAGCTCGGCCGGGCGAATCGTCGCGCCCACCGAAGCGGTCACTGCTCGAGGACGGAGGTGCCGGGGATCCCGCGGGACGGTGGCTTGCCGCCGAGCCAGGCGTTGACGGTCGCTCCGACGTCGGCGAACTCGCCCTCGTGGACGGCGCCGGCCGCGTTCTTGCCCTCGACGTACGCCACGAGGAGCGCATGCTCGCGCGAATGGTCGGTCGACGGGGTCGTCGGGTCGCACCCGTGGTCGGAGGTGAGGATGAAGAGATCCTTGGGCCGCAGCGCGTCGAGCAGGTCGGGCAGGCGGCGATCGAAGTCCTGCAGGCAGCGATGGAAGTTGACGGGGTCGTTCCGGTGCCCCCAGAGCATGTCCGTCTCGACGAGGTTGACGAAGATGAGGCCCTCGTCGACTTCACGGAGAAGCATCTCGGTCTGCTTGATCCCGTCGATGTTCGACTTCGTCGGATGCGAGTGATCGATGTCGACGCCGGCGAAGATGTCGTGGATCTTGCCCACGCCGTGCACCTCGGACCCGGCCTCCCGGATCAGCGTCAGGTAGTTCGGCTGTCTGGGCTTGAGCGAGAAGTCGTGGCGGTTGGGCGTGCGCACGTAGTTGCCGGGCTCCCCGACGAAGGGTCTCGCGATCACCCGGCCGACCGCATGCTTTCCCGTCAGGATCTCGCGGGCGGTCCTGGACGCGTCGTAGAGCTCCTCGAGCGGAATGGTCTCCTCGTGCGCGGCGATCTGGAAGACGGAGTCCGCCGACGTGTAGACGATCCATTTGCCCGTGTCCTGATGCTCCTCGCCGAGCTCCTCGATGATCTCCGTTCCGGACGCGGCCTTGTTCCCGAGCACGCCGCGACCGGTGCGATGGGCGAACTCCTCGATGATCTCGAAGGGGAAGCCGTGCGGATACGTGGGCATCGGCTCGGGGGTGACGATCCCCATCAGCTCCCAGTGGCCGGTCGTGGTGTCCTTTCCTTTCGACCGCTCGACGAGCCTCCCCGCGAGAGCGGGGGCTTCGGGCTGCGGCGGGCAGCCCTCGAGCTCCTCGACGTTCCCGAGGCCGAGCTGTTCCAGGTTGGGAAGGTCGAGACCACCGACCGCTCGGGCCACGTTGGCGAGCGTGTTCGAGCCCTCGTCCCCGTAGTCCGCCGCATCCGGCAGCTCACCCGCGCCAACCGCGTCCAGCACGATCACGCACGCGCGCGGCACCGGGCTATTCTAGTGTGGAGATGGACACGATCCTGGGCTTGTTCGGCATCCTCGTTTGGATTGCCGCGGTAATGGCGCTCGCCGCCGGAGTGACGTGGGCCGTCATCAGGCTCTCGCCCGGCGGGAAGTCGGACAAGAAGCCCGAGCAGGCGCAGACCGAGTCCTCCTCGGACTAGACGGCCTCGAGGGGCAACACTTCGTCCAGCGGCGAGTAGTCGAGGCCGTGCGCCTCTGCGACCGCCTCGTACGTGAGCTTTCCCTCGAAGACGTTGACGCCGCGCGCCAGCGGGGCGCTGCCGGCAATCGCCTCCCGGACGCCGTAGTCCGCGATCAGCTCGGCGTAAGGCAGGGTCACGTTCGTCAGCGCGTAAGTGGAGGTGATCGGAACTGCGCCGGGCATGTTCGAGACGCAGTAGTGCACGATTCCGTCCACCTCGAAGATCGGATCGGAGTGGGTCGTGGGGTGCGACGTCTCGAAGCAGCCACCCTGGTCGATGGAGACGTCGACCAGCACGGCGCCGGGCTTCAGCCCGCCCAGCATTGGCCGGGTGATGAGCTTCGGGGCCCTTGCGCCCGGGATCAGGACCGCGCCGATGATGAGATCGGCGGTGGCGACCGTCTCCTCGATGGCGAGCTGGTTCGACATGGCGAGCGTGATGCGGCCGTCGAGCATCATCTCCAGGTCGCGCATCCGGTCGACCGACTTGTCGAGGATCCAGACGTCGGCCTGCATGCCGACGGCGATGAGCGCCGCGTTGTAGCCGACGATGCCGCCGCCGAGCACGACCACCTTCGAAGGGGGGACGCCTGGAACGCCGCCGAGGAGGATGCCGCGGCCGCCCTGGGCCTTCTCGAGCGCCCAGGCGCCCATCTGTGTGGCGAGTCGCCCGGCCACCTCGCTCATGGGCGCAAGCAGCGGCAGGTGCCGGTCGTCGGTCTCGACCGTCTCGTAGGCGATGCAGATCGCCCCGCTCTCGAGGAGCGCGCGCGTCAGGCGCTCGTCGGCAGCCAGGTGGAGGTACGTGAAGAGCACCAGTCCCTCCCGCAGGCGGCCGAACTCGTCCGGAAGCGGCTCCTTGACCTTGAGCACGAGGTCCGAGCTCTCCCACACGTCGTCCACCGACCTGATGCGCGCGCCGACGGCCTCGTAGAGGGAGTCGGGGAGGGCGCTCCCCTCCCCGGCGCCCTGCTCGACGAGGACGTCATGACCGCGCCGGCGCAGCTCGACGGCGCCCGCGGGCGTGAGAGCCACGCGGTGCTCGTCCGGCTTGATCTCTTTGACGACGCCGACTTGCATCGAGGGGCCGCGAAAGATACCTAGGCGAGGAGGCTTCTGGCGAGGCGCCCGGCCGCGAACGCGGCCGCAAAGAACGCCGGATCCTCGGCCGGCCCGCGACCCATGTGAGCCAGGGGAAGAGCAGCGCAGGCCTCTTCCCAGCCGCTCACGTCCACTTCCTCCACCGCACCGACCTCGGTTGGAACGGGGCGCCCGGCCGGCCAGGCGATCCTCACTGCGCCCAGGGAAAGCTCGATCGCCGCGAGCGTGTGGTGGGAGACGCCACGATGGCGGTCGCGTTCGTCGCCGTCCGACAGGCGCGGCGCGAGAATCGGGGTTCCACCGAGGGCGCTCGTCGCGTTGGCGGCCTCTGCCGCCGCCACGCCGCCGTGCCCCATTCGGCTGTTCGTGCCGACGATTCCGGGTCCGACCGAGCAGACGACCGCGTCCATCCCCGTGCCCGCACACCAGAGAAGCGCCGCAGCTACGGAGACGCAGGCCACGTCGCCGTCGACCGTCGATCCGGGAGCAATCGCCGCTCGCAGGTGTCCCCGCTCGCGAAGCGTCCGCACTGTGTCCGAGAGGGATACCGGCAGCGCGCCGCCGGCGAGCTGGACATAGGCAACTGCGAGATCGGGACCGAGGGCGGCGCAGACTGGCGCCACCTGGCTGTGCAAAGAGCAGCAGACGACCGGCAGTCCACCGAGCGCTTCCGGGCCGGTCCCCGCCTCCTCCTCGGCGTGGCGAACGGCGTGCTGGAGCGGCGTGTAGGGGAGCTTCATCACATGGGCGCCCGGGTCGGCCGCGAGCTCCAGCCCGCGGGTCAGATTGACGTAGAGCACGTCGAAGCCTCCGGAGCCGAGACCCAGCTCGAGCGCCTGGACGTTGACGACGACCTCGTCGCCGAGGGCTACCGGGCCTGTCAGCCTCGGGTAGGCGACACACGGGCGGCCGTCGACCTCCAGGCGAACGAGGCCGACCAGCCGCTCGCTCACCGCGGTCACGGTACCGCGGCGCAGGCTAAGCATGCCGCGCGAGCTCGATGAGCTCGAGCGTGACTCCGACCATGCGCTCGAGGTCCTCGACCGCGATCCGCTCGTCGGGCGTGTGCACGTCCGTCATCCCGTTCGCGAGGTTGATGCACGTGAGCCCGCGTGCGTTGAAGACGTTCGCGTCCGCCCCGCCCCCGGTGTCGACCGCTTGCGCGGAAAGGCCTGCCCGCTCGATGGCCTGGCAGGCAAGCTGGAAGAGGGGCTCCTCGGGCCCGAACCGATACCCGGGATAGGTCTCGCTGATGGTGGTCTCGACCTCGCACTCGGACACGCTGGCCGCGAACGAGAAGCCGTCGACCAGCTCCTGGACGAGGTCGGCGAGCTTGCCCTGGTCTCGCGAGCGGGCCTCGACGGCGAGCTCGCAACGTTCGGGGATCACGTTGCGGGCGGTCCCGCCGCTGATCCGGCCGACGTTGGCGGTCGTCTCCTCGTCGATGCGCCCAAGGCGAAGGTCGGTGATGGCCCGCGCCGCGGCGACGATAGCCGAGCGCCCCTCCTCGGGGGCAAGGCCCGCGTGGGCCGCGCGGCCCTTGAAGACCACGTCGATGGTCCGCCCCCACGGAGATGAGCGCACGACGTTCCCGACCGGCCCCGACGAGTCGTAGACAAAGCCCCGTTGCGCGCGGAAGCGCGTGTGGTCGAAGGCGAATGCGCCCAGGAGCCCCGTCTCCTCGCGGACCGTGAACAGGAGCTCGAGGCCCGCGTGAGGCCGGCGCTCCGCCAGAACGAGGCGGGCCGCCTCGAGCATGACCGCCACCGAGGCCTTGTTGTCGGCGCCGAGAATCGTTCCGGCCGCGTTGCGGACGTAGCCGTCCTCGTGGACGACGGGCTCGATCCCCGCCGTGGGCGGAACGGTGTCCATGTGGGCGCAGAGGAAGAGCGGCGCGCCGCCGTTCGCCTCGGTCGGGTCGAGGCGGGCGAACAGGTTGCCCGCCTCGTCGTCCTCGACGTCCAGGCCGAGGTCGCGAAGAAACGCATCGATGCGCCGGGCCACCGGCGCCTCCTCTCCCGACGGGCTCGGAATCGCCGCGAGCTCGAGGAAGAGCGGTAGGACGTCCTGAGACCAGGTGCCTTTCATCGGGGCGATTCTAGGCGCGCCCGGCCGCGAGCCCGGCTATCGGGCGGCTGTTTCCGCGATTCCCGTCCGCGCCTGTGCACGCTCGAGCGCGGCGCCGACGAAGTCGCCGAAGAGCGGCGCGGGCCGCGTGGGACGCGACTTGAACTCCGGATGAAACTGACTCGCCACGAACCAGGGGTGGTCCGGCAGCTCGACGATCTCGACGAGCCTCCCCTCCTGGAACGTCCCCGAGACGACGAGGCCGGCTTCCACCAGGCGGGGCCGGAAGTGGTTGTTCACCTCATACCGGTGACGGTGGCGCTCGTGGATGACGGGCTCGCTGTAGGCCGCGAAAGCCCGCGTACCTTCGACGAGGTCGACGGCGTCGGCTCCCAGCCGCATCGTGCCGCCGAGATCCTCGATCTCCTTCTGCTCGGGAAGGAGGTCGATGACCGGGTAGGGAGTCTCGGGGTCCATCTCCGTCGAGTTCGCGCCCTCGAGGCCGACGACGTTGCGCGCGAACTCCGAGACGGCGACGTGCATCCCGAGGCAGATCCCGAGGTACGGGATTCCTCGCTCGCGGGCGATGCGGCAGGCAGTGATCTTCCCCTCCCAGCCGCGGGAGCCGAATCCCCCGGGAACGAGGATTCCGTCGGAGCGCTCGAGATCGGCGGCGGCCTCCTCAAGGCTCATTCCTTCGGCGTCGACCCAGCGGACACGCACGCCCGTCCTGTGCTGGATGCCCGCGTGCTTGAGCGCCTCGTGGACGGAGAGATACGCGTCCTGGAGCTTGACGTACTTGCCCACGAGCGCAATCTCGACCTCGCCTTCACGCTCCCCGATGCGCTGCGCCAGCTGTTCCCACTCCCCCAGGTCGGGCTCGGTGTCGGGCAGTCCCAGCCGGGTGGTAACCAGCCGGTCCATCCCCTCCCCTTGGAGCGCCTGCGGGACGAGGTACACGTCGCTCACGTCTTCGTTGGCGATCACCGCATCGCGGTCGACGTCGGCGAAGAGCGCGATCTTGTCCCGGATGTCCGCCGAGAGCGGCTCGTGCGAGCGGCAGACGACGATGTCGGGATGGATCCCGATACGCCTGAGCTCGTTCACGGAATGCTGGGTGGGCTTCGTCTTCAGCTCGCCCGCCGTCTCGATGAACGGGACGAAGGTGACGTGGACGTAAAGGACGTGCTCGGGCCCCACCTCGCGCCGGAACTGGCGGATCGCCTCGAGGAAGGGCAGCGACTCGATGTCGCCCACGGTGCCGCCGATCTCCGAGATGACGACATCCGTGTCGGTGGCGTCCGCCACCCGCCTGATGCGGTCCTTGATCTCGTTCGTGATGTGGGGGATGACCTGCACGGTCGAGCCCAGGTATTCGCCCTTCCGCTCCTTGCGAATGACCGAGTTCCAGATCGAGCCGGACGTGTGATTCGCGTTGCGCGAGAGGTTCTCGTCGATGAAGCGCTCGTAGTGGCCGATGTCGAGGTCGGTCTCCGCCCCGTCCTCGGTGACGAAGACCTCGCCGTGCTGGAAGGGGCTCATCGTGCCGGGGTCGACGTTGATGTAGGGGTCGAACTTCTGCACCTGGACGCGAAGCCCCCGCGCTTTCAGTAACCGCCCGAGAGAGGCGGCCGTGATGCCCTTGCCAAGAGACGAGACGACCCCGCCGGTGACGAAGACGTACTTGGTGGGACGTTCTCTCACGGTCTCCCCCACGCGTCGAGCTCGCACAGAAACGGCGTTCGTTCGATCAGCTCGCCGAGCGAACGGCGCTCCCCAAGGACGTTGAGACCGGCGACCGCCGCAACAGCCGCCCACCGACCCCATCCGTGGAGCCTCTCCACGGACTTCAAGCCTAGCAGGGCCCCCAGCGCGTTCGATCCGGCGTCGCCAAGCATCACGCGTTCGCGCAGATCGTAGGGGCCCAGCAGGACGGCGGCTCCCAGCGGGGCGCCGAGCGCCAAAGCGCCGACAAGATAGGCCTTCACTGCGCGCCCCGGCTTCGTGTCCAGCTGGTTCACGAAGTTGGCGCAGCCGGCCACGAGGAGGCCGCCCGAGAGGGAGCGGGTCGCCGCGAGGCCGACGAGCGGGATCCCGGCGAGCTTGAGAACCCCGGTCGTACGCCGCGCGGCGAGATGGGCACGGATCCCCCGTTCCTCCCCGCTCCAAAGATCGTCGGCCAGGCCGAGGGCCGCGACGGCGCCGACCGCCGCGTCACGGCGGACGCCCACCACCCACCCCACGAGCGGAAGCCGCAGGCCGCGGTGGTTGAGCGCCAGAGGCCCAACGGCGAGCAGCGTGTCGATGAGCTGGCTGCCGCGATGCGCGAAGCCCGCGAGGTCGCGCCCGGTCTCGCGATGCTCGAGGTCGACGTCGATCTCCTCGACCGCCAGGCCTGCGCGCACCACGTCGATGGTCATCCGCAGCTCGCACCCGAACCCGGGCGCGAGTGGGAAGGCGGCCCCGCGGGCACGTGCGCTCAGGCGACGCTGGCCGGAGAGGGGCTCTCGGGCGACGAAGCCGGTGCGCAGGCGGATCAGCTTCCGCGCGACTCGCTTGGCGACTCCAAAGCCTCCTCCGCTTCTCCGTGTGAACGCGGCGACGACGAGATCGGCACCGCCCCGAGCAAGGGGCGCGAGGGAGCCGTTCAGATCACCATCGCAGAGGAGCAGAGGGCCGGGCGACGCTGCCCGTTCCCCCGCGGACAGCGCCTCGCCTTTCCCTCGGCGCCCGAAGCGGATGACGACCGCGCCCGCTTTCTCCGCGCGCTCGGCGGTCGCGTCCGTCGAGCCCCCGTCGACGACAATGATCCCGGACTGCGGGAAGTCCCGCCGCAGAGCCGCGATCGTCTTCGCGATCCGGTCGGCCTCGTCGCGGGCGGCGACGAGAATCGTGGGCGGTTCGGGCTCGGGCCGGCTATCCACCGGTGGTCGTCGTGACGGGCTCGATCGGCGGCGCGACTCCGTCGGTGGCCGAGTCCTTGACGCCGTAGTGGCCCGGCTGTGCGCCCTGGAGGAGGAGCGCGAGCGCGAGCCGGCCGGCCAGTGTGTCGACGTCGTCGACGCTCGAGACGCCTTGCTGCCGGAAGAGCGCGAGATCGCCCTCCGCGCCCGTGGTCTGGACCCCGACCACCGGCAAGCTCGTGCCCTCGAGCCCGCGCATGAGACCCTCGAAGAGTGATTCTGTCGCGCGCGTGCGGCTCTGCTGGTCGGCGTCGCCCGGCGACTCCGGCTCGTGCCACGTCTGGACGACGATCGCGCCGTCCACCGGAGTGGAGGTCGTCCCGGAGCGCTCCTCGATCAGCCTGCTCGAGAGCGCGGTCCAGAGCGGCGTCCCGGCTCCTTCGATCAGATCGCGGCCCAGGGCCTCCCCGAGCGCTCCGAAGTCATCCCCTCCCTCGGCGTACTGCGCCAGCAGCTCGTCTCCCTGGAGCGCAGAGTCGAGCTCCTGAGGGTCGACGGGGCTGTCGAGCGCCACCAAGCGAACGGGGCTGCCCGCGTCCGCGTCGGCAAGCGCACGCTCCAACGCGGAGCGGACACTGCCGTCCACCGGGCCGAGGAAGAGCACTGCGAAGCCCTTGCCTTCAAGCCGGTTCGCCATCAGGGCCGGGTAGGCGTCGGCGAGCAGCTCCTGCGCGGCCTCGCTACGGCCCTCGATGATGTCCGAGCGCGCCCGTTCCTGCGCGAGCTGGTCGCTCATCGACTTGACCCGGTCCTTCATGAGCGCGTTCTCGGCATCCCCGAGCTTCCCGGAGATGGCGGCGCCCAGGAGGATGCCCACGGCGAGCGCGATGAAGACCGCGGCAAGAGAGACCAGGTGGTAGCGGAAGTCGAACATTTGCGGGGCGTTTAGAGAGCGGAAGCAGTCTGGCAGAGGTCGTACAGCCGGGCGACGGCGAGGCGCGGCAGCCCTCTCGCCCCCTCGGCGAGCAGCCGCCAGACCGGTCCGTCGACGAACGCCGTCGCCCGGGTCCCTCGCCCCTCGTCTTCGAGCCTGAGGCCGGCCACGACGTTCTGTGACAGGTCGAGCCAGGCCAGCTCCTCACCGGGAGAAACGCGCTGAATGATGATCAACCCCTTCCCGCGGGGCTTGCGCAGGAACCCGGGTGTGCGGCTGCGAAGCACCGTCCAGCGCGCGCCCTCGACGAGCCCACGGCGGTCCGGCTCCACGCCTGTGTACGCGGGCCACCAGTCTGGCAAGTGGTACGGCTCCGCGACGATCGCCCAGACGTCTTCGCGGGACGCGAGGAGCACGCGGGCTGCCGTGATCACGCTAGAGCCCGAGAACCGACTGGGCCCGCTCGACGACAAGCGAGAGGAAGCGCTGCAGGTCCGAGGACACCGCGACGGCTGCGACGATCGCTGCGAGCCCCGCGCCGGCGAACGCGAGCAGCGGGCCAACTCCCGCCCGCGCCCGGAACAGGCGGGAGACGCCGCGGGCGTCGACCAGGATGTCGCCGACTTTCAGGCGCGTAAGGAAGGTCGAGGACATTCCCGCGCGATCACGTTCGAGAAACTCGGTCAGGTTGAAGCGCGTCCCCACCGCCACGATCAGCTCCGCTCCTTTCTCGTAGGCGAGCAGGATGGCGACGTCCTCGCTCATGCCGGGTGCCGGCAGGAGAGCCGAAGGAAGGCCGAGGCGGTCGACGCGCTCCCGACCGGGTGCCCGCCCTCCCGGGTACGCGTGGACGACGATCTCCGCGCCCGAGCGGAGCGCTTCGTCCGAGACGGAGTCCATGTCTCCGACGACGACGTCAGGGCTGTAGCCCGCCTCCAGCAGCCGGTCGGCGCCTCCGTCCACTCCGATCAGGATCGGCTTGAACTCGCGGATATAGGAACGAACGATGCGTAGGTCGCGCTTGGCCTCGGGCGCCCTGGCCACCACGAGAGCGTGACGGTCGCGGAAGCTCGTCTTCAGCTGCGGAACCTGGACTCCCTCGGAGAGCAGCTTGCTCTCGTCGCGAACGTGGTGGAGCGTGTTTTCGGCGAAGCTCTCCAGAGCGTCCGTGACGCGCGCCCGCTGCTCGGCCAGCGCTCGCTCGAGCCCGTCCTCCGTGTGGACATGGCCGGCGGCCAGCCTCGTGCCGTTCCGGAAGAGGCCCGCACCCCGGACCACGAGGGACTCGCCCTCCTTCACGTCCTCGAACAGCTCGGCGCCGGGGCAGTCGATCAGGCGGACGCCGCCCCGGACGAGCGCAAGCGGCCCGACGTTCGGGAAGCGGCCGGTGACGGACGGAGAGATGTTGAAGACGACGCGGACGCGGCTCTCGAGCAGCTCCTCGGCCGAGGCCCGGTCGATGTCGCGGTGGTCGATGATTGCGATGTCGTCCGGGCCGAGGCGCTTGACCAGGCGCTTGGTGCGCCGGTCGAGGCGGGCGACTCCCGAAAACTCGACGAAGCTCATTGCTGGGCCACCTTCTCGAGGAACTCGGCACCGCCGAGCATCCGCTCAACCTCATCCCTGCGCTCGGGTTCCGAAAGACGCTCGATCCGGGTGTGCGTGGGGTCGCCGGGCACCTTCTCGACCCGAAAATGGATCTCCGCGGCGCTCGCGATCTGCGGCAGGTGCGTGATCGTGAGGATCTGTGCCCTCTCCGCGAGGCGTCCGAGCGCGTCTGCGACCGCGTGCGCCGTGCGCCCACCGATGCCCGCGTCGATCTCGTCGAACACGACCGTCGGCTCCCCGGCGCCGGCATGGGCGACCGCCCGGAGCGCGAGGGCGACGCGCGAGAGCTCTCCCCCCGAAGCCGTCTCCGCGACGGGCGCGAAAGGAAGTCCCGGATTCGGCCGGATGAGAAACGCGACCTCGTCGCGTCCGCGCGGTCCCGGCTCGCGCTCCGAGACGTCGGCGCGAAACTCTCCGTCCCCCATCCCCAGCCCTTGCAGCTCCGCGGCCACAGCTTCGGAAAAGGCGCCTGCAGCATCCCGGCGCGCGCGGGAAAGCTCCACCCCGAGCTCCTCTGCGCGCGCCTCGGCGGCCTCCACCTGCCGCTCGGCGGCCTCGAGCGGGTCGACACCCGCCTCGACCGCCTCCAGCTCCACCTGCGCCGCTGCCGCGCGGGAGAGCAGCTCCTCGTAGCTCGCGGCCTGGAAGCGGCGGCGGGCGTCCGCGATGCGCTCTAGCTCGGACTCGACCTCCTCGAGGCGCCTGGGCTCCGCCTCGAGCGAAGTCAGGAAGCCACGCAGCGAGGCGGCCACCTCCCGGATGCGCACCTCGGCCTCACCGAGCTCCCCGTAGGCCTCCGCTAGCTCGGGCGCGAGGGCCGACACGGGGGCGAGCCGCGCCGCGGCCTGGGCCACCAGCTCGCCTGCTCCTTCCTTCTGCTCAACCTCAGGCGCGAGCGCCTCGCCGGCAGCCGCAGCGGCTTCGGCAAGCTCCGTGACATGCAGCAGGCGTTGCCGCTCCGCGCGGAGACGCTCCTCCCCGTCCGGCTCGAGACCGTTCGTGCGGTCGACCAGCTCCTGCAGCTCGACCAGCCGCTCGGCGCGACCGGCCTCGGCGTGGGCGAGCTCGTCCCGACGGCGCTGTGCGGCCACGAGCTCTCGCCAGGCGCGAGAGTGATCGGCGCGGTGACGAAGGTGGTCCTCGCCGATGTAGGCGTCGAGAACGTCGAGCTGAAACGACGGCCGCGCGACCCGGCGCTGCTCGAACTGCCCGGACATGGCGAGCAGCCGCTCGACGAGCGCGGCGAGATCCTCGCGCGGGACGGCTCGACCCCAGGCGTAGGCCCGGGTGCGCCCGTCGCCGAACACGCGCCGGGCAGCTACGAGACCCTCCTCGCCCTCGGGCCGAAGTTCGGCAATCGCCTCGAGGCCCTCTTCCTGGAGAAGCTCATCCGGTAGGTCGAGCTCCGCCTCCACGTACGCCTCTTCGGCTCCCGGGCCGAGGTAGCCCGCGTCCCCGGGAGCGCCGAGGAGGAGGCCGATCGCCTGGGCGAGGATCGTCTTGCCCGCGCCGGTCTCGCCCGTGACCGCGTTCAGCCCCGGACCGAACGGGAGGTCGGCCTCGCGGATGAGGACGAAGTTCTCGATGCGAAGACGGCGCAGCACTAGGGGAAAACGTCGTGGTAGCGGGTGAAGAAGGTGATCTCCGGCAGGACGGCCAGCAGCGAGGTGTCGTCGCCGATGCCGACCGAAAGCGAGTCCCCCGATCCGAGCTCGCCGACGGCGTTCCCGTCGACCAGCACGGTGACGGCGTGCTCAGCGGTCTGGTTCGTGACCGTGAGATCCGGCCCGCGCGGGACGACCAACGGACGCGCGTGCAGCGAGTGCGGCGCGACGAATGTGATCGCCATCGCCTCGAGACCCCACATCATCACGGGGCCGCCGTTCGAAAGGTTGTAGGCGGTCGACCCGGAAGGCGTGCAGCAGATCATCCCATCGCACGGCTGCGCCTCGAGCTCCTCCCCGCCGATCTCCCAGCCGAGCTCGACCATGCGACCCGGCCGTGAGCTCGTCACGACGACGTCATTCACCGCAGAATGGGATCCGCCTCCGGTCCGCGCGGTGAGCGTCCAGAGCTCGACCACGCGATAGTCGCCCGAGAACACGCGCGGCAGGGCCTCTTCCAGCCGGCTCGCGTCGGCGCTCGTGAGGAACCCCACGCGCCCGAACTTGACGCCGAACACAGGCGTTCCTGAGCCGAGAGTCGCCCGCAGCGCGCGGAGCATCGTGCCGTCGCCACCGAGCACGACGACGAGGTCTGCGTCGTCCTCAACCGTCGGAACGACCTCCACGCCGGCCGAGCGAGCGCACGCTTCGGCCCGTTCGAGGCCGTCGCCGATCCGCTCCGGCTGGCCGCCCGAGAAGACGGCGACCCGGGAGACGGGGCGGGCCGGGCTACTCGGCCGCGGCGAGGTAGAGGAAGAACTCACGGTTTCCTTTCGGTCCTGGGAGGCCCGATTCGACGACTCCTTGGAGCCGCCCGCCCCACTTTGGCACCTGCGCGGAGACCGCGTCGAGTACCCGTCGCCGCACTTCGAGGTCCCGAACCACGCCTCCCTTGCCCACGTCGGCCCGCCCTGCCTCGAACTGCGGCTTCACCAGGACGAGCGCGCGCCACCCGTGGGCCGCGCATTCCAGCGCCGGCGGAAGGGCTTTCGCCAGTGAGATGAAGGACACGTCGGCGGTCACGAAACTGGGCCTGAACGGCAGCTCGCGACAGTCGAGCTCGCGGACGTTCCTCCGTTCGAGGACCGTTACGCGCGGATCCGAGCGAAGCCGCGGGTGGAGCTGGCCGTAGCCCACGTCGAGGGCGATCACCCGCGCCGCGCCGGCCTGCAGAAGGCAGTCCGTGAAGCCGCCCGTCGAGGCTCCGACGTCCAGAACGTCGTCGCCGGTGACGTCGATCTCGAGCTCGGCGAGCGCCAGTGCGAGCTTCTCGCCGCCGCGGGAGACGAAACGCGGGCCTGCTTCCACCTCGAGCTCGGCGGCGTCGTCCACCTGCTCTCCGGCCTTGGTGTGTCCGGGCACGCGACCGGCCAGGACCAGCGCCTGAGCCTGCGAGCGAGTCTCGGCCAGGCCGCGCTCGACGAGCAGCACGTCCAGCCGCTTCTTCATTCAAGGAATGTACCGCTTCAGGCGCGCCGTTCCCTGATGGCAGAAACGAGCTCGGCCAGCACGGACGTGTCCGCGGGGAGCGCGTTCAAGCGCTCGTTGACGCGGCTTCTGGCGTCGTCCGCAAGCTCACGAGCCCGCTCCAGGCCGTGCAGGGAGACGTAGGTGACCTTGCCTGCCGCTTCGTCCTTCCCGGGCGTCTTTCCCAACTCGGCCGCGGTGCCGGTGGCGTCCAGGATGTCGTCCACGATCTGAAAGAGGAGGCCGAGCTCTCGAGCGAACGCTCGCCAGGCCTCCCAGTCGCTCGACGGGACCTCCGCAACGGCCAGCGCGCACGCGATACAGGCCTCCAAGAGTCGTCCGGTCTTGAGCCGATGGAGCTCCGCCAGCGCCTCAGCGTCGAGTTCGCCATCGGTCGTCACGTCCACGTATTGCCCGCCGATCATCCCGATCGTCGCGAACGCGAGCTCGCGAGCCGGGTCCGGAGCCGGGTAGCCGAGCACGAGGCGGAAGGCCTCGGTGAGGAGGGCGTCACCGGCCAGGATGGCCACGCCTTCGCCGAAGCGAACGTGCGCGCTCGGCTGTCCGCGGCGCAGGTCGTCGTCGTCGAGGGCGGGCAGGTCGTCGTGGACGAGGCTGAAGGTGTGCACGAGCTCGAGCGAGCAGGCCGCCGGAAGGAAGTCTCTCGGCTCGTGGCCGAGCGCCTCGCCGGTCGCCAGGCAGAGCACCGGCCGAATGCGTTTGCCCCCGCCGAGCAGCGAGTAGCGCAGGGCCTCCTCGAGGCGGCCGAGCTCCGCGGCGAAGGGAAGCCGGGAGAGCTCGTCCTCGACGAGCGCGCGCAGCTCCTCGACCGATCTCACGAGCCCTCCTCGCGGCGGGCGCGCTCGATCTCGGCTTGCACCTCCTTCGCCACTTCCGCCAGCTCGCGGAGAACCTCGACGGCCTGCTCCGGGTCGTCGGTCACCTCGAGGCGCGCGCGGGCCTCCTCCAGGCGCTTCAGGAGCTGCTCCAGGCGTGCGGCGGGCTCCTGCTCGCGCTCGCTCAATGCGCCGCCTCCCGAACGACGCGCCCGAGGATGCCGTTCACCAGGCGCCCCGCATCCTCGGAGGAGTAACGCTTCGCGAGCGAGACCGCCTCGTCGATGGCCGCTTCGAGCGGCACGTCGTCGCGTTCCAGCTCCCAGAGGGCGATCCGGAGGATGTTCCGCTCCAGGGCGCCGAGCCTGTCGGCGCTCCAGTCGCTCGAAGCATCGTTGATGCGGGCGTCGAGCTCGACTGCCTCGGCCGAGACACCGTTGACGAGCTCCTGGGCATAGGGATCGAGCTCGCCCTCGTGAAGCGAGGCGAGCGGGGTTCCGGTGACGTCCCACTGGTAGAGGACGAAGAGAGCGTCGCGACGCGCCGACTTGCGGCTCACGAGCGAGCCCCGAGGGCGGCGAGGTCGGTTTCGGCGAGAAATGCGGTCGTGTAGGCGCCGCTCGTGAAGCCTTCCGTTTCGATGATGTCCATGGCCAGAGCTTTCGTCGTAGGGACGCCCTCGACGTCGAATTCTGACAGGGCGCGCCGCGCGCGAGCGATCGCCGCCGGCCGATCCTCCGCCCACACGATGACCTTGGCGAGCAGCGAGTCGTAGAACGCAGGGACCGTGTACCCGTCGAAGACATGCGTGTCGACTCGGACTCCCGGGCCGAGGGGCGGCTGGAACCGTGCGATCGTTCCCGGCGCAGGCAGAAAGTTACGGGCGGGATCCTCGGCGTTGATTCGAAACTCGATCGCATGACCGCGCAATGGGACGGCGCCCTTGGCGGGCAGCCCCTCCTCGGCCGCCACGCCGAGTTGGGCTCTGACCACGTCGACGCCTGTGACCAGCTCGGTGACCGGATGCTCGACCTGGAGCCGCGTATTCATCTCGATGAAGGAGAAGTGGCCCTCTGCGTCGAGGAGGAACTCGAGCGTCCCTGCCCCTCGGTAGCGAAGCGACTCGCAGGCGCGGCGTGCCGCGTCCTCCATCTCTGCGCGAAGGCTGTTGGAGACGGCAGGGGAAGGGGCCTCCTCGATGAGCTTTTGGTGGCGGCGCTGGATCGAGCAGTCCCGCTCCCCGAGCGTCAGGACGCCGCCCTCACCGTCCCCCAGAACCTGAATCTCGACGTGACGGGCTCCGACGACAGCCTTCTCGACGTAGAGCGAGCCGTCCGAAAAGGCCGCCTGGGCCTCGGACGCGGCCGTCTGGAAAGCGGCCTCGAGGTCTGCGGGCGACTCGACCAGCCGCATGCCCCGCCCGCCGCCCCCGGCCGCCGCTTTGAGGAGCACGGGGAAGCCGATCTCCATGGCAAGCTTCTTGGCCTGCGAGAAACCGGTCGCTCCGTTCGAGCCGGGGACGAGCGGCAGACCGGCCGCAGCCATGGCCGCCTTGGCCGCGACCTTGTCTCCCATCGTCTCGATCGTGTCAGGGCGCGGCCCGATGAAGACGAGATCGTTGTCCTCGCAGGCAGCGGCAAAGGCCGCGTTCTCGGCCAGGAACCCCCACCCCGGGTGAATGGCGTCGCAGCCCGTCGTGGTACCAGCGGCGATGAGTGACGGGATCTTCAGATAGCTGTCGGCCGGCGGCGGGGGGCCGATGTGGACGGCCTGGTCGGCCAGGCGAACGTGGAGCGCGTCGCGGTCGGCGGTCGAGTAGACCGCGACCGCCTCGACGCCGAGCTCGCGGCAGGCGCGGATGATGCGGACGGCGACCTCGCCGCGGTTGGCGATCAGGACGCGCGTGAACACCGGCGCTCTCTCTCGACGATGCGCGACGCGCGGGCGCGCTTTTTCGCAGTACGCTCGAGGCGGAGGGAGGACCGCGGCGGCCCCGGGGGCAACCCGTCCCGTCCGGACACGTTAGAGGGCGTCGAGCGGGCGCCCGTTCAGCGGCTCCAGCTCGAACAGAAGATCGCCGTATTGCACCGCCTGCGCATTCTCGACGCAGATTCGGCGAACAGTCGCCTCGACCTCCGCCTTCACCTCGTTCATCAACTTCATCGCCTCGAGGATGCCCAGTGTCTGGCCGGGGGCAACCGGGTCGCCCTCCTGCACGAAGGGATCGGCCCCCGGCTCGGGCGCGCTGTAGAAAGTCCCCACCATCGGCGCTTCGATCCGGATGACGTCGTCACCGGGAACGATGGGTGGGAGGTCGGGCTCGGCTGCACTCCCGCCGGACTGAACGCCCACGACCGGGACCTCGGCGCCCTCGTCGCTCCGCCGGATCGTGATCCGTGTCTCGCCCTCCTCGATCGTCACCTCGCCGATGCCGGTCTCTTGAACGATCCTGATGATCTCGCGGATCCGCTCCGTCTCGCGCCGCTCGAGCCCTGCGCCCGCGAGGGACTCGGGCTCCGTCCCGCGGCTCCGGATCGACTGGAGTAGCGGCTCGGCCTCCTCGCCGAAGAGAGCGAGCAGCAAGAGTTCTTCCTCGCTCGATGCGATCCCCTCGGCCTCCTCGCGAAGCTCCTCGATCTCCTGTGGAGGTTCGTCCGTTCGCGACGAGCCGTCGGCGATGAGCTGGACGGCGCGCTTGACCATGGGATCGACCTCGCTCGGGGGACTTCCGTAGCGTCCCTCGATGAGGTCGCGAAGCTCGTCCACCACGATGTGCCAGCGCTGCGCGGACAGCACGTGGAGCAGGGCCTGCGAGCCGAGGATCTGCCCGATCGGAGAGGCGAGCGGTGGCCAGCCCGACTCCCGCCTGATCTCATTCAGCTCCTGAAGCACGTCGTCGAGCCGGTCTGCGACCCCGCGCGCCCGCAGATGCTGATCGAGCTCGGCCACGAGACCTGCCGGGAGCCGGTGCTCGGCCGCACGCACGGCGACGCGGGGCGAGAGGGGCGGAACCGGCTCGTCCCCGAGCGCCTCGTCCACCAACTCCGACCCCTTCCAGAGGATGTCGACGTCCACGCCGGTGTCGAGCCCGAGTCCCCTCAGAGACTGCGTCAACGATTCCGCCGAGACCCGGTGAAGGGAGAGGGCGACCGGATAGAGCGCGCACGCGACCAGCGCTGCGCCGGCTCGGGCTGCCTCCAGTGCCGCAGCGAGGGCCGCACCTCCGGAGCCCTGGCAATGGAGGCCGACGGGTAGGCCGCTCGCCTGCCCGAGGCTCTCGACCAGCTCCCTCGCCTGGGCTGGATCGAGCGAGCCCGCGGGATCGTGGAGAAGGACGCGCGACGCGCCCAGCTCCTCGAGACGCTGCGCCCGCTCGAGCAAGACCTCGGTTTCGCCGGTGGGACCCGGGCTGTGCACGAGCCCGACGGCAAGCTCCTTTTCCGCGGCCCGAATCGCCTGGGCGGCCTCCCGAAGGTTCGCAAGGTCGTTCAGGGGATCGTGGAGCCGGAAGACGTCGATGCCGCTAGCGGCGGCGCTCTCGACGAAACGACGGACGAGGTCGCGCGAAAGCGGTCGCGAACCGACGAGGAAGCGGCCGCGCAGCGCAATTCCCAGCGGTGTCGAGCAACGCGAGCGGATGGCCCTGATGCGCTCCCAGGGGCTTTCGACGCCGCGCCGAACGGCCCATTCGAAGCAGCCGCCGCCCGAGACCTCGAGGCAGGAGAAGCCGGCCTTGTCGAGTACGCCGGCAAGCTCGAGGACGCTCGACCCCTGCATCCGCGCCGCGAGCGGCTCCTGTGAGAGGAGCCTGATGGTCGTATCGACGAGCGCGGGCATGGTGTTCGGCTATGCCCGCGAGATGTAGCGGCGCTCGCGCGTGTCGACCTTGACCCGGTCGCCCACGTTCACGAACAGCGGCACCTGGACTACGGCCCCGGTTTCGAGCGTCGCCGGCTTCGTCACATTGGAGACGGTGTCGCCCTTGACGCCGGGCTCGGTCTCGACGACGGAAAGCTCCACCGCTGCCGGCAGGTCCACGCCCGATGGACGACCATCCACCATCAGGAGCATCACCGAGCTCGAGGGCTGCATGAACGGGAGCTCGGCCTCCAGCTCGCCGTGCGGCAGGGAGATCTGCTCGTAGTTGTCCGTGTCCATGAACACGACCTCGTCGCCGGCGTCGTAGAGGTACTGGACGCTCTTCGTCTCGGTGTGCACGCGCGGCATCTTTTCCCCCGCCCGGAACGTGCGCTCGACGACGGCGCCAGAATCGAGGTTCTTGAGCTTCGTCCGGACGAACGCGCCGCCCTTCCCGGGCTTCACGTGCTGGAATTCGACGATGCGCCAGACCTGCCCGTCGAGCTCGACGTGCATTCCGTTTCGGAACTGATTCGTGGAGACCGTCTCGGCCACGGCGCCGAGAGTTTAGTCCAGCGTCAACAGCTCCTTGGTGAACGGTGTCAGCACCTCGGCCCCGTTCGCGGTCACGATCACGAGGTCCTCGATCCGCACGCCGCCTTGCCCGTCGAGGTAGACGCCCGGCTCCACGGTGACGACGTTCGCCCGCTCGACGGAGCCCGAGGCGGTCGGCCTCATGACAGGCAACTCGTGCACCTCGAGTCCCACCCCGTGGCCCAGACCGTGCAGGACGTCGAAGCCGCTTTCCTCCAACTCCCGGCGCGCGATCTCGTCGAGCCCGCGGGCGTCCGCGCCCGCACGGACCGCGGCGAGGGACGCCTCCTGGGCCGAACGGCAAGCGGCATAAGCGCGGCGAAGGTCGCCGGGGAGGGGACCCGTCGCGAAGGTGCGGGTGCAGTCGGAGCAGTAGCCGTCCACCTTCGCGCCCGCGTCGACGACAACCGTCTCCCCCACGCCGATCTTCCGAGCGCCCGTGTGGTGGTGGGGATATGCAGCGTTCGGACCGCTCGCCACCGAGACGTCGAAGGCGAGCGCGTCGGCGCCTCCCTCGTGCAGCGCGCGCTCGAACCACCGGGCGACCTCCTTCTCCGTCCGCCCGACGAGGCTCTCCGCGGCCAACCGCTCGTAGACGTCGTTGAGAATGCGGGCGGCGCGGCGAATCTCCTCCAGCTCCGCCGGCTCCTTGACCGCGCGGAGGCCCAGGACGACCGCCACCGTCCCAACGAGCTCGAGGCCCGCGGCGGCGAGCACTGTGTGTCGCGCTGCGGTGAGGTGGTCTGCCTCGAACGCGACAGGGCCGGCGGCGAGCTGCGAGAGCGCGGCAACGACCCCCGGCCCGAACTCGCGGTCGACGAGCACGGCCTCGACTCCCTCCAGTCCCCTCGCCGCCTCGATGTAGCGCCCGTCCGTCAGCAACAAGACTCGCTTGTGTTCCACGAGTACAAAGGCGTTCGAGCTCTCGAAGCCGGTCAGGTAGCGCACATTGACGGGGTTCGAGACGAGGAACGATGCGACCTGGAGCGGCTCGAACTCCCCTCGCAGCCGCTCGACGCGGCCGTTCAAGAGGCGTCGTTTCCTTTGTGCGTGAGAAACACAAGCGCTTCGCGGTAGCCGTCGGGGCCCTTGCCGATCACGCGCTTCGTCACGACGTCCGCGATCACGGACACGCGTCTCCAGTCCTCCCGCTTCTCGATGTCGGAGAGGTGCACCTCGACGACCGGAACCTTGAAGAGCTCGAGCGCGTCACGAATGGCATAGCTGTAGTGCGTCCAGGCACCGGGGTTGACGATCACGCCCTTCGCCCAGCTGCGAGCGTCGTGGCACCAGTCGATGAACTGACCCTCGCTGTTCGTCTGCAGGCAGCGCACCGAGCAGCCAAGCTCACGGCCCCAGGCATAGATCTTGGTCTCGAGGTCGTCGAGGCCCACCCCTCCGTAGAGGTCGGAGTCGCGATCCGCGAGAGCGTTGAGATTGACGCCGTTGAGGACGACCACCTGCACGGCGGCGAGTCTACTGCCGGATGAGAGCGCTCAAGGCCGCGCGCGCATCCTCGTCCGAAACGGACGTGACGACCGGCTTCCCCGGGGCCTCGAGGAGGACGAAGACGCCCTCCCCCTTCTTGTCGCGCTTGAGAGCAGCCCAGGCCGCGTCGAGATCGGCTTCGACCGGTTCCGGGCGCAGGAGTTCTTCGACGTCGTCGGTCGCCTGGCCGGAGAGCCGAAGCGCGGCGAGGAGACCGAGCGCGACCGCGTCGCCGTGCCTCACCCGATAGCTCGAGCCCGCTTCGAGCGCGTGGGCGAACGTATGCCCCAGGTTGAGAATCGCGCGGCGCCCCTTCGTCTCGTACGGGTCCGAGAGGACGACTGCTGCCTTGAAGGCCGCGCAGGCGCGGATCATCTCGTCCTCCGGCAGGCTCCAGACCTCTCGTCCGGCCAGTAGCCCCGTCTTGACGACCTCGGCGATGCCCGCCCGCCTCTCCTCCTCCGGGAGCGTGCGCAGATAGTCCGGGTCGATCACGACGGCTTGCGGAAAGTGGAAGGAGCCGGCGAGGTTCTTCCCCTCGGCCGTGTTGATCCCCGTCTTGCCCCCGATCGCCGCATCGACCATCCCGGTCAGGGAAGTGGGTACGGCGATCCAGGCAATCCCCCGCAGGTACGTCGCCGCCACGAACCCGGCCACGTCGGTCGTCGAGCCGCCGCCGAAGGCGACGATCGTGCCTTCGCGGCTCAGCCCGAGCTCCCCGAGCAGGCGCTCCACGACGTCGAGGCTCTTGGCCGCCTCGCCGGCCGGCACGTGGTGCGTCTCCCCGTCGACCTCGAGCGGATGGAGCTCCAACACGCGTTCGTCCGCGATCAGGGCGGCGGTGCCCACCGCTGGGCGCTCTCCGCGCCCGACCCGTATGCCGAGTGCCGCGAGCAGCACGCCTTCGGGATCCACCGCGGCCGCCTCGGCAGTGTCGGCATAGAGACTGCGCCTCGATTCGTAAAGGCGCCGAAAGTCGTGCTCGGACCGGGCCAACGGACGATTCGAGCCCCGCACGCGCTCCCACGCATCGTCGACGTCGACCTCGAGGTGGACCGTGAACGCGCGCTCCTTCAGCCGCTCGCGGTTGAGGGGGGAGAGCACGGCGCCCCCGCCCAGCGCGAGGACGGAGTCAGGGCCAGCGAGGACCTCGGCCAGCACGTTCTCCTCGAGGCGGCGAAACTCGGGCTCGCTCTGTTCGAAGAGCTCCGGGATGGGCCCGTGCCTGGCCTCGATCTCGGCGTCGAGGTCCACGAACGGCCGGTGAATCAGCTCGGCCACCTTCGTGCCGACCGTCGTCTTGCCGGCGCCCATGAAGCCGGCGAGCGCCAGGTGGCGCCCTAGCGCGCCGACCACGGGATGCGATCGAGGTAGGCGCGGTGAGCGCCGACGAAGTCTTCGAGCGCATCGCCGCCGAACTTGTCCCGTGCCGCGCGCGCGAGCTCGAACGCGACGCAGGCCTCGACCACCACCGCGAGCGCTTCCACGGCAGCGACGTCGGACCGCTCGACGAGGGCCTGGGCGGCCTCGCCGGTCTCCAGATCGGCGGACTGCAACGGGCGCATGAGCGTCGGCAGCGGCTTCATGGCCGCACGCACGACGATCTCCTCGCCGTTGGACACGCCCGCCTCGATGCCACCCGCGCGGTTCGTCTGCCGGTGGTAGCCCCGCTCGTCGCGGACGATCTCGTCGTGGGCCTCCGAGCCTCGGAGCTCCGCGAGCGCGAACCCCGCGCCGATCTCGACGCCCTTCACGGCCTGCGTGCCCATCACCGAAGCGGCGAGGCGTGCGTCGAGCCGCTCGTTCTTCGTCGCATAGGAGCCGAGCCCCGGAGGGACGCCGCGCGCCACGACCTCGACCACGCCACCCACCGTGTCGCGCTCGGCGCGTGCATCGTCGATCCGGCGTTCCAGATCTTCGGTTGCGACCCGCCCCGCCACCTCGATTCCGACCTCGCGCAAGAGCGCCTTCGCGACCGCGCCCGCCGCGACGATCGCAGCCGTGTGACGTGCGCTGGCGCGCTCGAGCGCATCGCGCGCATCGGACAGTCCGTACTTCATGACGCCGGCCAGGTCGGCGTGCCCCGGCCGCGGGAGGGTGACCGGCTCCTTGCCTTTGCCCTCTGGCTCGCCCTCGGGCGGCCACGGATTCATCCCCCATGACCAGTTCTCGTGGTCGCGGTTGCGAACGAGGAGGGCGAGCGGCGTTCCGAGCGTCCGACCATGTCGCAACCCCGCCAGCACCTCGACTTCGTCCGTCTCGATCTTCTGACGCGGGCTGCGACCGTACCCTTGCTGGCGTCGGCGCAGATCCTCGTCGATCGCCCCGCGGTCGAGAACGAGACCGGCAGGGAGGCCCTCCACGACCGCGACGAGGGCGGGGCCGTGGGATTCGCCGGCTGTGGTGAGCCTCAGCGTCATGCGGGAAGACTACGAACTGTGGCCCGCATCACCTCCAGCGGGGCCGGGACCTCGGTCCAGCGCTCGAACGACGCCGCCCCCTGGGCGATCAGCACGTCGACCCCGTCCACGACCCGCTCGCAGCCCACGTCACGAGCGGCTTCCACGAGTGCCGTCGGCGAGCCGTCGGCGTTGTAAGCAAGGTCGACGACCTGCCGGACGCCCTCGAGCTCGACGTGCACCTCGTCGCGGATCGGCGTTGCGTTCACGAGGAGGGTTGCGATAGTCGACGGCGGCCACTCCTCTTCCGCGTCCACCTTCCGCTCGGGAAAGAGCGTGCGCAGACGCGCCGCGAGGGCGTGAGCGCGCTCGGCGTCGCGGGCAGCGACGTTGAGGGCTTCCGCCCCGGCGTCGAGGAGCGACGTTGCCACCGCCTGGGCTCCCCCTCCGGCGCCGAGGACCAACACCGAGGCACGCGCAGCGTCCACGAGGCCTACGACCGCGGGGCCGTCGGTGCTCGAGCCGAGCACGCGGCCGTCGCGAGCGATGAGGGTGTTCACCGAGCCCGCGCGCTCCGCCACCTGGTCGAGCTCGTCGCAGAACGCGACGACGGCCGTCTTGTGGGGGATGGTCACGTTCGCACCGGCGAAGTCCAAAGCAACGAGACCGGTCACCGCGTCCTCGAGCCGTGCGGCCGCCACCCGGAGAGGGACGTACGCCCAGTCCAGGCCCCGCGCGGCGAACGCCGCGTTCTGCAAACGCGGGGAGAGAGAGTGCGAGACGGGGTCGCCGATCAACCCGACGAGCCGCGTCTCGGCTGTCAGCATCAGCAGTTCAGTCCCGCGCGCGGATAGGCGTCGAACTCCTGCTCGCTCGTGGTGAAGAAGTGACTTTTGCAATCGGCCTTGCGCACGAAATAGAGGTAGTCGACCTTCGCCGGATGGGCGGCGGCTTGCAGCGAAGCGAGCCCCGGGTTGGCGATCGGCGTCGGGGTCAGGCCGGCGAACTTCCGGGTGTTGTAGGGCGAGTCCGAGTCGAGCTCGCTCTGGTGGATCGGCTCGGTCGGCGGAATGTGCAGGCCGTAGCGGATCGTCGCGTCGATGCCGAGCGACAGGCCCGCATGGAGCCGGTTGTAGATGACCGCCGCAACCAGCGCGCGCTCCTTCGGCACCTGCACTTCCTTTTCGACCATGGACGCGATGATCAGGACGTCATAGGCCGTCAGGTTCTTCGACTTCGAGTAGCGGAGGTCGAGCTGGCTCCAAGCGCGGATGAAGGCCTCGAGCTGTTTGTCCACGAGCTGCCTCGTGGTCGTGTCCTCGGTGAAATCGTACGTGGCCGGAAAGAGGAAGCCCTCGAGGCTGGCGACTCGTTTCTTGTACTCGAAGGCTTGGGGCGGTGCACTCTTTGCCTTACCGATCCGCAAGTACTCGCGAGGCGCGAGCTTGGGCGTGATCTGACGCTTTTCCTCGGCGATCTTGTTCACCGCCCTGATGCGCTTGGCCATGTCGTCGATCGTGAAGCCCTCCGGGAAGATGATGCGAAGCACCGGCTCGGGAGGCGGCCCGCTCGTCGTCGGCGCGGTCGTCGGGGTGGCCGAGCCGTCATCACGGCCCACGATGGCGAAGGCGAGCGCAGCGAGCACGCCGACGCCCAGGATCAGACCGCCGATGGCCGCGAGCCCCCTCGCCGCCGGCGACGAAGACCGATGGCGCGTTACGCGGGGCGGGCGCTCTTCCACGTCAGATAGCTCGAGAGCAGATGAGCGGCCGCAACAGCATCTTGTTCTGCTTGGGTTTCGCCGGCCTCCGCCAGCTTGGTGGTGAAGCGCTCGTCGAAGCTTTCGACCGGCAGGTCGACGGCTGCGCGAAGGAGCTCGACGAAGCGCTCTGTCTCCTCTGCCTGGGCGCCGTGCTCCCCACGGAGGGTGATCGGAAGGCCGACGACGATGCGCTCCACTTCCTCCTCACGCACCAGCTCGACGAGGCGGGCGATGCCGGCCTCGCTCGCTGCTCTCTCGACGACCCCGAGAGGACGCGCCACCGTTCCGGTCGGGTCGGAGACCGCCACGCCGGTCCGCGCCGAACCGTAGTCGAGGGCGAGCACCTTCACCGGCGCGCCAGTCTAGAG
>Ga0209874_1000049_pt1 | contig 27688 bp, 24 predicted proteins | sample GWRWN1_20_30_FD_187216 | JGI IMG/M metagenome (GOLD analysis project Ga0209874, IMG submission 187216) | Riverbed sediment microbial communities from areas with no vegetation in Columbia River, Washington, USA - GW-RW N1_20_30 (SPAdes)... | ecosystem: Environmental > Aquatic > Freshwater > River... | reverse complement strand
GCATCGCAAAAACCCCGACTCTGGCCGTTGAAATAAGTGTACATCCCTTCTCGACTGAGATAGGCGAGAGTGTCGGCCTCGATGAAACGGCGGATCTCTTCGACGGAGCTTGACGACGCGATGAGCTCCGAGCGTGTCGGCGTATCGATGCCGTAGTAACACGGGCTGATCGTCGCCGGCGAGCTGATGCGCATGTGCACTTCCTTTGCGCCGGCATCGCGCAGCATCCGGATAATCTTGCGGCTGGTAGTGCCGCGGACGATGGAATCATCCACCACCACCACGCGCTTCCCCTGTAAGACTTCTCGTTGGGCGTTAAGTTTAATCTTGACGCCAAAATGCCGGATCGATTGTTGCGGCTCGATGAACGTCCGGCCCACGTAGTGGTTGCGGATCAACCCAAACTCCAGCGGTATTCCCGACTCTTCGGCAAAACCCATGGCCGCCGGCACCCCGGAGTCCGGCACAGGGGTCACAAGATCCGCGTTCACGGCGCTTTCACGGGCCAGCTGCCGGCCGAGGGCCTTGCGAACTTGATAGACGTTGTGACCGTAGAGATTGCTGTCGGGACGGGAAAAATAAACATACTCGAAGATACATTTAGCTTGCGGCGCGGGAGGAAAAGGCTTGAGGGACTCCATTCCGTTGGCGCTAAACGTGATGATTTCGCCGGGCTCCACTTCGCGCTCATAGGTGGCCTCGATCAGGTCCAGCGCGCAAGTTTCCGACGCGACAACGTAGGCGCCTTCGTTAGGTCCCGAGTTAAACCGTCCGACCACGAGAGGACGGAAACCCATGGGGTCCCGAGCCGCGATCATCCGATCTAAAGTCAAAAACAGCAGCGAATAGGCGCCGCGCGCTCGGCTCAGGGCCTCGACGATGCGACCCATGAGAGTCGACTCTTTCGATGTCGCAATCAAGTGAATGATGACTTCAGTATCGGAGGTGGACTGGAAGATGGAACCCGAGTCCTCCAACTCTTTTCGCAATACCTCAGCGTTGACCAGATTACCGTTATGAGAGATCGCGATGGGTCCTTGAGAATATTCGACGACAAAGGGCTGGGCATTTTTGAGATGACTTTGGCCGGTGGTGGAGTAGCGATTGTGGCCGATAGCCCTCGAGCCCTCTAACCGCTTGATGACATCCTCTCTGAAGACATCGGCGACCAGACCCATCTGCCGATGGGAAATAAGGCCTTTGCCGTCGGAGGAGACAATGCCGCACGATTCCTGGCCGCGGTGCTGGAGCGCATAAAGCCCTAGGTAGACCATGTTGGCCGCTTCGGGATGGCCATAGACTCCCATCACCGCGCATTCTTCGTGAAATTTGTCGAACACTTTCGTAGTCCTATTTGATCCGGCTCGTCAGCCCCGCTGACCAAGTCGCGCGCAGTTCGTCTACCGGCAGCCGCAGCAAAGGCTGAATTACGAAACTTGTGCCTCCCACCGCTCCGATAACTTGCATCGGCACGTGGTGCTCAGCAGCAAATTCCCGCAGTTGCTCCAGATTCTCCTCCGCGACGGATACGACGATCCGCGATTGCGACTCGCTAAAAAGCAAAGCATCTCCACGAATCATTTCACGCATATCAATCCGCACCCCCAGCGGCTTTTCAGGCCCGCTAATGCAGCACTCTGCCAACGCGATAGCGATCCCACCATCCGATATGTCATGAGCCGACCGGAGAATGCCCTTCTCGATGGCTGCGACACAGCAGCTCTGAACCGCCTGTTCCAACCGAAGATCGATCCATGGAGGCGTCCCCTTGACCAACCCATGGACAATTTTTAGGTATTCACTGCCACCCAGTTCTTCGCGCGTACGCCCGAGTAAAACAACCACATCGCCAGCGGCTTTAAACCATGGCGTAACAACCTTAGCCACTTCGGCGACCAAGCCCACCATCCCCACTGTAGGGGTCGGATAGATTGGAACTCCATCAGTTTCATTATAGAAACTAACGTTGCCGCTCACAACGGGGACCTTTAGCGCGATGCAGGCATCTCGCATCCCCTCGATGACCTGGGAGAATTGCCACATCACCTCCGGGTTTTCCGGACTGCCAAAATTAAGGCAGTCCGTCAGGCCGAGCGGTCGAGCACCCACACAAGAAAGATTGCGCGCCGCTTCCGCGACGGCTAAAGCCCCTCCCACGTAAGGATCGAGATAGCAATAGCGACTATTGCCATCGACGGTAAGCGCAAGTCCTTTTTCCGTTCCTTTGAGCCGGATCACTGCAGCATCGGCGCCGGGGGCCACCACCGTATTGCTGCGCACGAAGTGATCGTACTGGCGGTAAACCCATTCCTTCGAGGCTATGTTCGGTGATCCGATGAGAAGCTTTACCGTCGAACCCAAATCCGTTGGTTCCGCGATGTTAGAAAGGTCGAGTTGCTCGAGTTGGTCCTGAAGCTTCGGGCGCTCAACCGGCCGTTGATAGACCGGCGCCTCCTTGGTCAAAGCGCTAATTGGAATACAGGCCACTTCGACGCCGTCAAAAAACGCGCGGAACTGCCGATCGTCGGTAACCCTGCCAATCACGACGGCATCGAGATCCCACTTGTCGAAAATCCGCTTGACTTCATCCTCTGTGCCCTGCTTTGCCACCAAGAGCATTCGCTCTTGCGATTCAGAGAGCAGAATCTCATAAGGCGTCATGCTCTGCTCGCGCAACGGCACACGGGAAAGATCCAGCTCCACGCCGGTGCCGCCGCGTCCCGCCATTTCCGAAGAGGAACTCGTCAGTCCGGCCGCGCCCATGTCCTGAATGCCGATGATGCAGTCCGTTTCCATCAGTTCCAGACAAGCTTCCAAAAGCAGCTTCTCAGTAAACGGGTCCCCGACCTGAACGGTCGGACGTCGCTGTTCCTTTTCCTCTGAAAATGATTCCGATGCCATGGTCGCGCCATGAATTCCATCGCGGCCGGTCTTGGAACCAACGTAAATCACCGGGTTGCCGACGCCTCGCGCCACGCCGGTGAATATTCGCTTCTTTTTGGCGATACCCAAAGTAAAAGCATTCACCAAGATATTGGCGTCATAGCATTCATCGAAATAAACTTCCCCGCCCACGGTTGGAACGCCGATGCAATTTCCGTAGCCGCCGATGCCCGCAACAACCCCCGATAGCAAATAGCGGGTGCGCGGATGGTCGATGCTGCCGAAACGAAGCGAGTTCAGAGATGCGATCGGCCGAGCACCCATAGTGAAGACGTCACGGAGAATTCCCCCGACGCCGGTGGCCGCGCCCTGATAGGGCTCGATGAACGAAGGATGATTGTGGCTTTCCATCTTAAAAGCCACGGCCAATCCGTCGCCAATATCGACCACCCCCGCGTTCTCGCCCGGCCCCTGCAGAACATGCGGGCCTTCCGTCGGCAGGCGTTTCAGATAGTGTCGCGAGCTCTTGTAGCTACAGTGCTCCGACCACATGACGGAGAACACGCCGAGTTCCGTATGGTTTGGCTCTCGCCCGAGGAGCTTGACGATCTTTCGGTACTCTTCCGGGGTCAGACCGTGACTGGCGACAACCTCCGGGGTCACAAGCGGTTGATTGAACTGTGCCGCTTTCTCGTCACGCATGGCGATGCTCCCTTTGAGCACACGTCACGGCAATGGACGAAAAGATTTTGCGGCCATCCTCGCTACCGAGGAGCTTGTTACAGGCATCTTCCGGATGAGGCATTAGGCCAAAGACGTTCCGCGTTTCGTTGCACACGCCGGCGATGTTATCCAGGGAGCCATTGGGATTAGCCGACGGCGAAGCCCTCCCTTTTGCATCGACATAACGAAGCAAGATCTGATGGTTCTTGCGCAGCCGCTCCAAGGTTGCCGAATCTGCGTAATAGCAACCCTCGCCGTGTTTGACCGGAGCTTTTAGCAGTTGTCCTTTTTTAGCCTCGCAGGTAAACGGCGTGTCCGTTTCTTCGACCCGGAGCAATACCTGCTGGCAAACAAATTGAAGCCCGGCATTTCGCACCAGCGCACCCGGCAGAAGACCTGATTCACAGAGAATCTGGAAGCCATTGCAGATTCCCAGCACGAGGCCGCCTTGCCGAGCGAACTCGACGACGCCACGCATGATCGGTGAAAAACGCGCCACAGCGCCGCAACGGAGATAGTCGCCGTAAGAAAATCCACCGGGTAGCACCAGGCAGTCGAAATGGCCCACCAGATCATCCTTATGCCAGAGGAACTTAACCTTCTGACCCATGTCCCGCTTCAAAGTATCAAAGACGTCCTGGTCATCGCAGGAGCCCGGAAAAACAATTACGCCCCAACGCATATGATAACTCGCCGAATGTCGATAAGTAGTTCCGGGTTTCGAGTTCCGAGTTTCGAGCTTGAAATTAGAACCTGAAACCTGAAACCCGAAACCTGCTTGCTCAGATCTCCAACGTTGGACGTGGCTACGGTGTACTCTGATCCGTCAAAGCGTTCCATCTTCAATCTCAAACCGATAGTCTTCAATGACCGGATTCGCGAGCAGTTTCTCGCACATCTCGCGGATGCGGGACTCGGCTGCTTCATGGGAACTCGCTTCAACATTGAGTTCGAGATATTTCCCCATCCGGACATCCTGTACCTCACTATAGCCTAAAGTATGTAGCGATCTTTCAATAGCTTTGCCTTGGGGGTCCAGCACTCCGTTTTTTAGAGAGACGAAAATTTTAACGCGCATATAATCTACTCTTGTCCGCCGACACGGCTTTATCAACCCTAGTGTCCTGTCCCAGAAATCGGCCACATAATTAACAGCTCATTCGGCTTGAAAATCTCCCCTTCCCCTCTTTTCCAAAGAGGGGTAACGCTATCGGATCTTCAGAAATCAAAAACAGGGTGTAACAAGTTTCCCCCTTTTTAAAAAGGGGGATAGAGGGGGATTTAAGTTCGAGTTCAGCCGCTGCCATCGGTTGGAGTTTTTAAATGAATTTCTGAGACACCGCACTAGTGAAAAACCCGGCGGAAGATAAAATCAATGTTGGTAAGATGATGCTTGACGCCCCAGACTTTCTCGATTTCTTGCGCCGGCAGGTAGCGGCGAATTTCCGCATCCTGAAGCAGTTCCTCTTTTAGTTCACCACCCTCTCGTCCCACTTTCAAGGCGTGACGCTGCACCATACGATAGGCGGTGTCCCGCGGCATTCCTTTATCGACCAACGCGAGCAACACTTTTTCGGAAAAAACCGTGCCGCCACTCTGCTCCAGATTGCGCTTCATATTTTCAGGATAGACACAGAGATTGCCCAATACGTAGGTCATGCGCCGGAGCATGAAGTCGAGCACGATCGTCGCATCCGGCGCAATCACCCGTTCCACCGAAGAGTGACTGATGTCACGCTCATGCCATAGGGAAACGTTCTCCAGTGCAGCCATGGCGTAGCCCCGCATGAGCCGCGCCAAACCCGACACATTCTCGGAAAGGATCGGGTTTCGCTTGTGCGGCATCGCCGAAGAGCCCTTCTGCCCCTCCGTGAACGGCTCCTCCGCTTCTTGAACTTCAGTGCGTTGCAGGTGACGAACCTCAACGGCAAATTTCTCCAGCGAGCTGGCGATCACGGCCAAGGTGGCAAAAAAATAAGCGTGTCGGTCGCGCTGGATAATTTGATTGGAGATCAGCGCCGGCTTGAGCCCGGCCTTTCGACAAACATAGGCCTCCACCTTTGGTGAAATCTGTGCGAACGTACCCACTGCACCCGAAATCTGACCGACCGAGATATCATCCACCGCTCTTTCCAGCCGGGCCAGGTTGCGCGCCATCTCTTGATACCAGAGCGCCAACTTTAAGCCGAAGGTGATCGGCTCGGCGTGCACACCATGGGTGCGGCCGATCATCACGGTCCACTTATACTTGAAGGCCTGGCGCCGCAGCACTTTCATCAGATCCTTCACGTCCTGGAGCAAAATGGCCGAAGCTTCCTTGAACTGAATGGCTAAGGCCGTGTCCATGACGTCGGAAGACGTCATGCCGACGTGGAGGAAGCGGGCGTCGTCGCCGACGGATTCCGCCACGCAACTCAGAAACGCAATAATCTCGTGTTTAACTTCGCTCTCGATCTTGCGAACGCGGGCGACGTTGAAGCGAGCCTTTTTTTTAATTCGCGCGACGGCCGCTTTGGGCACTTGTCCCAGCTGAGCCAAGCCCTCAGCGGCAAGAATTTCCACATCGAGCCACTTCTGAAAGCCATTCTCCTCGGACCAGATACGGCCCATCTCCGGCCGTGTGTACCGCGCGATCATGCCTCTAATTAAAACTCTGGATGTTTTAAGGGTTCAAGACTTCATGGGCTCAAGACTTGGAAGCGTGTTTTGTTCTTGCCTTGAACTTTTTGAACTTTGAACGTTGAACCGTGTTATTTTCGTCCGTGTGGCCAAACCCGCCGTCCTGCCGATCCGAGAGAGGTAACTCTTGAACCTCTTGCCACTGCGCCCGAATAATTCGCTGAATGATCATTTGAGCGATGCGTTGGCCGCGCTGAATCACCACCGGCTCGCGGCCGAGATTGATCGCAATCAGCTGAATCTCACCCCGGTAATCGGAATCGATGGTTCCGGGACTGTTAAGCATCGTCAATCCCTGTTTTAAAGCTAAACCGCTGCGCGGACGAATTTGAGCCTCAAAACCCTGCGGCAGTGCAATGGCAACACCGGTAGGGATCAGCGCGCGTTCCATGGGGGCCAACGGGAGTTCACCCTCGAGATCCGCACATAGGTCCATGCCGGCAGATCCCTCTGTCATATAGACCGGGAGCGGGATTTCCTGGGAGCTTGGGCGCACCCGTTTTATCTGAACTCGTATCTCTTCCACCGGCTACCCACGCTGCACGACCCACGACCGGAGAATTTAATCACCCCGCTCTAGATTTTTATCTTGATATTGTCTTTAAAGTCACCCAGCAGAGATAACGCTATTCCCTGCGAGCCAAAAAGCGTGGAGGCGAGATCAACGACCGCGTCACGGGAGACAGCGCGAACCCCGCGGCATATTTCATCCGTGGTGACCGGCTCCCCGAAATAGATTTCATTACGCGCGATATGGCTCATCCATGAGTCCGTGGACTCCAGGCCGAGCATCATGCTGCCCACGAGTTGTCCCTGCGTCCGGCGAATTTCCTCTTCTTTGATATCGCCGGCGGCCAGCTGCTTGAGTTCCTTGAGAATCAGCTCGACGACTTCTTCCACCCACTCCAGGCTGGTGCCCGCATAGACACCCAGATAGCCTACATCCTTATAGGACGATGAGAAGGAATAGACCGAATACGCCTTGCCGCGTTTTTCGCGGATCTCCTGAAATAGCCGAGAACTCATGCCGCCGCCGAGCAAAGTATTCAGAATATAGGCCGCGTATCGCAGGGGATGGGTTTGGTGCACTCCGGACACGCCGAGACAAAGATGGGCCTGCTCAAGCGATTTGGTATGTTGAAAAATGCCGCTCCGCATCTCCGGCGCGCCGTCGCCGTCCTGCGAGTTTGAGCGGCCGTCGTAGCTGGAATCGCTCACAGAACCCAGCCTTTCATTGAACTCCTGAACCAGCTGCTCGTGACGCAAATGGCCGGCGGCTGCAACAACCACACGACGGGGCCGATATCGCGACTTGAAGAAGCTTAAAAAATCCTGCCGTCGAAACGAGTTGACCGTTTCTACACTGCCGCAAATGGGACGAGCCAAGGGATGGTCCTTGAAAAAATCAAGGCTGAAGAGATCGTGGATGTAATCGTCCGGCGTATCTTCCGCTTGGGAGATCTCCTGAAGGATGACGGACCTTTCGCGTTCGATCTCGTCGCGATCGAAAACCGAATGAAGAAAAATGTCGGTCAATAGATCGATCGCCAGCGGCAGGTCTTCGTCTAGGATCTTGGCGTAATAACAGGTGTGCTCTTTGGCTGTAAAGGCATTGAGAACGCCACCGATCGCGTCCATCTCTTCAGCGATCTGGGCAGCGCTACGCCGCTCGGTGCCCTTAAAGAGCAAATGCTCAATGAAGTGGGAGATCCCGTTTTCGCGCCGCGATTCGTGGCGGGATCCGTTCTCGACCCATATCCCCAAACTTACCGATCGATGATCCGGCATCTCTTGGGAAACAACTCGGATCCCATTATCGAGGACAGCTTTAGCAAACATAGAAAGCTGAGAGGCCTACGTACTAGGTTCGAGAAGAATCATCTGAACCGGCGCCGGATGGGCCATTGCCTGTTTCCTGCAGCGCCTCTTTTCGACTGAGCCGGATCTTCCCTTGTCTATCGATTTCCAGGACTTTCACCATGACCTCATCGCCCTCTTTCAGCACGTCGCTGACCCGGCGAACCCGCTCGGGTGAAAGTTGTGAAATGTGAACCAAGCCGTCGGTACCAGGAAAGATTTCAACGAAGGCGCCGAAATCGACAATCTTTCGCACCGTTCCCTTGTAGATCTTCCCGATCTCGGCTTCGGCCGCGATCTTTTGTACCATCTCGATGGCTTTTCTCGAAGCCGCCTCATCGCTCGACGCAATGGTCACGGTTCCGTCGTCTTCCACGTCCATTTTTACGCCCGTGGCTTCAATGATACCGCGAATAACCTTACCGCCGGGTCCGATAATTTCACGAATTTTATCGGGCCTGACCTTGAGAGTGGTAATCCGCGGCGCATGGCCCGAGACACTTGCCCGGTGCGATCCCATGGTCTCGGTCATGATACCGAGAATATGCAACCGCCCTTCCCGCGCCTGGTACAACGCCTGCCGCATGATGTCGCGGTTCACACCGCTGATCTTAATATCCATCTGCAGCGAGGTCACGCCGTTCGGCGTACCGGCAACTTTGAAGTCCATGTCGCCGAGGTGATCCTCATCACCCAGAATATCGGAGAGCACTCGCACATGTTCTCCCTCTTTGATCAGACCCATGGCGATCCCCGCCACCGGCGCCGATACCGGCACGCCGGCATCCATCAGGGAAAGCGATCCGCCGCAGACCGTGGCCATCGACGTAGAGCCATTGGACTCCAAAACCTCCGATACGATGCGGACCGTGTAAGGAAAGCTCTCCTCGGGCGGCAATACCGGCAGCAACGCGCGTTCGGCGAGATTGCCATGGCCGATCTCGCGGCGGCTCGGGCCACGAAGAAACTTGACCTCACCGACGCTGAACGGAGGAAAGTTATAATGCAGCATGAACTTTTTATAGTGTTCGCCGATTAAAGCGTCGATCTTCTGTTCGTCCGATGCCGTCCCGAGTGTCGTCACAACCAGCGCCTGGGTCTCCCCGCGGGTAAACAGCGCCGACCCGTGAGTCCGCGGCAGAATTTCGACCTCGCAGGTGATCGGGCGAATATCTTTTAATCCGCGCCCGTCGATGCGGCGCTCTCGCTGAATGATCAGGCCACGGAAACAATTCCGCTTGAGCTCGTCGAATGCCCCTTTAATGTCTTTTTCCTTTTGGGGAAATTCCGCCAGCATCTTTGCGACAACTTCGCCTTTGATTTCGCCGATTTGTTTATAGCGCTCCAATTTCTCTGGAATCTCGATGGCCTGTTGCAGCTTCGACAGTGCCAACTGTTCGACTTGCCGAACAATCGCCTCGTCCAGTTCTGCCAGCGGCACTTGACGCTTGGGCTTACCAATCTCCCGCCGGATCTCTTCCTGGATCTGCAGCAGCGGTTGGATGGCTTCATGGCCGGTAAATAAGGCCTCGAGGATTTCGTCTTCCGGAACCATCCTGGCGCCGCCTTCGACCATGACGATGGCATCGCGGCTGCCCGACAGAAAAATATCCATGTCGCTTTCTAGAAGTTGGCTTTGGGTGGGATTGACGACCCATCGGCCGTCGATTCGGCCTATCCGAACTCCCGCAAGCGGTCCGTTAAATGGAATATCCGAAACGTGGAGGGCAACTGAGGCTCCCAGCATCGCGACCACATCGGGATCGTTCTCACGGTCAGCCGATAAAACCGTCGCGATCACCTGGGTTTCACAGCGAAGCCCTTCCGAAAAGAGCGGCCGGATGGAGCGATCAATGAGTCGACAGGTAAGGATCTCCTTTTCCGACGGGCGGCCCTCACGCTTGAAGAAGCCGCCGGGAATCTTCCCTGCGGCAAAAGTTTTCTCTTGATAATCCACCGTTAACGGGAAGAAATCAGTATCGGTCTTAAGCTCTTTGGCGGCCACTGCCGTTACCAACACCACGGTTTCACCGTAGCGGACCAATGCGGCGCCGTCAGCCTGTTTCGCGACTTTGCCGACTTCGATCGACAAAGGACGGCCGTGAAAATCCAATTCCACTTTCTTAATCATATTAGGTTCCTCTGAGAGGGGTGTGCTTAACGGAGGCGGTACAGGAGGGCGGTTGGTCAGGAATGGCTATTTCCTTATTCCTAGCCGTTGGATCAGGCTCTGATACCTTTCGAAATCGCTTTTCTTGAGATAATCCAGAAGCCTCCTCCTCTGTCCTACTAGCTTCAGGAGGCCCCGACGGGAATGGTGATCCTTGACGTGAATCTTGAAGTGCCCCGTGAGGTGGTCGATACGCTGACTCAATAAGGCGACTTGCACTTCAGGAGAGCCAGTATCCGTCTGATGAACCCTGAACTGCTCGATAACTACTTGCCTATTCGGTTGAGCAATTCCCATGTGATCTCCGCTCTTTCTCTCTCTTTCTTTTTAGTTGCACAAATTTCTACCATACCGACGCTGCCTTGTAAAGGTGCTTGGAAGAAGCAATTTCAGGTCTGACGCCAACAGCGCACAAAAGCAGTTGCCGACAAATGACGGCATAAAGAGGATCCGCGACAGCTCGACGGCTATGGCCATACCACTTGGCCCGCTTCCATAGCTCATGCGAGCCACAGTCGGAAAGTTGGTTTTCGTTTTCGTTGATGGCGACTTATGATAAGATGCTCTCCGATCATGGCACGCACAGTTTTCGGCGCCGTCTTTTTAGCCGCTCTGTTGATTAGCTCAGCCTCACTCGTCGCCGCCGAATATTATCGCTGGGTGGATCAAAACGGTGTAGTTCATTTCACGGACAATTTGCATAACATTCCGGAAACGCAGCGAGGTAACGCAGGGCGCATACAGTCCATTGAGCCCCCGAGGGCCCCACCGCCTGCCGTTCCAGTCTCGCCAAGCAAGGCCTCGATCCCTTTCGAAAAGCAAGGACAGGTCGTCATCGTCGAGGCCACGTTGAATAAGAAAACGGCAGCAAAGTTCGTCGTCGATACCGGTGCAAGCTACACTATGATCTCTAGCGCCATAGCCAAAGAACTCGACATCGATACCGAACAAAATCGCCGGACCGCACCCTTCCAAACGGCCAACGGCATCATTCAAGCGCCCCTTGTGAGCCTGGACTCGATTACGGTCGGCGGGATGGAAATCCGCAATCTGACCGCGGCCGTGCATGATGTCCTTGCCGACTCAAGAGTTGCCGGCCTGCTAGGCCTCAACTTCCTGAGCAATTTCCGCATGGACATCGACACTCAAAAGGGCGTGCTACATCTGGAAAAGAAGTAGCCGAGCGGGGCAGTTTTACGAGCAGCCGCTCACAGCCCCACAGTTTAGGCATTTGTAGCAGGCGCCGCTCCGAATCATGATGGCACCGCAGTCGGGGCATGGCGGCGCATCCTGCTGATAGAGGCTCGTCACGCTACTAATGCTAGCCACCGGCGCGCCGCCGCGCAGCGCTTGCGATGCGATCGGGATCACCTTCTTAATGGCGGTATTCTCCCTATTGCCGGGTTCCTCGGGCTCTTGCCTGACGACACCGATCTCTTGCTGCGCCTCACCGTCGAGGAACTTGGTCGCCAACCAACGGAAGATGTAGTCCATAATCGACTTCGCCATCGGGATATCGGGATTTTTTGTAAAGCCGGACGGCTCGAAGCGCATATGACTGAACTTATCCACCAGAACTCTAAGCGGCACCCCGTACTGAAGCGCCATGGAGATCGCCGTCGCAAATGAATCCATCAGGCCGGAAATGGTGGAGCCTTCCTTCGACATGGTTATGAAAATCTCCCCGGGCTGACCGTCTTCGTACATTCCGGCTGTAATGTAACCTTCATGGCCGGCGATATCGAACTTATGAGTGAACGATCTTCTTTCATCGGGCAGCTTCCGTCTAAATGGCCGAGACTCTTTTCCCTCCGCCGCGGCTGCTTTCTTCTCCTCTTTGTCTTTAGAGGTGTTTAGGGGCTGCGTCCGTTTTGAACCGTCACGGTAAATCGCCACCGCTTTAAGGCCTAGCTTCCAAGACTCCATATACGCGTGCATGATCTCATCCACCGTAACATCGGTCGGCATATTGATGGTTTTGGAGATCGCACCGGAAATGAACGGCTGCACCGCGCCCATCATCTTGACATGCCCCATGTAGTGGATCGACCGGCTGCCATTGGCCGGCTTGAAGGCGCAGTCGAAGACTGCCTGGTCTTCGTCCTTGATATGCGGCGCGCCTTCGATGGTTTCATGCTCGTCGATGTACTCAACGATCTCTTGGATCTGCTTGACATCATATCCAAGCCTTTTGAGCGCCCGCGGGACGGTATTGTTGACGATCTTCAACAGGCCGCCGCCGACTAGTTTCTTATATTTGATGAGAGCGATATCCGGCTCGACGCCGGTAGTGTCGCAGTCCATCATAAAAGCGATGGTCCCGGTCGGGGCCAGCACGGAGATCTGTGAATTTTTTACGCCGTATTTTTCCGCTTCATCGCAAGCCTCATCCCATGCCTCTCGGGCCGCCGTCAAAAGATCCAGCGGCACATGAGAGGGCGAGATCTTGTAAGCATAGGAGCGGTGTTTGTTGAGCACCCGCAGCATGGGCTGGCGATTGACCTCGAAACCGGCGAAGGCCCCGGTGGCCGCCGCGTTCCGGGCCGACTGCAGATAGCCTTCCCCGGACATCAAAGCCGTCACTGCTGCCGCATAGGCGCGACCTGCATCCGAGTCATAGGGAAGACCCAAAGACATGAGTAAAGCGCCGAGGTTGGCATAGCCAAGCCCCAATTCGCGGAATGCGTGCGCATTGGCGGTAATTTCCGCTGTCGGGTAAGAGGAATTATCGACCAGCATGTCCTGCGCCAGGCTGATGATGTCCACAGCGCGGCGGAAAGATTCCGTGTCAAACACGCCATCGTCCCGGAGGTACTTGAGCAGATTCAGCGATGCCAAGTTACAGGCCGAGTTGTCCAGATGCATATATTCAGAGCACGGGTTTGAAGCATTGATACGAGCGGTGTTGGCGCAGGTGTGCCAATCGTTGATCGTGGTATCGTATTGCATTCCAGGATCGCCGCAGAAGTAGGTGCTGTCCGCGATCATCCGAAGCAGATCCCGCGCCTTAAAGGTTTCGCATACCTCACCGCTCTTCACATAACGAGTCTTCCACTCCCGGTCTTCCTGGACCGCTTGCATGAACCCGTCCGAGACCCGCACCGAGTTATTGGCATTCTGAAAAAAGACGCTGCCGTAGGCCGGCCCATCTAAGCTGGAGTCATATCCGGCTTCGATGAGGGCCCAAGCCTTCTTCTCTTCTTCGACTTTGCACTTGATGAATTCTTCGATGTCCGGGTGATCAATATTGAGCACCACCATTTTAGCGGCGCGCCGTGTTTTGCCTCCGGACTTGATCACGCCGGCTGAGGCGTCGGCTGCCTTCATAAAGGACACGGGACCCGAGGCAGTGCCCCCGCCCGCCAATTGCTCTCTAGCTGAACGAATCTTCGACAGATTGACGCCGGAACCGGAGCCGCCTTTGAAGATAATCCCTTCTTTGCGATACCAATCCAGGATCGACTCCATGGTGTCATCCACCGCGAGGATGAAACAAGCCGAGCACTGGGGTTTTGCTTCAATGCCGCAATTGAACCACACCGGACTGTTGAAGCAGGCCTTCTGGTGCACCAGGATGTGGGTGAGCTCGTCGTGGAAGCTTTGCGCATCTTCTTCGCTAGCAAAATAGCCGTCCTTCCGGCCCCAACTTGTGATCGTATCGACTACGCGTCCGATCATCTGGCGCACGCTGTATTCTCTCTGCGGACTTCCCAGCGGCCCACGGAAATACTTCGAAACCACCACATTGGTCGCCATCAGAGACCAGGCCTTTGGAATCTCGACGTTCGTCTGTTCGAAGACGACTTTGCCCTTTTCATTGGTAATGGAGGCGGCGCGCTGCTCCCATTCGATTTCATCGTATGGATCTACCCCGGCGCGGGTAAAATACCGCCCTATTTTAAGCCCTTTTGGGGTCTTGGGGTCCCCTCCAGGGACATTAAATTCAGTCACTTGTGACATCGTCGTTGCCATCGCGCCTTACTCCCTTCTACCGTTGGATTGTCAATATATGGTGTGAATCACGCTTGGAACGTACTAGATTTTGTATTGGTAAAGCTTTTGATAAATTTTGTCAAGAAAAAATTTTCTTTCCCAGCATTTATTTTTAACATTGACCGGGTTTCCACTAAACCCTCGGCCAGATAATATTCTGTAGAGTCTCGACATCGCATCTGCTACATTCTTTTCTGGTTGAGAAAATGGCAAAGCACGACTCACAGATCGAACGGCTTGGACAGGTGCTCGACAAGTCTCTTAAGCGTATGGAGATTTCTACCCGGTTGGATGAGTATGGTGTCTGGCCAATCTGGAACGACATCGTTGGTACGACTATAGCCCGAAATGCCCAACCAGAAAAAATCCGCAATGGCACTCTATTCGTCAAAGTGACGAGCCCGGTTTGGATGCAGCAACTGCAGTATATGAAGGAAATGATTGCTGAGAAACTCAATCAACGGCTCAAGACAGATGTCGTCAAAAACATTTTTTTCGTCGTTGGACGAGTCCATACTGAAACCGCCGAGGTTGAGTCAAAGCCAACAGCTCCGTCTTCGGCTGCCGGACAGGATTCCCGGCCCGATGAGGATTTTCTCGAATCAATACGGGACCCGGAGATTCGCCAAGCCTTCAAGCGGTTGCTCAAAGGTTACTCACGGCGGCATCGAAAAAACTAGCAGACTGCTGAAAAAGACTCATATGCTTCGTTGCGCTCAATCGCCTCGCTCCAACGTACTGGCTAAGTACGCCTCCGCTCGTCGATTTTTCGCGCGCCTCGCCTCTGAGCCTTTTTGAGCAGCCTGCAAACAGAGTTTCGCTACAGCCTACTAATATAAAGGCACCCTTCCTGCCAACATCGCCTCAACTTCGGTCGTGTATTGCTTTCCCTTCTTATAAACTATGAGCGGCTCGAGTGCCTCGCTGCCACTTCTTCCACCCTTCACCGCTTCCACCAGAACGAGAGAGGCCTTGGTATCGGCAAAGGAATGGACCATCCGCAGACGCTTCGGTTCAAGATTCGCGTTGCGCATAGATTGCAGCAAGTCGACGACGCGGAAGGCGGAATAAACCATCGCGATTCTTCCTTTGACCGGCAACAAATAAGCCCCGGCTCGCAAAAAATCGGCAAGTCCTGCGGCAATTTCGTGGCGGGCGATTTTCCTTTCGACATTAGGGCTTATGCGACCGCTGGTCGTTCGTCGGTAGGGTGGATTACAAACCACGGCAGCAAAACTTTCGGGGTTAAAAGTTTCCTGGATATTGCGGACATCGGCTTGACTGATCGTTACTCTCTCTTGAAACCCGTTCATCCGGACATTTCTGTTGGCGCGATCAACCATACTTAGCTGAATTTCCACGCCCATAATCGACAGCGACGAATGGAGGTAGGCTAGGGTCAAAGCAATCACCCCGTTACCCGTCCCGAGATCGGCGATCATCTCTGCGCGCCGGCAAGTCATAAAATGGGCCAGCAGCAGCGCGTCGAGAGAAAAACGATAGCCCCTGCCGCCTTGAAAAAGTTTGAGCTTGCCTTCAAACAGCGTGTCTAATGTTTCATCCTCCCGTTTTAGGCTGTAGACTCCAGCTAAAACTGGCGCACGCTTATCTGAAATCATCGACATCGCTTTTGGGTTTTTTTCCGTTCGAGTCTTCACTGATCGTTTCTAATTGGTTAATTTATCTCCATTGCTTGAAAACTAGTGAAGTTTTCTATAATAGCCTGATTCAAGTATTGCGGGTCATCACAACAAAAAATGCTTTCTCTAATCGCTCGGATTGGACGCTTCACGTTGCAGCAACTCGCTGGGATGGGTCGAATGTTCCTGTTTCTCTTTTCTGCCTTCGCCTGGACCTTTCGACCCCCCGCGCGCATTCGTTTGATCATCTATCACGTTAGAAGCATCGGCGTTGACTCGCTATCGGTGGTGCTTCTTTCCGGGGTATTTACCGGCATGGTCATGGGGCTTCAGGGTTATTATAGCCTTAGAAAATTCAACGCCGAAAGCTTCCTTGGCTCGGCTGTTGCCCTGAGCTTGCTGCGCGAGCTCGGTCCCGTACTCTCAGCTTTCATGGTCACAGGCAGAACCGGCTCGGCGATGGCGGCAGAGCTCGGCAGTATGAAGGTCACTGAACAGATCGATGCGCTCTACTCCATGGCGATCAATCCGATCCAGTATCTGGTCTCTCCGCGCATCATCGCCGGCCTGATCTCGATGCCGCTGCTGACGGCTATCTTTGACGTGGTCGGGATCTACGGCGCTTACCTCATCGGTGTCGGACTGCTGGGTGTCAGCTCAGGCAGTTATTTTGCGGGAATGGAAAGCAGCGTGGTTTTCCATGATGTCTGGAGCGGCCTTCTCAAGTCGGTGAGTTTCGGTCTGATTATCACGTGGGTTTGCTGTTACAAGGGATTTAACGCGCCGCCGATGGCTACCGGTGTCGGCCAGGCAACCACCGAATCGGTCGTCTTGTGCTTCGTCTTGATCCTGGTTTGGGACTACTTCATGACTTCGATCATGCTCTAGCAGGCTGCTGAAAAAGACTCATATGCTTCGTTGCGCTCAATCGCCTCGCTCCAACGTAATAAGGATTGGAATAGTGGAAGGATGGAATGATGAATTGATGCGTTTAAAGCCCAAGACTCCAATATTCCCATATTCCAAAACCCCATTTCCGTTGTACGCCTCTGAGATCTTTTTGAGCAGCCCGAAAACAGAGGTTTTCACCAACTAGCTGATGATTAAAGTCGTTGACCTGCACAAGACCTTCGGTGGCCAAGCGGTCCTCAAAGGTATCAATCTGGAGCTCGAAACCGGCAAGGTCACGACGATCATCGGTGGCAGCGGTTCCGGCAAGACCGTGTTGTTAAAGCATCTGAACGCCCTCCTTCTCCCGGATCGCGGCAGCGTGCTGGCGGATGGAAAAGACCTTACCAAGCTAGGCGAGCGCGCGCTCAATGAAGTGAGACAGAAATTTGGCGTCCTCTTTCAAGGCGCCGCCTTGCTCGACTCTATGACCCTTTACGACAATGTCGCTTTCCCTTTGCGCGAGAAAACCGAAATGTCGGAGAGCGACATCCGAAAGAGAGTCGAGGAGCGATTAGCCCAAGTCGGGCTTGCGGGTATGGGCTATAAGTATCCAGCCGAGGTCAGTGGCGGTATGAAAAAACGGGCTGGACTGGCCCGCGCCTTGGCGATGGAACCGGAGATTGTGTTGTTCGACGAGCCGACCACCGGATTGGATCCTCTGTTGGGCAGGAGCATTCACCAGCTCATTCGTAAAATGCATGCCACCTTCGGATTCACAGGAGTCATCGTTAGCCACGATATTCCGGAAGTATTTAAGATTTCGGATCGAATCGCTATGTTAGCGAATGGGATCATCGAAGAGTTCGGTACGACGCAAGAATTTTTGGCGTCACAAAATCCCATAGTTCGGCAGTTTCTGCAACAAGACGCCGAAGGTCCACTCGCGGTTTTATAGGAGATTGCCCAGTGACTCAGACACGTACGGAAATAGTCGTCGGACTTTTTGTCTTGATAGGAATTGCCTGCCTCGGTTATCTCGCCATCAAGCTCGGCAAGCTGGAATTATTCGGAAACAGCGGCTACCCCGTGTATGCGGATTTCTCATCCGTAGCAGGACTCAAGTTGGGTGACCCAGTGGAAATCGCCGGCGTGAAAGTCGGGCGGGTGGAAGCAATGGGACTGGCCGATGATCGCGCCCGGCTCCAACTGCGACTTCAGGACAACGTCAAGCTTCAGGAAGACGTCATCGCCTCGGTACGAGCCCGCGGGTTGATCGGCGATAAGTTCGTCCTGATCACGCCGGGCGCATCCGATAAGCTCATTCCCCCTGGCGGCAAGATCCGAGAGACCGATTCGCCGCCCGATATTCCGGACTTGATCGGCAAGATTGTCGGGGGAGATTTAACCTCAAAGAGTGAAAAGAAAGATGCGAGCCCGAAATAGCTTAGCGATCGTAGCGACCACAGTTCTATTCCTAGGAGTAGCTCTGGTTGCGGTGCGGTGCCTGTAGCCTCTGCTCAAGCGCGCTGAACGGGCTCACCCCGTCACAACCGCGCTTGACTCTGCAAGCCCTTCCGCAGTATCGAAAGTTTGAAAGCGGATACGAAAGGAAGCTCACCATGGCGACTTGGATTGATTGGCACTCTCATCACACGGCCCCCGAAGCGGTGGAAACGTTTGCCGAGTTTACCGGCAAACGGCCGAAGATCGACGATTACGATTCCACCAACTTTGCCAAGCGGGTGCAGGAGATGGACGAGGTCGGCATCGACCTCCAACTGATCTGCCAGGGGGCGGGCCTGTACGCCGACCAGCTTCCCGCCGACCAGGCCTTGAGCACCGTTCGCCAATCGAACACTGTGCTCGCCGAGCGCATCGCTTCCCACCGTGACCGGCTTATGGGAGTCACCGCCCTTTCACTAAAAAACATCGATGCGTCCGTTGAGGAATTGGAGCGCACTTCGGCACGAGGCTTTCGCGCCGCTTTGCTGTACCCCACCGTGGACGGCGAAATGGTTGTGGATCTGCCGGAGATGAATCCGATCTACGCCAAACTGTCCGAATTGGGTTGGCCGATATTTCTGCACGGCGCCGGTCTTGCCAAAGACCCAACGCTCAAACGGCTTGAAGACGACGGCGCTGGAGTCGCCTACGCCGTCCTTTCCGACGCCGAGATATCGGAATGTGCCTTGCGCATGATCGCCAGCGGCGTTTTCGATCGCTATCCGGATTTACGAATTGTCATTCGTAGCTCCGGCGGCGGTCTCCCGCTGTTGTTGCATCGCTTTTTTTGGAAACACAAAGGCCCAAAGGGTGAGCAGCGCTATTCAGAAATTTTTCTCGAGCACTTCCTGATCGATTGTGCGAGCTCCGACGCTCGAACCCTGTCGTTTTTGATCGACACCATGGGGGAAGAGCACGTGGTTTTCGGGTCTGACTATTGCGGCGGCCTCGGCCCCCTGAAAAAGTGTCTAGCATCTGTGGAAAAGCAAAATAATCCAGAGCATGTGAAGAGCTTCACTGAAAAGAATTCCCGTAAGCTGCTGCACATTTAGAGAGCGGCTATCTATTACCTCGCTGCGTTGCAGCTATGGCTTCTCAATACGATCTCACGATTATCGGCGGCGGCATCGTTGGTTTAGCAACGGCTCTAAAAATCCTCGAAGCCTATCCCCGCACGAAGCTTTTGATCCTCGAAAAGGAAGCCCAACTGGCCCGGCACCAAACCGGCAACAACAGCGGCGTCATCCATTCCGGACTCTATTATCGCCCTGGATCCCTGAAGGCCCGTAGCTGTGTCACCGGGCGAAAGGCGCTGATTGAATTCTGTAACGAAAATGCCGTGCCCTATGAACTATGCGGCAAAGTGGTCGTGGCAACGAGCCAGGAAGAGTTGCCGCGCCTCGATGAGCTTCATCGGAGGGGCGTGGCCAATGGGTTGCAAGGCTTGGAAATAATCGGAACTGAGCGGCTCAAAGAACTCGAGCCCCATGCCACCGGAATCAAGGGACTCCGCGTCCCTGAAACCGGCATCATCGACTATAAGAAAGTCGCCGAGGCTTACGCCGCCCGGGTTCGGGCGGCGGGCGGTGATATTCGTCTATCTCAAAAGGTTCTCGGGATTCTCGAAGGCCGTCAAGAAATCGTTTTGCAAACCTCGGGCGGCGACTATCGCACGAATTACTTGATCAATTGTTGCGGCCTCCACTCCGACGTCGTTGCCAAAATGTCGAAAACTCATAACGCGGCTGGACACGGCGACGAGCACCGAATCATTCCGTTTCGCGGCGAGTATTATAAGATCGCGCCCGAAAGACAATTTTTGGTTCGCAATCTGATTTACCCGGTACCCGATCCAACTTTTCCGTTCTTAGGAGTTCACTTCACCCGCATGGCGAAAGGCGGAGTCGAAGCCGGACCCAACGCGGTTCTTGCTCTCGCTCGCGAGGGCTACCATCACACCCAGGTCAATCTCGGAGATCTTTGGAAGACCGCTTCCTTCAAGGGCTTCTGGGCAATGGCGGGAAAGTATTGGCAAACCGGTTTTGGCGAACTTTACCGCTCCCTCAGCAAGCCGGCTTTCGCGCGCGCGCTGCAAAAGCTTGTGCCGGAAATTCGGGAAAGCGATCTCGTTCCGGGCGGCGCCGGCGTCCGCGCCCAGGCCGTGTCAGCCAGCGGCGCGCTGGTGGACGACTTTGTCATCAAGGAGAGCCGCAATGCTATCCACGTCCTCAACGCTCCATCTCCCGGCGCAACGGCGTCCTTGGCCATCGGCCTGGCAATCACGGAAATGGCGGCAAAGAATTTTGAATTGAAAAACTGATCGAGCACGGATTGGTCTGCAAACATTCAACGGAGGTCATCCTGAATGATTATTGAGTACAAAGGGAAAAGACCAAAGATCTCTCCTACGGCTTTCATTGCGCCCACCGCGGTTTTGATCGGTGACGTCACTGTCGGCGACGAAGCAAGTATCTGGTGGGGAGCCGTTTTAAGATCGGACCAAAATGCCAATCCGATCGTGGTGGGTGCCCGTACAAGCGTGCAAGACAATTGCGTGATTCATTCGGGCGAAGCGCCAACAATCATAGAAGAAGATTGCACCATCGGCCACGGCGCCATCATGGAAGGTCCCCTCGTTAAGCGCGGCGCTATTATCGGAATGAATGTCACTCTCCTAGAAAACGTCGAGATCGGCGAAGAGGCTCTTATCGCCGCCGGCAGTGTCGTCGTTCCCCATACCAAGATTCCCCCGCGTGTTCTGGCCGCGGGCAGCCCCGCCAAGGTCAAAAAAGAACTCGGCGGCGAAGCTTTGAACTGGATTAAGATGGGCTCTTCGACCTATGTCAATCTGTGCCGGAGTTATCTCGCCGGCGATTACAAAGTCATCGGCTAACGATCCTGCGGTATCCGCTTCAGGAAATCGTGTAAACAATAACAGCGCTGTGGTGGTTGAAGTCCACCGAAATGGGACTTGACAAACAGGGACAAAAGCGATACTGGTCAGACCATCAGACAGCTAGACCCAAATGCTCCGAGCTATTAAGAAGACTCGCATTCACGAGGAAGTGGTGACCCAGATTCATGAGCTCATCAGGGAGGGGAGATTTAAGGCCGGTGATCAGTTGCCCTCCGAGCGAGAGCTTGCGGAGACTTTCAAGGTCAGCAGAACCTCGGTGCGCGAAGCGCTACGCGCCCTTGAGACCCAAGGTCTAATCATCAGCCGGACGGGGATGGGCAATTTTATCGCCGATCTTCCTATCGAATCTTTAGTCGCGCCGCTTGCCCAACTGTTGATCGAAGAAAAAGATGCGTTAGCGGATATCTTCGAACTCCGCAAACTTATCGAGCCGCAGATCGCCACTTTGGCGGCAGAAAGGGCGACTGCGAAAGATATTCAGCGAATGAAGCAGCTCCTGGACAAGCAGCGAGAACAGGTGCAGCGCGGTGATACAGGAGTTGACGCGGATTCGGAACTTCACTTTGCCATCGGCCAGGCCACGCAGAACCACGCCATCGAAAAACTCGTTTCGGGACTGCTAGAGGTCCTGAGCCACAGCCGGGAGGAGTCGCTCCAAACCGCAGGTCGGCGTCAGGCGTCCATCGATTCCCACCTTGCCATCGTGGCCGCCATCGAAAAACACGATGAGGCGAGGGCGCGAGAGGCCATGCGTTACCATATCGAGCAAGTTGAGCAGAATGTTTTGTTGTTAAAGAAAGAAAAGTCGGCAACCGGCCACAACACGAGGAGGCAGATCGACGCCTCGGTCGATTTGCCATTGAATAAACCTGAAGTCTAGGGGAGGAAAAATATGATCAAGCGCGTAGAGGTCAACTATCGAGGTATCTTTCAGAAGAACCTTGGAAAAAAGATCGGCAGCGACATCGTCATGATCGCCAGCCGCATGGGCCAGAAGGCTTTTTCCAACAGCCGATATAGCGATTCGCCGGAAAGAAACGGGATTCCCTGTAAATATTTCGCTTTTGTTTCTCCGGATCTGCCCGAGGAAGAGCTGGAAGCCGAATGCGGCGCCAAGCTTGAGATCGACGAGGCAAACATCTCCGTCGTCTTGGACGACACGATGTGCAAGGGCGTCGAGCCCTGGGGATGGCACGGCGTGCGCCCGATCAACGAGAGGGTGGTCAAAGACGGCTGTCTCCTGGTGGTTTCCAACAAAAAACCCGAAGAGCTGCTAAAGTTCATCGGCAAGAAGCCGTACAACTACCGTATTGCGATCCTGGATGGCGACGCCAGTCTCGCGGGTCTCTGGGTCAACAAGGATGACATGACCCACGAGCGGATCCTTGGCGGCATCGCCGCTATCGATCCGGCAGTGATCAGCATCGAGGCGGTGGAAGCCTACCTGATGGACAAGACAAAGCAGAAGCACCGCGCCGAAGCTGCGCGGGCGGCCTACGAGTCGCTGAGACAGGAGGCCAAACCTCCACGGGTGAAGACGGTGACGCCGAACGACGGAATCGTGTGGACGCATGAGAGACCCGTGCTGCCCAAGTGGTTCGAGATGCAAGAAGGCACCGTGGTTCCGGCGGTGAAGCGCGGGTTCGAGATGGGTCCTAAGGGACAATCGAGAAATGCCATGTTCAAGCGCGGCACCACCAAGACGCAGAGACCCGCGGTCAGGTTCGATCTCTGCACCAAGTGCACCCTCTGCTGGGTCGAGTGTCCCGACGAATGCTTCGATCCGACGACAGACGGCTTCTACGACATCGAGTACCAGTATTGCGTCGGCTGCGGCAAATGCGCCGAAGTGTGTCCAGTCAAAGAGTGCATCGTGATGGTTGACGAGCTGCAATTCGAGGACGACCACAGCCCGTGGGAGCATTGGAAGAAAGATTCCCAAGAGTACATCACCTGGGTCGAAGAGAAAAAAGGCAAAGACCGGGTTTCCTATCCCTTCGTAACCGGCAAGGGCATCACCGTTACTCAGGGAGTAGTGATGCCCGAGGGAAAGATCGTACCCGTTAGAAAAACGGAGGAGGTTGAAGTATGAGTGTCGCAGTCGCACAAACGAAATCAGATCAATCAGGTGTCTACGAGCGGGAAGACCTTTTAAACGGCTGCCAGGCTGTCGCGCACGGCGTGCGCCTGGCCGACGTGGACGTGATCGCCGCTTATCCAATCCGTCCCTATACCGAGGTGATGGACGCGCTCTCGAAGCTGATCGCCGATGGTCAATTCGACGCCGAGTACATCATCGCGGACAGCGAGCACTCGCAGTTCGAGATCGTCAAGCACGCCAGCTCGGTAAACGCGCGCGCCTTCGGCGGATCGAGCGGCACGGGTTGGATGTACGGTATGGAAGCGCTGGTCGTTACCGCGACCGACCGTCTCCCGCCTCTTTTCGTCGTGGGCAACCGCGCTCTGGATGATCCGGGCGCCTTCGGCGTCGAGCACAACGATGCGATGGCGGTCCGCGACATGGGCTGGCTTCTCTGCTGGGTGACAACCCCGCAAGAAGCGCTGGAGCACGTGCTGATCGGCTACCGCATCGCCGAGGACAAAAAAGTCAGGATGCCGATGGGTTTGGCGATGGACGGCGCCTTTCTCACCCACTCGCAGCACATGGTGAAGATCCCATCGCCGGAGGCGGCGAAGAGATTTCTCCCGCAGTACGATCTCGCCGAGCGCCGGCTCCATCCCGACAACCCGATCTCGGTCGCGCCGCAGGCCAACGAGGACTGGGTGATAGAGATCAGAAGGCTAAACTGGGAAGCCGCGAAGCGGGCGCGGGGCGTGATCAAGGAGGCTTATAAAGAATTCAACAACGTCTTCGGCGAGCGTTACTCCGCCCCCTACTATTTCGAAGAGTTCATGACCGAGGATGCGGACGTAGTCCTGATCGGCCTCGGCACGGTGGCGGCTCCGGCGCGCACGGCGGTGCGCCGCATGCGCGAGAAAGGACAGAAAGTCGGCTACGTGAACCTGCGCTGGTTCCGCCCGTTCCCAACGGTCGAGCTGCGCGACTGCTTGAGCCGCTTCAAAGCGGTCGGCGTGGTCGATAGGGATTTCGCGCACGGCTCGCCTGACGATTGCGGCATCCTGATGCACGAGGTCCGCTCGTGCCTCTATCCGGCTAAAAACCGTCCGGCGATCGTCAATTTCATGGGTGGCCTGGGCGGGCGCGATCTCTCCATCGCCGATGCACAAAGGATGTACGAAACAACTCAACAGGCGGCCACGAAAGATTCCATGGATGGATTCATAACCTGGATCGGTCTAAGAGAGTAAAATAGGAGGGAACGATTATGTCAACCGCACCTACAATCGATTACGAAAAGATCAAAGGCGTTCACAAAATCCCGCTGGAAGAGCTTTACACCTCCGGCCACCGCACCTGCCAGGGATGCGAGTCAGCGACGACGATGCGCGGCTTCATCAAAGTCGCGGGTTCGCGCACGGTGGTCACGGGAGCGACCGGCTGCATGTACGTGGCCAACACTTCGTACATGACCACGCCGTGGATCGTGCCGTGGATGCACACCCAGCTCGGCGCCGGCGGCTCGTCCGCCGTGGGCATGGCCGCGGGCCTGCGGGCGCTCAAGCGCAAGGGGAAGATCAAAGACGAGAAGATCAATGTCATCAACTTCTCCGGCGATCTCGGCGCCGGCGATATGGGAATTGGAGGCATCTCCGCCGCCCTACAGAGCGATTATGACTTGCTGATCATCATGTACGACAACGAATCGGCCGCGAATACCGATATTCAAGCGACGGGTTTGACCACCTACGGCGCGCAGACGACCTTCACGCCTCCGGGGACGAAGCACCCCATCATGCAACGGCGCTGGAAAAAGAACGTCGCCGGCATGCTTGCCGTGGGTCATCCGACCTGCCGCTACGTCGCCACTGCCTGCGCCACCTTTCCGCCCACGGACTATCTGAACAAGGTCCAAAAGGCGCTCGCCATCGGCGGCCCGACCTTCATCCACACCTACGATCCCTGTCCCAAAGGTTGGGACTATCACCCTCGCTTCTCAAACGAGCTTGGCGAGTTGGGAATCAAATGCGGCATCTATCCGCTCTACGAGGTGGTGGACGGCAACATCATTTACACCTGGGACGCGCGCAAGACGGGCAAGGGAAGAATTCCGGTGAAAGAGTTTCTGACGAAGCAGGGGCGCTTCGATCATCTCAAAGAAGAGCACTTCGCGCATATTCAAAACATGGTCGATCAAATGTGGGAAGAATGGCAGATCCCCGGCGTGGCGCCGCTAAGAGGAATACTGAAGGCCAGAATATAAGGGCCAACGTTCGAGGTGAAAAAAGGCCCCGTACTCGGGGCCTTTTTTTTGCCTGTTGTCTTTGTTACAAACTTGCCCTATTTTACGCGCAACCAACTTCGGCTGGGTCCTCCGATCCGGTCACATCTTTGATCCCACATCTTAGCCTGGACTGGTTCTCCCCCAGCCGGGCTTTCTTGTTCTGTTGGTAAAAGGGAGGATAGAAAGAAAAAAAGCGGCCGGCTGCACTCGGAAGATTGAACCCCACTGTCTAAAAGCCAACAGCAGACCCCTCTTTATGACTCCATGTATGCCAGGCAAGCAAAATGTTAGGCGGATAGAATGAAGGTTTAGGCGTTCAAGCAAAAATTTAATAGGAGGTGAATTATGGCAGGTTTTGTGAAGGTAGCGAAGACTGATGAGATTGTTCCCGGTCAGGGGAAGATGATCGAGGTTGGTGACAAGAAGATTGCCCTCTTTAATGTGGAGGGCTCTTTCTATGCTATCGATGACACTTGCACCCATCGCGGTGGGCCGCTTTCAGAAGGGGTGCTTGAAAGTAAACAGGTAACCTGCCCCTGGCATGGTGCGACGTATGATGTAACTACTGGGGAGGTCCTAGGTCCTCCGGCCCCCCAAGGAGTTGCCCGTTACAATGTCCGAGTAGAGGGTAGTGATATCGAAGTCGAGGTCTGACAAGGGGTCAGATCTTTTGTTGAATAAGTCAGAGACGGTTGAGCGAACAACAAACAACAACAGACTTGAACATCCCTATGCCTGGCTTTGGGAAAATCGCAGTCGCTACTAACCCCATCAACGACATTCTCTCGCCCCGTGATAGCCAGCGGGACGCGCAGGCTATCCGGCTAACAACCCGCCGGCTGCGCAGCTACAAAACCAATTAAGTACGCAGGGCTTAAAACCCACCGCCTCCTCGAACCGGAACCTTTGAATTTCGGCGAACAGAGAAGCTCAAAAGGTTCCTGACACCTTTCCGTCCCCTCGTTTAGGGATGCCACAAACGCTCAGCTCGCCACCTACTCAATTAGCCACTAGACCATTTTGCGCATCTCCTCGATCGAGAAAGCCCGGATAAATTTCATTTTCACGTTGCCTAACGACTGGATGTTGGACATGAGCTTGTTGATAGGCTCAGGGCCTTCCGCCTCGACGATAATTGCAGCATCATGCGGTCCGCCTGGCGTATAGAAGATGTCTTTGACCTGAACGCCCAGTTTCGCCGCCTCGGCCTTGGCCGCCTCGGCTCGATCAGGCGAATCTTTGATTGTGCGTCGGCCTTGATCCGTATAGTCCACCAAAATAACTCCTCTAGGCATAAAGCACCTCCTTTGAATTTATTGAGACTCTCTTGTAATTGTGAGCGACACGGAAAACGAAATGCATTGCTAGCGCACCTGATTGACTTAGGTCCCGATTCGTCAGACTACGGGCCTTGTAGTTGGTCCTAGAGGAAACAAAAAAGCCAGCACACCCTAGCGATAAATCGCCGGAGCGGCTGGCTCTAAACTCTCCTTTTCATTTCCCCCTCCGAAGAACGTCTTGCGTTCCCCCGGTTTGGCCTCACATCTACGGGAAGCCGTCTCAATGACGGGGGGAGGCTTGTTACGACGCACAAATATCACATCGCGAAGGGCTGTCAAGAAGATTTGAACGCAAGATTCGATTCGAAACACGCGAACTTTAAGAAGGAGAAATCAATTCAATCTCAGAGGTCAAGAACTCGTGCGGTTTTTCAAAAGAACATTTCGCTTTATCTATCAGTGCTAAGCAATCTACGACAGTCTGACATCACTGCCCCAGGCCTGATGCCTCACGTTTTTTTCCGGTTGACGCCCCCGTTTCCGCGAGTAGAATAAGCGGCTGATTAGCTCGGTTCTGTGGCCCGGGACGTGAGTTTTGTTTTGGTCTTCACCCAAACACGAATTGCGAGCAGGCTCACGCAGCACGAACACGTCTTTTCCCGTCGCGAACACGCTTATTTAATCTCTTGGCATCCGCCCCCCAATTCGACTAATATTCCCCGAGCGCCAATCCGGGATCTGACGAACTCGACATTGTCGGTCCTCCGAGCGCAAACAAGACTAGGCCC
>Ga0209874_1000048_pt1 | contig 27878 bp, 28 predicted proteins | sample GWRWN1_20_30_FD_187216 | JGI IMG/M metagenome (GOLD analysis project Ga0209874, IMG submission 187216) | Riverbed sediment microbial communities from areas with no vegetation in Columbia River, Washington, USA - GW-RW N1_20_30 (SPAdes)... | ecosystem: Environmental > Aquatic > Freshwater > River... | reverse complement strand
GTCGTCCAAGAGGAGCAGCAAAGCGAGCTCGCGTCGACGACAGTGGTGAGCGCGACCGGCATCACCCGCCGCTATGGCGAGGGTGACACGTGCGTGAAGGCGCTCCGCGGCGTCTCGCTCGACGGTCTTCTTGATCTACGCCGAAGATGGCATCGGCGGCGAGAACGTCAGGCAGCCGAAGTACTACTCCGCGGCCGGCGAGCCGAAGTCGATCTGGAAGGTGCCGGGCGCCAAGCACACGGGCGGAATCGTCGCCCGCCCGGCGAGCAGCGCGTCATCGCCTTCTTCGATGAGGCTCTGCTTGGCGGCTCTCTCAATCGAACGGAGGAACGCGATGACCAGCTCAGCTCACCACGGTAAAACGACATCAGGGCGGTGCAGGAAGGTCGCCGTCCAGGGAAGGTTGCGGAGACTCTTGCCGATAGCTACGGCAGGGGCGCTCGCTGCACTCGTCGTCGGAGGCGTCGCTGCTGCCTCAGCCCCAGGCGATGGGTCTGAGGGGCGCGATTTCACGGCCCTCGACATCACGATCAGGGACACCGGAGTCGACGTCGACAACTCGAACAGCTTCACGGTAGGCGACGAGGACATCTTCACGGACGTCCTCAAGAACCGCGCCGGCACGGAGACGATCGGGTCTCTCACCGCCATCTGCACGGCGACCGAGATCCGGTCAGAGGACGAGAGGCCGACTGCGCACTGCGCGGGCACGGTCACACTGAGCCGAGGAACGCTCGAGTTCGCTCAGCTGGTCGACTTCGCACTGCCCACGTTCACGCTTTCCATCACCGGTGGGACGGGACGCTACGACCGGGCGCATGGACAGATCACCGTCCGCTTCCTGAACGAGACCGAGGCGCTCTATCACTTCGACATCGACTAGCCAGGCAGCTTGCTGAGACGCGGCGGTGTAACGGCCTCCTGCACCGCCACGCCCACGCGAGAATTGTCTCTGCGTCGCCGAGGCTTCTATCGCTCCTGATCCTGGCAATGCGGCACTCGGAAGCACTGGTGAGCGCGGGTACAAAACGGGTACGTGAGCGCGGGCAGGCGCGGGCACGCGCGTCCACTGCTTGAGCGGAAGAAGCGCCGACTTTCCAGCGAGAATGTGCCCGCCCGTGCCCTCGCGTGGACACGCGTCCCCTATTCGTCTTTCCCTCGTAATGAAGGGGTCCCCGGTTCGAGTCCGGGCGTCGGCTTTCCGGGCGTCGGCTTCGCTGGATTTGGCCGATCTTCCAGGCCTTTTCTTGCACGATTGGGATGGCAAGACGGTCGCAGGGTTGTCATCTCCGGTCACCCAGAGTCCGCTCGAGTCGGGATTGACCCCATCGGCACTCGATTCGCTCCCAACAAGGGACGGCGTTCACCAGCGGCAGGCGCTTATTCGGCCAAGAAGCGCCTGATGTCGCCCCCGACTTGGCCGGGATCGTCGAGCCAAGGGACGTGACCACCGCCCTCCACGAGCCGCAGCTCCCCGTGGGGCAGAAGGCCCACGACGCGCCTCCAGACGCCGACCGTGCCCACCGGGTCCGCGGTGCCGTACACGAGGAGCGTCGGCTGCTCGATTCCGGCCAACTCCGCATCGTCGAAGGTGAGACCTGGTCGAAACGTCCGCCCGCTCACGATGGCGCGGACCATGTCGCGCTCGTTGCACATCGAGTCAGTGTCTCGCCCGAATGTCACGCGCCAGTCGACGAATGCGCCTGGAATGCGCCCGGCATCGAGGCTGGCGCCGTGTCCTGACTGGCGCATGATCGACCGGACCCTTCCAGCCTTCATCGGGAGGCGGACCATGACCGCTCCGACCGGCGAGGCCAGCAGCCTGATGAAGGGCGGAACACTGATCTCAGGCACGAGCGGCCCTCCGCCCAGCAGGATGATCCGGTCGACCCGCGACGGGTTAGTCACCGCCAGCCGGAGCGCCCACGCATCACCGATCGAAGCACCGACGACGTGGGCCCGGTCGAGGCCGAGGGCGTCGAGCGCTCCGTTCAGCACGTCGGCGACCACGGTCTTGTACTCGTGCTTCGAGTAGTCGATCGCCGAGCTCATCCCCCAGCCGGGCCGGTCGAGCATGAGACAGCGGAAGCCCGGTAACTCGCGGACGAGCGAACCCCAGTACGGGCCGGTGCCTGCGGTGCCGGGGACGAACAGGACCGGCTCTCCGGATCCGACCTCCAACACGCGGAGGCGGACTGCCGGCGAGTCGAGGTCGATGAAGTGCTCGGTCGTCTTCAGACCGTAGTAGTCCCACAGCGCCTGCTCGGCCTCCCGATACCGCTCCGTCCGACCCTCTGCCGAGGGCATGGCGATTGCCACGCTGGCCATCGTGTTCCTCCTCTCTGAGTTCACCACGCTGGTGAGGACGCTACGAGCGGCCGGCGCTGCGGGCAATCGGGAGTTCTCCCCATACTGCGAGCCCGTGCTCCATCGCGAACAGCGTGGCCGCCGCCCGTGTCGACACGCCGATCTTCCCGTAGGCGTTCTGGACGTGGTGGTCGGCCGTCTTGACCGAGATCCCGAGCGCACGCGCAATCTCTTTCGTCTGCAAGCCGCGCGCGAGCAGCCCGACGACTTGGGCCTCGCGCTCGGTCAGCCCCGCCGGCCGCTCGATCCGCGGGATTCGCTGTCCGGCGGTATCGAGAACGGCGGTCACGGCGTCGGCGTCCAGTCGTCCGGCGTGAGCCTCCGCTGCGAGGATTTCGGCAGCCCGTTCCGGTGGGAGTGGCTCGCGGTGCGGTCTCGGTTCGGTCATCGCGTGGTAGGCATCGGCGGCGGCGAGCACGCGCGCCGACGGAGGTAGCGCGGCCGCGGCCGCTCCGCGGTGGTAGCCCGAGCCGTCGCATCGCTCGTGATGGGCCGTGGCGACCGGTGCGAGTTTGGCAAGGAACGGGGAGCGGGCGAGAACGCGCTCCGAGTGGTACGCGTGCAGCCTCACCCGCTCCCACTCGTCCGGCGTCAGTGGTCCGCGCTTCTGCCAGATGCGAACCGGGACGGCGACCCGCCCCACGTCGTGGACCAGCGCGGCGCGACGAACACTGACGAGCTCAGCGGCCTCGAAACGGCATCGCCGGGCCGCCTCAGTCGCCAGCTCCGCTACTCCCGCCGAGTGACCGACCAGATACGGAGAGGCGAGATCGGCGAAGTCCCCCATCGCCGCCAGGGCGCGATCGATCGCGTCGCCCTCCAGGGTCAACCTGGGGGACGGCTCGCATGCGAGCGCTTCGTCCCAGGCGGAATCATCCGCATCGAGCGCAAGGATGTCCGCGGGCTCGGCCGCGACCAGCCCGGCTATCGCCGGATCGAATGCGCCTCCTGCTCGCTCCCCGACGACGTGCGCCGCCAACTCCTCGCCGCCCAGCATGTGCTGGAAGGCCGCGTCTCGAGCGACATGAGCGATTCGGAGAGGCAGCGGGATCTCGTCGCGCTCGAGGCGACCGGGCTCGCCCCTGCCGTCCCAGCGCTCGGTGAGGTGGACCCACAGGGCCTGCAGGGAGCCCGGCAGGCCAAGCCGGTCGGTCAGCATCTGCGCCACCTCGCATAGTGCGACGAGGTGGCGTTGATGCCCCCGGACTGCTCTTGGAAGCCGGCGCGCGATCTGAGCGGCGCGCACCGGCGGCGGCGCGCTACCTGGAGGGGCCAGCGCGCGCATGATCCCCGCCAGCGTCTCGGCTCGCGACCCGAACATGACCGGCGTGAAGTGCGTGAGCAGCGCGGTGTCGTCAGCGAAGATCTCGGCCGTGATCTCGGCGTCGGCCGTGCACCCCACGTAGAACAACAGGCACGCGTAGTAGGTCTGCGACGCAGTCTCGGGCTCGACGCCCAGGCGCTCGGCGAGCCGCATCGCCACCAGCGTGCTGTGCAACCCGTGCTCGAGGGGCAGCCCCATGCCTAGGTCCGTCGCCAGACATAGCGTCGCGATTACTTCCGCGGCACGGACCTGTTCGCCCCCTGGCGATGCCTCGTCGGGCACGCCCGGACAGTAGCCAGTCCTTGCTTCCGACGCCCGGTGCGATCTGTCAGGCGAGGCCGACTCCTTCGAACGTCGCGATCGGTGCGCTCGAGGGTCGACTGAGTGGGCGCGTGTGCTTCGGGGTCACGAAGCAGTTGCAACCGCCTGTGGCGGGCAGCAGGGAAACGGCGGGACGGGACCGACGAGTTGCGCAGCGTCTACGAAACGTTCACCGAAGGCTTCGACACGGTGGATCTCGTGGAGGCTCGCGGCGTCCTCGATGACGTGGATGCGCCGGTGGTTTGAGCACGCGCCGCTTTCGGGACCTAGCGGTTTTGGGCTACCTCAGCGACTGAGGAGCGGCACGCCGATCCACACGTGGGTCGGGCGTCGACGCCAGGTCGACCGTCCGCTCTGCGACGGCGACAAGATCAAGCCACCGCTCGAACATCTGCCTCCCGTACGCCCGCAGCTCGTCCGCGCGGGCCCCGAGCTCGTCCACGAGCGCAGTCGCCGAGCCGGGCCCGAGCGCCCGCCCAAGCGCGTCCGCGTACGCGGGCACAAGCGTCCACTCTGCGGCCATCTCGCGCGAGAGCTCGAGGTGGAACTGTATGCCGTAGGCGCTCCGACCCCAGCGGAAGGCCTGGTTCGGGTACGCCGGCGAGATCGCGAGCAGCACCGCTCCCTTAGGAAGCGAGAACGTGTCTCCGTGCCACTGAAGAGTGAGCAGCTCACCCGGGAGACCGGCGAAAACGGGGTCGGTCGATGCAGCTTCCGTGAGGAAAACGGGCAGCAGGCCGACCTCCGGCGCGGCGCCTGGCACAACCTCGGCGCCGAGGCTTACGGCGAGGAGCTGGACCCCCAGGCAGGCGCCGAAGAAGGGCAGGCCGGCGCGGACAGCCTCGGCGACGAAAGCCTTTTCCGCGCGGAGCCAGGGCAGCTCCTCCTCGTCGTTGACGCTCATCGGACCGCCCATCGCAACGATCGCCGAAAACTCGCGCCAGTCGGGGAGCGGCTCTCCTTCGTCGAGCTCGACGCGGTGGATTGTCGCTCCGCGCTCGGTGAGGACCTCCTCGTAGACGCCCGGGGGCTCGCAGGCGATGTGCTGGAGGACGAGCGCGCGCATCCTCAGAGCGGTACTACGGTCACTTCGACGCCGTGCACGGAGGTGCTCCCGCCCATGTCCGCACGTTCGCCCGGGTTGAGGGCGTTCACATTTGCGCGCGTGGGCTCCCGCTTCGGCCAGCGCCCCTTCGGCGAGTAGGCGACACCGCGAGGGACTGCATCCGAGAGCGTGACCAGGAGACGCAGCCTTCCCGTGTCGTTGGCCATGACGGCCGTGTCTCCCTCCGCAAGGCCTCGTTCGGCCGCGTCGTCGGGATGCAGGGCGACCGTGGCGGCGCCGATCCGCTTGGCGATCTTGGGGTCGTTCGCAAAGCTGTCGTTCAGGAGCCAGGGCGAGGCCGGGGAGAGCAGACGGAGCCGCCCGTCGCTCGGCTTCGCGTCGGCCAGCGGCAGCGGCAGGCGCGGAAGGCCGTCTGCCTCGGCACGGCCCGAGGCGAGCTCGACACGCCCGCTGGGCGTTGGGAACCGGCCGTCGGCGAACTGGACGACCGGCTCTGCGGCAATCGGAACGGTGCCCCTAGCGGCAAGAGAGGTGAAGTTCTCGCCGATCCCCGACCGCTGCAACACGGTCTCGATCACCTCGGCGTCGGTCTCGTAGAGCTCGGGCTCGGCGTAGCCCATCGCCCGGGCGAGGCGGCGGAAGATCTCCATGTTGGGCAGCGAATCGCCCATCGGCTCGGCCGCCTTGACCTGTGCCGAGAGAGTGAGGTTGAAATAGGAGGCCACGAGGTCGTCGAACTCGAGGAAGCTCGCCGCGGGGAGAACGTAGTCGGCAAAGTCGGTCGTGTCGGTCGGAAAGAGGTCGATCGCGACGGTGAGGAGGTCCTCGCGGCGAAGCGCCTCACGTAAGCGCCCCTGCTCTGGATTCGACGCAGCGATGTTGATGTTCCAGCAAAAGAGCGTCTGCGAACGGTCCGTCTCCTCCAGAGCGCCCACGAGATCCATGTGGCTGATGGGTTCGGGCGCTCCGGGGCCAAGGTGGGAGCCGGCGAGGTAATCCTCGTCGATCCCACGCGACTCGGTCCCGTTGAGATAGAGGAACCCGGTGCCCGGCCTGGCGAGATTGCCGGTTACGGCAGGAAGGAGTGAGCAGGCGCGAACCACGTTGCCGCCGGTTCGCTGGCGCTGAAAGCCCTGCCCGAGCCAAAGCAGAGAGGGACCGGGGCCGTAGATCTGCGCCGCCTCCTCGATCAGACGGGCGGGGACTCCCGTCACTTCTTCGCCCCAGGCAGGCGTGCAGTCGGCGAGGAGCGGCTCTAGCTCCTCCCAGCCAAGGGTGCGCGAGCTGACGAAGGCCTCGTCGACGAGGCCTTCGCGGGCGATCACGTGCAGGAAGGCGAACGCCAGGGCGGCGTCGCTGCCGGGAAACGGCTGGAGGTGCAGATCGGCGGCCTCGGCGGTGGGGGTCCGCACCGGGTCGACCACTAGCACCTGGGCGGGCGACTCCGGCAGCCAATGGTCGTGTTGGTGCGGCGCCGAAGCGGAAGGGTTCGCGCCCCAGACGAGGATGCAGGCGGAGTCGCGCGCGGTCAGGGGATCGAAGCCGACGAGCGAGGTCCCGTACACGTACTCGAGTGCGACGTGCCCTGCCTTGTTGCAGATCGAGTCCGGGTCGATCTCGGTCGCGCCGAGCCGGTGGAAGAAGCGCAGTGGGAAGGAGTAGGCGAGGAGCGAGAAGGTCCCGGTGTAGTGCGCGTTCAAGACCGTTTGCGGCCCTGCCGTTTCGTCGATGCGCCGGAGGCGCTGGGCGATTTCCTCGACCGCTGTTTCCCAGGAGACCGACTCGAACCGCCCCTCGCCTTTCGCCCCCAGCCGGCGAAGCGGCTGGGTCAGCCGCGCCCCGGCATCCAGCAACGCACCGTTGTAGCCGATCGAGCACTTGCGGCAGAGCTTGCCGCGGGCCACAGGATGATCCGGGTCACCACGCACGTGGCGAATCGCCCCGTTGCGCTTGATCACCACGATCCCGCAGGCGTCGTAACAGTCCCGGGGACACGTCGTCCGAACAACCTCATCTACCTGAACCGCCACCAACGCCTCCCCGTAGCCTACGACCTCGCCGAACGGGGTGATGCCTCGGGCGGCACCTCCGAGCCGTCCGCGCCTAGCGCACTCCGGCAGCAGGCTTCGGCAGCGCCTCGATCGCCTTCAGCGCCCGCTCGATCTCCTCCTCCGGAAGGGCGATGTCCTCCAGCTTGCCGGCGAGAAAGGCGTCGTAGGCGCCGAGGTCGAAGTGGCCGTGACCGGAGAGGTTGAAGAGGATCGTCCGCTGGGTCCCTGCCTCGTCGGCGTCGGCCGCCGCTCGCAGGGCACCATGGATTGCGTGGGCCGCCTCCGGTGCGGGGATGATGCCTTCGCTGCGGGCAAACGTGACGGCGGATGCAAAGACCTCGTTCTGCGTGTAGGCCTCGGCTCGAATGAGGCCATCGAGAACGAGCTGTGAGATGAGCGGCGCCACGCCGTGGTACCGCAGGCCGCCCGAGTGGATGGGCGCGGGCACGAAGTCGTGTCCGAGCGTGTGCATCGGCACGAGGGGCGTCAGCTGACCGGTGTCGCCGAAGTCGTAGGCGAAGGGTCCGCGGGTGAGCGTCGGGCAGGCCGCCGGCTCGCAGGCGAGCACCTCGAGCTCCCGCCCTCCGATCTTCTCGCGGAGGAACGGGAAGGCCAGGCCCGCGAAGTTCGAGCCGCCTCCCACGCAACCGATGACGATGTCGGGGAAATCACCCGCCTGCTCCATCTGCGCGAGGGCCTCCTGGCCGATCACGGTCTGGTGCGTGAGCACGTGATTCAGGACGCTGCCGAGCGAGTACGCCGTGTCCTCGCGGCCGGCGGCGTCCTCGACCGCCTCCGAGATCGCGATGCCAAGGCTGCCCGGGGAGTCGGGCTTCTCCGCCCGGATGGTCCTTCCGGCCTGGGTGTCCTCGGAGGGGCTCGGAACGACCGTTGCGCCCCAGGTCTCCATCATCGAGCGTCGGTAGGGCTTCTGCTCGTACGAGACCCTGACCATGTACACCTTGCACTCGAGCCCGAAGAGCTGCGAGGCGAGCGCCAGCGCACTTCCCCATTGCCCGGCGCCGGTCTCGGTCGCGACTCGGCTGCGGCCCTCTTGCTTGACGTAGTACGCCTGCGCCACGGCCGTGTTGGGCTTGTGGCTGCCCGCCGGGCTGACGCCCTCGTACTTGTAGAAGATGCGCGAGCGCGTGCCGAGCTCTCGCTCGAGGCGGTGCGCCCGGTAGAGCGGGGTGGGGCGCCAGAGCCGGTAGACGTCCCGAATCGGCTCGGGAATGGGGATCTCCGCGTCACTCGAAACCTCCTGGAGGATCAGCTCCATGGGGAAGAGCGGCGCGAGGTCGTCGGGTCCGACCGGCTGGCCTGTGCCCGGATGGAGCACCGGCTGCGCCGGGTTCGGCATGTCCGCCTGGATGTTGTACCAGCGCTCGGGGATCGCAGATTCGGGCAGGAGAAACTTCGTCTCGGTCATGACCGGTGAGGATATTCCTTTCGGAAACCGGGGGCGAGGAGCGGCGTCAGCGCACCTAGAGAGCGCCCACGGCGGAAACGGCGACCTCGAGGCGTTCGATCGCCGCTTCTAGCTGGGCGTCCGACAGGTACGGCGCCGGGCCCAGGCGAAGGTAGCGGCCACGGGCGTCGGTGAGGACTCCGTCTTCCCCCAATCGTCTGGCGACGGCTGGCGACTGAGGGCACTCGATCGCCAGAAAGCCTCCGAAGTGATCCAGGGGCACCGCACGCTCGCGTTTCATCAGCGTCTCCGGAGCGCCGAGCTCATCGAAGCAACGTGCGAGCAGCCCGGTCTGGTGCAAGTACACCGTGCGCAGGAACTCTGGCGAGAGTCCCCGCTCCTCGAAGAAGTCGAAGACGCGTGCGCCTCGGTAGTGGCTCGTCGGGTCGTACGTCGAACCGGCGAAGCGAGCGCCGCCGGGAGCGTACGCCACCGCCTCGCCCTCCCGTTCCGTGGCGAGATCGTCGAACTCCGCGAACCAGCCGGTGAGCACGGGCCGCATCGTCTCCGCCTGGGGCGGTAGGCGGAGAAAGCAGTTTCCTTCGCCGAGCTGCAGGTACTTGTAGCCGCCGCCGACGACCCACGCCGACTCGAGCTCGAGCTCGGGCACTCTGAAGGGCAGCGCCCCGAGAGCGTGGTAGGCGTCGACGAGGAGCTCGGCGCCGGCCTCGACGCAAGCGCGCGCGAGCGCGCCGAGGTGGGGCACGATCCGGCCGGTCTCGAACAGCACGGAAGAGACGAGCACGGCGCTTGTGCGATCGTCCAGCGCAGTCGCCATCCGCTCGGCCAACGTCTCGGCAGGCTGAGCGCGCAGGCGCACGACGTCGAGCCCCTCCTCGCCGAGCCTCGCGAGCTGCCGGCGAAGGGTGTGGAACTCGCCGTCCGACGTGATGAGCCGAGGACGCCGGCGGAGATCGAGCGCCGAGAGGAAGCGGGTCACGAGCTCGTGCGTGTTCTGCGCGAGCGCGATCTCGGCGCCTGGATCGCCGAGGAGGCGCCTGAACCCGTCTCGCACGAGCTCGGCCTTGGCGAAAGCACGATCCCACTTCTCGTCGACGCAGAGCGCCGCGTCCTCGAACGCCTCGAGGTGGCCCTCGCGCGCCACGTCCGGCCAGGCCTGATGCGAATGGCCCGTGAGGAGAAGGCGATCGGCGACACGGAACGACGAGTAGTCGGAAGCAAGCGCGTTCGGCGTCCGCCGCAGGTCGTCGAGCTCGATCACAACTCGGTGCGCACCGTCCAGAGGTCGGGGAAGACGGGCTGGGAGAGAGTCGTGCGCAGGTAGGGCGCACCGGGCGAGCCGCCCGTGCCCGTCTTGTCGCCGATCGTCCGCTCGACCATCTTGACGTGCCGGTAGCGCCACTCCTGGAAGCCCTCGTCGAGGTCCACCATCCGCTCGCAGACCATCGCGGCCTCTCCTTCGTCGCGGTAGGCCGCAAGGATGGCTCCGTGGACGCCCTCGGACTCCTCGGCCGGCAGGGTTACATCGCGCTCGAGCCGGTCGGCGGGGACGTTGTAGCCCCGCGCCGAGATGTAGTTCAGAAACGAGTCGTAGAGCGAGCGCCGCCCGAGCGCGGCCTCGATGCGCCGGTACGAATCGCTCCCCTCCTCGTAGGCGCGGAGCACGCTCCGTTCGCGCCGGCCGAGCACCGCCTCGAGCTCCCGGAACTGCGCCGACTGGAAGCCGCTCGCGGACTCGAGCCGGTCGCGGAAGCTCAGGAACTGCACGGGCGTCAGCGTCTCGATCACATCGATCTGCGCCACGACGAGCTTCAGGATCGTGAGGATTCGCTTGAAGGTGTTGAGCGCCTGCGGGCCTCGTCCTTCCTCGAGGAGTCGCTGAAGGTACGCGAGCTCGTGGAGCAGCTCCTTGAACCAGAGCTCGTACACCTGGTGGACGACGATGAAGAGGATCTCGTCGTGCTCGTCGGAGCGCGGCCGCTGCGCACCGAGGAGCTCGTCGAGCGCGAGGTAGGACGTGTAGGTGAGTGCCTTCGAATTCTCGCTCAAACCGTCTCCTTGAAAAGCTCGCGCGCGATGATCTCGCGTTGCACCTCCGACGCGCCCTCGTAGATTCGAGGCGCACGCACCTCGCGGTAGAGGTGCTCCAGCAGGTGTCCTCTCTCCAGCGCCCGCGCCCCGTGAACCTGGATCGCCACGTCCACGGCGTGCTGGGCGGTCTCCGTGGCGAACAGCTTCGCCATAGCGGACGCCTGCCGGACAGGGCGGACGCCCGCGTCGTAGGCGGCGGCGGCATCGTGAACGAGGAGGCGCGCCGCCTGCACGTTCACGGCCACGTCGGCCAGCTGGTGCGCGACGGCCTGAAACTCGGACAACGGGTGGCCAAAGGCTTCTCGGCGCGCGGCATACGACACCGCAGCGTCGAGTGAGGCCTGGGCCATGCCGACTGCGAGGGCGCCGACGCTCGGGCGGAAGAGATCAAGCGTCTCCATGGCGACGCTGAAGCCCTTGTCGACCTCACCGAGCACCTGCTCCGCGTCGACGAAGACGCCGTCGAACTCGAGCCGTCCGATCGGATGGGGGGAGAGGAGCTCGAGCGCCTCCCCCGAGACACCCTCGCTCTCGCGAGGGACCGCGAAGGCCGTCACCCCGCGGGCCCCCGCACCCTCCGTCGTTCGCGCGAAGACGGTGTAGACGTCAGCCTCGGGCGCGTTCGAAATCCAGATCTTCGTGCCCGTGAGGCGAAAGCCGTCGCCGTCGCGGTCGGCGCGCAGCGCGAGCGCGGCTGCGTCCGAGCCGGCTTGCGGTTCGCTGAGCGCGAACGCGGCGACGGCCTCGCCCGCGGCGAGCCGCGGGATCCACGCCTCGCGGATCTCGAGCCGCGCCGCGCGGAGGATCGGGTAGCCGCCGAGCCCCTGGAGCGCGAGCGCTGTCTCGGCCTCGGTGCATCCGTACGCGAGGCCCTCACGTAAGAGGCAAAGGTCGACGGCCGAGCCCTCCCCCTCGCTCGGGAGGACCCGTTCGAGCAGTCCCTGCTCGCCGAGAGCGCGCACGAGCGGCCGGTTGATCCGGCCGGGCGCGCCCTTCTCTGCGAGCGGCTGCAAGACCTCGCGCCCGAGCTCACGGGCGTGCGCGAGCAGCTCGCGCTGGGTCTCGGACAGATGGCTGTACTCAGTCATCCGGAACGACTGCGACACCCATCAGCTCGAGCCGAGCCATCGGGTCGAGAAGCGCGGAAACCCCGACGAGCGCCATCGCCGGGTAGCGGCGCCCGAAATGGCGGCGCCACACCTCTCCGAGATCGCTCAGCGAGGCGCGGTACTCGTCGAGATCGGTCGCGTAGACGACGAGGGACACGAGGTCGTCCGCTTCTCCGCCCGCGGCACGGAGCGCCGCGACGAGACTCGCCGCCGCGGCGTCGAATTGCTCGACGACGGTCTCCCCGGCGCCGATCTGCCCGCCCAGATACACAGTCCGTCCCGGCGCGGCGACGACCGCGTGCGCGTAGCCGACCGGCTCGGGCAGCCCCGGCACGTCGACGATCCGGTGTTCGGGCGTCATCGTCCAGTCCAGGCGGGTGGGCGGCCGTCCAGCCAGGCGGCGTAGAACTCGCGGTGATCCTCGCTCTGCATCATGAGAGCCTGGCCGAGGGCCTCCAGCTCGATCGCGCCGGCGAGATCGAGGTCGAGCTCCCGCGTGAGCAGGACCTTCGTCGTCGAGTAGGCGAACGCCGGACCGTCGGCGAGGCGGCGGGAAAGCGCTTCGGCCGCGGCGGGAAGCTCCCCGTCATCGACGACCTGGGTCGCGAGGCCGATCTCGAGCGCGCGTTCTGCCGAAAGATCGTCGCCCAGGGCCAGCAGCTCCATTGCGCGGCCGAGGCCGACGAGGCGCGGGAGGAGATACGCGGAGCCCATGTCGGCGCCGGCGAGCCCGACCCTGGTGAAGAGAAACGCGAACGACGCCGAGCGCGCCAGCAACCGGAAGTCGCTCGCGAGCGCGAGCACCGATCCGGCTCCGGCGGCGATGCCGTTGACGGCGGCGACGATCGGGAGCGGGCAGTCGCGCATCGCCTTGACGACGCCGCCGCTCATCCGCGTGAAGGCGAGCAGGTCAGCCGCCGGCATGCGCTGGAGCTCGCCGATGATCGCGTCCACGTCGCCACCGGAGCAGAAGCCTCGCCCCTGCCCGGTGAGGACGAGCACGCGCGCGTCTCCCCGGTGGGGTAACTCGCCGAGCAGGTCGCGCAGGTCGGCGTAGACCTCGAAGGTCAGCGCGTTCAGCTTCTCGGGTCTCGAGAGCGTTACGGTCGCCACGCCGTCCGCGACGGCGAAGTCGAAGTTGTCCCAACGCTCGGTGAAACCGGCCGATCCCCGGAACGGAGTCATGACTGGATCCCTCCGCCGTCGAGCACGAGCGTCTGCCCGTTGATCGCGCCCGCCGCGGGGTCGGCGAGGAACGCGACTGCGAAGGCGACCTCTTCCGGCTCGAGCAGCCGACCGAGCGGCGACGTGGCCACGAGCGCAGTCTCGGCCTCCTCTTCGCTGCGATCCGTGGCGGCGACGATCCGGGCGATAGAGCGGCGCGTCATGTCCGTCCGCACGTATGTCGGGCAGACAGCGTTCGCAGTGACTCCCGTGCCGGCGACCTCGGCGGCGACTGCGCGCATCAGGCCGACCGCGGCATGCTTCGACGCGGTGTACGCAGCCGTGTAGCGAGCGCCAGCGAGGCCCGCGGTCGAGGCGACGGTCACGATGCGTCCATTCCCGCGCGCGATCATGCCGCCGACCGCCGCCCGTGTGCAAAGGAACGTGCCTGTCGCGTTGACGTCCAGGTGCGCGCGCCACTCGTCGAGTGTCGTGCGCTCGAGGGGAGCGCTCGTCGCAACGCCGGCGTTGTTGACCAGCACGTCGATCGTGCCCAGGCGCTCGAAGAGCGTTGCCACCTGGTCTTCGTCCGTCACGTCGCAGACCTCGGCCTCCGCGGCCCCAGCCGCCTCGAGGGCCTCCCGGTCGCGGCCGACCGCCACGACGTGATCGCCGGCCGCGGCGAAGCGCGCGACGAGCGCCCTGCCGATGCCCTTCCCGCCGCCCGTGACGACGACAGCGCGGGGCTGGGCCGTCATGCAACCGCCTCGAGCTCGGCGCGTAACGCCAGGCGGTCGATCTTGCCCGACGGCGTTTTCGGGAGCTCCGCTACGAAGCGGACGTCGCGCGGGTACTTGTGGGGAGAGAGGTGCGTGCGGACGTGATCCTGCAGCGCACGAGCAAGCTCCTCGGATCCAGTGACGCCGGTACGTAGGACGACGTGAGCCCGACTCCGGGTCAGCCCCTCCTCTTCGTAGCCGACGACCGCACACTCGACGACGTCCGCATGCGTGATCAGGCAATGCTCGATCTCGGCCGGCGCGACCCAGATCCCGCCCACCTTGATCAGCTCGTCGCTCCGCCCTCGATACCAGTAGAACCCATCAGAGTCACAGACGAAGAGATCGCCCGTGTTCACGGAGTCGCCGTGGAACGTTTGCTTCGTCTTCTCGTGCTCGTTCCAGTACAGGAGCGCAGCCGTGTCTCCCTCGATCCAGAGCGTGCCGACCTCGCCGTCGGGGACCTCCTGCCCGCGTTCGTCGAGAACGCGGGCGCTATAGCCGGGCACGACCTCGCCGACGCTGCCCGAGCGAACGCGTCCGGGACGGTTCGAGATGTAGATGTGGTACGCCTCCGACGAGCCGATTCCGTCGAGAACCTCGACGCCGAAAGCCGCTCGCCAGCGCTCGTACAGCTCGCGCGGGAGCGCCTCGCCGGCCGACGTGCAGAGGCGCAGGCAGGAAAGATCCCGGCGCGCGGCTTCGGGGTGAGCCGTCATGGCTGCCATCATCGTCGGTACCTGGACGAGGATGCTCGGGCGGTGTTGCGCGACGAGCTCGAAGATCCGCTCGGGTGTCGTCCGCTCGGGGAAGACGATCCCCGCGGCTCCGACGCCGAACGGGTACAGGGCGGTCAGATCGCGGGCGTAGCCGAAGAAGAGCTTGGGGACCGGGAGCACGATGTCGTCCTCCTGGATGTCCAGCACTCCCCGCGCGTACCAGTCGAAGCTGAGCAGCGCGCTGTGCGCAGGGTGAACCGCCGCCTTCGGGAGGCCGGTGCTGCCGGTCGTGAACTTCCAGATCGCAATGTCGTCGCGAGTGGTCGGAGCCGGCTCGAGCTGGTCCGGCGCGTCGGCGGCAAGAGCGTCGAAGGAGGCCTCTCCGGCTTGGAGCTCCACGTCCGCGCCGACGACGAGCACTCGACGCAGCCACCGGCTCGAGACCGCCGCTTCACGCACGCGCTCGAGCGTCGTCGCATCGGCGACCACGACGCTTGCGCGCGTGTAGTCGAGGTAGTAGGCATAGTCCTTCGGCTGGAGGAACGTGTACGCCTCCGCCGTCACGGCGCCGATCTTCTGCGTCCCGTACCAGAGCGCTACGAACTCGACGCCGTCCGCCAGCACGAGGAGGACGCGTTCCTCGGCGCGAACGCCGAGCTCAGCGAGGACGTTGCCGCTTCGGTTCGTCAGCGTCGCAAGCTCGGCGTACGTGGTTGCGCCGCCCGGCCCGATGAGCGCGGTGCGGTCGCCGCGCCCCTCCTCGAGGTTGCGATCGACGAAGTAGGTCGCCAGGTTGAATGCGCGCGGGACCTCGTCGTAGGTCAGCACGTCGCCACCTCGCGGACGAGATCGACGAGGAGCGTCGTGAGAATCTCGAACGTCCGCTCGCCCTCCTCAGCGGTCGCCTCGGCAGGCGACCCGCAGTACGCACGGTCCATTCCCATGGCGATGAAGTCCCTCTGCCCTGCGGCGATCGCCGTCGGCATGTCGATCATCTTCGATTCCAGGGCTTCCATGCGCTCCCGGTTGACGAGCGACGGCTCGTCTGCGAGGACGAGCGACGTCTCGTAGCTGCCGGCGTGGCCTGAACCGGAGCGGAATTCGTCCGTCAGCCGCTCTGCGGTTTGCTTTCGCGTCACGTCGAACAGACGGACGGTGCCGCCCAGTTCCTCGGCAGCTCTTCGCAGCGTCTGCACGTGCTCCGGCTCGAGGTGGTTGTTGACGAGCACGATCCGCGGGAAGCCCTGCGCGGCGAGCGAGCCGCAGATCTCGACGACGAGCGCGCGCAGCGTCGCCTCCCCGATCGACACGGCGCCTGGGAACGCAGCGCCGTAACGTGTCACGCCGTAGGCAAGCGGCGGCAAGACGAGCACGCGGACATCCGGATCGTCCTCGAGTCGTTCTGCGGCCCGCCTGCAGATGCCCAGGGAGATGAGCGTGTCCGTCTTGAGCGGGGCGTGTGGCCCGTGCGGCTCCGTCGCCCCGAGCGGGAAGAGGAGCACCGTCGCCCGCTCGTCCTCCCGCAGAGCCTCGGCGTCGGGATAGGCGAGGTCTGCGAATTCGGTCACGACGGGACGACGGCGCGCTCGGCGGTTCTCGACGCCTGAGCGTGCTCGGTCTCGAGGTCGGATGGAGGAAGGTCGAGGATGCACAGGTCGGCTCGACCGGCGCCGACGATCGTGTTCACGTCGTCCAGAGTGGTCAGGTGGCCGCCGACGAGCGTCGGGACTCGCGCCTCAGCGCGGACGCGGTCGCTGAGCGCGGTCAGGAACCCGCGGCGGTACTCGGGTCGGTCCTCGGCGATCGTCTGCCCGGCGACCGTGTGCACGAGGTCGCAGCCGTGCTCGACCATTGCGCGGGCGATCGCGATGCCCTCATCCACCGAGACTCCGCCGCGGGCCCAGTCGGTGACGGAAAGGCGAACGGCCAGGACGCCGTCCCACACGCGGCGCACGTCGTCCAGGACCTCGACTGGGAAGCGCAGCCGGTGGCGGCCGTAGGCGTCGGTCCGGCGGTTGCTGAGCGGCGAAAGGAAGCTCGCGAGCAGGTAACCGTGGGCGAAATCGAGCTCGAGGATGTCGACGCCGAGTGCCGCCGCCCGCGTCGCCGCTGTAACGAAATCCGCACGTACGGCAGCCATCCCTTCCTCGTCCAGCTCACGGGGGACGGAGCTGAACGGGCCGTAGGGAAGAGACGACGCCGACGCGAGCTCCCACCCTTCGTGCAGCGGGACGTCCACGCCGACTGACCGAGAGCAGCAGGCCCCTCGCCGGCCCGCGTGCCCAAGCTGCAGGGCGACGGGACGAGCTGCCGGCGTCCAGGCGTCGATCGTCGGCGTCTCGGGCGTGATCCGGCCCGCCCGTGAGACAGCGACGAAACCGCTGAGTAAGACTCCGGCTCCAGCGGAGGGTGCCCCCGGTCGGACGACGGCGCGGTTTTCCAGCGTGAGCCCGCGTAGCTCGAGGGGCGCGAACATGGGTGGCGGCGCCACGACGACCGCCGTACGCGCGAACCAGCCGTCGAGGGCCCGCGTGAAGGCCGGGTCGCGAACGGTCAGGCTTGCGTGGCTGATGCGACCGCTCCGCGTGAGGAGGTTGAAGGCGAACTGAATCGGCTCGAACTCCCGGTAGCCGGCGACGCGTGCGAAGTAGGCCGCGCTCTCGCTCGCCGCCTGCTGCGTCCGCTCGACAACCGGTTGGCGCTCGAGCTCGTAGTCGACGAGCGCGGCCTCGACATCCCAGGCTCGACGCACGAGCGCATCCCTGAGCGCGATCGCGTCGTCCATGGCGAGCTTGGTTCCCGAGCCGATCGAAAAATGTGCTGTGTGGGCGGCGTCGCCCAGGAGCACTGTCCGGCCGTGGTGCCAGACCTTGTTCGTGACCTTCGGAAAGTCGAGCCAGAGCGAACGGTTCGAGTAGAGCTCGCGGCCCCTCAGGTCGCGCGCGAAGAGCGGCTCGCAGAATGCCAGGCTTTCCTCCTCGCTCAGCTCGTTGAGGCCGGCGCGCCGCCAGGTCGACTCGGGGCACTCGACGATGAAGGTGCTCGTGTGCTCGTCGAACGGGTAGGCGTGCACCTGGAAGAGCCCGTGCTCGGTCTCGCGGAAGATGAACGTGAACGCGTCGAAGACCAGGTCGGTGCCGAACCAGGCGTACTTGCAACCCTCGGGCACGACGGACGTGCCGAACTCCGCCTCGTAAGCGCGACGGACGAAGCTGTTCGCGCCGTCCGCTCCGACGACGAGATCGGCGCCCGCGGGAACGTCGTCGACCTCGACGCCGAACGCGAGGTCGACGCCGAGCGAGAAGCACCGGCGCTGGAGAATCTCCAGCAGCCGTTTCCGCGCGATGGCCGAGAAGGAGTGGCCGCGTGACCTGAGGATGCGCCCGTGGTAGTGGATGTCGACCTGATCCCAGCGTGCGAACGTGTCTGTGAGCTCGAGGTACGTCTCGCGGTCTGCGTCGCGAAGGGCGCCGAGCGTCTCCTCGCTGAAGACGACACCCCATCCGAAGGTCGCATCCGGAGAGTTGCGCTCGACGAGTCGCACGTCGATGCCGGCCTCCGCCTTCTTGAGGAGGATCGAGAGGTAGAGTCCCGCCGGCCCCCCGCCGATGATCGAGACGATCATGCAGCGACGACCTCGGTCAGGCGATCGAGCTCTGCAGCGTCCGCGGACGTAGGAAAGAGCACGAGCTCGTCGCAGCCGGCCTCCTCGTAGCCGCGGAGGAAGTCCTTGATCGACCTCGCGCTCGTCAGGTTGGCGGCCACGACCCGCTCGGCGAACGGGCCGGTGAAGGCGTAGTAGTCCCGGAGGTAGGCGTTGCCGCGCTCCACGTCTCCGAGCGCGAAGTAGCCCTGGCCCCAGAGGCGCGGCCGGCCGGGACGCCCCAGATCACGCCACGCCGCGTTCGCACGCGCTGCCGCGCTGGCGAAGGCTCGCGGCGGGCCGCCACCGTGCGCATAGCCGTCGGCATAGCGAGCCATCCTCGAAAAGGCCTGACCGCTTGCACCCCCGACAAGCAACTCGATCCCCTCGCGTGCCGGGCCGACCCGATCTTCGTCGATCCCGCCCCGCAGGTACGCGAGCTGTTCGGAGAGCCTCCGTCCCCGGCCGCGGTGCTCGATGCCCGCCGCCTCGTAGTCCTCGATGCGGGCCCCGACAGCGAGGCCTAGTGTGAGCCGACTGCCTGAAAGGGCGTGGACCGAAGCGGCTTGCTTCGCGAGAAGCGCGGTGGCGCGCAGGGGGCCGATGGCGATCATCGTCGCGAGCCGAACGCGTGCGGTCACCGCTGCGGCGGCGGCGAGTGCTGCGAACGGGTCGAAAGAGTCGTACACCACACGGTCGAGGACGGCCACGCTCGAGAAGGGTCCGGCATCCGCGCGACGCGCCCACTCGAGCAGCATCGCGCCGTCCGTGCCCGGCGTCGTCGTGGGGAGCCCGACGCCGACGTTCATGGGTTCGCCTGGGTCCGCGTGGCGAAAGGTTTACACTTCACCGAGGTGATGTGTCAAACAATCTTGACGCTCCGCGACGATGGGTAACTCGGACGCTGCGCCTGCGCATCTGCTCGAGGTCTCGCCCTTCGACCGCCACTACGGGCTCGAGATCTTAGACTCGAGCGACGAGCTCGTGCGGGGCCGGGTACCCGTGCGCGAGCACCTGACACAACCGATCGGCGTCGTTCACGGCGGCGTCTACGCCGCGATCGCAGAGGGGCTCGCGTCGCTGGGCACGAACCACGGGGTGGCCGCCGAGGGCAAGCTTGGGCTCGGGATGTCGAACCAGTCTTCGTTCCTGCGCCCCGTGGGTAGCGGGACGATCCACGCGACTGCGCGGCGGCGCCACCGTGGCCGAACCACGTGGGTCTGGGACGTCGAGGTGGCCGACGACGAGGGCCGGCTGTGCGCGCTCAGCCGGGTCACCGTCGCGGTTCGCGCGGTCCCTTGACCGACGAGCACGCAAAGTCCCTCGAACGCCGGCCGCAGAGCCTTGTGATCACCCTCCTCGGCTCGTATGTCCACCCGGAGGAGCGCACCGTTTGGTCAGGCGGCCTCGTGAGGCTTCTCGCTGAGCTCGGCTTCTCGGCGGGCGCTGCCCGTGTGGCGTTGGTGCGGCTGACGCGACGCGATCTGCTCGAACGCGTGCGGGACGGGCGGCTCGTCCATTACCGGCTAACCGGCCGCGCGGCAGCGCTCCTCGACGAGGGCGAGCGGCGAATTTTCTCGCTCGGCGGCGATGCGCGCGCCGCGGAGGCGTGGACGATCCTCTGGCACGCCGCTCCAGAGGAGCGGCGTCTCGAGCGCGGACGGCTTGCGCGACGCCTGCGCTTCCTCGGTTTCGGGTCCGTGCAGGACGGCGTCTGGGTCTCGCCCCACGACCGCGAACGCGAGGCGGCCGCGCTGCTCGAGGAGCTGGGGTTGGCGCGCTACGCGGCCGTCTTCGTCGGGCGCCCCGCAAGCGGGAGCGATTTCGCCGCTTTCGTCGCCCGCGCGTGGGACGTCGAGCAGTTGACGAAGCGCTACGGAGCCTTCGTGAGCGCTTTCGGACGTTACGCACCGTCCAGGCGCAACGGCCTCGACGACCGCAAGGCCTTTCTCGTCAGGACGCGTCTCGTGCACGACTTCCGGCAGTTTCCGTCCCTCGACCCGGGACTGCCCGAGGACCTCGTCCCGACCCACGGTCAGCGAGCGCGGGCAGTCGACCTCTTCCATGAGCTCTACGGGTCGCTCTCCGAGCCGGCGCATCGGCACTTCGACGCGACCGTCGTTCCGCCTCGGCGCCGTTAGGTCTAGGCCTCGGCGGCAGCGTCGAGGAAGCCGGAGCAAAGCGTGCGGCCGAGGTCGTTCCAGGCCGCGATATGGCGCTCCGCGTCGGCGATGAACGCCGCGGGTGGCACCGGCGCCTTGGCCCCGTAACTCCGGATCCAGCTCACCAGCTGCTCGAAGCGCACCTCGGGATGAAACTGGACGCCCCAGACGGCCTTGCCGAGCCGGTACGCCTGCGGCCCCTTCTCGTTCCGCGCGAGCGCCAGCGCTCCGGGCGGGACGCCGGCGGCGTACTCGTGCCACTGGAAGGATGGGAAGCGGGGAGGGAGACCGGAGAAGACCGGGTCGGCCTCCGCCGCCCCGGTCTTCTCGACCGCGAACCAGCCGATCTCAGGTTCCGGCATGCGCTCTACGCGACCGCCAGCCGCGCGGGCGAAGAGCTCCGCGCCGAGGCAGACGCCGAGCGCGGGGACGCCTTCGTCCAGCACGAGCTCGAGGTACTCGAGCTCGGGACCAAGCCACGGATACGCCTTCTCCTCGTACGGATGCGCCGTCCCACCGAGGACGAGGACTGCCGAGTATGCGCCCGGCGGCCGCTCCGGCCGCTCTCCTCTGTGGACGTGCACCTCGAGGATGTTGTCGCCGCGGCTCTGAATCACCTCCCCGAAGAGGGACGGACCGCCGCCGTCGCCGTGCACGAGGGCCAGGACGTCCACGTGGCGAATGTATACATTCGAGGACGATGAGGCGCGTACGCATCGAGGTCGAGGGCCGGCCGCGCTGGGGAACTCCCGATGGCGCAGCGATCGAGCTCGAGGACGGGACGACCGTCTCCGAGGCGGAAGCGCGCTACCTACCGCCTGTCGAGCCGCCGACGATCTTCGCAACGCACCTCACCTACCGGAGCCGGGCGGAGGAATACCGGATGGAACGGCTTCCATCCGTCCCCTCGTACTTTCTCAAGCCGCCGAGCTCCGTCTCGGCTCACCGAGCCCCGGTCGCGCGCCCCGCCGGCTGCCGCTTCCTCAACTACGAGGGAGAGATCGCCGTCGTCATCGGGGAGCGCTGCCTCGGCGCCTCGTTGGACGATGCCCTTCGCTACGTCGGGGGCTACACGATCGCCAACGATTGGGGCGTGCACGACTTCCGCCACGCGGATCGTGGCTCGATGCTCCGCGTCAAGGGGCAAGACGGCTTCTGCCCGCTCGGCCCCGTGCTCGTCGACGCCGAGGACGTGGACCCGGACGACCTGACGATCCGCACGTACGTGAACGGCGAGCTCGTCCAGGAGGGGCACACGGGCCGCGATCTCCTCTTCTCGTTCGCATACCAAATCGCCGACCTCTCCAGGCTGAGCACGCTCGAGCCGGACGACGTGCTGCTCACCGGCACCCCTGCCAACTCCCGCCCCGTCGAGCCCGGCGACGTCGTCGCCGTCGAGGTGGACGGGATCGGCCGTCTCGAGAACACCGTCGTCGAGCTCAAGCGCGAGCTCGAGCCGGTCGGGGAGCAGCCCGACGTGACCGGAAACACGCTCCACGTCGCCCTGGCCATCCCCGAGGACGAGGCCGAGCGCCGCGCCGGCGAGGGATGAGAACGGACCCTCAAATCGAGATCAGAAGCGTCGTCGACCAGGTCCACGGCGCGCTTCTGGAGCGGATCGTCGCGGGCGAGCTTCCGCCGGGCTCGCGCCTCCGTCAGGAAGCTCTGGCCGAGGAGCTCGGCGTGTCGCGCACGCCCCTCCGAGAGGCGCTCGTGCGCCTGGCTAGCGAGGGCCTGGTCGAGTTCACGCCGAACCGCGGTGCGACGGTCGCGGCGCGCGACTTCACCGACATGGAGCAGGCGTGGGGCGCGCGGCTCGTGATCGAGCCAGGTGCCGCGCGCCTCGCGGCGGAGCGTCGGGATCCCGAAGCCGTCAAGCGCCTGCGCGAGTGCGTCCGGCGCCAGCGGGCGGTCGCCGGCGACGTCACGACGAGCTTTGCGCTCAACCGTGAATTCCACCTCACGCTCGTCCAGGCCTCGGGCAATGCCCACCTTGGGCAGTTCGCCGAGCTCCTCTGGCTCACGCGCATCGGCGTTCCCATCTTCGCGCGGCAGGCTCGCAGCCGCGAGCAGATCCTTGCGTGGGCAAACGAGCACGCGACGATCGTGGAGGCCGTTGCTACCGGCAAGGCTGCGCTGGCAGAGCGCTTGACCCGAGAGCACATCGCGGCCTACCCGCCTCCGCCCCCTTCCTAGGGTCGCTCCCGCCGCACCGGATTCCGCAGCGTCCCGACTCCCTCGACCCAGACCTCGACGATGTCGCCCTCCTCGAGATAGCGAGGGGGCGTCCGCGAGTCGCCGACTCCTCCAGGAGTGCCAGTCGCGATCACGTCACCGGCCTCGAGCGTGAGACCTTTCGAGAGGTAGACGATGAGATCAGCGAGCCCGAAGACGAGATCGCTCGTCCACGCTTCCTGCATGACCTCGCCGGACACCGTGGTCCTGAGGCCGATCCTCTCGAGGTCGACGCTGTCCGGGGACGCAATCGCCGGACCGAGAGGCGCGAATGTATCGAAGCTCTTGCCGAGCGTGAACTGGCGCAGCGGAGTCTCGAGCTGAGCGCGCCGTCCGGAGACGTCGTGGATGGCGGTGATGCCGCCGATTGCGCTCCTTGCCTCGTCGTCGGTGGCGCGATAGACCCGTTTCCCGAGCACGACGGCTACCTCTCCCTCGAAATCGGGGCGCGTCTCCTCGAGCGGCACCACGATGTCCTCCTCGGGTCCGATAAGGGCAGAAGCCCACTTCGCGAACACGACCGGCATCTGCGGAACGTCGAGCTCGGACTCGTCGGCGTGCGAGAGGTAGTTGACGCCGATCGCGAGGATCTTCTCCGGTACGACCGGATGCAGGAGCCTGATGTCGGCAAGCTCGTATTCGGGGCCCGCGGCCGAGCCGAGCGCCGCCCATGCTTCGGGGGTCGGGACGAACCCCTGGGGGCCGGCCGGACCGGCATCGCGCACCCGCGTGTCCTCCAGCACTCCGATTCGCGTCTCGCCGCGCGAATCCACGAATCGAACGGCCTTCATGCGACTGCCTCCTGCTCCTCGCGCAGCACTTTGAGCGCGTTGATGGCACGCGGGAAACCGGCATACGGTGCCGTCTGCAGGATTGCCTCCTCGATTTCGGCGAACGATACGTCGATCGCGCGAAGCGCACGAACGTGAGCCCGAACCTGTGGGTCTGCGCTCCCCAGCGTGGTCAGAACGGCGACGATGATGAGCTCGCGCTCGCGAGCGCCCAGGGCGGGCCGGGCATGGACGTCGCCGAAGACGAAGTCGACGATCCACTCGCCCAGGTCGCCCATGCGGGCGAGAAACTCTTCGCCGCCCGGCTCGTCGCCGAGCTCCGCGAGCCGCGCCAGCCCGCGTTTTCGCCGCTCCACGTCGGTCACGCGTCCTCCTTGCACTCGGGGACGAAAACGGGATATTGTATGCAACCGATGGCGCCGACGCGCGAATGGCGCTCGCCGGGGACGAGCGGATGCTAGCTCTCCGCCGAATCGACCACGTCTGTCTCCGGGTGGCGGATCTCCAGGAGGCGGTTTCGCGCTGGTGCATCCAATTCGGCTTCACCGAGAGTGAGCGAGGGGAGGACCGCGCCTTCGTCCGCTGTGGCTACGAGCCGTACTCGCTCGAGCTCGTTCAGGACGAGTCTCCCGGCTTCGACCACCACGCGTGGGAGCTCGCCCGGGGGCTCACCCTCGAGGAGGCGGCCGCCCACCTCGAGCGGTCGGCAGTCAGCTTCGAGGCCCGCGAGGAGGCCCTCCATTTCGAAGATCCCGAGGGCAACGGTGTGGAGCTGGTTCCGTACCGGCCGACCGACGATCCGCGGCCGGACGTCGGCCGCTTCACGAGCGAGCTTCCGGGCTTTCGCCCGCGCAAGCTCGGGCACACGAACTTTTTGACCGCGGAGCTCGAGGAGCAGACCGCCTTCTACACCGAGGTGCTCGGGATGCGCGTCAGCGACCGCCTCGCCGGCGCGGGCATCTGGCTCCACGTCAACGCCGACCACCACGCCCTCGCCTTTGTCGACCAGGGGTACGCGCACATTCACCACTTCGCCCTCGAGCTCGTCGACTGGGGCGAGCTTAGGGTCGCTTTCGACCACCTCGCCCAGCACGGCCGCTGGCTCGCCTGGGGGCCACTCCGCCACGGTCTCGGCCGTAACCTGAGCGGCTATGTACGCGTGCCGGAGGAGGATTGCTTCGTCGAGGTCTTCTGCGACGTCGAGCAGCTCGAGCCCGACCATGAACCGCGCGAGTGGCCCGACGACGCGCATTCGTCCAACGTGTGGGGGATCTTGCCGCCGCGCTCCTATTTCCGCTTCGATCGTGCGGCGATCGAGTCTGAGCGGCAGGGCCTCGAAGCCCTCGGAATCCCGCTGACAGAGAGAGAGGCTTGATGGCCACGGTGCCAACCGAAGAGAGACGTACAGGTCCTGAGATCGCGGCGCGCACGGGGGAGCAATTCCTCGAGGGCCTGCGCGGCGACGCGCGCGAGATCTGGCTGAACGGCGAGCGCATTACCCACCCGCTCGAGCACGAAGAGCTGCGCGCGGCCGCCGAGTCGATGGGGCGCGTGTTCGACCTCCAGCACGAGCACGCGGACGAGATGCTTGCTCCTTCGCCCGACGACGGGCGCCTCGTGAACGTGACGCACCTGATTCCGCGCTCTCGGGAAGACCTCGAGCGGCGCAGGCACGCGATTGAGCTGACCGCGTCGCTCTCGGCCGGGATGATGGGCCGGACGCCCGACTATCTCAACGTCACGTTCGCCTGCTTCGCCGGTCGTGCCGACGTCTGGGCGCGCCGAGGCAACGAGCAGGGCGCCGAGAACATGGCCGCCTACCAGAAGCTCATGCGCGACGGCGACCTCTCGACGACACACGCCCTCATGAACCCGCAGGTCGACCGCACGAAGCCCGAAGCCGAGCAGGCCGCCGGGGAGATCGCGCTGCACAAGATCGGAGAATCGGACGACTCGATCGTCGTCCGCGGCGCTCGGATGCTAGCGACGCTCGCGCCGTTCGCCGACGAACTCCTCATCTACCCGGGCTCCGACATTCGGCCGCAGGACGGGCGCTACGCGCTCTCGTTCGCGATTCCGATCGCCACCCCGGGCCTCAAGCTCATCTGCCGGGACAGCTACTCGAAGCAGCGGCCCGCCTTCGACTATCCGCTCTCCTCGCGCTTCGACGAGATGGACTGCGTCGTCATCTTCGACGACGTCGAGGTGCCGAAGGGGCGAGTCTTTCTCGACGGCGACACGGTCGGCTACTCCGAGGTCATCACCGACACGGGCTGGCGCGGCCACATCATGCACCAGGCCTTCACGCGGGCCTACGTCAAGCTCTGCTTCGCGTTCGGGCTCGGACATCTGATCGCGAACACGATCGGCGTCGTCCGCTTCGACCACATCCAGGAGAAGCTCGGCCAGATCTGGAACATGTGCGAGCTGACGCGCTCGGCGATCGTGGCGGGAGAGGCGGGTTCGTACCTGGACAAGGGCGGCGTCTGGTACCCCGACGACCGACCGTTTCTCGCGCTCCGCGGCGAGATGCCGAAGTGGCTTCCGCGAGCGAACGAGCTCCTCCAGCTGATCGGCGGCGGCGGCTACATGTGCACCCCGACGCAGGCGGACCTGGACGGGCCGCTGCGTCCGCTGATCGACCGCTTCTACCAGGCCGCCGGAGCCGACGCGGAGCGGCGAATCCGGCTCTTCCGGCTCGCATGGGACTACCTGGGGTCCGACCTCGGCGGGCGCGGCGAGCTCTACGAGCGCTTCTACCTGTCCGACTCCTGGCGCATGACGGCGCTCGCCTACTCAATCGCCGACAAGTCGTTCGCAGAGTCCCTCGTCGAGCAGTTCCTCCACGACTGATGTTGCGCGGCTATTCCGTCCCCCGGTCGCCCGAAGGTCGCTCCTCGCTCGTGCCGGCGCCACCCTGGCACTACGTCGGCGACTTCCTCGTCATCGAGTACTGGGCGGAGCCCGCCGCGGTCGAGGCTGTACTTCCTGCGGGGCTCGAGCCGCATACCGATCCGGGACGCTGCGCGGCGCTCTTCATCGACTGGCAGTCGTGCTCCGACTCGCGCGAAGAGCTCGACGATCCCGTCCGGAGCCAGTACCGGGAGTTCTTCGTCGTCGTGAACGCTCTGCTGGACGGCGAGCCCGTGACGACGTGCCCGTACATCTGGGTCGACCGCGACTTCGCCCTGGCGCGCGGCTGGGTGCAGGGATTTCCGAAGAAGCTGGGCTCGATCCACATGACGCGCCATTTCCCCCTCCACTCGAACGCGGGGCCAGATCTGGCTGCGGGCGCCCGTTTCGCCGGCACGCTCGCGGCGGGCGATCGCCGTCTCGCGTTCGGGGCCGTGACGCTCGAGGGCGAGAGCTCCGAGGGGCCGACGCACAACGACCCTCCTCTCGTCAACGTGCGCCACTTCCCCCGCCTCGCCGCCGGGCGGCACGACGAGCCAGCCGTCCACGAGCTCGTGCGCGCGCGAAGCCGCGACCGCTCTATCTCTCCAATCTGGGAAGGAACAAGCGAGCTCGAGCTCTATCCGGCGCCGAACGAGGAGCTTGCCGCCCTCGCGCCGGTCCGGACCGGCAAGGGGTTCCGCTTCACCTTCGCGTACACGGTCGACGATCTCGAGACCGTGCGTGACTACACGCGCACCGAGGTCGCAGCAGCCACGGAGCCATGACCCGCGGAGCCATCGTCACCGGAGGCGGGACCGGTATCGGGGCCGCGATCGCGCGCCGTCTCGCCGCGGACGGATTCGCCGTCGCCGTCACGGGCCGGCGCCGGGAACCGCTCGACGAAGTCGCCGCGGAGACAGGCGCGCTTCCTGTCGTTGCGGACACGGGTAACCCCACTGACGCCCAGAAGGCTGTCGAGGCCGCGAAGAGCGCCTTCGGCCGGCTGGACCTCCTCGTCTGCAACGCGGGCATCGGCCTGGAAGGGACGGTTGAGGAACAGTCGCCAGAGGACTGGGACGCGGTGCTGCGCACGAACGTCACCGGGGCGTTCCTTGCCTGCCGGGCGGCGCTGCCCGAGCTCGTGCAGACGAAGGGGTCGATCGTGACCATCTCCTCCGATTCCGGACTGCGCGCGGGGCCTCGGTCGGCCGCCTACTGCACCGCCAAGGCGGGGCTCATCATGTTGACCCAGTGCATCGCGCTCGACTACGGGCCGCAGGGGGTGCGCGCGAATTGCATCTGCCCCGGATGGGTTCGGACCCCGATGGCCGACGGAGCGATGGATGAGTTGGGCGAGCTCCGGGGCGCGGACCGCGAGGGCGCCTACGAGCTCGTCTCTTCCCGCGTGCCGCTTCGTCGTCCCGGCAGTCCAGAGGAGATCGCCGCGGCCGTCGCGTGGCTTGCGTCCGAGGGGGCGGGGTTCACGACCGGCGCCGTGATTGCGATCGACGGGGGCAACAGCTTCGTCGACTCGAGTTCGATGGAGTTCGCTGTATGAGCGTCGCCGGAGTCGCTGTTTCGCCGGACCATTTCATCGGCGGTAGGCGCGTGGCGAGCGACGCCCGTTTCGAAGATCGCTCCCCGATCGACGAGCAGGTACTCGCCGAGGTCGCGCGGGGAGGCGTCCGTGAGGTGGAGCTTGCCGTCGAGGCAGCGTGTGCAGCTTTCGCGG